>SKEH01000035.1_pt1 | contig 97888 bp, 90 predicted proteins | sample 4826571 | NCBI WGS metagenome assembly SKEH01 (sample SAMN11008814, study PRJNA524170) | human gut metagenome | biome: Human fecal sample; material: Feces; isolation source: fecal sample from pouch patient p29 | host: Homo sapiens | place: Israel: Tel-Aviv | collected 2016-09-14 | reverse complement strand
TTTTAGTACTATTGATGAGGATCATTCTATAAAACGCCTATTATTCTTTTGTTGTTGTTAGGTTTTAATTCCTTATACAAAGGTATTTTAATATAGTTAGAGTTATTTTCATTTTTGCTCGGTTATAAATGCGAAGGTATCGGCGTTTAGGATATTATTTGAATAATAATTAGAAATGTATTAAAATTAAAAGATAAATTTTATGTAATTATTCATTTTGATTTATGTGAAAAAACACGCATGTTTTTTAATTATGAGGAAGGGAGTAAAAAAAGTGAAAAAAATCGGCTTGAAGGTGCTACAGTTTGTTGCTATGTGTATGTTGGTGAGCCCATCCTTTCAATCGATCATTCATCTAGCTGATCGAGATGTAATTGCAGATACCGTCGCAAATACAGAAAAGAAAGTTTATCTAGATGAAGATTATGCGAAGATTGAAGGAAAATATGTTGAAAAAGAAGACACCCTAGAATGGACATTGGAATTTGAAAAGAAAAAAAGTGACAATGAAGGGAGGATCCGTATTGCCATCGATACCGCTGCAGCTGGTATTGGCACAGTAACCAATATCCGTGGGAGCGGATTAGCCTCTTATGACGAAGAGGGAGCAGAATTAAAAACCGAAACGATCAATGAACAAGAATGGTATGTTGGAAAAGTGTATTCAAAGAATCAAGAAACTGGAATGTTGATTTTTGAAACAGAAAAATTACCAGACACCAAAGAAGGAGAGTTGCCTCTTCAAGTCGTTGTAGATGAGAAAGTTAAGGTAACTGATAATGAAGCAGCTGACAATAACGAAGGAACTGATAATCAAGAAGCTGTTGAAAATAAAGAAGAAACCGCTGAAACGCAACGAGATGACACATCTGTAGAATCAGACGAACCGATCATTCCGAGTGGACAACCCTTAGCTAGAGTCCAGAGTCCATTGTTCAGTGGTATTTTAGCGCGTCTTGGTCCGACTGCGACTGACGATCCATATACCTATGTCTATCCACAAGGTTCCGCAACTAGCGAACAAAATCGGTATCCATTGTTTGCCACGAATGACTTCACTAGTGTTAGATAACTGGAGTCAAAGCAGCGAGGCTTACAGTGGAGATAAAGGTTCGCTTTACGATAATAATCAATTGATCGATGATTCTGATTATTCGATTGGGGGTGCAAACTGGCGGAATTATAATTACGCAACGGATAATGGTTCTACTGCCACCGAAGGAGATACAAATCTCCCTGCTCAAACAGTTCAGCTTTGGGGAACGGAACGGAATTTTGCCAATAGTTATTTAGATTATAATGGTGCGTATGTGAAAAAATGGGTGGAACCAGTTTTACCAAGTACTATAGAAGAGGGTGTTTCTCCACAAGACGCAACCACACTTTACAATGTTTATTTAGATGTGATTGGTGGAGAAGATAAAAGCATCACGCCGGTCGATGTGGTATTCGTCCTTGATAAATCAGTAAGTATGAGTGAAGGAACGACAGGTTCGGGAAGTCAAAGTAAAGATGCCGCCTTACGCGAATCAGTTCTTGAAATCAGTAGAAATTTGTTGTCTGCTCCGGAAATGGATGTCCGCATTGGGTTAGTCAATTTTTATCGCGCAAGTTCATCATCTATTGATCTTAATCTAATTAATTCAGATACTTTAGATATGACAGATAACATCAATTCAATAGCTAGTAGCACTGCACTGACAAGGACACCTTCTGGAGGAACGCCTTTGACATTAGGGTTGAGAAAAGGCTATGAGGTTCTCTACGCTAATAATGGAGGAACAGAGAGAAATCCTGAGAAGATTTTGATTGTTGTGGGGGATGGTACCCCTACCTTTAGCTATGCACCGATTCAGTCAAGAACTTCGAGGGGAGGCAATAATTGGAACAGTTGGAATGTGATGCCAGATAAACTGGCAACAGATAACGGGACCCTCTTTAAAAATTTTGAAACCTTTTCCGGAAATACTTCTAATGCTGGTTTTACGTATCCTGTAACCTATGCGACAGATTTCAACCGGCCAGCTAACACGAATCAAATTCAATATCGTTATGGAGAAGTAAAAGATGGCGATAATAAAGCAACGCATTGGGCAGGAACTGGAGGCGCAGATAATGATACGACTGGAGCGGCTACTACTCAAGAAAAATCTTCAGCGATCAATACCGTGGCGTATCATCATTGGCTAAAAAATACCTATGAATCGCCGCCAAATATTTTTACGATCGGTTTAGGAATTGAAGGAAATGTTTCTGGTAGACAGCGATTAGATGCGATTGGCCGAAATGTGTTGAAAAATATTGCTGATACGAAGCCGAATGGGACAGATCCTTATTATTATAATGCCAATAACAAAGCAGAAATTGTAGATGCTTTAGAAAATATCTCTGCAACATTCAAAAAAACGATCGAACAGGCGACGCTATATGATGAAACGGGATTCAATGTTTCACTGTTTGGGGGCGGAAATTCGGCAGAAATCCAGTATTACCATTTGGAGAACAGTGAATCAGGGACAAAATATGAAGCACCAGAAGTTTGGGATGTATCAAAACATGGAACGAAGCCACCAGATGTTGTAGCAACACCAACACAATATCAAGGACATGAGAATCATGCATATGCGTTTTCTCCGATTTCGTTAGGAGAAGGCGAAATGGTTCGGATCAAGTACCAAGTCAAATTAGATGGGGGGGCACAAGATGGTAAGTTCTATACAGTGAATAATATGGCTTATCTACAAAATCTAGAGGATTATCAAAACGATCGAGCGACAGGGCGAATGTATCTGCCAGCTCCGTCGATTCGATATGAACACAAGGATCGAAATCTGCAAATCCAAAAGACTGGGCAAGATGGTGAAGCACTGGCGGGTGTAGATTTTGCTTTATATGATAAAGATCCTGATAAAAGTGAAGTAGAACCGATTGAAATAAGACGGACGACGAATGACGGACTGGCTATTTTTGAAACCAAGATTCCTATACTTGGAGATGAAGGCGGCGCAGAGAGTGATGTTTATTGGATAAGAGAAATCTCAGGTCCGCCACGTTATCAATTGATTGATGAGACGTATTCATTTCAAGTAAGAAAATATATTGCCGGCGAAGGGGATCCTATAGGACATTATGAATTGGTGGATGCGAGTACTTCAGGAGAACGAAAAGGTGGTCCTGAAGGCGAAGACAAAGATGCCATTAATGAAGGAGAATACCATACATTCTCGGTTGTCCAAAACTTAAACGATGAAAAAACAGATTATAAAGATCTTTACGTCAAACTAGAAATACGTAATGAGTTCAAACCTGTTCACTTGAATATTGAAAAGCTGGTCCAAGGTAGGAACATGCCAATCAATGGCGCAGAATTTGAAGTTTATGAGACAGATGGCGAAGGGAATGCACAAGGAAATGCGATTGCTAAAGGTATTTCTGGGAGCAATGTAAAAGAAGACAAAAAAGGGCTCTTGACGCTCTATCGTGTCAATGGAGAAGGAAACTACATCCTAGATGAAACTAATAATAAAATTATTCATCCATTTGGTGATCCCGATTCATTTGAACATGGCGATGAAGGCGATAAATATGCAGAATACAAGATTATAGAAACAAAAAGTCCAGAAGGCTTCGAAGATCCTACAGAAAATGATGGTTGGCTCTTGCAAATCTATGGAAACAGTGAGGGAACGATCAAATATCAGCGGTTAAATGAAGAAGGCTGGCACTACTTAACATTTACCGAGGACGACGATGGGCTGCTGTGGATCGACTATGAGGTGTATAACACCTTTAAATACCGCGAAGTTAAAGTGAAAAAAGTCGATCAAAATGGTGAACCATTAGATGGGGCAGGCTTCGATATCAAAAAGACAGACGATTCAGAATTTCCACTGTATCGAGCTTATACAGGGAATCCGCTTGATACAACTACTCAAGAAGCAGGTATTGGTTCCTTCTATCTTTATAGAGTTGGTCTCGACAAATATGAGGATCTTGAATATACCGATCCTTTGAAATTAGCTGTGGGTAAGTATGAAATCTCTGAAGCAGTTGCACCAAATGGCTACCAACTCTCTGGTCAGACTGCTTCATTTGGATTGAATGAAGAAGGTCAATTTGTGATCAATGGAGTGGCGATCACTGATGAGACAGCCGATTTAGGAGAGGACTATGCGATTATTGATGGCGTATTACAAGTTACGCTGAAAAATGAACTCGCACCGCTTGATTTAACGCTATTCAAGCTAGATAGTACGAATAATCAAAATCTACCGGGAGCTGCATTCTCACTTGAACGTGAAGTGAATCCTGGGGAGTATGAGATGATCGATGATGGCTTGACACCCGATCAAGCCGACCTTTCGAAGTTTCTTTCACAAGATTTAGCTGCAGGAAATTACCGGATCAAAGAAGAAACAGCGCCAGACGGATACATGCGTTTGCCGGGATATTTTATTTTGACCATCAGTTATCGAGAAACGGCAGAAACATCAGGAGGAAAAGTTATCCCTGGAAAAGAAAAAGGCAGTTTGAAAGCCGAGATAGCCTATTATCCAGATAGTGGAACGGATGACCCGTCAGTTACGCAAGAAGTAACCTATGAGTTGACAACAGACAACCGCATCCAATTATTAGTGAATATTGGAAATGACCCAGAGAAGCAATTGCCAGCTACTGGTGGAACAGGCCCTTACCTCTATTTCATCATTGCGGCACTCCTTATAGGGGTCTCCGCACTGATTGGTGGCGTACTGTATGTTAAGAGTCATAGGAAGGGGAGGGTCTGATCATGAAAAAAGTAGGCATGCTACTTCTCCCAATACTTGTTTTCTTGCCAATCGTAACAGCACTATTTTCTGTTAAGAGTCATGCGCAAGAAAATGCGGGAAATACGGTTGAATTCATTTTGCATAAGAGAATGGTCCGCGATGTGGATTACACAGAAGAAGTCTTTCATCAAAATGATGGATTAGAGATTGCTACTGACCAAAAAGACACGTTACTCTCGCAAACTGAGCCATTGAATGGTGCAACTTTCCAGATGTACGAACTGACTGATTATTATGAGAAGCAAAAAGGCCAAATGACGAGCGAAGAATTTGTACAAAATTTTGCTGCAATGGATCGCTCAACGATCAACGAACTGATTGCGAGCGAAAATTTAGAAAAAGTAGGTCCGCCAGTTACCACGGCATTCGATCAGGTAGGAAATTTAGGGGATGGGATTGCGCGAATCACTGCACCTAAGAAAAACCAAGACCGAGATGCTGTGTATCTGATTTTTGAAGAATCGATCGACCGAGAAACTGGCTTGGATGTTGACTTGGATCAACATGCGATCCCAATTGTTGCCGTTTTGCCAATCGTGGATCCAATGGACCACACAAATGAACTATCACAGATTCATATCTATCCGAAAAACGTCGGATATCTACGTGATCCGTATTTCTTTAAATACGGGCGTCAACAAGGATCACAAGAAACGGGAGTTCCATTGCAAGGTGTGGTCTTTGCATTGTATCAACTGATTGAGGGGAAGAAATATTATTTAGATATGTCACCTTCGATTGATTTGAAGAACAAATGGATTGAGCCACAAGCTAACGATCCATTGGGGGATGTGAACGTTAGTAAATTCATTTCTGATAAAGCGGGTCTGGTCACTACAGGTGGGCGATTATTACCTGCAGGCACATACTATTTTGAAGAACTGAAAAGTGTGGACGATTATACCATTAGTAAAGAAAATCAAAAAATCGAAGTAGTGATTCCAAGGTCTTGGCAGAATGCCGATGGACAACCAAACTATGTCACAGTCAATGGACAAGAAATGGCAGAACTAGAATCCGGGAATGTGCCTAAAGTAGCTTATACCGAAGCCAAACCACGGGTATACAATGAAAAAACGGACAAAAAAACTACCGAAGACAGCAACAAGCAAGCGAATCTTACACCAGATCGACAAGAACCGAAGGAATCCACTTGGTTGAGTTATCCAAAAGCAAATGAGACAAAATCATTGATTTCATTAATCGGAATAGTCTTGATCATAGGTGCGGGTTTAAAACTAAAAAAGGAACGGGGAGAAAAAAATGAATAAGTTGAATTTGATAAAAGGGTTCAGTATATTGTTACTTGCAACTGTGGGATTTGGGAATAGCCAGGATACGAAAGCCGCAGAAGTGTCAGAAAAACCAAGTGAGATCACGATCACATTACACAAAAAGGGCTTTGAGTCCTTGCCAGCTGATCAAGCGAATAGTGGTCTGGTTTCGGATAAATTTGGAGAAGAGAATATAGCCGGCGTGGACTTTGAGCGATTCGACGTGACTGCGGTGTATTACGGCTTGTTAAAGGATGATCCAGATACGCAAGATGTTGATGATGGGATGACTGCTGCTGCAGCAATTGCATGGATGCAAAAAAAAGATTACAAAGATTGGAACACGATCCTTAATGGTGTAGACCCAATTGATAGTCATACCACAAACACTGATGGAGAAGTAGTCTTTGCCAATGTACAAGTCAGTGATGACGATGGGAAAGATAAAGTCTATCTGTTTTTAGAAACTTATTCGCCAGCCCATATTTCTAAAGTTGCTGCGCCAATGGTCGTGATGATGCCAGTGATGATGCCAAATGTGGTTGATGGCACATGGGATGGCAACTCTTGGAAAGACACATTCAATACAGATGTCCATCTCTACCCCCAAAATGAAGTACGAGAAGCAGATAAAAAAATGAATGTACCTGATGGTGATGAACTAAGAGAAGTTATCCTCGATAAAGGTGACGAAGGTACAGAAACGATTTCATATCTTGACCTAGAAAAAGGAAAACAAGTTTCATATACGATCACTGCACCGATTCCTTATTTTATTGATTCGATCAATGGTGATTCGTCTGCTGTCATTAAAAACTTTGTAATAACAGATACACCAACAGCAGGATTAAGCTACTTTGATCAAGAGATAGAGGTAAAAGTCGGAGATGAAGTATTAATCAAGGGAACAGATTACTCTGTCGTACAAAACAATAATGGGTTTTCAGTAAAGATCTTAACAGAAACAAATGGTGTGGCGAATGCAGAAACGTTAGGTAAATTAGCCGAAGGACGTGGAGGCGATTTAACGATCACCTACAATATGCTAGTGACAGCAACGATCAAAGCAGATGAATTCCATAATAACACTGCAACGATCTTGATTGGACGTAATGATGCCTATGATTACAATGAAGAAGTGATTCCAGACGAAAAAGTAGCCACTGGCGGTAGAAAATTTGAAAAATATGATGCGTCAAGTAAACAAATGTTGAGTGGTGCACAATTTGAGATCTGGAACAGTAACAAGGAGCAATTTGCGGTCTTTTACAAAGGAGCAACAGCACTAGAAACCTATGCAGCGGATGCAGACAGGATCGTTTGGGAAGACTCTGGATCAGAAGCTGTTGCAACGAAATTCACTTCTGATGACCAAGGGAAATTTGAAGTGCAAGGATTGGATTACGGTACGTACCATGCAAAAGAAGTCGTAGCACCAAGCGGCTATGCTTTACCGGCTGGGGATAAAGCATTTACAACATTCACGGTTTTCTTTGGAAGCTACGATGAAAGTGTATCTGTTTCAGGTCAAGTAAATCCTGGGGAAGAAAGTATTCCGAACATTAAAAAGGGGTATCTACCATCAACTGGGGGCAATGGTATTTTCGCCTTCTTACTGGTGGGACTGAGTCTAATGATCGGCGCCTATACATGGTATAGAAAATCAAAAGCAACAGAATAATTGACTACTATTGAAAAAAATGATAAATCCGAAGTCGCAGCAGTTAAAGTGATTAGCTGCTGCGATTTTTTAAGGAAGTGCTTGAAATGAAAAAAAAGCAGCGAGAAAAAAAAGCAACAATATGTTTAAAATTGATGATGGCAGTGACCTTTTTAATCGGTGCAGCGGTCTTTACATATCCTTTTTTGGCAAATGCAATCAGTAATTATTGGGATCAGCAACGAATTGCAAGCTACCAACAACGAATCGCAAAAGAAAAAGATGCGACACAAAAGAAAATACTAGAGGAGTACCAAGCTAAAAACCAAGAACTTGCGGAAGAATGGCGCTTTTTAGGCATGGGTAAAGTCAAAGATCCGTTTAAACAAGCGGTGAAAAATGAAAAAGAATCCCAAAAAAATCTCTACAAGGAGCATTTGATCGGAGCGATTTATATTCCTAAAATCAAGGTGAGTTTACCTTTATTTAATGAAACGAATGACCAATTATTGGAAAAAGGTGCCACTGTATTACAAGGTAGTTCATTTCCAATTGGCGGAAATGAAACGCATTCGGTTATTACCGCCCATAGTGGAATGGGTAAAAAGAAGCTGTTTACTGATTTAAATAGATTATCAAAAGAGGACGTTTTCTATTTAGACGTGATGGGGGAAAAATTAGCGTATAAAGTCGTTGAAAAAACCGTTGTGTTACCTACAAACGTGGAAAAATTATCGATCAAAAAAAATCAAGACTTGGTCACACTAGTTACCTGTACCCCTTATGCGGTCAACACCCATCGCTTACTTGTGACTGCGAAAAGAACGCAGATGGATGGATCTGCCAATGAACGAATCAAAAAAATAAAAAACTATCAATTTTGGCTAGCCGTCTTGCTTTCGGCTGGAGCATTATTATTTTTGCTACTTTTCAGCTATTTTATTTTTAGAAAAATCAAGAAATTAAAAAAATCTAAAAATGAATAGGAGAAAGTAAAATCGGTCTGAAGTCTCTTGTTTTATTCTTGAACAATCAGGAAAATAGAAAAAGAAACTTGCTTGTCGTATCACGTCTTCTTTGATATGGTAAAAATAAGCAAAAAGTAGGGGGGCTACATCATGGCGAAAATTATGGTGGTAGAGGATGAAGAAATCATTCGGCAGTTGATCATGGAAGAGTTGGAAAAATGGCAATTCGAAACATATGGTACAACAGATTTCAATCAAGTATTTACAGATTTTGAACAGGAAGAACCACAACTAGTGTTATTAGATATCAATTTACCTGTATTTGATGGCTACTATTGGTGTCAGAAAATCCGGGAAGTTTCAAAAGTACCGATCATTTTTATCTCAAGCAGAAATACAAATATGGATATGATCATGGCAATGAATATGGGGGCAGATGATTTTGTGACCAAGCCATTTCAAATCGATGTATTGATTGCTAAAATCAATGCACTACTTCGCCGTTCTTATAATTATGCTGAACTGTCTAGTGAAATGATGAGCCACAATGGGATCACACTGAATGTCGATAACGGAAGCATGGAAATCAATGGAGAAATCATCGATTTGAGTAAAAATGAATATCGCTTGCTATTTATTCTCATGAAACAACATGGAAAGATCCTAAGCCGAGAAAAACTGTTGCGAGCATTATGGGATGACGAACGATTCGTTGATGACAACACATTGACGGTGAACATCAATCGGTTGCGTAGAAAAATCGAACAAGCGGGTATCAATGGATATATCGAAACAAAAGTCGGCCAGGGGTATATCGTTCCCTGAAAGGATGAGCAGTAGAAGATGAAATTTTTAAGTTATTTAAAAGATCAATGGTCTATGATCTTAGGCTGGCTTTTTTTTGTTGGACTGACGATTTTCGTCATGTGGTTGGCACCGAACATTATGATCGACTGGGGAACTGTGGGATATCTCGCCTTGATCCAAGGAGTCTTTTTGATTTTTTATTTATTTGTCAATTATTTGAGTAAACGCCGTTGGTGGGGGAAATTAGCTAATTTACAGCAGACATCGCCATTACAAAATTACTTGAGTGGTAGCCATACGGAAGAAGAAAAATTGGTGGAAGAATACATCAATCAACTGATCCGTGAACACCAAACAGTCATGCAAGAAGCGATTACCAACCAACAAGATCAAAAGGATTATATTGATTCATGGGTCCATGAAATCAAAGTACCTTTGGCAGCCTCTGAATTATTAGTACGCTCGATCGAATTTGATATCGACGATCAAAAATATACACTTTTAGAAAATGAATTGGCAAAAATCAATGAGTATGTAGAGCAGGTACTGTACTATGCTCGATTAGATAGTTTTTCAAAGGACTATTTGATTCAAGAGTATGAATTGAAGAGCATTATCCAACCAGTGATGCGTAGCCAAGCCAATTATTTTATCCAAAAAAACTTGCGCTATGAAATCGTGGGCGAAGATCAGCGAGTATTGACTGATGCGAAATGGGTGACCTTTATTTTCAAACAAATCCTTAGTAATGCGATCAAATACACTCCTGACAACAAAGAAATCATTATTTCAATTGAAAAAGGCAAAAGTGGCGTGTCTTTAGCCATCAAAGACACGGGAATAGGGATTCCCAAAGAAGATTTAGCTCGTATCTTTGATAAAGGATTCACTGGCACAAACGGACGTCTGAGTAAAACTCATTCCACTGGGTTGGGTCTTTATTTAGCTAAATCTCTCGCTGAAAAAATCGGTATTGAACTAATCGCTGAATCGACGGAGGGAGAAGGGACGACAATGACCCTATTTTTCCCAATTTTAAATTTCTATAATGAGAAACGTTAGAAAACAGTTAGAATCGAAAAAAACTTCTTGTGTTGTGAACGTTTTCGCTGATAAGTTTCTTATCATGTGAAATAAAAGGAGATTAGTTATGGAAATTTTAATAGCATTAATCCCTATGGTAGCATGGGGTAGTATCGGTTTAGTAAGTGGAAAAATTGGTGGCGATGCCAATCAGCAAACATTAGGAATGACGATTGGCGCATTCATTTTTTCATTAGTTGTCTTTTTCATTGTTAGTCCTACGATCACACCTTGGATTTTCTTGATCGGCTTTTTATCTGGTCTTGCTTGGAGTGTTGGACAAAACGGTCAATTCCACGGGATGAAATTTATGGGCGTCTCTGTTGGATTACCACTTTCTACTGGTTTTCAATTGATTTTGAATACGATTGCGGGCGCTGTCTTCTTCCATGAATGGACACAAACGAAAGATTATGTATACGGTATTATTGCTTTAGCTCTTCTTGTAAGCGGTGCTTATTTAACCGCGCGCCAAGATGATGAAGGAAAAGTAGATACAGACAATAAAATGCTTGATTTTGGTAAAGGCTTTAGAGCATTGATCTATTCTACGATTGGTTACGGTGTGTATACGATCATTGTCAACTGGGCTAATTTGGATGCGATGTCAATCATCCTTCCTCAAAGTATCGGTATGATTTTAGGTGCAAGTTTCTTTGCTTTCCGTAAAGTAAAAGTCGATCAATTTGTTTGGAAAAACATGATCTGCGGGTTGCTGTGGGGAATTGGGAACGTGTGCATGCTTATAACAGTGAAATCTCTTGGTTTAGCTGTAGGTTTCTCACTTTCTCAAATGGGGATCATCATCTCTACTCTAGGTGGTATTTTCATTTTAGGAGAAAAGAAAACGAAAAAAGAACTTGTTTATGTTATTGTTGGTTGCCTTTTAGTCATTTTAGGTGGTATCCTTTTAGGGTATATGAAAACGGCTTAATTGCTGTTTTCCAACCTAAAATGGGGAGGAACTTCAATGGATTTGTTTCGTAAGAAGGAAATCAATCTCAATCAGACGAGTGGGATGAAGAAAGATCTTAAAACAACGGATTTGATCATGTTAGGTATCGGTGCAATCATCGGTACGGGAATATTTGTAGTGACAGGGGTTGCGGCCAATCAAAATGCGGGTCCAGCACTGTCACTTTCATTTGTCTTGGCTGCAATCGTTGTCATTTTATCAGGACTGAGTTTTGCTGAATTTGCCTCAAGAGTCCCAGTGATCGGTGGACCATATGCCTATTTATATGTGGTATTTGGTGAATTTGCTGCCTGGCTAACAGGTTGGCTATTGATTGGTGAATTTTTATTAGCTGTCTCATCCGTTGCTTCAGGATGGTCAGGCTATGTCCAAGGTTTTTTACAGAGTTTAGGGGTCGGCTTGCCACATGCATTGACTGGGGGCTACAATTCTGAGAATGGAACTTATATCGATTTGATTGCAGTGCTTGTCGTGATTTTTGTCACGTATATCGTTTCTTTAGAAGCGAAAAAAGCATTACGATTGAACAACCTGATGGTATTCGTGAAGTTCGGCATCATCGCACTATTCATCGTTGTTGGTATTTTCTTCGTTAAACCTGAAAATTGGCAGCCTTTTACACCTTTTGGCTTTTCTGGTGTCTTAGATGGAGCTGCTTTAGTCTTTTTTGCCTTTTTAGGATTTGATTCTGTGGCGATGGCAGCGGAGGAAGTGAAGAATCCGCAAAAGGATGTACCTAGAGGCATTATTGGGTCGATCTTGATTGCTACGGCACTCTATATTATCGTGACGTTGATCTTGACTGGGATCGTACCTTACACAGAATTAGGTGTAACAGACCCAGTGGCATTTGCGATGCGCTATGTTGGTCATGGAACGATCGGTGCAATCATCGCGGTGGGCGCTATCTTGACCTTACTCACCGTAACGATTTCGATGATGTATTCTTTAGCTCGCTTATTATTTGCTGTAAGTAAAGATGGACTATTACCTAAATTTATGACAGAAATCGATGAGAAGCATCGAACGCCTAGAAAAGCGACGTATGTAGCAGGGGTTGCAGCATTATTCTTTGCTGGCTTCTTCCCTTTGAACATCTTAGCTGAATTAACGAACATCATGGCGCTGACATATTTGATGCTAGTCAGCTTGGGACTTTTGAAATTAAGAAAAATGTTTGGAAAACCCAAAGCAGGTGAGTTCAAGGTACCTTTTGTCCCTATCTTGCCACTCATTTCAATTCTCACATGTTTCATTTTGATGCTGCGATTACAACCTATAACTTGGCTTGTTTTTGGCATCGTCATGGTGCTTGGTTTGATCATTTATTTTGGTTACGGGTATAAACACAGTAAGATGAATGAATAAAAGAGATGCCTTGTTAGTGCTGATTCGAAAAAAAGATGGACTTTACAAAAATCATGGTGTAACTTTATCTTGACTTGCTATCCGAAAAAGCTATTTCTCGCCAACTATACGAAAAAAGAAGGGGAACGACAAGTTTTTTGTCATTCTCCTTCTTTTTATTACTAGATTGAATTTTCTTCTTCAAAGGAAGAGGAGCGAGTTTATTGTGTCAGATCCAATAATTTTTGCTTCAAGTCATCTTCCATGTTGCCTAATTCAACTTCTGCATGACGACGTTTTTCTTTTCCTTCTTGTTGAATACGTAGGGTTTCTTGGATTGTTTCAATCAAATCATTTTGAGTGGTTTGCAATGTTTCGATATCAACGATCCCACGTTCATTTTCTTTTGCAGTTTCAATAGCAGAAATTTTAAGCATTTCTGAGTTTTTCTTCAATAAGTCGTTTGTTGTTTCAGATACTTGTCTTTGTGCAGTCACCGCATCTTTTTGTCGAAGAAGCGTTAAGGCAATGACCACTTGGTTTTTCCATAGAGGAATCGCTGTAGCGATCGATGCTTGGATTTTTTCTGCCAATGCTTGGTTCGTGTTCTGGATCAAACGAATCTGTGGTGCTTGTTGGATCGTGATCTGTCTTGCTAAACGTAGGTCGTGTGTACGTTTGTCTAAACGATCTAGAAACTGCGTATAGTCATTTGCAATCTGTACATCCATTTGATCTCCTGTTTCTTCCGCTTTTTTCATTGCTTCAGGAATAATCGTTGTTTGAAGTTCTTCCATCTTTAATTCACCGGCAGCGATATAAATATTGAGTGCATCGAAATAATCTTTATTTTTTTGGTAAAGTTGCTCTAACATCAAGTTGTCTTTTAATAAGCCATCTTTTTCTTTATCTAATTTAATAGAGATCTTGTCGATTTGTGCACCGATTTTTTGATATTTTGCAGTGACTTCATAAATGGATTGTTTGACTTTTCCGAAGACACGCTGAAAAATATTTCCTTCGCCTGCACGCAGTTCATCTGGATTTGCTTCTTGAAGGCGGTACATCAATTCCGTTAAAGAATCACCAACCGGACCAATATCTTGTGCTTGGACATGGTTCAGCATCGATTGCGAGAATTCACTCAATTTTGTTTGGGCGGCAGAACCATAACTAATGACTGACTGCGCATCATTTGCATCGATTTTTGCTGCTAATTCTTTGGCTTGTTCTTGTCTTTCAGCAGGTAATTTATCAATTAGCCGTGTCTCTGTTTGCTGTTCTTGAAGCGCATTGATTTCGTTCTGTTGCGTTTGGGTCAATTTATCTGTCGGAGTAGAAAACGGATTGTTCAATAAGTCTTCTAACGTATCATTGACAGGGGTAATATCTTTCGGTTCGCTTGGATGATTGTTTACCATTAAAACTCCTCCTTGTGGTTCATTGAAACTACTTTCTTTCATCATATAAATAAAGTGATAGGAATGCAATCACGTGATAGTGGATCAAACATCCTATTTTGGTCTTAAGTGACATATTTTTGCGCATAACGGGCGAATCGGATATAGAATAAATAAGAGAAGAGGCTGGGACAGAAGTGTTTAACTCCGAGAAATAAGAAGAAATTCACGAAAATTGCTTTTCAAATTTTTGTGAATTTCGGCTTATTTAAGAAGGAGTTGCTTCTGCTCCCACCGTTTATTCGTTTTTAGAGAATGAGACAAAAGTGTTTCTTACTTTTGTCCCACGCTCTTTCTGATTTAGGGGCTAAAGAGTAACGTACTGCCTCTATTGATTCGATTCTCGTTCTAGTTCATTATCTCGTTTTAAGCTTTGTTTGGCAATTGATAGCTCTACATCTAGATCATCTAGATCATCGGATACGAATTTTTGATAATCTTGCGCGATCAGGCTAGCTAATTGATCGATGATCACTGCACTTTCTTCTAGTTTTGCATAAGTCTGTTTATTTTTGATCTCATGATCATTGATCTCGATATATTTATTGGTCAAATCAATTAGATTTGGCAAGTGTGTATAAAGAAACTGACTTGCTTCATGCAAACGATGGGGCTCTTTCACTAATTCTTTAAAGAGTGCCTTGGCTGCTTTGACCGTATCATGTCGAAGATCGATTGATTTAAGTTTTGCTGTTTGCTGCATATTTTGTTGTAGTTGGCTGATCTCTGTCTTTGTCTGATTCATTGTTTGTCTGAAAAAAGTGATTTCGCTTGGGGTCATCCCGCTTTCTTCGTAATGTGCTTCTAATTCTTTTGAAAGATCAGGTATTTCTGCCGGTCTTTTTTTCTTTTTGCTAGAACCGAATAGTCCCCAAATGATAAAAACTGTTCCTACTACCAGCAGTAGCGTGATCAAAGAATAACCACTCACACGGATATAAAAAAAAGCTATTAGTAAAGCTACTATCCATCGCCAATTTCGTTTTAACATATTAAGCCCTCCATCTTTTCTTACATTCATGAGTAACTGAATTCCTCTTATCATCTACATCCTTATTTTAGCACAATAGCTGTCATAAATAGTATCGGACTAAAGAAGGATTTTAAAGATTTAGAGAATTTCTAAGCTTTGCTATGGTAAACTAAATAGGACGATTCAAGAAAAATTGAAAAAATAAACGAAAGCAGTTATCATTACAAAAGAAAGCAGGGAAAGCGATGCTTGAATTTGAACAGTTTGAAGAAAAGACGATCAATCGTAAAGAAATCTATCATGGTGCTATCATCGACGTGGCATTGGATGATGTTAGATTACCAGACGGAAAAACGGCAAAGCGTGAATTGGTTTTTCACCCTGGCGGAGTGGGGATCATCGCTTTTGATACAGCTGACCGATTGCTCTTAGTAAAGCAATTCCGTAAACCATTAGAAAAAGTGATATTAGAAATTCCAGCAGGCAAAATAGATCCAGGTGAAGGACAGGAACCGGAGCGAACAGCTGCCAGAGAGCTCGAAGAAGAGACGGGCTATCGCCCTGGAAAACTGACGCATTTAACGTCTATGTATCTGTCACCGGGGTTTGCAAATGAACTGCTGCATATTTATCATGCAACTGATTTAGAGAAAATAGCACAGCCACTTGCGCAAGATGAAGATGAAGTTTTGGAATTATATGCTCTTACATTAGAAGAAGCAAAGCAAGCAATGGCGGATCAAGTGATCTGTGATGCAAAAACGATTTATGCTGTTCAATATTGGGAATTATTGATGAAGGGAAGAGGGATCGGTTGATGGCCAAAGGACCGCTGATTACGAGAAGTGAACTACGTAGACGACAGCAGACGCAAGCCCAAGAATCACTAAAGAGGCAAAGGAAAGAAGAGGCCGCGTACCAACAAGAAGAAAAGAAGATCGCTAGTTTTTATCGTAAAGAAAACAAAAAAAATAAACCAATAACAAAAACGCGTGTCAGTGAACGTGAAAAAACAAAAAAATGGAATTCATTTTTGATGAAATCCTTGATTATTGTTATTGTACTATTGTGTGCTGTATTTTTAGCAGTGGCATTTATTTAGAAAGAAGGAAATGAAATGAAAATCGGTATTATTGGCGCTATGGAAGAAGAAGTAAAAATCTTAAGAAAAAATTTAAGTGAACCATTATCTTGGGAACGAGCAGGAGCATTATTTATTTCAGGCTCACTCGGACGACATGAGGTAATCGTTGTTCGTTCAGGAATTGGTAAAGTATTGGCATCAGTGACAACAAGTTTATTGATCCAACAATATGGTGTAAATATGGTGATCAATACTGGTTCTGCTGGCGGAATCGGTGAAGGCTTAAGTGTTGGTGATATTGTTATATCTGATAAAGTAGCTTATTTTGATGCGGATGCAACTGGATTTGGCTACGAACCGGGACAATTACCAGGCATGCCGCTATATTATGAAGCAAGTACTTATTTGCGAACAGAGATGGCTAAAGCAGCCAAATCAGCGAATCTTAATGTTAAAGAAGGGTTGATCGTTACAGGGGATACTTTTGTCGACTCGCCAGATAAAGTAAAAGAAATTTTGACTAATTTCCCAGAGGCACTTGCTTGTGAAATGGAAGGGGCAGCGGTTGGACAAACAGCTCGCCAGTTCAATATCCCATTTTTAATCGTTCGAGCAATGAGTGATACAGCAGATCATTCAGCGACACAAAGCTTTGACGAATTTATCGAAGATGCCGGGAAACGTTCAGCTGAGATGGTTATTGAATTTGTCAAACATCTTGTATAAGGAGAGGCTAATATGAAAGCTTTGATTTCGATAGATTACACGTATGATTTTGTTGCAGATGATGGAAAGCTGACGACCGCTAAAGATGGCCAAGCCATTGAAAACCAGCTGGTTACCCACACGAAAGACTTTATCGATAAGGGAGAGTTTGTCGTATTCGCAATCGATGGACATGATAGTGCAGATCATTTTCATCCGGAAAACCAGTTGTTTCCACCACATAACCTGATAGGCACTAGTGGTCGGGATCTGTTCGGTAAATTGAAGGATCTATATGATGAAAATAAGCAACGAGAAAATGTCTATTGGATAGATAAGCGACATTATTCTGCTTTTAGCGGAACAGATTTGGATATCCGTTTACGGGAAAGAAAAATCACTGACCTTTATTTGACTGGTGTCTGTACAGATATTTGTGTCTTGCATACAGCGGTGGATGCTTATAATTTAGGCTATCAATTATTCATTTATGAAGATGCTGTTGCAAGCTTTGATCCAATCGGACATGCGTGGGCATTGAAACATTTTGAGACTACTTTAGGGGCGAAAATCATCCGAAAATAGGTTCTTCCACGCTGCATTCAATTGTCAGAGGAATGAAAATAGCTAACGGATTTCATGAAATGGAAGAAATTAGGATCGAAGTGTGAAACTTGAATTATTTTTTGAACTTCTGATTTTCGTTGGTGTTCAAATCTATAGGAAGAGATCGAAACAAAAGTCGTTTAGGTTTGATAAATTGAAGAGGGAAGAGGAGGCTGGGACAGAAGTGTTTAACTCCGAGAAATAAGAAGAAATGAACGAAAATTGCTTTTCAAATTTTTGTGAATTTCGGCTTATTTAAGAAGGAGTTGCTTCTGCTCCCACCGTTTATTCGGAGTTAGAGTCTGTGGAAAAACTGATTTTTAGTTTTGTCCCACGCTCCTCTTTTTTGAAATTTCCGAAAAACCTGACTTTTGGACGCCGTTTATCCGGAATTAAAATCTGTAGTAAATCTGTTTTTTTAGATTTGTCCCACATTCTTCTTCTTTTGTTATGTTTTTCTAGGGTGCACAGTCTTTATAAAGCTTATTTTGTGATGTTTAAATCTTTCGGAAATATAACTGTTGTTACTAATCTATTTTTTGTTGACATAAACTGAAAAGTACGTAATACTCCTATAGTAAGCGCTTACTAATTTTCTGGGAGGTTATTTTTTGAAGAATAAATGGCAAACAACAGTTATACTAGCTTCAACTTTTCTTTTGGTAACGACACCTATGATAACCAGTGCCACACAAGCTTTAACAGAAGATCCTATTCTTATTGAAAATAATGCACACGTGAACAATGAAGGGTATAGCGATGAGGGGGAACAAATGGAAGAAGCGAATCAACAAGCAGTAGATGACCAAAATACACAGAAGGTTGAAATAGAACCAGATCTTGAAACAGAACCAAATCTTGAACAGGAGTCGGTTGCTGAGGAACGTTGGCAAGGAGTCGTCTTCGGTGAAAGTACTAGTGCAAGCAAATATCAGATTGAGTCAACGAATAATAGCGTGCGGTTATCTTCCACGAATAACGGGGGAAAATTCCAATCTAGCGGGTCAGATGGTATCACGTTTTATTATCATCCAGTAAGTAAAGAAACGAATTTTTCATTGAAGGCCACGATTGAGATCGAGTCTTGGACATACACGAATGCCCAAGAAGGTTTTGCGGTCATGGTCAGAGATAGCGTCCCAAAATCAAATCTATTCGGGCAATCATTTTATTCTAATTCGTTTTCTTTATTGGGAAGTTGAATCGAGTATCTTTGGAATTCAGATACAAAAGAAGTAGTTAGTGGAAATGGCAGTAAATACACCATGCGATTAGGCTTGGGAAGCAGGACGATCACAGGGATATCTCCTGATAGTCCAGAATCAGCTCCAGCCCCTGGCAGTGTCAAAGTAGAAACAGCACCAATGGAAACTTCGGCTGGGCTACAGGAAAAAGAAGCTGGCTCGTATAATATTTTTGGTAATGGCAACGGTAATCTATTTCCAGCAACCGATAATCTAACGAAAATCTCTGTAGAAATGAAAAAAACGAATACAGGGTTTGAAGCCTATTACTATGACAGCAGCACAGGCAAAGAACTGGCAAACGAGATCATGTACGATTGGGAAGAATTGTATGGTTCTTCTGAAGAGGAAATCTATGTCGGTTTTGCAGCAGCACGAAATATGACGATCAAAGTGGATGAGATCGATCTAACTTTTTCAGATCCAGCCACCGATCCTCCAGCAAAAGAACGACCAAACAAAATCATCGAGCCAATCTATAGTGTCACGTCAAGCAACTATTCAGGAGATGCGAACCACGTGCTATCCTTTAAAACGAATGCGGACGGACAGCTGACGATCGTGAATCGACAAACCAATGAAATCATTGGTGAGGCGAAAGATGTTGCCATTCAAGCAAATAAAGAACAACAATTTGAAACAAAATTAATGACCGGAGAAAATCATTTTACTTTTCGTTTTACACCAGACAAAAACTTTCCGCCGGAAGATTATACAGTGCTGGCGAATTATGATACTCAAGAAATCAAGCATACCGTGGTCCATCAACAGCACAGCTACTCTACGCTCTATGTCACACCAACGGGGACAGCAACTGGGAGTGGGAGTAAACAAAATCCCCTTTCATTAACGGAAGCACTCAAATATGCTAGTGGAGGCCAAATCATTGTCCTAAGTTCAGGGACATATGCTTTACCTAACGGACTCAGTATCCCAAAAGGTATCAATGGCACAAAGGAATTACCAATCTATTTGATTGCGGAAAAGAATAAGGAGAATCAGCGCCCTATTTTTGATTTTTGTGGCACGGGTAATGGGTTGACTGTTTGGGGCAACCATTGGATACTAAGAGGATTTGACATTACAAATAGTGCGGCGATGCAAAAAGGGATGCAAATCTCTGGTAATTACAATGTAGTTGAGGATATCCATGCATACCGCAATGGAAATACAGGAATTCAAATCAGCGGCAGCTCAAACGACCCGTTTGAAGCATGGCCAGCACATAACTTGATCAAAAATTGTACTTCTTTCGAAAATGCTGACCCAGGATTTGAAGATGCAGATGGGTTTGCGGCAAAATTGACAGTTGGAGAAGGCAATCTATTTGATGGCTGTATTGCCTACCATAATGCTGATGACGGTTGGGATCTATTTGCGAAAAATGAAACAGGCTCAATCGGGAAAGTAGTGATCAAAAATTCGGTTGCTTATCGAAATGGCTGGATTCCTGGGGTCAACGGAGAAGGGAATGGGAACGGCTTTAAAATGGGAGGTTCCTCACTCTCTGGAAAGCACGAATTGATCAATAGTCTTTCTTTTGAAAACTTGGCGAAAGGAATCGATTCCAATAGCGGAACGGACATCATCGTCAAAAGCAGCACAAGCTTTAATAATGGTTCATACAATGTTGCGCTCTATACTTCGTCAGCCAGTGAGACGGCTTTCGAAACATCAGGAATTCTATCATTTCGAACAACAGGGTTAGATATAAGGGAACAGATCCAACTATTGAAGCAAGAAAAAGAGGATGTTTTCCATGAATTGAACTATTTATGGAATGAACAGACAAAGCGCTCTGAAAATCATTTAGGCAGTCAAATTTTAGAGGAGTGGTTCGACCATCTAGACACTTCAGATGAAACGAAAGAACCGGTTTCTCGATATGAGAATGGGAGCATCAACGTCTTTGGATTGATGCAGATAAAGCCAGAATTTCGACGAACAGACGGAAAGAAAAACAACGGTGTTCCTCTTTCTGTGGGAGCTATTTTGGACGAAACAAGTTCACCATTCTCGGATTATCCAGTAGTTGAACTGGAAAAGGAGCGCGAACCAAATCAGACACAGCCGACAGAAGAGAACAATCCCATTATCATAAAAGAAGCCAATGGGATACGAGAAGAAGCGGAGAAACATATTACAGAACAGAAGCCATTTACAGTGTGGGTAGCTGATTTTGCTCCAGCGGATCCGTTAGAAGCAGTTAAAGGCGACATGCGTTACTTTCCTGTTGAATGGCGTATCGATGAAGCTGGTATGTCCGGAGCTTTTTCGGATTCACTCGCTACAATATCTGCGCCTAGGCAGGGGGCATATGTTCTTTCTGTGTGGTACCGTACAGAAATATTTGATGGAATGACATGGATCAAGCACGCTGATAGAGTAAGTCAAGAGAAAAAAATCAATAGCTTAGCAGGAAAAACAACAGAATCAACTACCGATGAATCAGATAAAGGGAAAGAGACAGGGCAATCTAAAGAAAATGAAACAGACAAAAATAAATTGCCAACTACTGGTGAAAAAACGAATTACTTCATCACAGCATTGGGTGTAACGCTCATTTGTGCAGTCGTGCTTTACATGACAAGGGAAAAAAAGAAGGCATGATACGAATAACTTTGAAAAAATAAAATTTGTTAAAAAAGAGAACGAGGGCAAAAGTACAGAATACTTTTGTCCCTCGTTCTCTTTTTGGTCAAGGCATGTTGTTCACCATTTTACCAAATATGCACGCGTTTTTCTGGTTTTTGGTACATTTCATCTTGTTCAGTGATTCCAAAAGTTTCATAAAATTCATCAATGTTTTGTAGTTGGACATTGGCTCTTAGCTTAGCTGGTGCATGGACATCGATTTGTAAAAGCAACTGTTGGTATTCTTTTTTGGCTTTTGTACGCCAGATCGTTGCCCAGCTGACAAAAAATTCTTCAAATGAAAAATCTTTTTCAGATTTAGCAGCTTCTAAAGCACAACTTAAACCACCAGCATCAGCGATATTTTCAGAAACGGTCAACTTACCATTCACAGTGGCATCTGCAAGTGATAAACCGTCAAATTCGTCAATCATCGCTTGGGCTTTATTTTGGAATTGTTCCAGATCTTCTTCTGTCCACCAGTTATTCAAATTACCAAACTCATCGAACTTGGCACCGTTGTTATCAAAAGCGTGTGAAATTTCATGGGCGATCACTGCGCCGATCCCACCAAAGTTTGCGGAACTTGATTGTTCTAAACTGTAGAATGGGGCTTGTAAGATAGCCGCAGGGAAAACAATGACATTTCTAAATGGGTGATAGTAAGCATTCACAGTATCTGCACTCATTTCCCACTCTGAACGATCAACAGGTTGATTCCATTTGCTAAAACGATCTTTAGCTTCGATTTTACTAAAAGCTAAGGCATTGGAGAGTAGTGTGCCGCCGTCTTCTGCAGTGACTGTTTTATATGCATCGAAACGAGCGGGGATGCTCTCAGGATAACCAACTTGAACACCTAATTTATCTAGTTTGATTATAGCTTTTTCTTTGGTTGCTTGACTAAGCCAGCTATTTTCTTCTAGACGTTTTTTATACACACGAATCATTTCTTTGATCATATTCTCTACGTCTTTTTTAGCAATCTCACCAAAATATTTTTTCCCATAATAGTCACCAACGACTTGGTCAAATTGTCCAGAAGCCAAATAGTACGCAGCTTTCTTTGGTGCCATTGCTTCTTCGGTACCTGAAAGTGTACGAGAAAAAATGCCGCTGACTTGTCTGAATTCTTCTGATAAATAGCTGCTTAAAGAGCGAACCGTCCGCACGATCATCCAACTTTTGATCAGTGGAAAATGTTCAGTCGTTAATAGTTCAGCTAAATGGTCAAAATATCCTGGATCAGTCACGATGACTTTATCTGGTGTTGTTCCAAGTAACCCAACAGATAGTTTTTCTAAATCGATCGTAGCCGTATGACCGATAAATTCTTCAAATGATTGAGGATTGTACATTTTACTGTAGTCTGCATTTTCTTCCGCACTTTTTACATGAGGAGCAATCAGTTTATCGAATTGAATGGCTTGTTCTACGATTGCTTCAGCTTGACCTTTATCTTTTCCAGAAAGCTCCAATAATTGGACCATCATATCAAAGAACACGTTTAGTAGTTCTGCACCATTCGGATGTTCTGGTGCGTAATATGTTTTATCAGGTAAGAATAAAGAAGGTGGATAAGCAAAAAAGGCATTTGTTTGTGCATTTTTCATATCCGCATCTACATCAAGTGAAAATGGGAGGGGTAAACTATCAAGTACCCATTCTGGAAGTTGTTGGTTCAATGCATCAAATGAGTTTATTTTTTCAATACGTTCAAGCAGTGGAAGTAATGGTTTTTCTGCTAATTGATTTCTTCTATCATAATCATTTGCAATTTGGTAAAAGCGAAGAAAATGAGCCATTTTTTCAGATGGAACGAACTCGGGGTGTGCGAGTAATTCGTCAATTTCATTCATTAATAGGTCATCGATCCCAACAACCAATTCTTGGAATCCGCCAGTAACGGGTTTATCCGCTGGTATTTTGGCAGTTTTGAGCCATTCTTCATTTACTGCTTCATAAAAATCTTGTTTTAAAAGTTCTTTGTTCATTTACTCATCGCTCCTTTTTATTTAATGTTTTTATTATCGTATAAAATCACTGAATAAACAATGGAAAGGAATAGAAGTTTAGAAATAATGGGGATTTCTATGAAAAGAGAAGGCACTGTTTCCTAGTCAAACTGATTTGTTTTTGCCCCTATTTCCCTTATAATGAAAGAAACGGAGGTGATTGAGCTTGAAAAATAAAGTCGAACGATCTGCGTATCTTATAATAGATGGTGAAGCAAAGAGCGTAGCGGCGACAGAAAATTTGCTCACGGATCAGGGACAGGTGTATCTAGCCATGATCTTTCAGAATGAAAGCTATATTATTGTTGATCAGACTGGAAAGCCAGTAGAGTATTGCCCGACAGAAGATACGTACGTTGATGCTATTGGGCATTCGACCATTTTTACTGCGATGGCAGAAAAGACAAGTTGTTTTTCTGAAGAAAATGATTTGCTAGAAAAAGCACTGGAATGGAATCGAACAAAAAAAGGCAAAGCATATCTGCTCGATTGTTGGGTGGGGTTACCTGCAAAACGTTTCGCTTCTTATAAAAAATGGCGCACACCTTCGGGCTATCTTTGCGGAACTTATGCAGCAGCTGTTTTACTTGCTTATTATCAAGACTTTCGCGATGAGTTATCACTTCCTGAAGAGATTCGAAAAAAAGGATCACCGATAGATGAGCCCCTCAGCAGTGAATTGAAAAAAATAATCCAGCCTTTAGGATTACCGACCATTCCACTTCAAGTAAGTGGTGGGCTATCGAGATTTTTGAAAAAAACAGACAATCCTTTTTCTGCTAGAAATACGATCATTGGTTCTTGGCAGCGGGCCACCAAAAGAATTCGTCAAGGAAAACCAGTGATGGTTGGGATTTTGAAAATACTTGGCAGTCCTTATGGCAATCATTGGGTGACAGCATATGCGTATTATGAATCTGTCTCTGGTGAACGTTTTTATAAAGTCCACGATAATTGGGGAGATTATCAACGAATAATTCCTGCAAGTTGGGGGAATGGAACAGTCTCCCTTCCGTAATTATTTGCAGAAATTACCAGAAAATGTTGGCAAAGTATGTTAAACTATCGAAGAATAGAGAAGTTTGGGGAGGACTACATGAGTAAAAAGTATCAGGATGACACGTTGAAAATCTTTAGTTTGAATGGGAATCGTCCATTAGCAGAAAAAATTGCGAAGGTCTTTGGGACAGAACTAGGAAAAAGTGTCGTAAAACAATTTAGTGATGGTGAAATTTCGATCAATATTGAAGAAAGTATCCGTGGCGATCATGTGTACATCGTACAGTCAACCAATGCGCCTGTAAATGATCACTATCTCGAATTATTGATCATGATCGATGCGATGAAACGTGCAAGCGCCAAAACGATCAATGTCGTACTACCTTATTATGGGTATGCAAGACAAGACCGCACAGCAAAACCACACGAACCAATCACAGCGAAATTGATTGCTAATCTAATTGAAGAAGCTGGTGCAACTCGTGTGTTGACTTTGGATCTGCACACTGTCCAAGTACAAGGATTTTTCGATATCCCTGTTGATAATTTATTTACAATGCCTTTGTTTGCTCATTATTATCGTCAACTTGGTTTGACGGGGGATGATATTGTTGTTGTTTCACCAAAAAATAGTGGTGTCCAACGTGCTAGAAGCCTTTCTGAATATCTGGATAGTACACTGGCAATCGTAGACCACGCAGATGATGCTGATGTGAATAGCGGTTATGTGATCGGGAACGTACAAGGAAAAACATGCATCATGGTAGATGATATCCTTAATACTGGTGCGACATTTGCCCGTGCAGCGAATGTATTGAAAGAAAATGGTGCGAAAGATGTTTATGCTTGTGCATCTCATGGATTATTATCTGTTCCTGCGAAACAAATCTTAGATGAAGCGCCAATCAAAGATATTTGTATCACTGATTCTGTCTTCACAACTGAAGATCGTCATCCAGAAAACTTGACGATCGTTACATGCTCTGAATTGATGGGAGAAGCGGTAAAACGTATCCACGAAAATACACCAATGAGTCCATTGTTCCGTCTAGAAGAAAAAGAGTTTGATTAATCGTTAGCGATAGGACAAATAGAAATTCGCCCAACTAGCTTCTACTTAGTAAGCAGTTGAGCGAATTTATTTTTTATTTTTGGTAACTTTGATATTCTGTGCTAGAATGTGCCTAGTTATATCTGGAAGGGATGAAAAAAGTTGGAAAAAATTTATTTGGATCATGCGGCGACCACACCGATGCATCCACAAGTAATCACTGAAATGACTATGATCATGCAAGAAACATTCGGAAATCCGTCAAGTATCCATGGCTTTGGTCGCTTGGCGCACGAAAAATTAGAGACCGCTAGACAAATCATTGCGGATACTTTGCAGGTGAATGACCATGAAATCATTTTTAACAGCGGTGGAACAGAAGGAGATAATACGGCAATCCTAGAAACAGCTTTTTCAAGAAAAGCGGAAGGCAAGCACCTGATCACTACAGCCATCGAACATCCTGCAGTTTTGAATGCGATGAAGTATTTAGAAACAAAAGGATTTGAGGTTACATATTTACCTGTAGATGAAAAAGGAAATATTTCATTGGAAGACTTTGAACAAGCCTTAAGAGAAGATACGATCCTAGTTTCGATCATGTACGGGAACAATGAGATCGGGAACTTGATGCCAATCAAGGAAATAGGAGAAAGACTGCGCGAGCATCCTGCTTATTTCCATACCGATGCAGTCCAAGCTTATGGTAACCAAACGATCCATCCCAAAGATCTAGGTATTGATCTACTAAGCGTTTCAGCGCATAAAATCAATGGACCTAAAGGAGTCGGCTTTTTATATAAGAAAGATGGGGTCAATATTCCCGCAATGCTTCTAGGTGGTGAACAAGAAGAAAAACGCCGTGCTGGAACAGAAAATCTTGCTGGAATCTGGGGAATGGCAAAAGCAGCGGAACTTCTAACGGTTGAAGAACGTGAAGCGAGAAGTGAAAAATATGCGGGATTCCAACAAATGATTTTAGAGGAATTAGAAAAACAAGGGATTGATGTTCAAGTAAACGGGGACCTAGAAAATAAATTGCCTCACGTGCTGAACCTTCGTTTGCCAGGGGTCGTAAATGATTTGCTGTTAATGAAATTAGACCTTAACGGTATCGCTATTTCCACTGGTTCAGCTTGTACAGCGGGGAATATCGAACCTTCCCATGTATTAGAAGCAATGTATGGAAAAGACACACCAATCTTGAAAGAATCGATTCGGATCAGCTTTGGTTATGGCAACACGAAAGAAGACATTCAAAAATTTACTCAGCAACTAGTCGGTGCTATCAAGTAAAGAGCGTGTTCGAAAAAGTATCCAACTCTGAAAAATAAGAAGACAACCACGAGAATCTACTGTTCGATTTCTGTGGTTGTCTTCTTATTTTCACAGGGGCTATTTCTAGTGCTTGCTATTGAAAGAAATCAAATGAACAAACGGCGAATGTTGTAGAAGTTCTCAATGACAACGGGCTTGTAGTTTTTAGTATTGCTCAAGGATAAAAAACTACACGAAATGAAGGACGAACAAGGAACGTATGTGGGATATCTTGAATTCAAAACAAGGATGGCCCCAAGCAGTAAAAAGGACCATCCTCGTTCGTTTTAATTATGGTTTTGATTCAGTGTGACTCAAATCAACACGCTTTTTTAATTTTCCACATTTCTCACATAATCATCAAAATACTTGATCAAATCATTTTTTATTTTCTGATAGTCTTCTTCACTATAGACTTTGTCCTCAATTTTTCCTTGAAAGAAAGGAATCTCCAAGTCTTCTCGTAGACGATCTAAAACTTCTTCTTTATCCATTTCGTTCCTCCATGATCAGTCAAAATAAACGCAGACACATTCTGGCGCATAAATATCTTTTTGGCGTACTGACAGTAAACCAGTAGCTGCATCACGAGAATAAAGAGTAAGATTATCCGTGTTTTGGTTTGCACATACTAGATAGTTATTCTCTGGATCCAGTGCAAAATCTCTTGGAAAATCCCCTTCAGTTGAAATGATTTGAATGTTTTCTAAGGTGTACTCATCAGGCGAAACAGCAAACACCGCAATTGAATTATGCCCACGATTTGAAGCATAGACATAATTGCCATCTTTAGAGATACGGATCGCAGCGCCACCGTTTTCTCCTTGGAAATCTTCGGGTAAAGTACTGATTTTTTGTTTTTCAGTAAAGCTTCCGTGTGCTGCATCATATTGTAGTACGCGGACCGTACTATCTAATTCGCCAAATAAATAAGCAATCTTTTGATTTGTGGGATGAAAAACAAGATGACGTGGGCCAGTTCCGGGTTCTGCAACGAATTCAGCCACAGCAGTCAATTTTCCTTCTTTTGACACATCGTACGTATAGACACGATCTGTTCCCAGATCACAAACAACTAATCGATTATCAGGCGTCAAGTCTGTGTAGTGGACATGAGCATGGTCTTGATTTTTGTGCGGACCAGTTTCTTCTTGATGAAACACTGCATCTGTAGCTTCTAATCCACCATTCTCAAGAATACGGTAAACATTTACTTCACCTTTGTGGTAATTTGCGCCGTAAACAAGCTGTCTTGTTTCATCAACGGCTACATAGCACAAAGGAGCTCCTGATTCTGTTACCGCATTCAAAAACTGAAATTCACGATCGTATGCACCAGCTCCGCCTAGTCCATCGATACTTGTGACAGTGTAAAGATTACCAGCTTTGCTTTTCGACAAATAAGTAGGGCTATTTTCTTTCGTTGCTAATTCTAGACCTGTCAATTCACCCTTTTCGTTATCCAGATTGATTGTATAAATTCCTTCACTGACACGTCTTGTATATGTCCCTAAAATGATTTTTTCCATCATTTTATCCCTCCTGAAATTTTATGAAATAGGTTTCTTTTTTTATTTTAGCACATAACTATTCATGGCGGTTAAACAAAGAGAATATGTTATACTTGTTTTGTACGCAAAGAAATTTTTTGTAGTGAGGGAGAGAATGTTATGATTCATGCAACGATAAAAGAAATTGGCGCCAAAGCAGTGAGCGATCAAGAACCGATCTTGATTCTATTCGATCAAACAGCGACATCTGCCTTGCGGAATTATTCAATTATTCAAGAAATCAGTTCAAAAGAAGCCTTTCAATTGAAGAAAGGTGGAATGATCTCTTTTGATCAGCAAGAATATACAATCGATTATGTGGGAACGATGGCGAATGAAAATTTGACTTCTGTTGGACACGTTACGTTGATTTTTGAGAGTCATACGGAAGACAGTGGTATTGCAAATGGTATCTATTTATCACCACATCAACTTCCTGAACTCCATGTAGGTACAGAGATTAAATACAGGTAGGTGGAAAAATGGAAGAAAAAAATAAAAAATCAAGACCTATTTCTTGGTTCTGGCGTTGGTTCTTGAATAATCAGGTCGTGACGTCATTACTAGTGGTGCTTTTAGTCTTACTTATCGTTTTTCTATTTACGAAAGTATCCTATTTATTTGAACCAATCTGGCAGTTTTTAGCGATCGTTGGCTTGCCGATTATTTTAGCGGGTATTTTGTACTATTTGATGAATCCAGTGGTTGATTATTTAGAGAAACAACGAATACCGCGAATCTACAGTATCATTGGATTATTTGTTCTCGTTGTGGCTTTGATCGTTTGGGGATCAGTGGTTATCATTCCTAAAATCCAAGAGCAAACAGTCAGTTTTGTCGGTAATTTTCCTAAATATGTAGATACGATCGATAATAAATTGACGGAGATTTTAAGGGACCCGCTATTTAATCAGTTTAGAGATCAATTGGAATCTGCGGGAGAAAAGTTCGTAAGTTCAGCTGGAGATATGTTACAAGATATCTCTAAAAGTACCGTTCAAAGTTTGGGTAGTTTTGTCGGGGCTGTAGCGACGGTCTTGGTTGCTGTGTTGACGATGCCATTTATTCTCTTCTATCTATTGAAGGATGGGAAACAACTTGCACCGTATTTTGTTAAATTCTTGCCAACTCGTATGCGGAAACCAACATTAAAAGTTTTAGGGGAAATGAATGACCAAGTGTCTTCTTATATCCGTGGGCAATTAACTGTTGCGTTTGCTGTAGCAATCATGTTTATGATCGGTTTTGCGATTATTGGTTTGGATTATGCAGTTACTCTAGGGATAGTCGCAGGATTTTTAAACCTTATTCCTTATCTAGGATCATTCTTAGCAATGATTCCAGCAGTGTTTTTAGCAATCGTTGCAGGGCCAGTGATGTTAGTGAAAGTGCTGATCGTCTTTGCTTTGGAGCAAACAATCGAAGGGCGTTTGATTTCTCCGCTTGTTCTAGGAAATCAGCTAGCAATTCATCCTGTCACCATCTTACTGGTGTTGCTGACTTCTGGTAAATTATTTGGGATCATCGGTGTGATTTTAGGGATTCCGGTATATGCTGCTGCGAAAGTGATCATTTCACATGTCTTCGAATGGTACACTACTATTTCTAGTTTATATGAAGAAAAAAACAACGAGTTATAAAAAAAAGATTCAAAAATAGGCTGTAATGATCTTTAAAAGCTAGTCCGCTAACTTTTTAGAGATCGGTTCAGAAATTCCTATTTTTGAATCTTTTTTCTTTTAAAAAATTTTTTTGCTGATCGATTTAGAATGTTTTACCAAATTCTGTGGCTTTATCCAAAGCTGATTGCATCAATTCTTCAGCACGATCAGGCGCATAGTCGATACCTTCAATAAATAATTGATCGACTTGATCGATACCGACAAAGTTCAAAATCCCTTTGACATATTGTGAAGCAAAGTCTTGACCATTGTAAACTCCACCGTTTGATTGGATATGCAATGCTTTTTTACCAGAAACTAATCCTTCTGGACCATTTTCAGTGTAGCGGAACGTTTTACCAGCTACATTGACAGTATCGAACCAAGCTTTTAGTTTTGTAGGAATATTCAAATTCCATAAAGCATTGGCGATAACGATTTTATCTGAAGCAAGAAATTGATCCGTCAATTCATTGAAACGAGCAATTTTGTGTTGTTGGCTTTCGGATAAAGTAGAGAATTCAGCACCTGCACGAAGCGCTTCCCAACCTGAAAGCAATTCTTCATCGATTTCTGGGATATCATCACGGTAAAGTTCTAGGACGGTAACCTCATCGTCCGGATGACTTTCTTTGTAACTATCTAAAAAAGCAGATAATGCTTTAACTGAACGAGATTCTTGTGCAGTTAAAGGGTGACCTTTTACTACTAATACTGATGCCATAATATCTCTCCTTTTATAATTGTTGTTATGTGGCTAACAAAATAAGTTTACTTGAAGGAGAAAAGGCTATCAAGCTTTTTTATAAAGGTTCCATTTCAAATAAAAAAAACAGTTGTTTTCATGAAAAAAATCATGCAAATCACTTGCAAAACAATTACCTGGTGTTATAATGACATAGTGTCATATGACAGTGTGTCATTTTTAGAAGGAAGGAGGCTACCTATGCCTAAGCAGACTTTTTTTCATTTACCTGAAGAAAAAAAGAAACGACTATTAGAAGCAGCAAGAGTTGAGTTCTCAAGAGTCCCGTTAAAAGATGCTTCTATCGCTAATATCGTGAAGATAGCTGAAATCCCTCGCGGTAGTTTTTATCAATATTTTGAGGACAAAGAAGATCTTTATTTCTATTACTTTGAAACAGTGCGACGTGATAGTTCTAGAGACATGATCCAATTGATGAAAGAAGCCGATGGTGATTTGTTCAAGGGATTCGAATTGTATTTTACAAAGATGATCCGCGATATCTTAGTGGGAGAAAATGCTGCTTTTTATCGAAATTTGTTCATGAATATGGATTATCGTGCTTCCCGTAAAGTGGTGCCCCATGCTAGAGGGGATCAGCATCATCCCCATGAAGAGCATAAACAAGATGCGAAAGAACTGGTTGAGTTGATCGATCGCACTACACTAAAAATCAAAAATGACCATGAGATGGAATTATTGATCCAAGTAGTGATGAGTACATTTTTTACGACAATCGCTCATTCTTATAAAACATTCTCAAAATCCAAAGATTACTCTGTTGAACAAGCAATCGAAGAATTCAAATTGAAATTGTCTTGGTTGAAAAATGGAGTGTATAAATAGAAAGAAGGGTACTACATGCTAAAAGTTTTTAAACGGATATCATTGACTTCGGCGATTGCTGCTACGATATTTATGGTTATCCAAGTCTTCGCAGATCTTTACTTGCCGACACTGACCTCTAATATTATTGATAAAGGGGTAGCAAAAGGAGATGTCGATTATATCTGGCAGACTGGTTTTGTTATGATCGGCTTTTCTTTGATCAGTATTTTTGCGGCAATTGCAAATACCTATTTTGCAACACGAGAATCACAGAAATTAGGAAAACAATTACGTACAGATGTTTATAAAAAATCAGAAAGCTTGACCAAAGACGCCTTTGATAAATATGGAACAGCTTCTTTGATTACACGAACAACCAATGATGTGACCCAGATCCAAATGGTTACGCAAATGTTTCTAAGAATGATGATCAATGCACCGATTACATTGGTGGGTGCAAGTTTCTTAGCTTATCAAAAAGACCATGAATTAACGAAAATTTTCTTAGTTGTTATCCCTGTCATGATCGTTTTGATTGGTGGGATCATGTTTTTTGCTGTTCCATTGTTCAAGAGTATGCAGAAAAAGACAGACCGCTTGAACTTGGTATTTCGTGAAGGACTGACAGGCGTACGTGTTATTCGTGCCTTTGATAAAACACGATTTGAAGAAAATCGTTTTGATTTAGCGAATAAAGATTATACGAATACAGCGATTAAAGTAAATACGATCGTTGCATTGATGATGCCGATGATGACATTGATCATGAGTGGTACAAATGTAGCAATTACCTGGTTTGGTGGTCACTACATAGCAGATATGACTTTAGAAGTAGGGAACCTAATTGCATTCATGACATATGCGATGCAGATTTTGATTAGCTTCATGATGCTGTCAGCCATTTTTATCATGGTGCCTAGAGCACAAGCATCTGCTGATCGTATCAATGAAGTACTAGATGAAGAAGTAGGGATCAATGACCCTAAAGATCCTAAAAAATTGGCTCTTGCAGGAAAAAATGCCACACTTGCTTTTGAGCATGTCAATTATCGCTATCATGGGGCGGAGAAATTAGCCTTAGAAGATATTGATTTTTCTGCCAAATCTGGGGAGATCGTTGCAATCATTGGAGGTACTGGTTCAGGGAAAACGACTTTAGTCAATCTTATCCCACGCTTGTATGATATTGAATCTGGTGCCATCAAGATCAATGGAACAAGTATCAGTGAAGTGACACAATACAACTTGAGAGAATTGATGGGCTTTGTTCCGCAAAAAGCGATGCTCTTTTCTGGAACGATCAGAGAAAATATGCAATATGGTAAAGCAGATGCAACGGATGAAATGATTTGGAAAGCATTAGAAATTGCTCAAGCGAAAGAATTTGTCTCAGAATTAGAAGATGGGTTAGATAGCCACGTAGAACAAGGTGGCGGGAACTTCTCTGGTGGTCAAAGACAACGACTGGCTATTGCACGGGCTTTAGTCAAACCAGCAGATGTCTATGTCTTCGATGATTCATTTTCAGCTTTAGACTTTAAAACAGATGCAAATCTTCGTCAAGCATTGAAACAAAATATGACACAAAGCATTACGGTATTAGTTGCTCAACGTGTAAGTACTGTTATGGACGCTGATACGATCTTAGTATTAGATGAAGGAAAATTAGTCGGTAAAGGAACACATGATGAACTACTTAAAACAAATGAAACGTATCAAGAGATCGTTCATTCGCAATTGAGAGAGGAGGATCTACATGAGTAAAGAAAATACGAAACCTTCTCGTGGACCAATGGGTGGCGGACATGGACCTGGACGCAACATTGGCGTTAAAGGAGAAAAACCTAAGAATTTTTGGGGAACAGTTAGACGATTATTTGGGTATATGTCCAAACGTTTAGTTGCGATCATTGCCGTTTTTGTGTTGGCGATTGCAGCTGTAATCTTCCAAATCCAAACACCTAAAGTATTAGGGAAAGCGACAACGGAAATATTCAATGGTGTCATGGCAGGTGCTAAACAGATGCAAGCAGGCCAACAGATATCAAAATTTCCGATTGATTTTGATAAAATTGCACAAATCATTGCGACAGTTATCTTAATGTATTTGATTTCTGCGGTATTCAACTTTTTACAACAATTTATCATGACTAGAGTTTCACAACGAACAGTGTATGAACTACGACATGATCTAGAAGCAAAAATGAACCGAGTACCTATTTCTTACTATGATACACATACAAATGGGGACATCATGTCTAGAGCTATCAATGACATGGATAACATTGCAAGTACGCTTCAACAAAACTTGACGCAATTTGTAACGAGTGCCGTCACATTGATCGGGGTTATCGTCATGATGCTTTCTATCAGTTGGCAGTTAACGTTGGTAGCATTATTGATGATTCCTTTAAGTTTGATCATCGTCATGATCATTGCGCCAAAATCACAAATATTCTTTGCTGATCAACAAAAGAGTCTAGGACTTTTAAATAATCAGGTAGAAGAAACGTATAGTGGACATACGATCGTTAAAACATTTAACCATACAGCAAAAGACCAAGAAGTCTTTGAAGAAGAAAATCAAAAACTATACGCGGCAGGTTGGAAAGCTCAGTTCATTTCAGCAATCATCATGCCTTTGATGAACTTTGTTAAAAACTTGGGGTATGTATTTGTTGCTGTTCTTGGGGGTGTCAAAGTTGCGAATGGGAATATGTCCCTTGGTGATGTTCAAGCCTTCTTGCAATATACGACACAATTTTCACAACCAATCACGCAGCTAGCAAGTTTGATGAATACGATCCAATCAACAGTTGCTTCTGCAGAACGTGTTTTTGAAGTCTTAGATGAAGCAGAGATGACAGAGGAAAAATCAGGATTGCCAGTAGAAAAAGATACACCTTACAAAGTACGTTTTGAAAATGTACAATTTGGCTATTCTCCAGATAGTTTATTGATGACTGATTTCAGTTTAGATGTAAAACCGGGAGAAATGGTTGCTATCGTAGGACCTACAGGGGCAGGGAAAACCACCTTGATCAACCTGTTAGAACGATTCTATGATGTTTCGGGCGGAAGCATTCGTTACGATGGTGTTGACACGAGAGATCTTTCACGAGATGTCTTACGTGCACAGTTCTCTATGGTACTTCAAGATACTTGGTTATTCACAGGGACGATCTATGACAATATCAAGTATGGGAACGAAGATGCAACAGATGAACAAGTAATCGAAGCTGCTAAGGCAGCCCATGTCGATGACTTTGTTCGCAAATTACCAGAAGGCTATAATACAGTATTAAACGAAGATGCCAGCAACATTTCTCAAGGTCAAAGACAATTGATTACGATTGCGCGAGCATTCCTTGCTAATCCAGATGTCTTGATCCTTGATGAAGCTACCTCTAGTGTAGATACACGAACTGAGATCTTGATTCAAAAAGCGATGAATCGTTTATTAGAAAACCGAACAAGTTTTGTGGTAGCTCACCGTCTGTCAACGATTCGTGATGCAGATAACATTATCGTTATGAATCATGGTTCGATCGTTGAAACAGGTAATCATGATACTTTGATGGAAAAAGATGGTTTTTATGCTGATTTGTATAATAGTCAATTTTCAGAGGAAGAAGCTTCATAAGTTGAAAATTAACGCACGAGACATAGATTGTTTCGTGCGTTTTATTTTTTATAACTATCGTTTTTTCACTATTTTATTAAAATTATATGAAAAAGCGAGAATTCTCACATTTTTTTTTATAAAAATCTATTTATCGCTTGAAAGAAATGGGAACCATCGTTAAAATAAAGCTTGACGTAGAGGGGAGCAAGAATGATGAAAGATTTTAAATTGGGGTCTGCTACCTATTTGAAAAGCGTGGCAATCCGGGTGAAAGACCGAGATAAAATGATTGATTTTTATAAGAATACAATTGGCTTTGATTTGAAACGGGAAGAAAACGAACTAGCTATTCTAGGAACGGAAGAGCGTGACAGTGAAATGCTATTGCTTGAAGAAAGCCCCAGAGCAGATGATCACTTCGGGGAGATCAAAAAGCTCAACCGCTTCTCATTGATTATTCCAAGTGTAGAAGAAATGGCAGATATTCTATGCCGTATCCGCAAGACGAATTACGTAATTGAAAAAGCATTAGAAGACCAAGGCCGTATGGGTATCTTATTAAAAGATCCAGAAGGTAATGAATTAGAGATCTATCACGAAGATGGAACAGTAGAGAAGTCTGCAGATCCAGAAAATTTGGATCAAGAATCGTTGTTGCGAAAATCTGAAGAAAAGTATGAAAAATTATCAGCAGGCTCTTATTTTGAAAAAATCCACTTAAACGTAATCGATAGTGCCAAAGAACGTAAGTTTCTTGAAAGCTTACTTGGTTTAAAAGTCCATAATGAAAAAAACGAATGGTATGTTTTAAATGAAGGGGACTTCCATGTTGGTCTGACTGAAGCAACGAGTGAAGCAATCCAACTTCCGACCCACGAAGTGATTGGCTTAGACTTTTTGAAGTTTGTGATCAGCCAAGAGAATATGGAAGAACTTGTCCAACATTTAAAAGAATATTCAGTTGATTTCTTCTTAGATAAAAAGCACACAGTATTGACCATCTATGATGCAATCGGAATCGAATGGTGGTTTGTGACAGATTCTAAAGAAGAAAAAAAATAAATTAGCGTGTGAAAGTTGCTCCTAGCGTATTGATATGTCATACGTAGGAGTTTTTTATTTATATTTTTCATCCTTGGTTTTTAGCATAAAAGTCTAAAATATTGGAAAAATCTTGCTTCTCCTGAAAGAAAGCTATATGCTTTGGGCATGGAACGAAAGAGTATCCTTCGAAAGAAAGGGAGAGGAACATGTATCCAGAAACAAAACAATTGATTTTAAAAAAATTAGAAGAAGGCTATTATCCTGGTGTCGTTGGCGCATTCATCCGAAAAAATGAAGTTGAACGTTTCTTTGCTGGAAACGCTCAGGTTGTCCCGGAGATCCAGCCTATGGAAGAAGACTTGCTTTTTGATGCAGCATCTTTGACAAAAGTGATTGCGACAACTAGTTTGGTCTTGCGTTTGTGGGAAGATGGAAAAATTGAGTTGGATCGTCCGCTTGCAGATTATTTACCAGCTTTTGACAATCAAACGATCACGATCCGGCACTTATTGACCCATACGTCTGATATCCAAACGTGGATTCCTGATCGTGATCAACTTTCACAAGAAGAGTTGATTGCTGCTTACCTTAAACTTCAACCAGGAGATCAGTTAGGAAAGGCTGTGAAATACACTGATGCAGGCACGATCTTGTTAGGGTTCATGTTGGAAGAGATTTTTCAAGAACCAGCAACAGAATTGTTCCAAGAACAAGTGTTGGAACCATTAGGGATGATGAATAGCCTCTTTTTACCCTATCCATCCAAACGAATCGTACCAACGCAACAATTGGCATCAGGAGAAGTCTTGCGGGGGATCACACATGATCCAAAAGCAAGGGTCTTAGCAGAACATGCAGGCAATGCGGGTTTATTTATCGATTTAGAAGATAGCATCAAATTTGTCAAAATGTATCTGGATAAAGGGAAAACTGCGAATGGTCAGTTTTTAGAAGAAAGAACGATCCAAGAGCTTTTACAAGATCAAACACCACTTCAAAATGGAAATCGATCATTGGGATGGGATTTGAAAAGAGATGTGACCGATTATCATCCAATTCTCTTTCATACTGGTTATACGGGTACATTTTTATTGATTGACTTGATCAATCAAACAGCGTTCATCTTTTTATCCAATCGTGTCCATCCAGAAGACCATCGTGAGGCGTATATTGAATGTCGCGATGAGATCGTTGAAAATTTTTTGAAAGAGAAAGCGTTATTAAACAAATAATGCTATAATAATCATGAAAATCGAGAGGAGTTATAATGATGCAAGAACCTATGTTTTTAAAACCAGTCTTTCAAGAAAAAATCTGGGGAGGTAGCCGGCTGAAATCCGTATTTGGTTTTGATATCCCTAATGACAAAATCGGGGAAGATTGGGCAATCAGCGCACATCCACATGGCGTTAGCGTTGTAGAAAATGGCGAATTCAAAGGTCAAAAATTAGATGATCTATGGAAAGAACATAAGGAGTTATTTGGTCATCCAACGGAACCAGTTTTCCCATTGTTAATCAAAATATTGGATGCTGAAGATGAACTTTCTGTACAAGTCCATCCAGATGATGCCTATGGAATGAAACATGAAGGAGAACTAGGAAAAACAGAATGCTGGTACATCATAGATGCTGAGCCAGGTGCTGAGATCATTTATGGGCATCATGCGAAGACCAGAGAAGAATTGGCTGAAATGATCAAAGAAGGCCGCTGGGACGATTTGTTGAAAAAAGTTCCCGTCAAAAAAGGTGACTTTTTCTATGTTCCTAGTGGAACGATCCATGCAATCGGCAAAGGAATCATGATTTTAGAAACACAACAAAGTTCAGACACGACTTATCGTGTGTATGACTATGATAGAAAAGATGCAAGCGGTCAGAAACGGGAGCTACACATCCAACAATCGATCGATGTGACTACTGTACCTGCAAAAACACCAGAATTACAAATCAAAGAAGTTCGAAAAGGACAATCTTCTATTGTTACTTACTTAGAAACTGAGTTTTTCAATGTGTATGAATGGGATATCAAAGGGATCACTTCCTTCAAAAAACAAGCACCTTATACATTGGCGACAGTAATCGATGGCGCTGGGGAATTGATCGTGGATAATCAGACATACCTGTTAGAAAAAGGAACAAGCTTCATTCTACCGAACGAGATCAACGAATGGACTGTTCAAGGAGAACTAACAATCATTGCCTCTGAACCAGGGAAATAATTCGTGCAAAAGTAACAGTGATAAAAATGTTCTTTTCTTTGAAAAAACCGTATAGAAGCAAGTAGTCGGACCAGAGATATTTCACTCCGAGAAATCAGTAGAGATTCACAGGCTTTCAACTTTTTGTGAATTTCAGTTTATTTCTCGTAAGTGTTGTTTCTGCGCCACTGTTTATTCTTGTTAGAGCGTGAAGCAAAAGTATTCCCTACTTTTGCCTCACGCTCTTTTCATCGTATGTTTATGTCAGAAAATTACGAAAAATCACACTTAGTAGCAGAGTTCTTGAAATCACTTTCAATCTGTGGTATATTCTTTTTGTAAAGTTAAAACGTTTTAATTGTTGTTAAAAGAGTGTTTGAACTAATTTATAATGTAAATGGAGTGGTGAAAATGAACACTGTAACAGTTATCGGTAGTATCAATCTAGACCGTACGATTCGAGTAAAACATATGCCTAAACCTGGAGAAACGATCCATACAAGAGAAACTTTTTCAGCAGGTGGAGGAAAAGGAGCAAATCAAGCTGTAGCCGCTAGACGTTCTGAAGCAGATACTTATTTTATTGGAGCAGTGGGAACGGATGAAGCTGGAAAAACAATGAGTGAGCTATTAAGCCAAGAAGAAATCGATTTAACTGGTGTGGCTACATTAGAAAACCAAGCGACTGGTCAAGCCTATATCATCGTTGACGATCAAGGTGAAAATAGTATCATGATTCATGCAGGCGCAAACAACGCGTTTACCCCAGAACAAGTTAGAAAAAGCCAAGCAATCATCGAAAAGAGCGATTTTATCATTGCTCAATTTGAAAGCGCTATAGAAAGTACGATTGAAGCTTTCAAGATTGCGAAGAAGGCAGGAGTCAAAACGATTTTGAATCCAGCACCGGCATTAGAAAATGTACCAGAAGAATTACTAAAAGTAACAGATATGATCATACCGAATGAAACAGAAACAGAGATTTTAACTGGTGTGACTATCAGCGACGAAGCAAGTCTACAAGAAGCAGCATCCAAACTTCATGCGTTAGGAATAGAAGTCGTGATCATCACGATTGGAAGCAAAGGAGCTTTTTACGCGCTAAAAGATGGAAAAAATGGTATCGTTAAAGCGTTTAAAGTAAACGCCGTAGATACAACGGCAGCTGGTGATACATTCATTGGTGCAATGAGTAGTCTATTGGCAAAAGATTTTAGTAATTTGGAAGAGGCAATTCGTTATGGAAATAAAGCTTCTTCACTTACTGTTCAACGTTTTGGCGCACAACCATCGATTCCTTATAAAAATGAATTGGATTAAAGAAAGGATGTTTTTAGTATGAAAAAGTCAAAAGTAATCAATTCAGATATTTCTCGAGTTATCGCACAAATGGGTCATTTTGATAAGTTGAGTATTGGCGATGCAGGAATGCCTGTACCAATGACTACTGAAAAGATCGATCTAGCTGTGGATAATGGTATTCCAAGTTTTATGCAAGTACTGAATAATGTTTTAGAAGAATTAGAAGTTCAGCGCATTTACTTGGCAGAAGAAATCAAATCAGAAAACCCTCAAGTATTATCAGAAATCAAAGAACGATTACCAGAAACGCCGATTACGTTTATTCCGCATAGTGAAATGAAGGCAGATCTAAATAATTGCCATGCATTTATTCGCACAGGGGAAATGACACCGTATGCGAATATCATTCTTGAAAGCGGCGTTGTATTTTAAAACAAATAAGGAGGATATAGAATGAATGCGACAGCACTTTTAATTGGATTAGGACCTCTGTTAGGTTGGGGGTTATACCCGACGATTGCTTCTAAGCTTGGCGGTCGTCCAGTCAACCAAATTTTAGGCTCTACTATAGGAACACTGATTTTTGCAATCGTTTTTGCAGTAATAAAAGGAATCGGCTTACCTACAGGAATGGATTTAGTCTTTTCGATCTTATCAGGTGTCGGCTGGGCAACGGCACAAATCATCACCTTCCAGTCATTCACATTGATTGGTTCTTCTCGTGCAATGCCGATCACAACCGCCTTTCAATTGCTAGGTGCATCTTTATGGGGTGTGTTTGCGTTAGGTAACTGGCCAGGAACTACAGCAAAATTACTTGGTGCATTTGCTTTAGTATTGATCATTTTAGGTGCTTGGATGACAGTATGGTCAGAAAAGAAAGATAAAGAAAACAGCAATTTGTTGAAAAAAGCAGTTCTATTGTTAGCTGTAGGGGAAATTGGTTATTGGGCTTACTCAGCTGCGCCTCAAGCAACTTCGATTGACGGGATGCATGCCTTCTTACCACAAGCAATCGGAATGGTGCTAGTCGCAGTAGTCTATACAGCAGTTTTAAGTTTCAAAGGGAACGAAAAATCAGCGTTTACCGAAGTAGTTTCTTATAAACATATCTTTTCTGGTTTCTTCTTTGCCTTTGCTGCATTGACTTATCTTATCTCTGCACAACCTGATATGAATGGTTTAGCTACTGGCTTTATTCTATCCCAAACATCTGTTGTATTAGCTACTTTAACGGGTATTTGGTTCTTAGGACAAAAGAAAACGAAAAAAGAAATGACAATTACAGTTATTGGTCTCGTGTTGATTTTAGCAGCAGCTACTATTACTGTATTGATTTGATCGAAGAAAGAAATTCACATTAAAAAGAAGGAAAAGTGCACGTTGCTTGTTCAAAGCGATGTGTACTCTTTCTTTTTTTTTTGGAAGAATCTCAATTAATTCGTAACTATAGAGTGAGGAGGGATATATGTGTTAAGGATCTGTTCGAAAAAAGCCATTCGAAGTAAAGCGTTAACTGTCCGTTTATTTAATGGTTCTACTTGGGCCAATTTAGGTAATGGTTACTTTATTGATCGTGAAACAAAACAGGAGCTGCCTGATTATAAACTTTATCGGCACATCAAAACAGCCGTGTCTTCAGGAGGGATGATTTTTGCCAAAAGAATGAATCCGACACAAGCATTGCAGTACACAGAGAGACCGCTTAAAGTGAAATCTTGGTGATTCCTAGTCTGTTCTTTGAAAATTGCATAAAAAGAGCATCATTCGTATTGGATACGATGAGATGTGGATGATTGACTGTCAATCCATGTTGGTGCTCACTAAAAAGGCAGTACTGTCAGTGATGGTAAACTGGCAGATCATGTGTCCTTATAAATGTTTGGTGAAAATGGAGCAAATAATTGCTAGTGATAGCTATTTGTTTGAAGAAGGATTTCTTACGTTTGTTTTTCTCAAGGTTTATTCGTGTCACAGGTTGTCTATTCCCTAAAATAGTCAGGTTGGCATTTATCCAAAAAGTGTCTATGCCAAAATGCTGAAAAGGAAGTTGAATATGACTGAAATACAACAGTTGATAGCATTCATGCGTAGTGGTAAAAGAAAGACCATCAGTTTATCTGAGTATGAACGATCTGTTCATAAAGAAGGTTGGTCAACGGGTAGTAAAGCAAAGCTGATCAATCAAGTCCAAAAAAGTGGGATCTTACGCTATGAACGGTGTAAAAAAGGCTATGTGATCCGACTAGTTCGTTAAGTGAGAGTGCAATTTCACAAGTTAAAGGAACCTAATTTATAAAACAAACTTATCAATCAATGATAACGGGAGTGATTCAATGAAGAAAAATAGACAGTTTTGTTTCCGATTGCTTATTCTGATTAGTTTACTGATTCCTTCCATTCTCGGAAGTTCCTCAATTATAGCGTTAGAAAAAATGACAGATGAAAAAGAACAGCAAACAACTTTTTTGCTGGAAAACCAATTGATGCAACAAGAAAACGGTAAACTGTATACGACAGTTCCTTCCAACTATATCCACTCTTCGATTCACGATAAGTTCGGAAGAATAGACACTCGGGATAATCAAATCATACATGTAGATCCCAATGCACACATTGCAAATATCGATATTTACTTATCCAATGGCGGTCGCGAGTATGGCTGGTATGGGAAACGAGTAAATGGCGAGATTGCACTATGCATCGAGCAAGGAGCAGCACTTAGCATAGGAAATAATGGGGGATACACAGTATCCCCGCAAAATACTGAACAACTGAAGAAAATCTCCTTGATCACCTATTATGGGATCATCGTCACTGGACATACACTCCAAAAAGAATTGATGACTCAAATTTTAGCTTGGGAACAGCAAGGAATTTATCCGACCAGTATTTCGGGAGTATTTACGATGGCAGACTATCAAACATTTAAAGCAAGTGTGATGACAAACGTCAATAAATTTTTTGTCAAACCAAGTTTTGATCGCCAAATAGTTGAATTGAAAGTCGTCGAAAGCAAGACGATTTTAGATACGACGGGGTCTTTTAGTAATTATGAATCCTCTCCTTCTGCTATAGCCCCAGGACTTATGGTAAACAAGCAAGGAAATCAATTGACGGTCACAGCGACCAAGGAAGCAAACAAATCCGGAAATATCGATTTTCACTATGCCATTGCTAGTAGTTACCGTGGAATACCACTGATTTACCAGCATCCTTATACGCAAAATATGATGGTAGGAAGAATAAATGATTTAACGAAGACAAGTTTAACTGTAAATGTCATGAAAAACGGCAATGCCCGTGTTCGCAAAGTAGATGAAACTACGAAGCAACCACTGGCAGGTGCCGTTTTTCGTTTTGCGACTTCAACTGGTCAAGTACAAGAAATCATGACCAATGCCGATGGCTACGCTACTTGGAATGAGTTGTTAGTAGATACAAAAGTGACGATACAAGAAATCAAAGCGCCAGATGGGTACATTTTGGATACGACACCACACACAATGACGATCAAAGCAAATGAAACAACGACTATCATCAAGGATAACCAAGAGCAACTAGCAAATCTACGAGTGATCAAAGAAGATGAAGAAACTGGCAATACCCCACAAGGAGCGGCACAGCTTATTGGCGCTGTTTATGAATTAACAAATGGCCAAGGAGAAACTGTGGGGCAAATAACAATGGAAGAAACGGAAGGAATCGTCCAAGGGCAAATAAAAGCGTTGAAACTAGGTACGTATACACTACAAGAAATCGAAGCTCCTAAAGGCTATACTCTTGATCCCACAAAGTATACCGTACACCTCACGTATGCTGGGCAAAATGAAACAGTCGCTATCCATAGCAAAACGGTGAAAAATCGTGTCATCAAAGGGCATATCGAAGGCTATAAATTTGGATCTCGTCCGTTGATACCACGTACGGTTCTGGAAAATTTACATCAATTGTTGACAGAAGATCGTGGGATCAAGCCACCACTGGCAGGTGTGGAATTAACCGCAACGTCCCAAACAACAGGAAAGAAGTATGTGGAAACGACGCAAGAAAATGGGTATTTTAAGTTTGAGGCTCTCCCTTACGATCGCTATATCGTCGAAGAAACAAAGGGGGTAGATGGTTATTTGTTGATTGAACCATTTGAGGTAGTTGTTACAGAAGATGGCTATACACATTTTTTCTTTTTAGAAGATAAAATCATTGAATCCCGGTTACATATCATCAAAGTAGATGAGGTTACAGGAGAAGCGATTCCGTATGCAGGTGCGCAATTTAAAATCTTCGATACTTGGGCAGATGATGGTAAAGGGGCATTTGTCTCTATGCAAAAACCAAATGATACTGAAAGTACAACCATTTTTGAAACGAATATAAAAGGAGAAGTTCTGACAACTGACAGTTTACCATGGGGAAATGAACGTTACGAACTTCATGAAATCAAGGCACCAGAAGGATATCTACCATTAGAGAACCCCATCATTTTCAGTATCACTGAAAATGAGACGAATCCACTCATTCGATTAGAGGTACCGAATCGACTAGCACGTCAACCTATCAGAGTGATCAAACGTGACCGATTAAATGACCGCCCCTTAAAAAATGTCCTATTTGAATTGTATAAAATCGAGCAGGATGAGGAAACGAAAGAAATATTGATGGGTGAGTATGCCACAGATAAAGATGGAAAAATAGAAGTAGAATCATTGCCTTATGGAAAGTATAAATTTATAGAATCAGAACCCCTTGAAGGGTATCTCCCCTTAGAAGCGGCATTAGATTTTTCGATCACTGTAGAAAAAGATGGCGAATGGATCGTTCTAGAAGCCTATAATGAGCGTGAAGAATTAGTGATTTCTTCCTTATTTACTGATGCGTATGGCAAAAAGGAAATCGATCCAACAGTAACCAATCGTTTGAAAGATATGGTCTGGATAAAAGGAGAAGGGCTTGAGATCGGTCATATGTATACAGTGGTCACACGATATAAAAATACTAAAAATGGTCAAGTCATCAGTGAAAATGTATCTACCTACACAGCGCAAAGTAAAGAAGATACCTTTGAAGTACTTCTTGAATTAAAAGCAAATGCATTGAAGGATGGGGAGCAGCTGACAGCGACCCACATCTTTTACTATGAAGAGGAAAAAAAGAATGAGGTGGCTCGTGAAGATGATTTGACAAACAAAGAGCAAACAATCCAAATGAAAAAAGTAAAAGAGCCTAAAAAAGAACAACCGATGTTACCTAAAACTGGTGATACTAGATCATTGATAGTCACATTCATAGGAGTTGGACTCGTTGCTTTGGTTAGTAGTCGAATCTATGGTCAACGAAAGAAAAGTAATTAATTGCTCAAGAGACCAAGAAAGGGTGTTAGACAATAAATGAAAAAGTTGCTCTTAGCTAGTCGATCTGAAAAAACAACAAGAAAGAACTATTATATTTTTATCAGTACACTGTGTGGATGGTTAATCGGATTAGGAAGCTGTCACATGATCAATGCAAAGCACCACCAAGAACAATCTGTTGAAAAGCAAATTACTGGTGTTTTAACAACGACAAAAAAAGAGACAACGGAAAACGAAACGATAGAAGAAAAACAGGATCCTGTTTCTTCAGTAATCGAACACTTTGCATCAATCGATCAAGTAACAGAGCAAAGTAAGCCTGATATTCGACAATTAGAGCATACAACTGAGCATTTGACCACGATGCTTGTAAAAGAAAAAAAGAAAGTTGTTCAATCAGAAAGTACTATTAATGAGCGATCAAATCCGCTATCTCAGCCACTCGAATCTAGAGTCAATAACAAAGATGACTCTGTCACCACAATGTGGCAAGCAGCTAAACTAAACCTCCATTCGCCCTACCTCGTTGTCGAACAGCATAGTTTCTTTGAGCCTTCTAACCATTTCACGATCATTCATGGGAGCGATCTGTTTCCTAACGTCAGTTACACCGATGTGGATACATCCATACCTGGAGAACAACAGGTGTGTATTCAAGTCACCGATTCTAAAGGACTTGTAACGACAAGTGAATTCACTATCATGATCAATAGCCTACCAAAAATAATGGTTGAACAGCCGCTTTTGTTTCAACGAATAGGTCAACCACTGGATTTAAGAAAAGGGGTCTTCGCATCTGATAACGAAGAAGGAGATCTAACTTCCGCTATTCACGTTGAAACAAATCTAGATACAACTGTTGAAGGCGAGTACGAAGTGATCTATACGGTGAAAGATCGACATGGTGCACAACATGTGGTCCATGCAGAAATACGGGTAGTCAATGATGCGCCAATCATTTCAGCACCTGTCGTAATCGAGCAGGTGATCAATGAGTCATTCAACATCTTCAATTATGTGGAAGTAACGGATGCGGAAGATGGAAACATCCCATTGAATGAAACCAATATTGTTGAAACTAATTTCATCCCAAATAAAGAAGGCATCTATTATTTTAAAATCGGCAACGTAAAGGATCAATATGGAAAGCTAGCAGTGGAAAAAATAGTTGAAGTCACCATAACAAATGAGGCACCTGAGATCATCCAAGCAGATATGAAAGTGAATGTTTTTTCACAACTATCGAAAGAAGCTTATTTGGCACAGGTGATTGTTTCAGATCGTGAAGACTCCGAAAAAAACTAACTGTTGAGGTAGATGAAGATTCATGGAGTCAAGTCAAGACCAGTGAACTAGGTGAATACCGTGTTTTACTTCAGGTGACGGATACGAATGGAAAATCTTCGAAAGCATACGGAGTGATCACTGTAATTAATGAACCACCTGTTTTTTTAGGTGTAAAGGACCGAGAAATGGTTGTAGGTGAAGCATTTGATCCATTAGCAGGGATCACAGTTCATGACAAGGAAGAAAAGCTACTTCCAGAAATAGAAGTAAGCGGGACATTCAATAGTACTTTACCTGGCACGTATCTCGTGTATTTAAGTGTCAGAGACTCTTTTGAACGTGTAACGACCAGTTATCAATTAAAGGTTCTTGCAACAGAAGAAAATATGGAAACGGGGGAGTGAGATGGACTATTTTGAACAGGCAATGGCATTGTTTTCCAAAGGAATACTTGCTTCTGGAAGTTTACTTACTGTGTGGGGAATCATCCAACTAGGCATATCGATCAAAGAACATAACGGCCCAGCAATGCAACAAGCTATCTTTCAAATTGTTGGCGGTGCAGTGATTCTCGCAGCAGGTTCTTGGATAGCAACGATTTCGATATAAGGGGAGGAGCAACGCATTATTCATGGATAGAGCCATCGAGTTTGTTTTAAAGACGATTGCAGAACAGTTGAATTTTTCAAATGATCCCCAAAGTGTATTAGTACAAAATCTAGAGACCTACTTACCAGATATTTATCACTATAGTTTGCTGATCATGGATATTGTGGTGAAGCCTATTGCCTATTCGGTCTTAGGCTTTTTATTGCTTTTAGAATTCCATCAGATTGCTCAAAAAATTTATAGTAATTATTCGGCATTCGGAGGATTCGAATTATTCCTACCACTTTTTTTAAAATTAGGGCTCAGTTTATTGGTGATGCGGAATTTAACCGTGTTTATCCATGCGATTGTTGGTATTAGTACAATCATCAATGTTGGGATCGGTGAGCTAGGCATACAAGCTGAGATGGACCAAGTAGTTGATTTCTCCTTGATCATGGAGCAAGAACAAGCAATGAATTTTTTTGAGAAACTAATGCTTTTACTACTGTTATTCATTCCCTTAGTCTTATCTCTACTGACAAATATCATGACAAAAATCGTTGTATTTTTGCGTTTTTTTGAGCTGTATTTCTACTTTAGTCTTTCTCCTATAATTTTAGTGACGTTTATCCATGAAGAAATCAATCAGATCGGTAAAAATTTTTTTCGAATGATCTGTGCCGCTTCGTTACAAGGTGTCTTATTGTTCATGGTACTGAGTTTTTATCCACTGTTGGTACAAACCCTTTTTTCAATTCAGGAACGCCAAGGATTGATCACTGTCATCTGTATCATCTCGGGGAATTGTTTGACTTTATGCATCAGTTTATTCTATACGAACAAGTGGGCGAAGGCGATAATGGCTGTCGCTTGATAGACTGCAGTAGGAGGTGAGAATGATAGCAATTGAGGTCCCGGTTAGAAAAGAAATTTTGCTATACAAAGAAAAGCTGTTTTTTGGATTTTCATTAAGACAATTTATATCAATGATGATAACCTTGAGTATTACGCTAATCGTCGGCCTTTTGAATCATTTTACTTGGCAATTTTCTATTGATGATCTCGGTATCGTTTTGATGGTAATTAGTTCACCCATCTTATCTTTTGGTTGGATCAAACCTAATGATCTGCCTATGGAAAAATATCTACAGATTCGTTGGCGTTATGTTAAACTCGACAGCTATTATACTTATCCATCTATCATGGAGGTGAGATTGGATGAGACCTTGGCAAAAAAGGAAACAAAAAGAAGCAAGAAATATACAGAATACAGCAATTAAGAATTCTAAATTTTTACGCGTACTAAAAAAGCAAAAGCAACAGCGTGGAAAAAGACAGAAAAAGCAGGCACCTAAACGTAATGTCCAATCAATGCTACGTTACGAAAAGATGTTTGAGAGTGGGATTTGTGAACTGAGTACAAATTACTATTCCAAGAGTATCCAATTTTCTGATATCAATTATCAAATCGCCTCTAAGGAAGAACAACAAGGTATTTTTACTAAATACTGCGCATTGCTGAACAGTTGCGAAGAGACGATGCACTTGAATGTTACACTCGTAAAAAAGAAAATCAGAAAGGAAAAATTAAAGAAGGAGCTTTTCTATAAAAAAATAGGCAATGCGCATGATAAGTATCGCGAAGAATTGAATGATCTATTGAGTAAAAAAATCCATGGAGGCGAGAACAACTTCATCAAAGAAAATTATTTAACATTCACCATGCCTGCAAAGGAACTGGATCAAGCAAAACAGCTATTAGCTAGAGCCGAACAGACATTGAGCGATAGTTTAACAGAAATCGGTTCGAAATGTCAAAAAATGGACGGATTGAGTCGATTACGGCTGATACATCATTTATTACACTCAACTGCTTCTTTTGATTTCAACTATTCTGATCTCATCTATAACGGATTATCTACAAAAGCAAGCATTGCACCTATGAGTCTAAATGTTAAAAAGAAGAATTATTTTGAAATAGAAGAGTCGTATGGGCAAATACTATATTTAAAAGACTATCCTGCTAATTTAACAGATAAAGTTATTTCAGGATTGCTGGAGATTCCTGAAGAAATGACATTGTCTATTCATATTGATCCCATCGCCTCTGATCAAGCGAATCATCTTATACAAAGAAAACAAGCCTATATGGAAGGAGATAAAGTTGCTTCCCAAAGAAAAGCGCTGCAAAAAGGATATGATCCATATTCTAGTGTTCCCTATGAGCTGACAACCAGTATTGATGAAGCAAAATTATTACTCGATGATTTGAGAAAAGCAGGACAAAATTTATTTTTTGTTTCTATTTTCGTTTATTTTAAAACAGACAAAAAAGAGCTGCTAGCGGATATTGCAAAGCAGGTGCTACGCATAGGTAGAAAGTATGGTTGCGGCTTTAATCATTTAGATTATTTACAGATGGAAGGCTTGAATTCTGTTCTTCCTTTTGGCAAAAATTGGGTCATGACTCAGCGGACCCTCACAACTACAAGTACCGCAATCTTTCTTCCTTTTACAGCACAAGATCTTAGTCATGAAAATGGAAAATATTATGGAAGAAACGAATTAACAAAAAATGCTATTCAAATTGATCGTAAGCGATTGAATACACCTAGCGGGATGATTTTAGGAAGTTCAGGATCAGGAAAAGGTGTAGCAAAAAAATATGAAGAAATCACTACGCTATTAAAAAATCCAGAAGACGAAATCATTTCAATCGATCCAGAAGATGAAGATACGCGGATCGGAAAAGCTTTCGATGCACAAATCATCAAAATTGCACCAAATACAGATACTTTCATAAATCTATTAGATATTTCAGGTGATTTTCAAGGTGAAACAGATCCAATAAAATTGAAATCAGATTTCATTCTGACTGCTTTTGAAGCACTGATTGGGGGTACTGTGGGCTTGAATTCTGCACAACGTTCGATCATTGATCGAGTGACTCGGCTGACTTATGTCCAGTATTATCATTCAGCGAGAAAAAGCATGCCGACACTGGGAAATGAATGGTTTTCCTTATTAAAAGAACAGCCAGAAGAAGAGGCACAGGCGCTTGTCTTAGACTTAGAATTGTATATTGAAGGATCATTAGCTATTTTTTCTCGTCCAACCAATATCCAGTTGAATAAGCGATTTATTATCTACAATACCAAACAATTAGGTAGCCAATTAAAGACTTTTGGCATGATGGTTGTATTAGAACAAGTGTGGAATCGAGTGGTTCGTAATCGGGAAAAAGGGATTACAACTTGGATTTATATCGATGAGATGCAATTGATGCTGAGCGATCCTTATTGTGAAAACTATTTTTTTGAATTGTGGAGTCGTATTCGAAAATGGGGAGCTATTCCGACAGGGATTACGCAAAATGTAGAAACTTTACTACTTTCAGACAAAGCACGCCGAATGTTGAGCAATACTGAATTCATCATTATGCTAAAACAAGCAAAAAGTGATTTAGATGAACTTGCGTCACTTTTTCACTTATCTGCTGAACAGCAAAAGCAATTGATCCATCCTGCGAAGGGCGCTGGGCTGATACGAGCAGGTCAGGTGATACTACCATTTTCCAATATCGTAGAATCACCTTCCAAACTGTATGAATTGATGACGACAGATCCAGAGGAAAGGATAAAAGCAAAACAAGATGCAGCTCAAGAAAAGAGAAGTGAGGGACAAGATCAAGCAGATAGAGGAAGTACGGAATAGAATTTTTTTCAGGAAAATAAGTAAATCACGTGTAGAAAGAACAGTAAATTTTTTCTTTTTTCAGGGAAGACGAAGTAACAAAAAAAGAGAATGGAAGAAATCATCGACACAAAGTTTTTTATTAAAGTTTGCAGCAGTTCTTACACTTTCATCGATAGTTATGATGGTGGGGATCTTCAGCATGGTTTCTTCAATGGTGACCCAGGCGGATGAATTAGAGTTGACAAAGGTTTGGACATATTTAACAGAATTAGATGCAGACAAGACACTGATTCTCAAAAAACATTCAGGCACTAAAATCAATCACGAGCGTACCGAGCATGTAGCAAAGACAATCAAAAGTGATATTGATAGCATTCTTTCCTATTTAGATATACAAGCAGATGAATTCCAGCTAGCAAATCAAGCATTCAAAAGTAAATTGAACTTGTTACATGATCAATTGTGGGAACTTGATCCAGATACCAAGAACAGCCAACTAAGAACTCGGTATTTGAGCCAAATCATCGAGTGGTCAGAGGAATTGAAACAACGGCTGCATCTTAAAATGGAAGTTGGACCATACACCCATCTAGTTGAATTGCATTCGCCCTTCAAAGAAGGAAACATACAGATCAATCAGCGCTATGGCTATTACGTGAAAGATCAGGTAAAGGCGTGTTTCAACGGAATCAAGCTACAAGCAAAGGAGAATGAAGAAGTTTTTTCTCCTTTAGCTGGTAAAGTAATCATTGCCGATGGTGCGATTCACGTCGAATCACATGATCGGAAACTACGGTTGACAAATGTTTCACCACTGGTCAACAATACCTCGGAAATCAAAGCAGGTGAACTTATCGGGAATGTGATAAAAGAAAATGAGTTGACGATTGAATATTCAAAAAAAGCAAACATGGTAAATCCTAGCTTTTATTTTCCACAAGTAGAATATGTGGAAAAACCGGATGAAATGCTAGATTTTCAAAATCATTCATTTGATGAAGGACGCTTTCGTCAAACCATTGCCCTACATTGTCATGCTTTTAGTGACAAAGCAGACAAAATCATCACAGAAGCAAAGAAAAATGGTCTTTCACCTGTCATTTTTGCTGCGATCATGATCCATGAAAGTGCTTGGGGAACAAGTCAGGGAATTATTGAAAACAATAATCCAGCCGGTTTGATGTCTGAAAATGGGCTTGTTAGCTATCCAAGTTTAGATGAAGGGATTGAAGCAACGGGAAGAACGCTAAAAAATTTGATTGTGGAGCGACAGCTTACAACGGTGGAACGACTTGGCAGTGTGTATTGCCCAGTAGGTGCAGACAACGATCCAACAGGACTGAATCATTACTGGGTGCCAGCTATCAAGCAACTGCTAGTTCAGTTAGGAGGAAGTACAGATATGAGTTTGCTCTGGAACTCTGGCTCGTCTTTCGCTCAACAGCTTTTAGTGAAAGCAAAAAGTCTGCATCAAACAAATGTCCAATATTCACAAGGAAGCAATCGAGGAACATGGCCATATCATGACTGTTCTTCTTTCGTGATATGGGCAATGAATGAGCTAGGGAGCAACATACCTTTTGGAAATACAGAAACTCTATATGGTTTGGAAGGAACAGTTTTGAAAGCAATCACTCGCAATGAGATTAGAGTGGGTGATTTATTTATTTGGGGAGAAAAGGGAGGTTCAGCCGGTTATTATGGTCATACAGGCTTTTTTTTAGACAATGAAGGGCAAACAATCTTACATTGTACACCTGCAACGAAAAAAGGGTTTGGTCAGAAAGGAGATATTGTGATCACGCCATTTGAAGGCTACTATGGAGATGCACAGGCAGCCCCAGTTTATTTTTACCGGATCGTAGAAAGGAACGACTAATGATGCGTCATAAAAAAGCTTTTGTTTTGGCTGGGTTATTTTTTTGTTTAAGTACAAGCGTGATGATCAGTATAGGAAGATCACTTGAAAAGCGGGCATATTTGCAAGAAAAAGCACATGATCCATCGGTAGAAGCGCTGAAAGATACACAAGTAAATAAATTTTTACTCTCATTTTTTTCATTTAAAACAAGTGGAGAAAATTATTCAAACTATGAGATTTTTTTGACAGAAAAGGCAAAAGAAAATGAAAAATCAAAAATTGACCAAGGAAAATCAAATCCGCATTTTTTTAGTCACTCTGTATTTCTTGACAGTAAAAATTATATTCGAAAAGAAAATGATCGGCGTTTCGAAGTTATAAGTGAAATAAAGAGAAAAATTGATTTAGTCAATCAAGAAGGAAACGTAGTGACAAGAAATCTTGAAAAAATAGTAACGTTAAAGATTACTTATTTGTATGATGAAGTAAAAGCTGATTTTTTGGTAGACGACTATGAATATTTGGAATTCTCAAAGCCTTGATAGCAGACAATAAAATGAAGCGTGGTCCAATGAAAAAGGGTGTTTTTAGTGGCAAAAGAAATCGTACTGATTGATCGGATACAAAGACTAGGGATAGAAGAAGACCGATTACCAATTTTTGAGGCACTAACGCTATTAGAAAACATAAATAAGCAAACAGTGAATCATTCAGGCAGTTGTCGAATACGGATCTATAATCGAAGAAATCGACTGCTGTATACGTTAGAATTGCAGTTTCCTTTCAAAGATCCCATCGAAGAGATCATCGCAGCACATGTCAATACAGTAGAAATGGATGAAACTACTGTAAAGAAAGGGAGATTTAAGGAGGGTAATAATCCGTTAAAAATGCGAAATGATACAAAGACTGGTAGATTCAATACATTTGCTAAACGATGCATTCTTTTGAGTATCGGTATAGCGACTTTCATTATTTTGGGAAAACTCACCTTAGACTATTTTTTTGTTCCTTCTGAAAAAACAGCAAGCAAAACGCTGGTAAAGCAAGATAGCTGGGAACAATTACTACAAAAAAAAGCCTACTTTGAAGCAGTAGAAGCTTATCCGCAACAGCATGATGAATTGGTCGACTATCTAGTTGAGGAAAAGGAATATGTCTGGTTAAAAAAAATAAATGATCGATTTCCATCGGAAAATGCTCAGTTTGATCTAGCATTTGTGGCGAAAGAATGGCAAAAGGTGATCGGACATTATCCTAAAACGTTGTCAGAAAGACGACAAGTAATGCTGGCATTGGCCTACCTTGAATTAGAGATGTTGGCAGAAGCAGAAGTATTGAATAAACGTTTGAAAAGCGATGAATTATCCAGAAAATTAGATGAAGGCTATCAACGGCAAGCACTAGCCTTTCTGAAAGAAAGAAAAATCTCAGAAGCCCAACAAGCGCTTGGATTGATTAATCAGGAAGAGGAAAAACAAATTTTACGTGCATATATCGATCAAGCAATGATCATCAATGATTTCATTGAGCTTTATGAGAAAAAAGAGGACCATAAAAACAGTTCTCTATGGCAAGAGAGATTAGAAAAAATAGGGGAGGGGGCTGTGGAGACAGAGTGAAGGCTTAGTGTTCAACTTAGGTGATAGCACAAAAAATGGACAAAAAAGAGACAAGGGAACCATTCATTCGAACGAGGCTGGGACAGAGGTGTTTAAATCCGAGAAATAAGAAGAAATTAACGAAATTGCTTTTCAAATTTTTGTGAATTTCGGCTTATTTCTTAGAGTTGATTCTGCTCCCACCGTTTATTCGTTTTTAAAGAATGGGACAAAAGTGCTTTTTACTTTTGTCCCATGCTCGTGTGTCAGAATCGATTCTCTGTCTCTTATTTATTATGCAAGTGCTTCTTGCAACGTTGGTAAATCTAAATCTTTTTCGTATCGTTGTTCCAAGGATAAGCGAATCAGACGTTCTGCCAGATGTTCGTTTCTAGCAAGGATCGGACCATGGAAATAAGAACCGTAGACATTCTTATAGATCACACCTTCGGATTTATCTTCTCCGTTATTCCCTTGGCCTTGAACGACTTTACCTAAGGGACGTTCACCCTCACCTAAAAAAGTTCGCCCATTGTGATTTTCGAAACCATAATACGTTTCATCGAATTCTTCATTATGGATCACGATGTCCCCGATAAAACGATTGTTCTCTTGACTTAGTGTGTAGTGATCCAGCGCACTGATTCCTTGGATCTTTTCGCCATTTGCGCCCATATAGTAATGGCCTAAAAGCTGATAGCCACCGCAAATAGCCAACATTACGCCATTATTCTCGATATAGTTTGTCAATGCTTCTTTCTTCTCTTGGATATCTTTTGAGATGATCAATTGCTCAAAATCTTGTCCTCCGCCAAAGAAGACTAAATCGTATTTGTCAGGATCAAAAGGTTCATGGATGCTGACGATTTCAGTATGGCAGGTAATCCCTAACTTCTTTGCTACATATTTGAGCATCAATAGATTTCCGTTATCACCATAAGTATTCATGAGATTTCCATAAAGATGAGCAATAGTCAATTCATAATTAGCCACGATTCATCCCTCCTTTAATAAATCCTTGGTTTGCTAGTTCTTTACGCAACTGTAAGACAGCTGTATAAGTAGCTAAAATATAAACATGGTCAGTCGGTAGTTTTTTGATTGCTTCAATCGTTTCCGCAATTTCTTTCGTTTCCGTGATTTTTTCCTCTGGTACACCCGCAACTTTTAGACGTAATGTCATATCCGTATGACGGTCACCACCTGAAACGACAGCAGGGATATCCATAGTTGCAAAATCTTCGAAGTTCCCATCCCAAATCCAACTAACGTCGATTCCGTCTGCATAATTAGCATTTAATAATGCAACAAGTGAGAACGGATAAGGTGCCAAACCGATCATGTCGGTCACCTGATTGATCCCGACAGGATTTTTTACAAGGACCAAGGTGCATTTTTTCCCTGCGATATTGATGATTTCTTGTCGCCCAAAGACTTTTTCATCATAGCCAAGTCCTTGCTTGATCTTTTCAGGAGTAACGCCGTAATATTCTGCAACAGCGGTAGCTGCTAATGCATTGTAAACATTGTACATTCCGCCGACTTCGATGCTGTATTCATGGTCATCGATGACGAAATCAGCAGATACATTATCCATTCTTACCATGTCAGTCAAGCGATAATCTAATTCAGGTCGCTTAAAATCGCAGTTTGGACAGTAGTATTTCCCCAAATTAGCATAAGTGATCATTTTATAATGTAAGAGATGATGGCAATTCGGACACAAAACACCATCTGTATTGTAGTGAGCCAGTTGTTCACGGTCTTCTTCATGATCAAATCCGTAATACTTGCGTGGATTAACTGTGTCAACAGAATTGAAGATCGGTGAGTCACCATTGCTGATGATCGTAGCTTCTGGAGACTTTGCCGCACCATCAACGATCATTTTATAGGTCGTATAGATTTCCCCATAACGATCCATTTGATCACGGAAGATGTTTGTGAATAAGAATAATTCTGGTTTGATGTACTCTGTCACTTTACTTAAACTTGCTTCGTCGATTTCTAGTACAGCGAATTTCTTTTGACCCTTTTTTTGTTTTGCTTGTAAAAAGGTGGAGACGATTCCTTGGACCATGTTAGCTCCTGTCGGATTCGTTAAGACTTCGTCGTATTGCTGACGTAATATATTTACAGTTAAGGCTGTAGTGAGTGTTTTTCCGTTTGTACCGGTTACTACGACTACTTGATAATCCTTAGCTAAGGTATCTAAAAGATGTGGATCGATCTTAAGTGCAAGTTGACCAGGTAAACTTGAACCTCCTTTTAAGAAGGTTTTTAATGCCCATTGTGATGTCTTTCCGACAGCAATCGCAAATTGGCTGCGTATTCCCATTATGTAACCTCCAAAAACGTCTTAGCGACGAGTAAATTCAACTAATAATACCATATGTTCAAAAAAAGGTTAAATTGCTTTTCTTTTTTTTAAGAAATGATTACGATACCAAGGAAGAAAAACGAAAAAGAAACGCGATCGTGCCATGTTTCACTCCGAAAAATGAGAGATCACGGAATTTGTTTTCAAATTTTTGCAGATTTTGACTTACTTCTGAAGGAGTTGTTTTTGATCCACTGCTTTTTCGTATTTAGAAGAGGTCGAGACGAAAGTCGTTTAGGTTTGAGAAATTGGATGAAAAAAAGGCTGGGACAAAAGTGTTTCTTACTTTTGCCCCACGCTCGTTTTTTTGAAATTTCCGTAAAACCTGACTTTTGGACGTCGTTTATTTAAGAAGGAGTTGCTTCTGCTCCCGCCGTTTATTCGAGAGTCTGTAGCAAACCTGATTGTTAGATTTGTCCCACATTCCACGCTACTTATTCGAACAGAGTGAAGAGATCAACCGATAATGATTTTTTCAGTTGGGTATTCGTAACCTAAATCTCGTGTTTCTTTAGGGACAAAGAGCATCAGCGTATAAAGCATGCCGATGCGGCCGATGAACATCAGGGCCGCAATCGTAATTTTGCCAACAATCGATAAGTCTCCAGTGATCCCTAAAGAAAGACCAGTGGTTCCAAAAGCAGAAGTGACTTCAACGATGATTGAAATCAAGGTCTGATTTTCAGTTGCGGATAAGAAAACGATGCAAAAAAAGCACATTCCCAAAGATAACATGAAGACAACAACAGATTTTCGCACATCATCTTCGTCGATTTTTCGACCGAATATATTGATGTTATCTTCACTTTTAAGGAACGAATAAAGATAAAGGCCAATGATCGCAACAGTTGTTGTACGGATACCACCACCAACTGAACTAGGGCTACAACCGATAAACATGAGTAAGGAGAAAACAATCAATGTAGTGATTTGGAAATTTCCTAAATCATGGATCTGCAGACCAGCATTTCTTGTGGTCATAGAATAAAACATCGAATTGATCCACTGGACACTTAAACTAGCATCTTGAAATAGATGATCTTTCTCAAGAAGATAGATCAAGATGGTTCCTCCAATGAACAAGATGACAAAGGCTAGTACGGCTAACTTTGTAAAAAGGGAAAAACGAAATGGTAGCTTGGCTTTCGATCGTTTGTAAAGCAACCATTCACGAAATTCCATCAAGACAGGGAAGCCGATCCCTCCGATAAAAATCAAAAACATGATAAGGATCAAGAAAAGATAATCATGTGCAAAGGGTTTGATGGACTGGCCTGTCACATCAAAACCAGAGTTAGTCACAGCAGATATGGATTGATAAAATCCATAAAAAATGGCATCACGCCAATGGTCAAAATAGCCTCGATAATAAAAATAAATCGAGAAGAATGTACCAAAAATGATTTGGAACCACAGCAAGATCGTAAATGTGATCCGAATCAGACGAACGATTCCTGATAAACGTGGTTGGTTCATGTCTGTCATGATCAATTGTCTTTGTCTCAAAGTAATTCTCCGTTTAGAAAAGATGATGAACGCAGTAGAGATCATCATGATACCCAAACCACCGACTTGAAACAAAACTTCAAGTAAAATGACGCCATTATCATTAAATACGGAACTGATATCAAAAGTCGTCAGTCCAGTAACACTAACTGTACTGATAGCCATGAACAACATATCAACAAATGGAACATGACTATCTGGTTGACGAAAAATAGGAATATAGAAGAGCCCTAAAGAAACAATCGTCATCAATACATAATAAAAAACAATGATCTGGATGGATGAAAAATGGGTTGTAGCATAACGCTGACTTCGCCGTTTTAATTTTCGATAGAAAAGGTTCAATTGCAAGATGCGACCCTCCTTTATAGGTTATTTCTTCTAGTATACCGAGGTTGAAAAAAATACTCAAAGAAATTCTAAACAAATACGACGTTATCTTTCGATTTAAGAGTAAATAGCCTATAATAAGAGATATTTGAGTAGAGTGGGGATCTGGACTATGATTGATGCAGAGTTGATTGTTGAAAAAATGAAAAACCAAAAGATAAATTATGATATGGTTTTGAAAAAAATGATTCAGCAATGGGAGAAAGAAGGAACGAAACCTAAATTATTGATTCACACTTGTTGTGCGCCTTGTAGTACACATACATTAGAATTTATGTGTCAGCATGCGGAGGTCACTTTATTTTTCTCAAATTCAAATATCCAACCTAAAAGTGAGTATTTAAGACGACTCCATGAGCAAAAGCGTTTTGTCGATGCATTTAATGAACAAACGAATAATCATGTAGAGTTGATCGTTGATGAATATCGACCAAGTGTATTCAATAAAATGGTTTTAGAAAATAAGTTAGCAGATGAAAGAGAAGGCGGAGCAAGATGTAGCGCTTGTTTCAATATGCGCCTCGATCTAGTGGCGCAAAAAGCCCAAGAACTTGGTTACGATTATTTTGGGAGCGCACTAACGATTTCCCCTAAAAAGAATGCAGCATTGATCAATCAAATCGGCATGGATATCCAAAAAATCTACGGTACCCATTATCTTCCCAGCGATTTTAAGAAAAATAAGGGATATGAACGTTCCATCCAGATGTGCAAAGAGTATGATATCTATCGTCAGTGCTATTGTGGCTGTGTGTTTGCCGCGAAACAACAACGATGTGACTTGAAACAAGTGAATCGTGAAGCAAAGGCATACCTAGCAGAGTCAACAGTCACTTTTGACTAAAGCTATAATAAAACTTTCAAACAAACGTAAGAAAAAAATAATAAATTTATGGTAAATATAAGATATAATAACTATTCTGTGGCACGTAAGATTTGGCACATAAACTGGATAGAAAAATGAAAAAGCTATAAATAAAAACAAAGGATGAGATATGATGCGAAAAGTAGCACCTATTTTGAAACCAATAGCGGTTTTGACTATTTCAACAATTGTGGCTACTGCAACCGGTGTGGTCAATAGTTCGAGTTATCGTGCCCCATCAAGTTCTACTACGACAGAGGAGACAACGCCCGCTTCGACTACAGGGGATACAACAACGCAAACAACTGAAACGAGTGATGAGTCTACGACTTTATCAAGTGTTTCGCAAGATACGACAGACACAACAAGTACAACCACATATTCTACTGTTCCTTCAAGTAGTACAGATGAGGATAACAACCAAGAAAATATTAGCTCAGAAGATACGGCGACAGATGATTTTAACGGTGGAAGCAGTACGGATACAAGTACAACCACTACGCCAAGCAGCACAACACCAAGTTCGTCTATACAAAACAACGGAGATGCGACAGCAAAAAATGCTGCGCTGACTCAAAACTCAAAGACACAGACGAATAACCAGCAAGCAGGTGACTCACAATGACGTTTTTATTAGATATTATCAATAGTGTGCATAAATTTTTAGGCTACCTAGATATTAGTCCGAAATATTTGAATCGCGGTTACACGATTTTAAGTGTGATCCCAACGCTCTATCTTTTGCGTATCGTTTATGGACTATGGCAAAATCAAAATTATTTACAATTTTTCCTATATGGAATCGCCTTTTTGATTCTTGTTTATTTTATCATTTTAAATGTTTTCTACTATTTTCTTGATAAAAATGTGAAGGCAGATGTTACGCAATTATTTGTGAAGTATCTGCCAGATGAAGTATTTAATATCCAAGATGAAGAAAATACAATGGCAAATAATGGAACGATCGACAAAGTAAATACACAGGAAGCTGTAGTTTCTTACGATGAAGACTATCAATTGAAATTAGCCGAGAACATGCGCTATCTGATCGGTAACGGTGAGATCAAGGTCAACGATCTTGGAAGAATGGATGGCTTTTTAGTAGATCGCAATACGTTATATCCCTATTATTATGTAAAAAAAGTTTCTGACAAAGAATACATTTTAAATATTGGGCGTAGTTATTCTGAGATGGAGCCAGTTGGTCGAATGACTGTGGCATCTGCCGAAGATACGATCGAACCAGTGGGACTATTTATCGTCGGTGGTGATTTTGTCAAAGATGGTTTAAGATACCATGAACCTTATCGTTTGAAACTGATTGTCAAAAAAGAACAACCAGAGGAAGCAGAAGAACCAATGATTTACAGTAGGAGTCAACGAAGAAAACATTCCCGTAACTGATAAAAAACGGATAAAGGCTGGAACTAAAAAAGCTGTTCCAGTCTTTTGCTACACTTAAAAAAACATCTGATAGTATAAACTGAATGTGCACTTATTCTTTCCTTTAGTTTCTAAAAAAGGTAAAATAAAGTGGAACACGAATAAAAGGTTAAAAATAAAAATACGGGAGGTATTTTGTGAAAGAATTTTTGAAAAATTGGGGTATTCTGATCCTAGTACTAGCAGCCCTTCTATTAGCGCGTGTTTACGTATTCACACCAGTCACTGTCAATGGACATTCAATGGATCCAACTTTGAATGATGGACAGCGATTGATTTCATCAAAAATTTCAAAATATGAGCGTTTTGACATCATCACAACCAAAGAACCTGGAGATGAAGATCGGATGATCGTGAAGCGTATCATCGGCTTACCAGGAGATACAGTAAAAATGGAAAATGATCAGTTGACGATCAATGGAAAAAAATATGATGAGCCTTACTTAGATGAATTCAAAAAAGAATTTGCTGATGATAAGCTACAAGATGAATATTCCTATAGCCAAGCTTTTCAGGCACAAGCAGAAAATGCACAAAAATTTACAAGTGATTTTGACTATACGGTGCCTAAAGGAGAGTATCTGGTTCTGGGAGACAACCGTCTGATTTCTAAAGATAGTCGGATGTTTGGATTTGTCGATAAAGATATGATCCAAGGAAAAGTTGTTTTCCGTTACTGGCCACTTAATGAAATCAACGTCATCTGATAGAGAGTAAAAATGAGACAATCACTGGTAGAAGTGACTGTCTCTTTTTTTCTGTCTTTTCTGACCTCGGGGATAGTGATAGAAACTAGTGAAAATATCCCTTTTAATCAGTTATAAAACTCTATGCACTTGGTTTTTGGTAACGAACCAATCAGGACTGAAAATTCTCACTGTAAAAAATGATGAAAATCAAGTATAATACCATAGGAACAAACTGGAAGGTGAACGAGGGAATGGCACAACTATTTTTTAAGTATGGCGCAATGAATAGCGGCAAGACAATCGAGATTTTAAAAGTAGCACATAATTATGAAGAACAAAATAAACCAGTTGTGTTGATGACAAGTGGTATCGATACAAGAGACGGCGTAGGAGTTGTTTCTAGTCGAATCGGCTTAAAACGAGAAGCAATGCCGATTTTTGAAGAAACAGATGTCTATGATGTCATTTTAAAAATGGAAAACAAACCGTATTGTATATTGATTGACGAGGCGCAATTCTTAAAAAAAGAGCATGTTATTGCGTTCACGAAAATTGTTGATGAATTAAACATTCCGGTGATGGCGTTTGGCTTGAAAAATGATTTTCGAAATGAATTATTTGAAGGATCAAAATATTTATTGCTTTATGCAGACAAAATCGAAGAGATGAAGACCATTTGCTGGTTTTGTCATAAAAAAGCAATTATGAATTTACATTATATTGATGGGAAACCTGTATATGAGGGGGACCAAGTCCAAATTGGTGGCAATGAAGCCTATTACCCGGTTTGCCGGAAACATTATTTCCACCCATCGATTATTACAGAAGGAGAATAAGCATGTACGATCAATTACAATCAATTGAAGACCGTTATGAAGAGCTTGGTGAGTTACTAAGCGATCCAGAAGTGATCACGGATACAAAACGATTTATGCAATTGTCAAAAGAAGAAGCAAATACTCGTGAAACAGTTGAAGTCTATCGTCGCTACAAGGAAGTCGTTCAAGGAATCAAAGATACCGAAGAGTTGCTTGGTGAAAAATTAGACGATGATATGGCTGAAATGGCAAAAGAAGAACTTTCTGAATTGAAAAAGGAAAAGGAAGAATTAGAGGAAAAAATCAAGATTCTACTACTTCCTAAAGATCCTAATGACGATAAAAATATTATCATGGAAATTCGTGGAGCCGCAGGTGGGGATGAAGCAGCCTTATTTGCTGGAGACCTATTCAATATGTACCAAAAATATGCAGAATCACAAGGCTGGAAAACAGAAGTCATGGAAGCAAGCATCACGGGTATTGGCGGATACAAAGAAGTGATCATGATGATTACAGGGGATAATGTCTACTCTAAATTGAAATACGAAAGTGGTGCTCACCGTGTACAACGTGTACCATCAACAGAATCCCAAGGTCGGATCCATACATCAACAGCAACAGTCGTTGTGATGCCCGAAGCAGAAGAAGTCGAAATCGATATCGAAGACAAAGATATCCGTACAGATATTTATCATGCATCTGGAGCTGGTGGACAGCACGTCAATAAGACAGCTTCAGCGGTTCGTTTAACACACTTGCCTACAGGAATCGTCGTTGCGATGCAAGATGAACGTTCTCAATTGAAAAACCGAGAAAAAGCAATGAAGATCTTACGTGCACGCGTGTACGATAAAATCCAACAAGAAGCACAAAGCGAATACGATGCAAATCGTAAATCTGCTGTAGGTACAGGAGACCGTTCCGAACGAATCCGTACGTACAATTTCCCACAGAATCGTGTGACAGACCACCGTATTGGATTAACCATCCAAAAACTCGATCAAATACTTGCCGGAAAACTTGATGAAATCGTTGATGCACTTATCATGTACGATCAAACATCGAAATTGGAAGCAATGCAAAATGGGTAAGACCACATATCGAGAAGTCCTCTCACGGGCTTCTTCTTTTTTAGAATCCAAAACGATCGAAGGATACAGTATCCAATTTCTGTTTCTTGAAAGAAAAAAATGGAGTAAAACAGATTGGTTGATCCATATGAATGACCCAATATCAACAAAAGATCAAGAAATGATCGATCAAGATATGGCACTGCTTTTGAAACACTTGCCCCCGCAATACATCTTAGGATATGCGGATTTTTATGGTCATCGTTTAAAAGTAACAAAAGACACATTGATCCCTCGACCAGAGACCGAAGAATTAGTCCAACTGTGTTTAGACGAGACTTCTGATGAACGATTAGACGTTGTTGATGTCGGTACGGGTACTGGTGCGATAGCAATCAGTTTAAAAGCGAAAAGATCTTCTTGGAATGTCTCGGCTGTTGATCTATCAGAGCAAGCATTAGCAGTAGCAAAGGAAAATGCGAACCAGGAGTCTGTCGATATTTGTTTTTATCATGGGGATACCTTGGCTCCCGTGAGTGCGCAAAAATTTGATATCATCATTTCAAATCCGCCATACATCAGTATCGCTGAATGGAATCTGATGGATGAAAGTGTTCGGACATATGAACCGAAAATGGCATTATTTGCAGAAGACCAAGGATTAGCAATCTATAAAAAAATTGCTAAAGAAGCAAAAGATTTATTGAAATCAAAAGGCAAGATTTTTTTGGAGATAGGGTTTACGCAAGGCGCTGCTGTAAAAAGAATTTTTGAAGATGTTTTTCCTGATAAAAAAGTGCGGATCAGAAAAGATCTATTCGGAAATGAACGGATGATCATCGTAACAGATTAGTTGTGGATGAAAATATTTTTTTCTGTTTTTTTATTATAAAAAAACATTGATTTAACAAGGATGTAACCGACTTTTTAACTTATCAACAGACTTATCCACTATTGACAAAATAGTTATCAACAATCTGTTGATAAGAAGTGGATAAAGTGGAATAAATCAAGTATTCAATAAAAATGGGGTGTGGATAGACTGTGGAAACAAAATATTATAACGAAGAACAATTAAAAGAAGCTGCTCAAGCATTGAAGTCGGGTGATCTGGTGGCATTTCCAACAGAAACTGTGTACGGGTTAGGTGCGAATGCTCTTTTGCCAGATGCTGTCAAGCAAGTGTTTTCAGTAAAAGGACGTCCACAAGACAATCCATTGATCGTCCATGTGTCATCATTTGAACAGGTGAAAACGTATGTGGATAACTTTCATCCAGCGACGGCAAAAATTGTTGAGAACTTTTGGCCTGGGCCACTTACTTTGATTTTTGAGATTAAAAAAGGCAGTCTTCCTTCAATAGTGACTGGTGGTTTATCCACAGCAGCTTTTCGCATGCCAGATAACAAAAAAACTTTGACTACGATTGAGCTAGCTGGAGTTCCTCTGGTCGGTCCGAGTGCCAATACATCTGGAAAACCTAGCCCTACGACTGCAGCTCACGTTTTTCATGATCTACAAGGAAAGATTACAGGGATCATCGACGATGGGGCTACTAGAATCGGTGTAGAATCCACTGTGATTGATCTCAGTGATCCAGCAGCTGATCCTATGATATTACGTCCTGGCGCTGTGACTAAAGAACAATTGGAAGCAGTAATTGGCGGTAACGTAACGATCGATCGCCATTTAGTGCAAAGTTCTGAAACACCGAAATCTCCTGGAATGAAGTATAAACATTATGCACCAGATACCCAAGTGATGATGGTTCGTCCAGAGGATTGGCAGGAGGCAGTCCATTGGGCAAAAGAAAAGGCATTACGTGTTGGTGTGATTGCAGGCCCAACGATTGCGGAAGCTGTTCGCTTTGATGTAGCGGCTGTATATATGTATTTCAATGATTCTGTTGAAGCGGCAACTAAAGGATTATTTGCTGGATTAAGAGGGCTGGATGAGGAAAACTTGGCGCTTGATCTGATTTTGGTAGAAACTTTTCCTGAAGATGGTCTAGGCAATGCGTATATGAATCGCCTCAAAAAATCGGCGAACCAAAAATATTTTGAAAAATGATCTTACGTATCTTGTTCCCAGCTTTTATTATGATACAATGCAATAAAGTAAACTCAATTGAAAAAAAGATGAGAGTTTACAGGTTGAACTGATTTTTGTTTGCTAGAAAATCTGTTTGATACACAATATAGAGGAGCTGTTGTTTGTGGTAGACTACAAAACGTTTGACCCTGATTTATGGGCTGCAATCGCAAAAGAAGAACAAAGACAAGAAAATAATCTGGAGCTTATTGCTTCCGAAAATTTTGTTTCTGAAGCAGTGATGGCAGCTCAAGGAAGTATATTGACGAATAAATACGCAGAAGGTTATCCTGGACATCGATATTATGGTGGCTGTGAATTTGTTGATATCGTTGAAAATTTGGCAATTGACCGTGCAAAAGAATTATTTGGCGCAAAATTTGTAAATGTTCAACCTCATTCCGGATCCCAAGCAAATACGGCGGCATATCTTGCCTTAGTAGAACCTGGCGACACGATTTTAGGAATGGATCTTTCAGCAGGAGGCCATTTGACACATGGGTCCCCAGTTAATTTTAGTGGTAAAACGTATCATTTTGTTGCCTATGGAGTAGACCCAACAACAGAAGTCATCGACTATAATGTGGTTCGGATCTTAGCAAGAAAACATCAGCCAAAGTTGATCGTTGCTGGCGCGAGTGCATATGGTAGAACGATCGATTTTGCCAAATTTAGAGAAATCGCGGATGAAGTCGGTGCAAAATTAATGGTCGACATGGCGCACATCGCTGGATTAGTAGCAACTGGCATGCATCCAAGCCCAATTCCTTATGCAGATATCACAACAACAACGACACATAAGACGTTACGTGGACCTCGTGGTGGAATGATTTTGACCAATGATGAAGCATTAGCTAAAAAAATCAATAGTGCTGTCTTCCCAGGGATTCAAGGTGGACCATTAGAACATGTGATCGCGGGTAAAGCAGCGGCATTCAAAGAAGCATTGATGCCTGAGTTCAAAGAATATAGTGAACAGATCATTGCTAATGCAAAAGCCATGACAAAAGTGTTCAATCAAGCAATCGGTACCCGAGTAGTATCTGGCGCAACAGACAATCACTTAGTCTTGATCGATGTGCGTGGGTTGGAATTAAATGGAAAAGAAGCAGAAAGTATCTTAGATAGTGTCAATATCACTGTCAATAAAAATTCAATTCCATTTGAAACGCTAAGTCCGTTCAAAACCAGTGGTATCCGTATCGGCACACCAGCAATCACTACACGTGGATTTAAAGAAGCAGATGCCACTAGAGTAGCAGAACTTGTCGTGAAGGCTCTACAAGTAAAAGATAATGAAGCACAACTAGATGAAGTGCGAACAGGCGTACGTGAATTAACGGAAAAGTATCCTTTATATAATAAATAAAACATATGGTTGAAGATGAGCAGTGTTGTACCGCAAGAAATAAGCAGAAACGTACGGAATTTATTTTTCAAATTTTACGAATTTCGCTTTATTTTGCGAAAAGCTGCTTTTGGAACAATGTTTACTCAAAAAAGAGGGGTGTGGACAAGCATTTTGTCACGTCCTTCTTTTTTTCGAAGCCAATTCGAAGTACAGACTGATTTTTTGACTTTTTCCCCTTAGCTATCTAGTATATGAGGTGTAATTTGGCTCTTTATCAAAACAAGGGGGAATCACGATGACCGAACGAATTTCATTAGAAAAAGAAGCAGTTGAATTTAGCGATGCCAATGCACCTCACCCCAGAATTTATGAATTACCGCCAGAAGAAGGGCGTGCGCTTTTAGAAAAAGTACAAGATTCATCAGTTGATAAATTACCAGTAGATGTTGAAGATCTGATCGTAGATACAAAGGATTGGGGAAAAATCAATGTTCGGTTCGTGCGACCAGAAGGAAATGTCGATAAGCTACCAGTCATCTTCTATATCCATGGTGCAGGTTGGGTATTTGGTAGCGCTCAGACCCACGATAAATTAATTCGGGAGTTAGCTGTCCGAACAAATTCAGTGGTAGTATTTCCTGAATACAGCCGTTCACCTGAAGCAAAATATCCAGTAGCTATCGAACAAAATTATTTTGTTTTACAAAAATTAAGAGAATTAGCAGAATCAAAAGGATTAGATCTTACGAAATTGAGTGTAGCAGGTGATTCAGTTGGCGGTAATATGGCCACTGTTATGACTCTTTTGACGAAACAGCGTCAAGGTCTGCCTATCCATAAACAATTGTTGTATTATCCAGTGACAGATGCCAATTTCGATACAGATTCTTATCAAGAATTTGAAGAAAATTACTTTTTGACTAAAGAAGGTATGAAATGGTTTTGGGATCAGTATACAATAGATGAAAAAGAGCGTGCAGAAATCACAGCCTCCCCATTGCGTGCTTCTTTAGACGAATTGAGGGATCTGCCACCAGCAATGATTTTAACTGGGGAAGCAGATGTGTTACGCGATGAAGGAGAAGCATACGCTCGAAAACTTAGAGCAGCAGGGGTTCCCATTACACAAGCTCGTTTCCAAGGAATCATCCATGACTTCGTGATGGTCAATGCGATGGATCAAACCAAAGCGGCCCGAGCAGCAATGGCTCTATCCACACAATGGCTAAAGGAAGACTAGAATGATACTTTCTGTGTATCGTATCTTGTAATATTTTATAGTAACCAGAAACAGTAAAAATAACAAATAATAAGTGATTAGTTAACTTTTTTGTTATTTTTTACTGTTTTTTTTAGTGTGATCGATTTGTTTTTTTATTTGGGCTATTTTCTTTAGAAAATTCATGAGTTATACTAGTCAATTGACGTAATTTGTTTTACAATTAAAAAGAAACGACAGAACAAAGGAGACCAGAAAAATGGGCAAATTTCAAGTGATCGACCATCCATTGATCCAACACAAACTAACTATTATTCGAGACAAAGATTGCGGGACAAAAGTCTTTCGTGAGGTTGTTGACGAGATTGCTATGTTGATGGCATATGAAGTATCACGTGATATGCCGTTGGAAGATGTTGTCATTGAAACACCAATCACAAAATCAACACAAAAAACGTTATCTGGTAAAAAAGTAGCAATCATCCCAATCCTTCGAGCAGGTATCGGAATGGTTGATGGTATCTTAGAATTGATCCCAGCTGCAAAAGTAGGTCATATCGGATTGTACCGTGATGAAGAAACACTTGAACCACATGAATATTTCGTTAAATTACCGGAAGATATCGATGCACGTCAATTATTTGTTGTTGACCCAATGTTGGCAACAGGTGGTTCAGCGATCATGGCGATCGATGCATTAAAAGAACGTGGAGCATCAAACATCAAATTTGTATGTTTAGTTGCTGCTCCAGAAGGTGTGAAAGCTTTACAAGAAGCACATCCAGATATTGATATCTATACTGCTGCATTAGATGAAAAACTAAATGAACATGGATATATCGTACCAGGATTAGGCGATGCTGGTGACCGTTTATTCGGTACGAAATAAGGTTTTTCCACGGATCAACCTAAAAAAATCAAAATAAAATACGCAAGACGAGGTTCAGAACTCATTTCGTCTTGCGTAATTTTTTATATAATAAAAAACCATCCCAAAGCATAGAGATGGTCAGTGTCAAATCTTCTTCAATTCCTTGTAGTTGATAATTACTACACCCTTGCTTTGCGTCATCAAATTGGCATTTTCGTCAGTTTCATCAATCTCAACAACAGCGGAATTTTTAAGTTGTTTTGAAATCGTTCCAGTTTGCGGTTTTCCATGAATCGTGAAGGTCACATGTGTATCAATCGTAAATTTTTCCCCAAATTCTGATGGTACGATGGTTGTATCAAATTTTCCAAAAGTTGCCATTTTCATAAAACCTGCCTTTCATATCAATTATACCACGTTTTATGAAAAAAATCATGAAATAAGTAAAAGTTTACAGTTTTGGCTTTACATTCAATCCAATTCCGTTTATAATTTCATATGGAAACGCCAGCTTAGCTCAGTTGGTAGAGCAACGCACTCGTAACGCGTAGGTCGTAGGTTCGACTCCTATAGCTGGCATCATATATAGAAGCTGTCATATCAAGGTTTTACCTTGAGTATGATGGCTTTTTTTGTTTGCATTTTTTAGCTCCGTGGGCAGAGATATGGGCAAGAATATGAAAATTGAACAAGAGAAAAATACATTATTGAGAAGAAAAAAATGACAAACAAATAGAAAACTGGAAGTTACTGTGAAACCTTGTGATTTCTTTATAGATATATCAGAACAAATAAATATACTAAGTAGTATTTATAAAAGAAATACTCCAGACCATGCGTATTATATTTGTGAAAATAGACCAAGGATTGGAGAAATTATTGGATAAGAAAAGTTGGAAAGTGAATGAAGAGTATCTTCTGAAAATACTAGTGATTCATCTAGTTTTTATAGGAGAAACGAGGAATAAAATTATTTATACTTTTGTACGATTTAATGTAGATTTTACATAATAGTTAGAGTAATATTTAGAAAATGAAAAATCGATCAAAAACAAGAAAAGAGGCGATTGAATGAACAAAGTATATAAACGAATCCAATATAAAATTCCAAAATTGAATCAAGTTGAAAAGAACGTTCTTGATTATTGTTTGTGTACGTCTGAAAACATTTTTTCAATGACGGCCGCCGAATTAGCAAGCAAAACATTTACCAGTCAACCGACAATTACTCGAATGGCGAAAAAATTAGGCTTTCAAGGTTATCAAGAATTTAAATTTGCCATCAAAAATAATCTTCATTTTGAACAAGAAGATGTCCATGAAAATGAGCAAACCTCCTTGAGTCCATTGATCAATGAACTTTTCCAACAAATACTCACTACTTTTGAAGAACTTGACTTGGTACAAATCGATCGCGCGGTAGAAATGCTCAAAGAAGCGAATCGAATTGAGATTTTTGCTTTAGGGCAAAGTATCCCTGTGGCAGTTTCAGTGAATCGTAAGTTGCATTTTTTAGGGAAAAACGTAGGACATTCGACTGATTGGGATGAACTGACTGCAATCAGTAAACAATTGACCGAGCAAGATCTAGCGATTTTTATTAGTCATAGCGGCGAAACGATGGGAATGATTAACTATGCGGAATTATTAAACAAACGAAATGTACCCATTCTTTCTTTTCTAGGACAAAAAAGAAGTACTTTAGAAGCTGCCTCGACAGCTGCATTTATTGCAGAAATAATGACGATCTACCACCACGATATTGACTTAAGCCCAAGAGCTTCATTAGATATCCTTCTTGATATTGTGATGATCCAATATGCGAAACAAATGAAAACAGAATAGCCATTCCGATTTATGAATATTCATTCTTCTTTCTTATATAGACTTGTAACAATCTTAGGAATCGCTTACATTTATTTTAGAAAAAAGAAGAGGAGGATGAATGATGCAAAAGGGGAAAAAAGCTAGTTACATGGAGATTTTTCAAGGATTAGGAAAAACATTTATGTTGCCAGTAGCCCTATTAGCTTTTATGGGGTTGTTTCTGGGAATAGGAAGTGCATTTTCAGCAGAATCTGCGATCGATGCTTTTCCTTTTTTAGGGGCAGAATGGTTACAAGTTATTTTTCGGTTTATGTCGACGATTGGAGGTTTCGCATTTAGTTATTTGCCAGTCATGTTTGCGATGGCTATTCCTCTAGGTTTGGCACGAAAAGAAAAAGGAGTAGCGGCTTTTTCTGGATTTGTTGGGTATGTCGTGATGCAATTATCGATTAATTTTTATTTACAACAGACGAACCAATTAGCGGAGAGTGCCCAATTACGAGAATCAGGACAAGAAATGGTGTTTGGTATCCAGACACTATCGATGGGGGTCCTTGGCGGGATCATTGCAGGTTTGATCGTTTATCAGCTACACACAAGATTCTATCAGTTTCAATTACCAGATAGTTTTGCCTTTTTCTCAGGAACGCGTTTTGTACCGATCATTACTTCGGTCACGCTAGCAATCGTAGGGGTGATGATCCCTATCATTTGGCCAATATTTGCGATGGTCATCACTGGGATCGGTCATCTGATTCAACGATCAGGTCCATTTGGTCCGTTCTTGTTCGGTGCAGGGGAACGTTTATTACTTCCTTTCGGGTTGCATCATATCTTGGTTTCGATGATTCGCTTTACAGAAGCGGGTGGAAGCCAACTGATCGATGGGCAACAAGTATTTGGCGCATTGAACATCTTTTATAGCGAATTGCAACATGGACTATCTATCTCACCAAATGCTACAGCCTTTTTATCTCAAGGAAAAATGCCTACATTCATGTTTGGCTTACCTGCGGCTGCTTTGGCGATGTATCGAACGGCAAAGCCTTCGAATCGACCTATGATCAAAGGATTATTGATTTCAGGTGTGATTGCGACTTTTGTAACGGGTATCACTGAACCCATTGAGTTTTTATTCCTATTTTTGAGTCCGTTACTATGGATTTTCCACGTGATCATGACAGGTGCTGGTTTTATGCTCATGAGCTTGTTAGGTGTGACGATTGGAAATACAGATGGTGGGATACTGGACTTTATCATTTTCGGTGTGATGCAAGGTTCTTACACAAAATGGTGGATGGTGCTGCTTGTTGGTGTTGTGTGGTTTGCAGTGTATTACTTTGTCTTCAAAACAGTGATTTTACGTAAAAATTTGAAAACACCTGGTCGCGAGGATCTAACGGCTGAGGCAGAATACACAGAAACGGAAATGGCGCACAGAGTCAAAGGTGGATTTGACGCAGAGGAAATATTGCGTGCACTAGGAGGAACAGCAAATATTACTTCACTTGACAATTGCATCACACGTCTACGGTTAGTTGTGAATGATGGTTCCCTTGTGGATGACGATCGGTTGAAAAAACTGGGGGCTTTAGGTGTCATTCATTTGGATAAAACCAATGTCCAGGTGATCATTGGTACGAAAGTCACCACGGTCAGAAACCAATTAGATGCAATTTTATAAGAAGGCAGGAGTGAAAAAAATGTTTTTCGATGAACAAATCAATCGTAGAGGTACCCATTGCACACAGTGGGATTATATCGAAGATCGTTTTGGAAAGAGCGACTTGTTGCCCTTCACTATCTCAGATACCGATTTTAAAGTTCCGCCGGCAGTCGAACATGCTTTGAAAGAACGGATGGAACACCCGATTTTTGGTTATACAAGATGGAATCATGACGATTTCAAGGAAGCTATAACAAATTGGTATGTTCATCGTTTTGATACTGTTATAGAAAAAGAGTGGCTTGGGTATAGTCCGTCTGTGATTTATAGTATCAAGCAGCTTATTACGTTGTTGAGTGATCAAGGGGATGGGGTAATCATCCAGACTCCAGCGTATGATGCATTTTATAAGACGATCATCGGAAACAAACGAAGAGTTGTTGCCAACGATTTGATTTATGATAAAGGAAAATACCATCTTGATCTAGAGGATCTAGCTTTGCAAATGGCTAAAAAAGAAAACAAGATCTTATTGCTTTGTAGTCCACATAACCCAACGGGAAGGGTGTGGGAAAAACAGGAATTAATAGCGATAATCGAACTGGCCAAAGCATATGACGTCTTCATTATTTCAGATGAGATACACATGGATATTTTGAGAAAAGGGCATAAGCATACTCCTTTAATTGATTTAGTTCAGGAAAGGGTGGCTGTTGTTACCTCTGGGAGTAAGACGTTTAATTTTCCGGGTTTGATTTTCTCCTATGTACTGATTCCAGATGAAGGATTACGCCAACGATTTTTTGATCAACTAAAAGGGGCAGATGGATTAAGTTCTACAAGTATTTTTGGTTTAGTGGCAACGATCGCTGCTTATAAAAAAGAAGCGCAATGGGTAGATGAGCTGAATCATTATATTGATGAGAATATCGCGTTTGTGACGATTTATTTAAAAGAGCAGCATCCTGAGGTCATCGTTACGCCAAGTGAAGCGACTTATTTGATGTGGTTGGATTGTGGTGCGTTACCTTACAGTATGGACGAGTTGCAAACAAGACTAGTCGATGAAGGGAAAGTCGCTATTATGTCAGGAGCTACTTATGGTCCATCTGGTAAACAATTTTTACGTTTGAATGTTGGGTGTCCTAGACAAAAATTGGAAGAAGGCTTACGTCGATTGACTAAAAGCCTTCAAAAGGACTTCATGTATGATGTATCGTCATTTAGCGAAAGAAGTGATGATCAAATCATTCAGCGGATGGACTAAAGATCAGCAAAAAAACTGTCTCGAATAATTCGAGACAGTTTTTTTAGTTTTCTTTTTCAATTCGAGGTGTTTTTTTCTTTTCTGTTTCTCGAATGATATAAACTGGCCGTTGTTTGGTTTCTAAGAAAATTTTACCAATATATTTTCCGATGATCCCTAGACAGAGCAATTGGATTCCGCCGATAAATAAGAGGATGGATACCATAGAAGGCCAACCAGCAGTTGGATCTCCAAATAATAGCGCACGAAAAATAATAAATATTATTGCGATTCCTGAACCAACGCAAGATAAGGCTCCTACAAAGGAGGCGATTGTTAGTGGAGCATCAGAGAAATTGATGATCCCATCGATCGAATAATTGAATAGTTTCCAAAATGACCATGATGTTTCACCAGCAACACGTTCACGATTTTCAAAGGAGATGTATTCTGTTTTGAAACCCACCCAGCTAAAGAGGCCTTTTGAGAAGCGATTGTATTCAGTCAATTCTAATACGGCGTCGACCATTTGGCGAGTCATCAAGCGAAAGTCTCTTGCGCCATCCACCATTTCTGTATCACTGATTTTGTTGATCAATCGATAAAATGTTCGGGCAAAGAAACTGCGAAGTACTGGTTCGCCTTCGCGTGTCGAGCGTCGAGTTCCTACACAGTCGATATCTGTAGTAGTTATTTTTTCAATCATGACTGGCAGTAGTTCGGGTGGATCTTGTAAGTCCACATCCATCACTGTGATCAGTTCGCCAGTTGAAGCTTGTAAGCCGGCATAAAGAGCAGCTTCTTTACCAAAATTTCGGGAAAAAGAAATGAATCTGACGTAGGGATATTTTCCCGCTAGCTGTTTGATAGCTTGTAACGTACCATCTTTCGAACCATCATCAATAAACAAGTATTCAAATTCATGAGCCCCTTTAAATTTTTCTACTTCATCGAAAAAAAGCGGTATCGTTTTTTCTTCATTAAAGCAAGGGACAACAATTGATATTTTCATCGTTTTGATCCTTTCACGTAGAGATTACTTTTGTACTATTATGATTAGTAAACTTACCCTTAAATAACATACACAGATAAGAATAGTTATTTTGAGAAGACATCAGTTTTAGTTTACCATCTGTAGGAAATTTAATAAACTTTTAAATTGCAAATTTCATAAAAATAAAGGAAGATAAATGAAAATATGTAAAAGTGGGGGAAGTCTAGGTCGATGAAGATCATTAGACGATGAGATGAAAATAAAAACAACAATCGGCGATGTATGGTTGGCTGCGGACAATAGCGGGTTGACAGCTGTTTCGTTTCAACCAATTGCTGAAGGACAACAAGCCAATCAAGAAATTTTGCTGCTGGGAAAAAATCAAATCCAAGAGTATTTTGGAGGGCAACGACAATCATTTGATGTGCCACTATCAATAAATAAAGGAACAATTTTTCAAAAGAAAGTCTGGCAAGCACTACAAGCTATTCCGTATGGTGAAATACGGACTTATAAGGAGATTGCGATAGCTGTAGGTAGCCCTAAGGCAGTACGAGCCATTGGACAAGCCAATCGTACGAATCCTTTGCCAATCGTGATTCCTTGCCATCGAGTTATTGGTCAAAATGGTCAATTAACAGGATATATGGGAAATACAGAAGAAGGGATTGCGATCAAACATCAATTGTTAGTATTAGAAGGATATTTTTCGGAGAATGAAGAAGGTGTTTCTAAATAGAAAATAGCTGTAGGCAAGAATGAGGTGCGCTCCAAAAGTTGTATGTGTAAAGGACAATTTTGGAGGCGCACTTTAAAAGTAGTTGCCTCACGCTTAAAAAATGAATAAACGAGCAGAAATAGTTCCTTCGAATATTCCAAAATTCTTTTTATAAATTTTATTTTTAGTATCCCCTTTCATTTCCGTAAAAATCGTTATGTATGTTAAATGGATAGATTATTCAGAAGCTTTAAGCGATTGAATCATTAGTTCAGTACTTGTTTATATCCTAAAACTTATTTGAGGTTGGGACAGAAGTGTTTATTTCCGAAGGAGTTGCTTCTGCTCCCACCGTTTATTCGTTTTTAAAGAATGAAACAAAAGTGTTTTTTACTTTTGTCCCACGCTCAAATGAAGAACAGCATTCTTATTTTTACCTTAATAAAAGTAAAAGAACAACTATGGGAAAAATGATGGTGTAAATATTCTCTTTCTCTTTTACATACGAACAATAAATATAAAAATAATTTATTATTCCAAATAAACTGAATACAAGTAGAGTGATCCAAGTGATGATTCCGTGTGTTAGGATTGAGATGAGAATAGGACAAAAATCAGGTTTTTTCTGATTTTTGTCCTATTCTCGTCCCAATTATTCTAAGATTTTTATCAACATCATTTGACAATGAGCCAATTTTTTATATTGCTTTAATACTAGAAAAATGCAAGAGCAACTAATAAAGCTGTGTGGTGATGGTTATTTGTTCGATGATCTGTTCTCCAGTTTTTGAGCAAAATCCCTCTTTTCAGAACTTTCTCATCACAATTTCGTTAACCAGATGAAGAGCAATGCCATCGTTGTCTGCAATAAACCAACAGATAGACCATAGGATAGGAAACGAGGGCCTTCTTTCATGAATTTAGCAAAATCCAAACGTAAGCCGATGGCAGCTAAGGCAGTGATCTCAAACCAGTTACTAACAAAATGGGCGGTATGATCGATAAATGCTGGTAGAGTAAACAAGCTATTGATCAAACAAAAAATGACAAACCCTAAAACATACCAAGGTAAGGGCAACTTTCTTTTCGTTTGTTTGGTATGAGACACATCAGTAGTAGCAACTGTTTTTTTCTGCATAAATTTTTCAAATAGATAGACGACAACGACCAACATCATGATGCGTAGTATTTTAAAGAGCATCGCAAATTGGACGACTGAAGCATCAAGCAAGCTGGCACCTGCCACGACTTGACCAACGGATTGCAGTGTTCCGCCTAACAATGCGCTTTTTTCGATCAGATTGTCGCCGAAGAGATGCAAACCTAAAAAGGGTAAGGTCAACATCATAACGGTTCCTAGTAAGTTGACCAGGGTGATGATCTGGCCTTTTTCTTCTTCATCTGCGTGGATGACGGGTGCAATAGAAGCAATCGCTGAAGAACCACAAACGGCATTTCCCCCTGCCATCATCAAAGAAGAAGTGTCACTGAAGCGTAGTTTTTTTCCGATCCAATAAACGCCTACAATCGTTACGCTCATCTGTAACAAAACGAATAGGATTCCTTTGATGCCGATTTGAGCAATCGTCTGTGCTGTGACGGTGGCACCTAGCAAAAAGACGGAGCATTCCAGCAACTTGCTTTCAGCAAATTTTGTACCGGTAGCAAGGGAAGCTTGTTTGAAAAAAGTATTTCCTAATAGGATACCTAGCAAGATAGCAATGGTGGCAGCGCCTAGTTGAGGGACTAGCAGTGCCAATAATTTGCTGGCGATAGCCACCAAGAAGGCGAGTAATAACCCCGGCAAGATTTTCCGTATGTTCAATTGTTTGAAGCGATTAATGGGTGAGTGTACATTCATTTCATAAATTCCTTTCATGATCGTTACGCAAAAAAAAAAGAGAAGCGTAAATGATATCTTGATAATAGTAGCATTGTTCCGATTTTTTGACAAAATGTTGAAAACGCAAAAATTCTTCTGCCCTTTCCATTTTTTGAAAAAGACAGAAGTTGTGTAGATGTATTAAATTTTTTTAGGGAACAAGTGGCGATTTCCCCCATGTTCCTTTAATAGGAAGAGTAGGTAATGACCTAGCACATAAAGGACCATCACTGTAGCGATCCCACATTCGATCACTTTCAAAATGTTTAAAACACTTATGTTCATTCCCAATGAATCAAAGTAATGGACGGCTGTGAATAGAGCAGTTGCCGAGATTACCAATGGGAAAGTAAAGGCTGCGTAACTTGGGTAGAAATGTAATTTCAATAGGTGCGGTAACATTGAAAGAACGATAAAATACAAAATTTGAGACAGGATAAACAGTCCAAGAACTAAGTAAAGGTTTGGCTGTGCAAAGTTTTTCAAGTATCCTGTTAAACACAGTGATCCTGGTGCCGCAACGATCGTGATCAGTGGCAAGGTTGGCTGTGCCATATTTTTAACAAAAAAGACACGCTTGATAATGATCGGTAGTAAAAATGCGTAACAGGCAAGGGAAATCCAAAAGAAGATTTTACCGATAAGTGGGAAGAAATTTCCAGCTGTTACAGTAATTACACCAAAGCCCACATAAATGATGAACCAACTTGGGTAAATGGCTTCAATCGATATATCTGCTTTTACGACATGATGATACGTAAAGTAAAGGACCAACACGATTTGGAAGACCACTGCACTCAACCAAATCGCCTTCACGAGAGGCGCAATACTCGTAAATGAAACGAAGTAAGTACAGATGACCATCAATGACATAGTGAATGTTGGTGAAACAGAACCGATAATTGGGTCGTGTAACATTTGTCTTGTATGTTCAAATAGAATGAATAATTTAATAAACATCAAAACCATCAATACCATACTTATACCACCGACAAGATTACCTAATGAAACCAAATGATATTCTTTGAATAGATTTCCTAAAGAAGCTAAACCAAGAATTAGTCCGCAAATAGGAATTGGAATAATCTTCAAAAAATTCTTCATTTACATTCTCCTTCTATAAATTTTTTGTGTCAGAAACTGAATCAAGAAACTCAAGGTGTAGCGATAAGTAATTTGGAAAGGGTTGATAGTAATTCGAACAAATTTATACTGTTCAGTGGGAAATAAACAAATATGTTAAGAGTTTTTTACTTATCGCTACGAGCGTGGGACAAAAGTAAGAAACACTTTTGTCTCATTCGTTAAAAACGAATAGATGGTGGGAGTAGAAGTAACTCCTTCTTAAATAAGCTGAAATTCACAAAAATTTGAAAAGCAATTTTCATTAATTTCTTCTTGTTTCTCGGAGTTGAACACTTCTGTCCCAGCCTCCTTCCTTGAGCAACTATTGGAAAAAGAAATTATTCTCTTTCCAATTTCAAGCGATGTGCTTTACACTTACTATTATAGTCATATTCTGTTATATTTAAATCAAATAGTTATTATAGTAATTATAATAAAAAGTTATGGAAGTGAGCTTATGTTGAAATTATTGACAACTTTTCGTGTGGTTTACGAAACGAGAAACTTTTCACGTACTGCAGAACTATTGTTTTTATCCCAACCAGCTGTTTCCAACCAAGTGAAACAGTTAGAAAGAGAGCTAGGCGTCATTCTTTTTGAAAGGAATGGCAGAAAAGAAATGAGACCGACAAAACAAGCGGATCTTCTCTATGAACGAGCGTTGATCCTGTTGGAAGAATGGCAAGTAACACAACAGCAACTATTAGATGAACAAAATGAAGAAGAAGTATGCCGGATCGTTGCTTCGCATACATTTGCAGTATATTTGTTGCCGAAACTTTTGCGTTATCTGATCCCAAAATTCCCAAAAGTAAATTTTGTTGTAGCTTTTGCCAATTCCCATGACTCGTTGGATCAAATTGCGAAGCATGACGCTGATTTTGGTTTTATTGAAAAGCCCTTGGAAACGTCAGGAGTACAGCGGTTTTCTTTGATGGAAGATGAATTGGTGATTGCTGGTGATCCAGAAAGTAAACTTTGGCTAGTCAGAGAATCGACTTCTGGTGTTTTTCACTACACCCAACGCTATTTTGAAGAAAAAAATATTCATGGAAAGAAGATGCTCGTTAAAAGTAATGAGGTGATTGCTGCCTTACTAAAAGAAGGAGTCGGACGATCGATTTTATCGAAACGTGCGGTACCAGAAGGCGTGAAGTTTGAATCTTTGGAGTATAAACGGAAATTTTACCTCGTTCAACGAACCAATCTAGTTTCAGAAGTTCTCCAGTCGATTGCCAAAGAAATACTTGTTTACAATGAAATCTATCAAAGAAAAGAAAAAGACCATCGAGAATAAAGTCGCTTTTCTTTGGGATTTCTGCAAAGAAACAGCTTGAAAGTGAGACAGATATGCTTAAATGAGGGAGAGTTTAAAATTTCTCAAATGTCCTTGCTTTAACTTTCTTTTATTTAGGGAGACCGCTATAATAAAGAACAGTATGGTTTTTAAGAAAAGGGATGAAACATGGAAAAAAAAGTAAAAGCTTCTAACGATAACCGGATCGATTATGGCGTGATTTTACCGGTCTTTTTATTATGTTTGATTGGTTTACTGTCTTTATACGTTGCGCTTAGTCATGATCCCAACAATCCGTCAGTAATAAAGGGCGTAGGCATGCAACTTCTTTGGTACTTAGTCGGATCGGTTGCTATTATAGTGATTATGCATTTGAATTCAAAATGGATCTGGAAACTGACTCCCTATCTATACGGACTAGGATTAGTAGTCATGGCGCTCTTATTGAAATTTTATGATCGTAATTTAGAAGCGTCTACAGGTTCGAAAAACTGGTTTAGTTTTGGTTCCTTCACTTTTCAGCCCGCTGAATTGATGAAAATCGCGTATATATTGATGATGGCACTGATCGTCACGAAACATAACACGCAACTAAAAGAACGGACAGCAAAATCAGATTTTTGGCTGATAGGGAAAATGTTGATCGTGACACTCCCTGTTTTAGCACTGATCATGGCCCAAGATGATTTTGGGACGATGCTTGTCTTTTTAGCTATTTTTGGAGGAATATTCCTCATGTCAGGAATTTCTTGGCGAATCATTGTGCCTGTGATTGCTTTAGCTGTTCTTGTTGGCGCAGGAACGATTTTTTTAGTTACTACAGACGGCGGAAGAGAATTGCTCTATAAAGTGGGCTTTAAATCATATCAGTTTGCCCGCATCGATTCCTGGCTCGATCCGTTTCACGATACCTCGGGCATGAGCTATCAGCCTGCTCAAGGGTTATTAGCCATCGGAACTGGTGGTTTGTTTGGAAAAGGATTCAACGTAAGTAATATCTATGTGCCCGTGCGTGAGTCAGATATGATCTTTACAGTCATTGGTGAGAATTTTGGCTTTATTGGCGGCGCCTTTGTCATTTTCTTGTATTTTATCTTGATTTATCGTATGATACGGGTCTGCTTTGATACGAATAATGAATTTTATGCGTATATCGCAAGTGGCTTGATCATGATGCTCTTGTTCCATGTCTTCGAAAACATTGGTGCAAACATTGGCTTATTACCATTGACCGGGATTCCTCTTCCTTTTATCAGCCAAGGGGGATCATCCATTTTAGGAAATATGATCGGTATCGGTTTGATCTTATCAATGAGATACCAAAATGAGGCACCTGCAAAAACTTCTAGGAGGTAACAACAGTTGTATCGTTTTTATTGGTACCCTAAATGTTCAACTTGCAAAAAAGCAAAAGCTTGGTTAGATGCACATCACATTGACTATCAAGTCGTTGATATGATTGCAGATACACCATCAGCAGAAACTATCGAAGAATGGCTCACCCATAATGAAATACCGATGCGCCGTTTGTTCAACACAAGCGGAATGAAGTATCGGGAGTTAGGGCTGAAAGACCAAATCGCTGATTTTTCAGTAAAAAAAGCTAGTGCTGTTCTTTCTACTGATGGAATGCTCATCAAACGTCCGTTGATCGTCAAAGACAAACAACTCGTCGCAATTGGCTTTAATGAAAAAACATACGAAGGAGTATTGATATAAAATGGCTGGGAAACACTTGAAGAAAAAGAATAATCTTTGGATATTGTTCAATGGCAAAGAATATTGTGTTGGCTTAACGAATGAAGCGCAAGAAGAACTTGGGGATATCACTTTTGCGAATTTACCAAAAGAAGGACAAACATTTAAAAGCGGTGAACCGTTGATCGAAGTGGAAGCAGAAAAAGCAGTCAATGAATTTGCTAGTCCATTGTCAGGAACCATTTCTTCTGTGAATGAAAAAATCAATGAAGACATCAACATCTTGAATGATGAAGATGAAATGAATGCATGGATCTTGAGTTTCAAAGAGGTCGATCCAAAAGAATTTGAAGAAATATAAAACAAGAACTTTCAGAAAATAGTAAAAAGCTTTGGGTAAAATATTGACACGTAATTTTACAACTGCTATAATCAGAACAATCATAGATAAAGCTTTGAAAAGAAGAGTACATGTCATAGACGTTTGAAGAGAGCCCTGTCTGCTGAAAATGGGTAACGAACATGAGATGGAAGATGGTCTTAGAGCAGAGTAAGTGAGCCATGGCAAACTTACTACGGGAGTGCCCGTTAAAGCACAGCGGTATGCGGAACTGTTTTTGAAGAATTCTATCCAAGTACTGTTTAAGGTTGTTATTGTGAAATAGCAGCGAATCAAGGTGGTAACACGGAAGTTTAAGCTTTCGTCCTTTTGCTCAAAGCAAGGGGACGAAGGCTTTTTTGTTTCTAAGTAAAAAATAAAAGGAAGATGTGAGCGATATGTCATTGATCCAATTAACGAATGTCAAAAAAACATTCGGCGGAAAAAATGGAACGATCCAAGCAGTAGATGATGTTTCATTAAACGTTGAAAAAGGTGATATTTATGGAATCGTCGGTTATTCCGGAGCAGGTAAAAGTACGTTAGTTCGACTACTGAATGGATTAGAACTACCCACTAGCGGAGAAGTCATCGTCAACGGTCAAGAAATCACTAAATTGAAAAATAAAGACTTAAGAAGTTTTCGTAAAAAAATCGGGATGATTTTCCAACATTTCAACTTGTTATGGTCACGAACAGTGTTAGAAAATATTCAGCTTCCTTTAGAATTGGCTGGAGTCCCTAAAGCAAAGCGCAAAGCACGTGCGGAAGAATTACTCGGTCTGGTTGGTTTAGAAGGACGAGGAAACGCATATCCTTCTCAATTATCTGGTGGCCAAAAACAACGTGTCGGGATTGCCAGAGCGTTAGCCAATGACCCAGAAATCCTGCTTTGTGATGAAGCAACTAGTGCATTGGACCCACAGACGACAGAAGAAGTACTAGATCTCTTGTTAGCAATCAATAAAAAATTGAATTTGACGATCGTCTTAATCACACATGAAATGAACGTCATTCGTAAAATCTGTAATAAAGTAGCAGTCATGGAACGTGGGAAAGTCGTTGAAGAAGGCGATGTCTTGACGGTCTTTAGAAATCCAAGACAAGAAGTCACAAAACGGTTTGTACAACAAGATATCGAACCTGAGGCAGATTCGAGTGAATTGTTAGCGACATTGATCAAAGAAAACCCTAAAGGACGCTTAGTCACTTTGACATTTAATGAAAAGAATGCCAATGAACCAGTGATTTCACAGGCAATCCGTAAATACAATGTGGATATCAATGTGGTCTACGGAAAAATCAAACAAGCAAAAGAAGGCTCTTTTGGTTCTTTGACCACTCTGATGACAGGAGAGGAAAAAGAATTGGATCAAGCAGAATTATTTATTAAAGAACAAGGTGTTGGGGTGGAGGTGATCCACCGTGGATAAAAGTTTTGCAGAAACGTACCTAGATTTTAGTAAAATCAATCCAGAAACAATGCAACAGGCGATCATCGATACTCTCTACATGACTTTGATCTCCATGGTATTAGTCACGATTATCGGGCTGATCTTAGGCTTGATCTTGTACTCTATCGGGCGGAAAAATAAGCCATATGCACGAATCATTTATGGGATTGTTTCGATCATCAGTAATATTTTCCGTTCAACACCGTTCATGATCTTGATGGTCTTGATCATTCCATTTACAAAAGCGATCGTGGGAACGATGTTGGGTGCTGAAGCAGCAATCCCAGCGCTGGTTCTATCAGCAGCTCCTTTTTACGCACGATTAGTTGAAATTGCTTTTCGTGAAGTCAGTCCAGGTGTAGTGGAAGCAGCTGATGCAATGGGTGCCAGTTATTGGGAAATCATCTGGAAAGTCTTGATTCCTGAAAGTGTACCTGCACTGATTTCTGGATTAACAGTTACAACGATTTCGATGATTGGGTTTACTGCCATGGCGGGTGCAATCGGTGCTGGTGGACTAGGTGGCCTTGCTTGGCAAGAAGGCTACCAACGTGGTAATCTGACCGTGACATTTGTTGCGACTTTAATTATATTAGTCATTGTTTTTATTGTTCAAGGAATCGGTGATTTCTTAACGAAGAAAACAGATAAAAGATAGTAAGATATAGGGGGATATAGGATATGAAAAAGAAAATTTTTGGATTTGCAGCAGCATTATTGCTGACTGTGGGATTAGCTGCTTGTGGCAACAGTGGCGACACGAAAGACTCAGCATCAAGTAGTAAAAAAGATGATACAACTTTGAAAATCGGTGCTTCACCAACACCTCACGCAGAGATTTTGGAACATGTCAAACCATTGTTAAAAGATGAAGGAATCAAACTGGACATCGTCAAATTCGACGATTATGTCTTACCGAACCAATCATTGGAAGAAGGAGATATCGATGCTAACTACTTCCAACATATTCCTTACTTAAACAAAGAAATCAAAGACAAAGGATATGATTTTGTCAATGCTGGTGCTGTCCACATCGAACCAATGGGCTTGTACTCAAAGAAAATCAAAGATATCTCTGAATTAAAAGATGGTGCAACAGTGATCACTTCAAATTCAGAATCTGACTGGGGAAGAATCATCACGATCCTCAAAGACGCTGGCTTAGTGAAAGTCAAAGACGGTGTTGATTTGGAAACAGCGACATTCGATGATATTTCTGAAAATCCTAAAAACTTGAAATTCAATCACACGATTGATCCATCATTATTGGCTTCAACGTATCAAAATGATGAAGGCGATCTAGTGGCAATCAATGCAAACTTTGCTTATGGTGCCGGTTTGAATCCTCTAAAAGATGCAGTGTTGCTTGAAAAAGACAATTCACCTTATGTGAATATCATCGCTACACGTAAAGGCGACGAAAATAGCGACAAAATCAAGAAATTGATCGAAGTCCTACACCGTGAAGATGTGCAAAAATGGATCGAAGACAAATGGGGCGGTTCTGTTAAACCTGTAGATGCAGACGCAAAATAAAAACGTTGAAAAATGATGAGGTCGAGAAAAAAACGAACAATACGCTTTTCGTATTGCTCGTTTTTTTTTTTGAAATTTCCGAAAAAACTGACTTTTAGACGCCATTTATTTGAGAGAGGCTGGGACAGAAGTGTTTAACTCCGAGAAATAAGAAGAAATGAACGAAAATTGCTTTTCAAATTTTTGTGAATTTCGACTTATTTCCGAAGGAGTTGCTTTTTGCTCCCGCCGTTTATTCGAGAGTCTGTAGCAAACCTAATTTTTAGTTTTATCCCACACTCATCCAAAGAGTGAGATAAAAGAGAGTTTTAACTTTTATCTTGCTCTTTTTTTCGTTTTACTTTATATAAATTATTATTTAGAAATCATAATTTAATGATAATGCGTGAAAAAACATTTGATTTTAAGCACTTATAACGTTGCGATTCATTCTCAATTAGTCTAAAATGAGTGAGAACGAAACAGAATTTGGAGGTAATTTGGCATGTCTGTCTTAGAAATAAAAAATTTACATGTGTCGATTGAGGAAAAAGAAATCCTTAAAGGCGTCAATTTAACAATGAAAACAGGAGAAATCCACGCAATCATGGGACCTAACGGAACTGGGAAGTCTACGTTATCTGCTGCAATCATGGGTAACCCAAACTACGAGGTAACAGAAGGCGAAATCTTGTTTGATGGGAAAAATGTATTAGACTTGGAAGTCGATGAACGTGCACGACTAGGTCTGTTTTTAGCCATGCAATACCCAAGTGAGATACCAGGAATCACCAATGCCGAATTCATGCGAGCAGCAATCAATGCCAAACGTGAAGAAGACAACAAGATGTCTGTGATGACATTTTTGAAAAAATTAGATGAAAAAATGGCTCTTTTGAATATGCCAGAAGAAATGGCTGAACGTTATCTAAATGAAGGCTTTTCTGGTGGGGAAAAGAAACGAAATGAAATCCTACAACTATTGATGCTCGAACCAACTTTTGCCATCCTAGATGAAATCGATTCTGGACTAGATATCGATGCATTGAAAGTCGTTGCAAAAGGTGTCAATGAAATGCGTAACAATGAGTTTGGTGCATTGATCATCACCCATTATCAACGCTTATTGAACTACATCACACCAGATGTGGTGCATATCATGATGGAAGGCCGAGTAGTGATGACTGGTAATGCGGATCTTGCGAAACGTCTCGAAGCCGAAGGATATGCGGGAATCAGTAGAGAATTAGGAATCGACTACAAAGAAGAAGAAGCGTAAGGAGGAGCAGACATGAAAGAGAAGAAATGGCTCGAACAACTTAACGCTGTCACAAATTTTTCTTTAAGCAAAGGCGAACCTGAATGGATGACGACATTTCGCCAAGAGGCCTTAGCTAAAGCCGATGAACTACCACTTCCCCATATCGATCGTGTAAAATTCCATCGTTGGCCACTATTCGATATCGAAGACATGGCAGATCAATACAGTGAAGCAGGCAACGTCGCTGCATTTGATGAGATGAAAGATAATCCAGTGCTCGTCCAACAAGGTACATGGACAACATTTGAACAATTATCAACTGAATTAGCTGAAAAAGGCGTCATTTTTACCGATCTGTTCACTGCACTGCAAGAACATCCTGACTTGGTCAAAGAATACTACATGCAAAAAGCTGTAAAGATGGATGAAGACCAATTGACCGCTTTGCACGCGGCCTTCATGAATACCGGATTGTTTTTATATGTCCCTAAAAATGTGGTGATCGATGAACCAATCGAAGCACTATTTTTCCAAGCTGGCGACATTGCACAACATTACTTTAAGCATGTGCTGATCGTAGCCGATGAGCATAGTGAATTTTCTTACTTGGAACGATTCCAAACCACAGGGGAAGAATTGAAAAAAGTATCAGGAAATATCGTTGTTGAAGTCATCGCTAAAGCTGGTGCAAAAGTGAAATATTCAGCAGTCGATCAATTAGGTGAATCCATCACTTCTTATATGAATCGCCGAGGATACATCATGCGCGATGCCACAGTCGATTGGGCAATCGGTGTCATGAACGATGGCAATGTGATCGCAGATTTTGACTCTGATCTAGTAGGAGAAGGGGCACACTCAGAAGTGAAGATCGTGGCAATCAGTTCCGGAAAACAAACACAAGGGATCGATACACGGGTAACCAATAAAGCACCTCATACGATTGGCCATATCTTGCAACACGGCGTGATCAGAGAAAGAGGAGCCTTAACATTCAATGGGATCGGTCATATCTTAAAAGGTGCAAAAGGTGCAGATGCACAACAAGAAAGCCGAGTATTGATGCTTTCAGATAAAGCACGAGGAGATGCCAATCCGATCTTGTTGATCGATGAAAATGAAGTAACTGCAGGACATGCCGCAAGTGTCGGGCGCGTCGATCCAGAAGAAATGTACTATCTAATGAGTCGCGGACTACACAAAGAAGAAGCCGAACGTTTAGTCATTCGTGGTTTCTTAGGTTCAGTGTTAACAGCTATTCCAGTAGAAGCTGTGCGAAAAGAATTAGTGGAAGTTATCGAAGGGAAGTTGAAAGCATGATTTCAGCAGACAAGATCCGACAAGACTTTCCCATTCTTTTTCAAGAAGTCAATGATGAACCCCTTGTTTATTTAGACAATGCGGCAACCACCCAAAAACCAAAAGCTGTTTTAGACGCGTTGACCGATTATTATGAACATGAGAATGCCAATGTCCATCGTGGAGTGCATACTTTAGCCGAGCGTGCCACGCATTCATATGAAGCCGCAAGAGAAAAAGTGCGAAGCTTTATCAACGCCTCTGAAACTGCGGAAGTGCTATTTACTCGTGGAACAACGACAAGCCTAAATTGGGTCGCACGAAGTTTTGGTGAACAGTTTATCCATGAAGGTGATGAGATCTTGATTTCTTATATGGAACATCACTCAAATGTTATTCCTTGGCAGCAATTAGCAAAAAAAACGGGCGCAAGCTTAAAATATATCGAGTTGACGGAAGAAGGCTTTTTAGATATGGAAAAAGCCAGAGAACTGATCAACAGCAACACAAAGATCGTATCGATTGCTCATGTCTCAAATGTCCTTGGTGTCATCAATCCAGTTGAAGAACTGGCACAAATGATCCACGAACAAGGCGGCATCCTAGTAGTCGATGGCGCGCAATCTACACCACACATGGCAATTGACGTACAACAAATCGATTGTGACTTCTTTGCTTTCAGCGGACACAAGATGTGTGGGCCAACAGGTATCGGTGTATTGTATGGCAAAAGAAAATGGCTGGAACAAATGGAACCCGTTGAATTTGGCGGAGAAATGATCGACTTTGTCGAGTTGTATGACAGCACTTGGAAAGAACTCCCATGGAAATTTGAAGCAGGGACACCTAATATCGCAGGAGCAATTGCTCTAGGCCATGCAATCGATTATTTAGAAGCAATAGGCATGGAGAACATCCATCACTATGAAGAAGAGTTAGTCGCTTATGTGTTGCCAAAATTACAACAAATCGAAGGGCTAACGATCTATGGTCCACAAGATCCAGCAAAACGTACAGGTGTGATTGCCTTCAATCTTGACGGTCTCCATCCGCATGATGTGGCAACAGCCCTTGACATGGAAGGAGTAGCGGTCAGAGCAGGTCACCATTGTGCGCAACCGTTACTGAAATATCTACAAGTCGCGGCCACTGCACGAGCAAGCTTTTACTTTTACAATACAAAACAAGATGCGGATCGTTTAGTCGATGCAATTCTCGCAACAAAGGAGTTTTTCCAACATGGCACTATCTAAACTAGACAATCTTTACCGCCAAGTCATCCTTGATCATTCCTCCCACCCGCATCATCGAGGAACATTGAGCGCATCAACTAGCAAGATCGAATTGAACAATCCCACTTGTGGCGATGTCATCGAATTGCAGATCGAAGTTGATAAAGGAATCATCAAGAATATCGCATTTGATGGCAGCGGCTGTTCGATCAGCACAGCCAGTGCATCTATGATGACAGATGCAGTCATCGGGAAGTCAGTCGAAGAAGCCGAAAAGTTAGCCGTTGATTTTTTACAACTTGTCCAAGGTAAAGAAGTAGCAGACCTAGATAAGTTAGGAGATGCAGCAATGCTAAGCGGTATCGCTAAATTTCCTGCCAGAATCAAATGTGCCACTTTAGGCTGGAAAGCTTTAGGAAAAGCAATGGAAGAAGACGGTACTGCAACCTTCCATCATTACCATAAGGAAGAGGAGTGAGAACATGGGCGTACCAGAATTAGAAGAATACAAATTTGGTTTTCACGATGATGTAGAACCAGTTTTTAGTACAGGAGAAGGACTAACAGAAGAAGTTGTTCGCGAAATGTCTAAAATCAAAGGCGAACCAGAATGGATGCTTGAATTTCGCTTGAAATCACTAGAAACATTCAACAAAATGCCAATGCAAAGTTGGGGACCCGATTTATCAGACATTGATTTCAATGGCATCAAATACTATCAAAAACCAAGTGACAAGCCAGCACGTGACTGGGAAGATGTTCCAGATAAAATCAAAGAAACCTTTGAAAAAATCGGTATACCAGAAGCCGAACGTGCATACTTAGCCGGTGCTTCTGCCCAATACGAATCAGAAGTCGTCTACCATAACATGAAAGATGAATTTGAAAAGTTAGGGATCATTTTTACAGATACAGATTCTGCCTTAAAAGAATATCCAGAACTCTTCAAAGAATATTTTTCAAAACTTGTTCCACCAACAGACAACAAATTAGCTGCTCTCAATTCAGCCGTTTGGTCTGGCGGTACATTCATCTATGTACCAAAAGGCGTGAAAGTCGATGTCCCATTGCAAACCTACTTCAGGATCAATGCAGAAAACACAGGACAATTCGAACGTACACTGATCATCGTAGACGAAGGCGCCAGCATCCACTATGTCGAAGGCTGTACTGCGCCAACCTATTCCAGCAATAGTCTACATGCCGCAATCGTCGAAATCTTTACCAGAAAAGATGCGTATTGCCGCTACACAACGATCCAAAACTGGTCTAGCAATGTCTACAATCTAGTCACTAAACGCGCAAAAGCTTATGAAGGTGCCACAGTCGAATGGATCGACGGCAACTTAGGCGCAAAAACAACAATGAAATACCCAAGCGTTTACTTAGACGGGAAAGGCGCACGCGGCACGATGCTTTCAATCGCATTCGCCGGAGCGAACCAAGTCCAAGACACAGGAGCAAAAATGATCCACAATGCACCCAACACTTCAAGCTCGATCGTCTCAAAATCAATCTCAAAAGACGGCGGCGAAGTAAACTACCGTGGACAAGTAACTTTTGCAAAAAACAGCCCAGGTTCTATTTCCCACATCGAATGTGATACGATCATCATGGATGAGTTATCCAAGTCCGATACGATCCCATTCAACGAGATCCACAACAGTCAAGTCTCTCTAGAGCACGAGGCCAAAGTCTCAAAAATCTCAGAAGAACAACTCTATTATCTAATGAGCCGCGGCTTGACCGAAGCCGAAGCCACTGAAATGATCGTCATGGGCTTCGTCGAACCATTCACCAAAGAACTACCAATGGAATACGCAGTCGAACTCAACCGATTGATCAGTTATGAGATGGAAGGCAGTGTTGGATAAACCTGTTATAGGAGCTAGAACCCTTGATGTATAAGGATTCTAGCTTTTTTGTTTTGCCTGTATACTAGAAATGACCAGCTTTTGACCAGCTCTTTTACTGATGAGCCATCATATCAGCAAAGTCTTGACCTGTTTTCTTAGGTGCATTGTTTGTAATATGTGCATAGATGTCTAATGTCACTTTACTATTTTCATGCCCTAATCGTTGCTGAACTACCTTGACAGATTCTCCTGCTTCTAATAATAAACTAGCATGTGTATGTCTAAATCCATGAGGTGTAATACGAGGCAAGTTATACTTTTTCAAAATATATCTTAACCAATCATTAACAGTGTTTGGAATGTATAGAGTGTTTTTAACTGTTGTAAAAACATGTTGCTCTTTAGAGTTAGTATTGTATCCAAGTTTTAAATACTCTTCTTTTTGCTGTAATTTCCAGTTGTTGAGGATAGAAAGAGTTTCAGTATCTAAAGAGATGACTCGTCTAGAAGCTCTTGTTTTCGGAGATTGAATTATAACTTTACCAAATTCATCTACAGCAAGAGTTTTATTGACATGTAGTTCTTTATTAAACGTGTCTATGTCTTTCCACTGTAAAGCGAGTACTTCACTCTTTCTCATACCTGTGTATGCCAATAATCTGAAGAAGGCGTATTGCTTCATGTTACCAAAATCTTTAAAAGCATCCAGTAAATTATTAAGCTCCTCTTTTGAGTAAAATTTACGATTTTTCTCATACTCTTTTTTTCGTGGAAGAAGTGTTTTTTCCATAGGATTATTGTCAATATATTGCATTGCAACCCCGTAGCGTAAAATTTGTGCAGTCTGTTTTCTCATATAGTCGTAACTTTCATATTTACTGTGCCATTCATCTACCACTTTTTGACAATATGGGACAGAGATATTCGATAATTTAAGCTTACCAAATGCTGGAAGTATTTGATTATTTGCGTATCTTACTGAGATTGCGATTGTTGAAGCTTTAACACTGGTACGCTGATGAGTTATCCATTCATTATACAGGTCTTCAAATATCATATCAGGTGCTTTCTTTTTAACACCGTATAATATTTGATGTCTGTACTCGTCATAATCTTTTTGAGCTTCTTGTTTGCTACTAAAACCTCTTCTCGTAGTATTTATTTTTTCACCAGTTCTTGGATCGGTGGCAATGTGTCCTTTATACATCCACGCCACTTGACCGTTTTTCTTTTTGTACTTTGATATTTTTGCCATGAAATCATCTCCTCTTAATTTACAAGGAGTACTTACCACTAGATGGTATCACCTCCCTTCATTTTTTTCTTAGTGTATTTTTTTCCAATTGATGAAATTGTTTGTTCTAGCTTGTTTATATTATCAATAATTTCTCTTACAGCTTCTTCGGGATAAGACATGTCTTCCAATTGAATAGGTAGCCATTCACCTACCATTATTTTTAGTTGTTCCTCTATACTGCTAGTGAGCAGAAGAATGTTATTGTCAAATTCTTCTACAATAGAATTGATGAATAATTCTTCTATTTTTAAGATATTGAAAAGACTAATTTTTTCAATTTTAATTTTATTACAAGTCTTGTTAGCAATAAATTCTTGCATCTCTGGTTCTAATTTGGAATATCTATCTAGCCATGTATCTAAATTAGAGTGTACTGGTGGGAACTGTTGAAGAAGATGCTGGAACAGATTTTTATCTGGAAATGTTATACCATCTAGTACAATGCTATCTCTATAAAGAATAATTCCCAAAATATATTCTTCTACATTGCCACAAACTAACTCTTCTATACTCATATTTCCTAAATCAGCAATTCGGGATAATCGCTCTGGTATTGGTAAATAGGTTCCCTTCTCCCATTCGTAGATAGTTTTTTTGTCAATCAATTGACCATTGTTAATCATAAGACCAAATGCTGGCTGTGTTAATTTTTTACTCTTTCTTATAGCTTTTATTTTTGTTCCGAGTATCTTTTTTCGTTCTAAATAATTTATTGGTGGACGCTTTATCATATTGACCACACCTCCTAAAATTAGTATACCCTAAAAAAAGGGGTGTTGTAAATAATTTTATACAATGTATTGACACCCCTTTTTTATCGAGGTATTATTTGTATGTCAATGAACTGGTAATCATTTTTTATTTGATTAATCGGTTAATAAAAACAAAACACTTTTATTTTGAGCAAAGAATACGAAGATACTTCTTGGAAAATTTGTTCAAGTAATCACGAAAGGAGGGGGAAATATGTCTCTACAAATCATTGATAGCATTGTTTCTATACAAGTTGAACAACAAGTGAAAGAGATAATTACAGTGCTCAAGCCTATGCTAGAAGACATTATTTCTGGAGTTACTCTAGAGTATATGGACTATCAGCAGGCAAGTGAATATCTAGGTGTATCAGTAGGAACGATTAGAAAATATGTTTCTCAATACGGGTTACCTGTTATAAAAATTGATACGGTCATTAGATTCAAAAAATCTGATATTGATAGTTTCATGGAACAGTATAAAGGTTGAGTAAACAAATAAGACTAAAACATATAGTAATAAAGAGTTTGTGTTTATTATCTGTATGTTTTAGTCTTTAACAGAATTTTATAAGGAGGAAACACAAATGGAAACACCAATGATTAATATTCCAATCTATGTGGATAAAGAAAAATTATTAGAGAAACCAATTATAGAGGATGAAAAAAAGAAAATAAGAGAAAGATGTTTAGATAACTATAGAGAAGTTACAATAGATGAGTTTCTAAAGATACTAAATTCATCACAATCATTTATTCCAAGCAAGACAAAGAATAAAGGCAACAAAAGTGAAGACTTTTTAGAAACTAGAGTTATTATTCTGGATGTCGATAACACTGTTAAAGATGAGAAGGGGAAGGTAGTAGATTTAAGTAAAGATGATAGTAGATACTTAAGCATAGAAAAGGCTTTATCTATCAATTTAGTTCATAATTCTGCGTTTGCGATACAAAAAAGTATTCGATACTCTGAAAATCTAGAAAAATTCAAGATTGTCTTTCTATTAAAAGAATCGATTACTGACTATAACGAAATGCAAGCTGTTTACAGGTATTTACAAGAGCAAATGCCTTGGTGTGATAAGTCTGTGGATTCTTCTACTAGAATGTTTTTTGGAGGGTATAAGTCAGATGCAGTCATGATAATCAATGAAGACAACATGTTAGATATTACTGAGCTTCCGATTGATTTTACCATGACATGTTCTAAAAATTGTCAAAGTGATTCAGGGAGAGAGTATGAACTAGTCAATGAAACTGATTTTGTTAAGTTGATAAAAAATGACGACAAAGAAGAAATGAAACAGTGGTTTAAAGACTGCTTGTTTGATTCCTCCGACATGTCTTTCAATGAGATTTATGAAAGATTGTTAACCATTGATATGGATAAATTATTTAAGTCAAGCAAAAACTTAAGATGTCTGTTTCACGACGACCATAATCCATCTGCTAGGATTTTTACCAGTAAAACTGGGCATTCCATTTTTTATTGTCATTCCAGTAATTGTAGTATCAGTGAAAATTTTATTGGAGTTGTGATGCTAATTCTAAAGAAAGACAGTCGGGTAGAGACCTTTAATTGGCTACTAGAGAAATTAGACTTGTATCCTACACATTTTCGAAAATTGAAAGAGGAATCAAAAGTACTTTTTGACACTCTTGAATCGATGGAAGACAAGCTTTTCAGGACAATAAGGAATTATCTAGAGGAAATGAGACATGTCTATGATGTCTTGCTTTCTGATGTTAATTTTTTTGATGATAGTAAGGAAAGTGTAACTTGTATTTTGTCAGGAGAACAGCTAGCTAAAAAAATGAGTTCTTACTATGGTAAAGCTTATGACATAAATAAATGGAATAAGTTACTGTCATTTATGACTTTTATAGGTTTGATAAAAAAACTAGATGACGATGATATACCTATAGATATGCTCGAGTATCTGAATAAGCAAAAGAAAGATAAAGCGTTATGTGAAAAAGGTGAGAACTTTGTTTATAAGAGAAGCAATGTCTATCTACTAGATGTCTTTGATGCAACTTCTATGATTAAAAAATTGACTGAAGACATCACCCCACTTCTGGAAAAATTCCAGTTCACATATCAACATTTTTCTTACGCTTGGGTTAAGGTGTGTTTTAATGAAGAAGAGGCTAAAAGAGTATTTCCTCAAAATCTTCGGTCAGAACTCAGCAAGGAAAAACAATTGATTTTAGATGAGGCACATGAAGTTTTACAGGGCTTATCGTGGCAAGGAACATATATAATGACAGAGAAAGAACTTATTAACACTGTTTGTGAACGCCTACGAAATGTCAGGGATAACAGCGTGATAAATGCTTTAACAGAAAACAGAGGCTACTTTGTTAAACAAGGATTCACTCTTGAACGAGCTTCTAAGGATATTAAGAGACTATACAATGTGAAAGCAAGTAGTAGTTTTTTAGTATATCTAGCGAAAGGTGCAGGGATAGATGAAGTAATAAAAGAATTGATATTATCAGGAGTTGGATTAGTTCCTCTTTATCAATTTACAAGTGTAACAAGAGATGATGGACGGAGAGTAAGGAAGAGAAAAGACCCAATTGTATTAAACTAGACAGGTTATCCATAGCTCTTAATCTTATTTCATCTCAATACACCCACCGTTAATTCGGTGGGTTATTTATTTTTCAATCTTTCAATAGCTGATTGCGTTCATTTTCTTGCCTTTTTAATAGCTTCATATAGTCAATTGTTCGAATTGCATCTTCAGTACTAAGAGAGCGATAGAGAGCCAAAAACTCTTCCTCATAATCTATGTCAACATTGTCTAGAAAATGGCTTACAGGGGTTCCTAGGGCTGTAGAAAGAGCTGTTAAGCTATCGAGGTTAGGTTCTGTTACAGAATTTTCCCATCTTGCTACTGCCTGTTGTGTAGAGAAGATTTTTTCAGCTAATTCTTTTTGTGTCCACCCGAGAGCTTTTCGCTTTTCTCTAATGACCTTTGCATATTGTTTCTGTTTCATTAATACACCCCCATCTCAGTATAGTACAACAAGTTGTTGTATTTGTAATGGTATTTGAAGTTTTTGTATATTTTATGAGTTGAAAATACATCATATTGTTGTATATAATAAAACAGGAGGGGAGAATCATGAAAAAAGTAAGTAATCTCAGCCGATACAGAAAAGAAAAAGGACTTTCTCAAACGGAGTTAGCAAAAAAAATGAATGTTACACAGCAATGTGTAAGTTCGTGGCAAACAGGGAGAACGATTCCTAAACCCTATCAAATGAAAATGCTTTCTGAGATATTAAGTGTACCAATAAACGAGCTGTTTTCTGATGTGTTTAATAAAGTAAACAGTTAACTAATAAGCAATTGAATGATTTTAGGAGGAGAAGACATGTATTGTAGAAAATGTGGTAAAGAAATAACAGATGAAAGTAAGTATTGCCAGTTTTGCGGAGCACTACAAGAAACAGATGAGACAACCGGAGCAGACGCAGTAAAGAAAAGTACTGAGCAGACAATTAATGAAATGAAGGAACAAATCGTACATGGACAAGAGACAGGGAAGCTGTATTTGATTATTGGTTGGATTTCTATGGTAGTATCGTTAGCATTTATTCCTGTTGTATTTGGTGCTGTTGCTGTTATTATGGGTTACTTATATCGAGAGAAAGATGAAAAAATGGGTACGATTTTGATGATAGCAGGGGTAGCTGGAGCAATCTTTGGTGTACTTTTAGGGATGTCAATGTACTGATAAGAGGGATAAGAGCAAATTATTTTGGAGATAGGAGATAAAAAGTTGAATAAAGTAAATATGAACAAGAAGTTTGTCATTATAGGTATCGTTGTCTTGGTTATTATAGGTATCATTTTTTCAAAAATGACAGGTACATCTGGATTAGAGAAGTCATCTGAACCACTGGTAACTCAGATTTTACAAGAACAGTATAACTTAAATCGGTCATGTGATGATGTGACGATTACTCATGAAAATGGAGATAACACATACCGAGCTAAAGCTATATTAGACAATGGAAGTGCTATCAACATAAATATTGAGTACTATCCAAAGAAAGACCGTATATATGTGGAGATACCATATGCTGAGGTGTTAATGTTAAATTGATTTAAATGTATTATGCATACCGTCCAAACAGGAACTCCTACGGGTGTAAGCTTACTAAGGAGTTTTTTTGATTCCCTGTAAATAATAGTCTAATGATTACTGGGAAAATCTTTACATTAGTCACTGTTATAACAACAGTACATAGGAGGAAAAGTGAAAAAGAAAAAATTATTATGGATTTGTTTAGCAATTTTGTTGATAATTGGAGGAATTGAGACATTTACCACATATAGATTAAAAACGAATCAGCCTAAACAATATGTATCAGACATGTTAAATATTATTGAAGAAATAGACTCAGAAATGAAAACTTTATCAAAAAATTTTATGGATTTGGGAGAAAGATACGAATTTAAGGGGTTTATGGAAGATAAAATGGACGAGGTATCAAGTAGGGAAATTCCAGAAGGCACGCCTAAAGCTGTTAGGGACACCAAAGATACTCTTCTTGAAGCGATAGATAAAGTGAACACAGCTTTACTAACTAACGATGTAAAATTATTGGAACAAGGTCAGCTTTGTTTTAGTATGGCTCAAGCCATATATAGAGAGTTTTTAGATGGAAATATAAAAGAGAAGCCACTTAATGAAAAACTTAATTCATTTGTAGAAACATACACAGCTATACCACCTACTTGGAAACTTGTAAATGAAGATAAAGGAATCACGATAAATACTGATACAGAGATTTCTACAGATGCTCAATCTTTATCAGATTTATTAGCTAATCTAACAGGTATCAGTAATGCAGTGACAGAGCAAGTTGGTAAAGATATTCCACTTCGGTTACTTGAAAATGGGAAAAAAGATTATTCTGTGGTATTTAAGAACGGACAGGTAACTGATTACAACGAAGTATTTGAGAAAGTCATTGAATAGTGATTCTTCCATCTTTTTATTAATTACCCCACCCCGTTGTTATATGTCCGTACTTATACATCTCCAGTAGCTTAGGATAAGCTACTGGGGGTATTTTTTTTTTCGGATTTGGAGCCCGACTATATTTATTTGTATCTGAAATGAAACGGAGATAGTTTCATTAAACGTTGATATATAAGTGTTTTAGACTGTTTCAGGTAGTGATTTTAGTGAAAAAATTTTTAAGAAATTTGTATATTTTATACTACTAGACAGTACTGTTTTTTTATGAAAAAATCATATGTAATTGTTTCATATGTATCTGAAATGGTTCTAAAGAT
>SKEH01000029.1_pt1 | contig 110050 bp, 101 predicted proteins | sample 4826571 | NCBI WGS metagenome assembly SKEH01 (sample SAMN11008814, study PRJNA524170) | human gut metagenome | biome: Human fecal sample; material: Feces; isolation source: fecal sample from pouch patient p29 | host: Homo sapiens | place: Israel: Tel-Aviv | collected 2016-09-14 | reverse complement strand
AATAACAAATAAAAATCGTTTTTAATAATTAACGTTTTTTTTTTTTTTTTTTATCCTGGAATTTTAAAAATACGCATGCTTAAGCCACTTTTTTTAGTATATTTTATAAATGATAATATGATTTTTAAAAAATTAAGTACAATTACAAAACCTAAAAGTGCTATTTATATCTGTTTTAGAAATGTTTATGCAATGATATAATGTTTTTGTAAACAAAAAGAAAAGAGGGAGGCAACAATGAAAAATAAAAAGTTTATTCTAGTAAGTTTAGTTAGTCTTTCAGTTTTAATAAATGCAACTCATACCGTTCATGCAGATTCTGCAAATTTTTCAGTCACACCCAAAATAGGTGAAAATCAAGTTGGACAAAACCTTGGCTACTTCAATCTTCTTTTGAAACCAAAGCAGACTCAAAACGTAGAGTTTACCTTAAATAATAATTCAAATCAGACGATTAAAGTGAAAACAACTTTTGGAACAGCCTTCACAAGTCAATCAGGAAATGTAGGCTACACTCCAGACTTAGTCAAGCCAGACCCTTCATTAAAAATAAATTTAAAAGACTATGTTAAACTTCCTCAAACGCTGACAATAAAGCCCAAAAGTACAACAACCGTAACCGCCACAGTAACAATGCCTGATGAAAACATCAAAGGAGTAATTGCTGGAGGATTTAACTTTGAAGATGCTAGCACTTCAGAAAGCACTCAAAAAAGTAGTGGCGTTTCTATCACCAACCGCTATCGTTATGTGATTGGACTTGTCCTGCAAAATGATATAGCAAAAGTTGACCCAACCCTTAACCTAGGTAAAGTTGGTCCAGACCAAGTAAATGGTCGAAATGTAATTACAGCAAACCTAACGAATAGCGCCCCTGCTTATCTCATGCAGATGAATACCGATACTGTCGTGACAAAATATAATGATTCATCCATCAAATATACCTATAACAACGTCGCTATGGAAATGGCACCTAACTCAAACTTCAACCTAGCCATTCCAGTTTCTATCCCGGGTGCTCTCAATGGTAAAACATCTGAACCTCTCAAACCCGGAAAATATCATCTCAAGATGACCGTTTATGGTGGTAAAGATGACAAGGGTAAATATCAAACCATAGTCAATGGACAAGTCACAAAATATGATTACAAATGGGTTTTTGATAAAGACTTTATAATCACAGGAGCAAAAGCAAGCAGTTTAAATGCTAAAGATGCCACAATCAACCACAAACCTAAAATCGATTGGTTACTTATCGTAGGCTTTGCCGTTATCATACTTCTGCTGTTAATCATTATTTTCCTTCTCTTTAAACGTCGCAAAAAAGATGAAGAAGAAAATGAAGAATCCGTTGAGAATAAAAAAGACTAAAGGCAAATCAACAGATTAGGAAAAGAGATCCTTACTATGCTTCTTGGTTTTTATCAACAATGATAGAAACCAAGAAGCATAGTAAGGAAGCTTCAAAAAAAGAAAGGAGAAAACTAGAGTGAAAAAAATCATTGTTGCTCTTGTCCTCTTGCATCTCATAGGACCTCCGGCTCGTGCGGATGCCATTATAGCAGATACAGTGACGAGCACATCAACAGTGACGTTTATCGCAAATCCTAATTTGCCTAAACTGCAAGCTCCAGGACTTTCCCCAGGAAATGGCCTGGAAGTTATCGTTCCAAAAGGAACCCTACCTAAGACAGGAGAAAGTGCAAACACGCTCCTCCCTGTTGGGTCATCTATTATTCTACTCGCGACTTTGCTTTATCTTGTCAAAAAAAGAGCAAAAGTCTAAAACAAAATAGTCTTTAATTTACTTCGAGAAAGGAAGTTTACACACTTTATGAAAAAAATAATCACATTCTCATCTGCAGCTTTGACTGCACTCTCTCTTGTCGCTATCGTCGCTCCAGCTTTTGCTGACACTGGTGCAGTAACTACTCCAGGTAGCTCAACAACAGCTCAACAATGGACTTCAAACACAGGAGTTACTTTCAATGCTCCTGGTCCTGATACACAATTGCCACCAATTGAAGTTCCAACAGAACCACCAGTTACCGTTAATCCACAACTAGGTGCTTTGGCACTTGACTATGCGGACTGACTTTGACTTCGGTGTGAACCAAATCGATGGTAGCACAACAGACTTTAAAGCGTTGACAGAAACAGATTCTTCAAAGAGCAATTCTCAAGCTTCTCCATTGGTTGCTTTCCATGACTTAGATGGTGTATCAACAAACTACACAATCTCTGCTACAGCTTCAGGACTTTCTGGTCTTAATAGCTCTACAATTACATTGGGTGGCGCAACATTCTCAAACATCTCAGGTAATGGAGCAACAGATACTTCAGCACTTGCTGATGTTTCAACAAGCCATACGTTGACAAACCAACCACAAGTCCTCGTTACTTCTACTGGTACAGTATCTGGTTACTATGCTGATAAATTCAGCGATGCAACATTGACAGTACCAGTTGCTGATCAAGCAGCAGGTAACCACACAGGAACAATCACTTGGGATTTGACAGTCGCTCCTTAATAACAGCAGATTTATGAGTTGAGGGGTTTCTTTATTCAAGGAACCCCTTAGTTTTAGAGAGGAAACAACAATGGCAAATGTCAAAAACTTACTTAAAAAATCAACAAATCTTGGCGCAAATGCCTTACTTTTAGTAAGTACCTTGTTGCCAACTCTAAGTGTATTTTCAGCTCAAACTGTCCATGCGACAACCAAGCACCAAGCACTGGCGGTCAAGCGCTTCAACCGACCGTTTACGATAATTACGATACGGGCGCACATAATTGGTCTGATTCTAGTCTTACCAATGTCGTAAGAGACAGTTCTAAGTGGTCAGCTTTAGGAACAACGCAAATCTCCGGAAACTGGTTTAATCTGACTCAAAACAAGAAAAACCAAGCAGGATATGGGATTTTTAATGCATCCATGGATATGAGTCAAACAACGTCAATCTCTGGGATGTTCAGAACACAAATCATTAATCCAGCAGCCGGTAATGATTTTAATCTGGCAGGAGATGCGGTTGGTTTTATACTGACGCCAACAAACAAAGCTCAAATCAATGAGAACTCTAGTAAACCCTCTTCGAATAATCGACCGGTTAATTTCCCAACGGGTGCAGGGCTTGGGATTGGTGGACTTCCAGGTTCAGTCTTTGTTGGACGTGACTTGTATTATAATGCTTCATCAGGTCTTGCAGATGACCCCACACAAGATATTGACGGAGCAAACCAATGGTTTGGGCAATCTCCATCACCAATCTATGCGACGGTCATTCGAACGACTTATGATAGTAAGAATAACCAAATCCTTGCGACACCCGGCACGCTTTATGATCAGGGCGCTGGAAACCTGATTCCAGACCCTGTAGGCACTTACAATAATGGTTCGAAATATCCCATCGATAAATGGGGAGGAAAATCTTACTATTCAGCAGGTTCAGCTGCTGAAATTCTACAAGGGACTCTTGGGAAGCAGACAGAAGATGAACGCGTCACAATGACCTGGACTCCTGATAGCGCAGGAGCAACAACGGCGACAATTTCAGGGACTTTGACTTATGTGGCGCAAGCTTGTAATTCTGATGGATCTATCAATACTGGAGCAGGTTCTGCAACAGTGTCTCAAAAGCTCGTTTTACCTCGCTCAATGTCTATTGGGGTTGTTGGTGGGACAGGGAGTAACTACGGAAACATCTCGTTCTCAAACAATACTTCAAATATTACAGGATATCGTGGAACAACAAATGCCCAAGTCAACTATATCAATGCGACGACAGGTAAAAAGATTGCCACTTATCCAACTTCTACCATCACTGCGAATGTCGGTGACCGTTTGGCGATTGGGGCGGCTAGCTCAGTGGCTGGTTTGCCCGGAAAGTACACATATAGTGCGCCAGCAGTACCGACTGGCTACACCGCACAAAGCAAAGTCACTTTTGGAGGAAGTTTTGATGCGAATGGAGTACTTTCAGAAGATGTTGACTCAACGAAGGATCCGAACGACTCGACCAATAGTACGGGCGGATTGACAATGATCAACTATGATGCGGAAGGTGCTAACAATCCAAATGAAATCAATATCTACTATACCCCTAAAAGTATCACTTCACACATCTATCAAGCTTTGAGTGCTGGATCACCCGGTTCATATACTCTGACCGATAGTCAATTGAAGACTTTAGGTGGTGCGGACTTTAGTGGTTTTGCTTCAAGCACTGGCAGTATCGGTTGGGCAGGAGTAAATCCTGGTCTTGGGACTCAAGTGTCTGGAACTGATACGAGTGGTCTTAACTCAAGTGTACCAATCAATGTCAGTGGTATTACAGACGGTGCTTATACTTATCCAAGTCTTACGACACCGAAAGGCTACGTCATTGACAAGATCTACTATCAAAATGTGGACAACACTTGGGCGTCTTACTCAGGGCAAGCAGGTTGGACTCAGCTCCAAAGTGACCATCCGAACATGAATGGCGGGACAAATGCTATCCTTGTGACTTATGCGAAGATGGAAAGTGGAACGGTACATTTCCTGTACAATCCAGAAATCAGCCCCGGTGTTGACGATTCTGGTTTGCCTTCAGACAATCCAGAAATTGCTGGGAAACGGCCACCAGACCTACCGAGTGATTATGCGATGAGCGGTCAGTTTGGTGCACACTATCCTTTTGAAGCTAGTAACATAAATAACGCTTTGACACCGGGCTACTATACTTATCAAGTTTATTACTCAGCTGAAGGTCTGAATTCAGATACTCCAGGTGATGTTTCTGCACAAGCAAAACTTGATATATTTGCCACTCAAAGTGGAGTAAGTGATTGGGCACATATGAGCTTTATAGATTCAAGTAACGATATAAATGTAATGCTTTCTCCAATAAGCCAAAAGATAAATGTCAAGTATGTTGTTGATGATGATCCTAATGCGACTGTTCCTGATCAGTCAACACTTAGTACGCAAAAAACGAATGCGACAATTTCACCTTCACTCATTACTAAGAGTGATACAGCAGTCAATACCGCTTTGGCTGGCTCGTCTTACATCGTTGGTTCTGTGACCGCGCCTGACGGAACGGTCTACTCTGCGAGTCCAGATGGCAGTGCTTCGGCGATGGTCAATGCGATGAACGGAACCAAATATGTCCTTCCTGGTGGAGAAAATGTTGCTAGCTATGATGGTGCCAATGACTATACCGTCCACTTGGTTGATGCGGGAACTCTTGAGTTGTCTGCACCAGACACGATTGATTTTGGGACACATCCCATCTCGGGGGCGACACAAAACCTGACGGGAAATCTTGATCAAGCCGTGGAAGTGACAGACACCAGAAGTAGCGCAAACTTATCGCCATGGACTTTGTCAGTGGCAGAAACATCACCTTTACAAGACGTGAGCGGTAAAATCAGCCAAACTTTTAGTGGATTGATGAGTTTTAACAACAGCACTTTGACGGATCAACCATTGGTGGTTCAAACACACAGTAATCCAAGCACAGGCGAAGTGACAACAGTTGTCTCTAAAAACAGTAGTGCCTTTCAATTGCAAGCACCAGAAAGCTTGCAAAGACAAGCGGACTACCAAGGACAGCTGACATGGACGCTGACCACAGCACCATAATCAAAGCCTACACTTAGAACGTTGATAAAACCTGTGAGACTTCTCACAGGTTTTTTGGTTAAAAAGATGATTACAAATAAATTACGTTATAATTTGTCATATATAAACCGTTCGAAAAACTAAACGTTTTTTTTTTTTTTTATTTTATTCTAAATAATACAAGCTTTTATAAGCTTGTATCAAAAGTCTTTTTATAAAAATTATTAGTTTTTCAAGTTTAGATAGATTGTTACATAGCGAGAAAGATTTTGATTACATTAAATACTTTGCTTTCGTTTAACTTGATGAAACAAAAACGCAATGTTAAAATAATAGCAAGATAATCAATTGAAAATTATATTCTTAAAACGCTCTTTTTTAAATGAAGAGGTACAAATGAATAAAGAAAGTGAGGAATAAAATCCATGTACCATTCTAAGCATCAAAAAGGTTATATAACCAGTCATCAAGTAAAAACAACTCGCTTTCGTACTTGGAAATCAGGGGAAAAATGGCTATATGGTGCCACAGCTCTATCACTCACGGTAACATCAATTCTTCCTGTTGGAAATTTAGCTTTTCTACCAAAAATTGAGAAAGCCCAAGCAGCAACGACTTCGTCGGGGACATTGGTAGCAGGACAAACTTATAATACAGGTGGTGGGACTTACAGCGGAACAGAGTTTGCCAATGCTAATAACTATACATTGTATGGAAGTCCTAAGCCTAGTGTAGCTGGAAATTGGCTTAATCTCGTATCAAATACGAAACCAAGTGTTGGAATTGGTATTTATAATGGTGCAGTTTCTACAGTTTCATCAGCGACAGTCTTTTCACTTTCAACAACTATTAAAGTTGACCCAGGAACAACTGGAAACTTTCAAAATACGGGAGATTCATTAGGAATTATCCTGACTGGTGTCTCTCAAAACCTCCTTCAAGCCAATGTTCAAAATGCAAACTCGACAGGGGCTGGTCTTGGCATCGAAGGTTTAGCAAACACCATCTTTATAGGGCGAGATCTTTATTCCAAGTTATCCGCATCGACTTCTGGTTCAGTTGTTTTTAATGGCCCTGATGGGACTGTTTCTAATGGTTGGAGTGACGGAGGAGGAAACGTCATTGCAATACGTCAGACAGATTCCTCGGGACAATTAATCCAAGCGAACTATCCTAGTGGTACAACGAATAATAGCAATGGACAAGCTTGGATGCAAGCGGCAGATGATACAGCGCTCGGTACGATTGGCGCTGTTTCTGAACCAATCAAGATTTCTTGGGCGCCGGATAGTACGACAGCACCAGTAGGTTACACTCACGGAACTTTGACTTTTTCTTTAACCACTTCTAATAATTACGGTGGTGTAGCAGGTATTGGTGGTAGTCCAAAGACGTATACAATCTCTACTACGACTAATCTGCCCAATGCACTTACAGTTGGTTTTGTTGCATCTACAGGAGGAAATACTGGAAACTTATCCGTTTCTTTGAATGGAGCGACGATAACTGGTACTAAAGGGACTGCGAATGTTCCAGTTAATTATCTGAATAAGCTCACGAATCAGCCAATTTCTAATATGACAGCAAGTACGATTAATGCTAATGTCGGTGATACCATCGGAGCTATTCTTCCTGGAGCTACCGCTAATGCAGCAGACACTTATGATTACATAATTCCAGCAGCACCTAATGGCTATCAAACCGTGTCAAGTACTACAACGAGTGTGAGTTCACCTGTTACTGTTCAGAACTTTCTTGTAGGAACGACCAACCCAAATGCAATAAATGTGAGCTATACACCCAGTCAACAAACCGTTTCATTCAACTGGGCGAAAGCGACAGGAACAACACTTGCAACTCTTCCAACCAATCTTGCATACGGTGCAGCAGGAACAGGTGTAACAACGGACACATCGGTTGTAACAGACAATCCTTTCTCAAACACGACTTCGCTATCCAATTATGCAACAGCTCTTACGAATGCTGTGCCTGCAGGCTATAATATCACATCAATTAGCAATGGGACTGTAACCTATGTAGGAGCGACAACCGCCGCAACACTAGCCAATTTCACCGCTGCTAATCCGACGGTTTCAGCGACGAGTACCAACAATAATTATACTGTGACTTTAACAGCAAATCCTGCCAATATTGCAGGGAGCTTTACTTTCGTCGATGGGACACCTGGTTTTACCAATACAGCTGGAATTGCTGGACCAACAGGAAATCTGACTTTGAATGGCACAGGGACGACAGCGACAGTTACGGCAAATGTTGGAGATGTCATTACGATTGCTAGAGGAACAAGTTTATCCACCGCAGCGGGTGCAAATGTGCTTACCTCTTCGGTTACCATCAACTCTACAACTAATACAAGTCCTCTTACATTTACAGCTCCTTCAGGTTATTGGATTGTGGGTTATAGTTATGCAGGACAAATTCCGAAAGCTTTTGCAACTTATAACACGGGAAATACGACATTTACTGCTACCAGTCAAAGCAACAATACGATTCAGTTTTATCTGGCACCATATTCAGGTGCTTACTATAATTCCGATGGCACGCTTAATGTGACAACTTCAACAACTGCTATCACTACTAGTACTTGGAAAATGACGAACGCCGCAGGGACAATTTCGATGAATGCGATGTACGCGACAAATGCTGCTCAACCAAAGGTTTTATTAGAAACAACGACAGCGACTGGAACAACAACTTTGGGAGTCACAAGCGGTTCGAATACCTATAAGATGTATACGGGAACCGGATTAACGACAACCGCTCCGACATCAAATACGGTGAACGCTCCGACACAATTTATTGCTTCCCAAGGACAAGCATACTCTAGCATGCAGGGAGTTAGTGGAACCAACAAGTTTCCAACCACAAATGCGACACTTGCCATTCCGGGATATAAGATTGTAAGTGTTCGTCATAGTAATAATACGGGCGATATTAGTCAAACAACCGGAATTACAACATCGGGAATGACCGCGACGACAAACTTTAGCTCAATGGAAGCAGCTCTTGCTGGAAATAACGCTTATTATAATTTTCCACCCAATGCAAATAATTTCACAACAAATACGACAACCAATGCCGCAATAGACCAGTTTGTTGTTCTTTATCAGCCCATCCCCGCGACAGTCAATGTCAATAATTTGACCTACACAGTGGGGAATATGCCGAGCACGAATCCAAGCATTTCCGCTCTTTTGACAGCTGCTCTTCAATCAAGTTCGACTAACAGTGATGGTTCAGCTGCGGCAGCAACTAACATGACGATTTCCAATCTTACTAACGTGGGAACGGGTGCTAATCTTCAAGCTAGTCAATTGTCTAGTCAGCCTGCGGGACTCTATCAGGTGACCTATCAATATACCGACCCAATCAATGGGACGCAAACAACAGCTCTTGCTTACGTTAATCTCATCAATGGAATGACAACAAATGTGCCACTTATTGGTTCTGCAAGCTTGACGAATACGCTCAATCTTGGTCTTAATGGTTCTCCTACACCAATTAGCGAAAGTGTAACGAATATCAGTTATACAGACTATGAGGGTAATAGTAAGACAGTTGATATTACAGCAAACGATATTGAACTTGATAATCAAGGAAATGTGACGATTGCTCAGGGAAAACTTCATCAAGGAATTTATACTATCAGTGTGACTTATAGTTATGCTGGTGGGGGCACGGCAACTGTATCAGATACAATTAATGTTGCAGAACCTTTTAGCTTACCCTTTACAGGTGGAGAAGGAATCGCTGGAGTCGTGAGCTTAGCTGCTCTTACTGGAATGGGAGGGGTCTTTCTTAGAAAACGTAAAAAGTCAGAAGAAGAGACTCTTTTAAAAGTTGATAATTCAGTGGCATTACGAACGACTGAGAGAAATAAATCAAAGACTTTTCAACAAAATCGGAGAACGCGACCTTATCAAAAACTATTTCACACAAAAAATCGTGCTCATCTGGCGCAGTTACAGCGAAAAGGGAAATCATGTTGAATAATAAAATAGGAGAAAATTCTACTTAATCAATTTTTAGACTTGAGAACAAAGTAGGATTAGCTTTAAAAAGAGTAAATTAATCAAATAAAAATGGAGAAAAACAAATGAAACTTAATTCACTTAATAAAAAAATTGCACTGGCAAGTATTAATCTTCTTGCCCTTAGTACACTTGCTGGTTTTAGTGGACTATTAAATGTTAATGCCAAAACAACAAATGTCACCGACCAAGTGTCCAATGGTGAAGTGGCCATCTATGCTCAATCAGCAGCTGGGAATCAGAGCGCAACACAAAATAACGGACTTGTAGATTCCGATGGCAATCCTGTTGATGATAGTGGGATTGCTAATAATCAAACGGGAGGACAAGCAGGAAATACTGGAGACACAAAAAATAACGGTAGCCAACAAACAACTCTCGAAGGTTCAACTCCAAGCACAATGGCAAATGTGACTTTTTCAGCAACAAAATATGTAGGGACAGGTGTTCCGACTGGTGTGACTGATCCTTCATTTACAGATACAACTTCTGTAGCTCCAGTCACTACAGATGCATCTGGTCTTGCTGATTTCACTGGCTTGACCGATGGTTATTATCTGTTTCATCAAGTAACAACAGTCAATGGGATTACAACTGTTGGAGATTTTATCGTCCAAGTCAGCCACGAAGACAGCCAAGCGGGTATTGTTAACGTTTATCCAAAACTAGATATGTCAAGTTCAGCAGGTTTAGGAACGAGTGCGACAACAAATGCGGATGATAATTTCAATGGTCAAACACCAAATCAAATTGCTAATCCAAATGCGACGGGAAATTCTGACCAAACGCTCACAAATACGGACAACAATGCCGGAAATGAAAATCTGGCTAATGGAACATGGACAAATGGGTCTGATAATCAAAATACAACAACTGCGGCAGCTGGAAATACAGTGAATTGGAATGTGAATACAGTTTTTGATTCTTCACAAACAAACAACGGAAACGGGACTACAGGGGGCACAGGTACATATATTGTTACCGACCAATTGCCTAATAATCTGGTCAACAGCTCAACAGTAACAGCAAGTACGGTGATTGTAAATATTACAAATGGAAGTGGAACAAAAGTGGGTACCTTGACTCCAACAACTGACTATACAATCACAAACGATGGCAATGGAAAAATCGTGGTTACTTTGACAACGGTTGGTCAGCAACACGCAGCAAGCTTGCTTGGCAACGCAGATGGTGCTTTAAATATTATCATTCCATCAACGGTTAAAAGCGCCATTGGTAGTGCGACAGATTCAGCCACTACGACAATCACTAACGCTTATGGAGCAGATCTTTCAACGACGACTGCAGTTAAATCAACACTTAATGTGGGTGGTCTTGAAATGACTAAAACAGATGCTTCAACTAATGCAGCTTTGGCAGGAGCAACTTTTACCGTTGTACGTGCTGATAATAAAGAGGATGCCCAAGATTTTGTTGAAGCGAATGCAGCTTATTTTAATAACTCAGCCTCAGGTGGAACAGTAACAAATCTAACTTCAAGTAAAGCGGCTTTTGTCACTGGGGATACTTCAGGAAATGCAAATACAAGTGCAACTGCACCAGTCACATTCACTACGGGTACAGATGGGATTGCAACCTTTAATGGCTTGAACTTGGTTGATAATAACACGGATGGCAGTAACACTACGAATTACTATCTTGTCGAAGTTGCCGCTCCAACAGGTTATCAACTTCCTAGTGTTACTACAGCAGCTAACCTGACTGGTGCCGTCACCGCAAGCACAGCACCAACTGCTACTGATACTACAATTACCAATAATAAACCATTTGCATTACCATTTACAGGTGGACAAGGTTTAGCGGGAATCATTGCTATTGCAACTGTTTCAGGGGTGATTGCTTTTGCTATTAAACGTCGTAAGAATAACGAAGAAGAAGTTGTGAAATAAAAAACTTTATCTTTAATGGAAATGGTAAACTAGCCAAATTGATATTGTAGATTAGGAGGGGATGATGGCAAAGAAAAAACCAAAAACCTCCCGTAAAAAGGGCTTCAGTTTCCGAAATTTACTGAGTATTATTCTTGGGATAATTGCTATTGGATTGTTGTTCTACCCGATTGTTGTTAACTATTTGGCAGGACAGCAAAATATCAAATCCGTTCAGAAATACGATGAAAATCTTTCAAATATAGGAAGTGCTAAAGTAAAGGAATTGCTTAGTCAAGCACAGCTTTATAACGCGCAACTCTACAATGAATATATCTATGATGCAAGTCAGCATATTGCTTGGAATAAGCCAATACCTAACTATAACAATGTCCTAAAAATTGATTCTACGGGAATGATGGGTTTCATCACGATTCCTCAGATTAAAGTCAATGATATTCCAATCTATCATGGAGATTCTGAAAAAATTTTGGGACTAGGGGTTGGACATGTGCCTCAATCCTCTTTGCCAATTGGAGGAATCAATAGTCATGCTGTCTTACCTGCTCATTCTGGGCGAGTGAATGATACTTTATTTACTAATCTAGATAAACTCAAAAATGGTGATATCTTTTATCTTCATGTTTTGAATCTCACTCTAAAGTACAAGATTAATGATATTCGCATCGTTGCTCCCAATCAAGTTTCATCTTTGAGTATTGAAAAAGGACGAGATTTGGTGACTTTAGTCACTTGTTATCCAACAGGTATTAATAACAAAAGATTACTAGTTACTGGTGAAAGAACAGCATTATCAAAGGTTACGCCACAAGAAGATATTCAACGCAATCAGTTTGGTTATAATTTTTGGGTGATGTTTGGGTCTGCTTTCTTAATGTTTCTTGGATTAGTCTATCTTTTATGGTTACTCTTTGGGAGAAAGCGGAACTTATATCATGTTGCTGCTAGAAAAATTGAAAAACCTGTTCTTTCTGATGGACAATTGGTAGGAGATTTTGGTGAAGGTTTTTATTTAACTGATTCTAAGAAACTAGCGTTTCAGTGGTTAGATGAATTTGCTCAAAAAGAAAAGCTGAACTCAGAAGAGCTTTTCTTAAATGTTTATCGATTAAAAAGAATTAAAAAGTTGTCCCGCTGGATATTTAAAGATAAAACGGAAAACTGGCAAAATTATATTGATGAGAAACAAGGTTATGGGGATGAAAAACATGCGCTTATCATAGGTCCTGTTTTTACTAGTGATAAGAAAATAATGCAGTATGTTTTGAAAACAGAAGAAGCATTGGGATATATAAAATATATAAAATGCTTGAATATTAATAAATTAAAGAAAGGGGGAGGGATAATTGACAAAAAGTAGCAAGTTAATGGGGGGCTTAATAGTCACTTTGCTTTTGTTTTTGGGACTTGTCAGTCAAAAAGCTTTTGCTGATAGTCGCTTAATTATTGTAAAATATGGGCTAAGCCCTGGAGCGACAGGATTTAGTGAGAATCAGACGACAAATGATGGACTACAGATTAATAACCTCCCCTTGGATAATTTAGGAAACGAACTGTCAGTTCTTTCTGGAATTCATTATTTAGTTTATGAAATTTCACCTACTGGGGATGGTTCAGAACTTAAGGCAATAAATCCACCGCCATCAAGTTATACAGTTTTAAAAGAGGTTGCTGATTTGGCGACTGACTCTAATGGAGTAGCTAGTTTATCTGTGTCTGATGGTTATTATTTGATTGAAGAACAAACTAACCCTCAGAAAGGTTTGCTGAAAGCAGCTTTACCTTTGGTAATCAAGGCTCCAGTTTCAGGATTAAATGAAGTTTATATTTATCCTAAATCTAGTGTTGATAAGGAAAAAACCAGACCTCCAAACAAACCTAAGCCTGCTCCTAAACCAATTGAAGTTCCTAAAGCTCCTAAAAGTAAGGATGATTCATCAAAAAAAGTTTTTGGATTATTACCAAAAACTGGTGTAGCTAGTTCTCTTTTATTAACTTCTTATGGTTTTGTCTTATTTCTGATTATTATCTGCTTAAAAAAACGCAGAAAAAAAGAAGAAGAAGTTAAATAAAATGATTAAATTTAGCTAAATAAATAAGGTTGGACAATTAAATGTTCAACCTTATTTATTTATATAGGAGTTTTTAATAGCCAAGAATGATTTTGGCAATGATTGGAGCAAATATCACATACATAATACCAGTCACTCCGATACTAAGAGCTGCCATTGCACCTTGGGTTTTTCCAAGTTCAATCGCTGTTCCGGTTCCGACAGCATGTCCAGTTCCTCCGAGGGCAATCCCTTGAGCAACTGGGTCAGTAATTCTAAAGAGTTTTAAGAGAGGGCCGCCCAGCACGCTTGTGAGGATTCCTGTAGCAACAACGACAACAACGGTAATTTGTTCAACACCATGCATTTTATCTGAAATTCCCATAGCCATTGCAGTGGTTACTGATTTAGGGAAAATTGAAAGAGAAGCGAGTTTACTAAGGCTGAAAAACTTAGCACAAAGGGCGGTAAAAATACAGTTGACTAGAGCCGCAATAGCAATTGAGCTAACAATTGAGCGCGCGTGATGTTTCATCAAGTGGAAAGTTTTATAGAGTGGAATTCCGAGAGCAACGGTACTAGGTCCAATAAGGTCATTGATAATTGAACCCCCGATATAATAGTTTTTATAAGGGATATGAGCTAGTGAGAGAATTAGGATTATTACGACAGTCGCAAAGAGAAGTGGATTTGTCCAAGGCTTACGAAAGTTTTCATTAATTCGTACTCCAATCATAAAGACAAGAACGGTAAGGACAAAGCCAAAGAGAGGGTCGGTAGTGATAATATTCATGATTTTATATACTCCAAATTATTGGTCTTCAGTGGAAGAAGTGACGGTAGTATCTGGTTTTAAAGCGACATAATCGCCTTCAAATTTAACTTTAATCCATTCAACTAATTTTCCTAAGATGAGCATATTTATAACGAGTGCTCCAACAACAATCAAGAGGATTTGTGCCCAAAAGTGGCTAATCAAATTCCATTTGGCCATAATTCCAACACCGGCTGGCAAAAATAAAATGGTCATATTATTGATAAGAAAGCTGCCGGCTTCATCAACATGACGAAATTCAAGAATTTTGAATTGTAATGCGAGGAAAAGTAGTATCATTCCTAGAATAGAGCCTGGAACTGGTAAACGAAAGACGTTTGAAATGACATTTCCAATAAAAGAAAAGCCAAAAATGATTAATAATTGCAGGTAAATTTTCATATTTGTTAACTCCCTAAGTTAATTACGGATAATTTTTACAACAATTTTTATTGTACTCTTCGAGATAGGCTTTTTCAAGGATAAACTGGCTTTAGACTAATGAAAATAGCTTAATAAAAAATTTAAAATGTGTGCTTGACTTTTACTTGAAACGTGTTATAATAAATATAAATAAACTATTAGAAAGGAGCGTTCGTAAGGGCGCTCCTTCTCTTGTGTTTTTAAAATAGAAGTTGACTCTAACTTTGTATTTTATGAAAGGAGAATTGCCTATGAATGATGTTGTTAAAATTGTAGAAGATTTCATTAGACCTCATATTCCTCAACCTTTTGAAGTGTTTGCAGTTGAATGGGAAAAATTTGGTGGAGATATGATGCTTTCAATTCTGGTGGATAAAGAAGGCGGAATCGAAATTGATGAGACGGCTGAGTTGAGTGAAATCATTTCACCTTTGCTTGACACCATTAATCCAGACCCGTTTCCAACAGAAGGTTATCTACTAGAGGTTGCAAGTCCAGGAGCTGAACGTCCTTTGCGTAAAGCTGAGCATTTTGCAGGTGCAGTTGGTGAGTATATTTTCGTTAAACTTTATCAAAAAATCAATAATGAAAAAGAAATTACTGGTGATTTGGTAAGCTTTGATGGAGAAACTTTAGTGGTAGATGTCTTGGATAAGACCCGTCATAAAAATATTGAAATTCCTTTATCTGCTGTTGCAAAAGCACAAACGATGGTTAAATTTTAAAGATATGACAGGATTTATTGATTTTTCTAAAGAGAATCAATAATTAGAAGCTGAGTTCGATTTCCTTGAGTTAGGCGAAAATGTAAAACTTCCTTGATTCAAGGTAGTCGAACTTAGCTTATATTAAAAATGAAATTTTCTTATAAAAAGAAAGAGAGAAAAAAATGAGCAAAGAAATGCTGAACGCCTTTGCAATGTTAGAAGAGCAAAAAGGAATCAAATCTGAGATTGTTATTGAAGCGATTGAGCAAGCTATCACAGCAGCTTACAAGCGTCAATATGGTCAAGCACAAAATGTTAAAGTTATCTTTGATGAAAAGAAAGGAAACTTCAATGTTTATTCGACTCGTGAAGTCGTGGATGAAGTTTTCGACAGTCGTCTTGAAATTTCACTTGAGGATGCGCATGAATTAAATCCTCACTATGAAATTGGCGACAAAATTATGTTTGAAGAAAAACCAAAAGATTTTGCTCGTACTGCTGCTGGAGCTGCTAAACAAGTTATCATGCAAAAAATGCGTGAAGAAGAACGCACAATTATTTATAACGAATATAGCCGTTACAAAGATGAAATCATCCAAGGAACTGTTGAAAAAGTTGATGCTCGTGCCGTTTATGTAAATCTTGGCCGTGTTGATGCTCTTTTGACTAAGAAAGACCAAATTCCACAAGAAAACTTCCATGTGGGAGATCGTGTGAAAGTTTATGTTACTGATGTTGTCTTGACTCCAAAAGGAACTCGTGTCTTCATTTCACGTACTGCGCCTGATATGCTCAAACGTATGTTTGAAAAAGAAATTCCTGAAGTTTTTGATGGAACTGTTGAAATCAAATCAATTGCTCGTGATGCTGGAGACCGTGCTAAAGTTATCGTTCAAAGTCATGATGAAAATGTTGATGCAATTGGTACAATGGTTGGGGCTAAAGGTTCACGTATCCAAGGAATCATTCGCGAGCTTGCGGGTGAAAAAATGGATATCATTGAATGGTCAGAAGATAAAGCGACACTTGTTGCCAATGCTTTAAAACCTGCTCGTATTGAACAAGTTTTGATTACTGCTGATGGTTCAAGTTTAGCAGTTGTTGCGCGTGACCAATTGTCACTTGCCATTGGTAAACGTGGTCAAAATGTTCGTCTTGCTGCACACGTTACAAACAGTAAAATTGATATTAAAGCGGCTGATGAATTCAATCTGGATGATTATGAATTCGTGGGTGAAGATGGGGAAGAAATTCCAACAACTGAAGTTAACGAAACTCTTGTAGTTGAAGAAGTTGTTGAAACACCTGAAGTTAGCGAAAGTGAAGAATAAATTTTAAAAGCTTGAAAATTTACTGACAGAAAATAATATTTTAGAAAAAGCATAAAGGTGCTGAAAATTTCTTTTTTATAGGTCCGTCAGTAAAATGGCTGATATTCTAGTGGTCAAGAAATTGGCTGTCAGTCATTTTTTCAACAGAAATTTTGAGGATTTTCGATGAAACAGAAAAAAACTCCAATGAGAAAATCTTTAGTCTCGAATGAACAATTTCCCAAAAAGGATTTGTTACGGATTGCGTATAATAAAGAGGGAGAAATTTCAATTGACCCTTCTGGTAAAGCACATGGACGCGGAGCTTATATTGCTATTTTGAATAAAGAGGCAAGAGAAGCTAAGAAAAAACGTGTTTTTGACCGAGCTTTTCAAACTAAAATTGCTGATGAGTTCTATGATGAGTTAATCACTTATGTTGAACACCTTGTTGCTCGACGAGAACTTGAATCTGCAACCTATTCCGCTGATTTAGCGCCGGACTACGACTAAAGATGGATAAAAAACAACAAATTTCAAATTTACTAGGAATTGCAAAACGAGCTGGAAAAATTATTAGTGGTGAAGAATTGGTGATTAAATCAATTCAAAGCAGTAAAGCTACATTAGTTTTTCTTGCCAATGATGCCGCAGCAAATTTGAGTAAAAGAATTACTGATAAATCAAATTATTATGAGATTGCTGTCTCAACACTCTTTACAGAAATAGAATTATCGCACGCCATAGGACAAAATCGCAAGGTTATTGCACTTGTGGACGATGGATTTGCAAAGAAAATGGAGAGCCTCATGAACAATTGATGATATAAGGAGGACAAAGATTGTCTGATAAAAAACGTATAAACCAAATTGCTAAGGAAACTGGATTAACAAATGCTGAACTTGTTTCGGCAGCACAAACTCTCGGTTTTGAAGTGAAATCACATTCAAGTTCTGTAACAGCAGAACAAGCAGAAAAAATCATTCAAAGTGCAAAAACAGGCACTGACCAAACTGCTAAAGTTGCTGAAAAACCTGTTAAAAAAAGTCAACCAAAAGCTGCTGAGTCAGCAAAGAAAAACAAGGAAGACCATCCACGCACATTTGCTGGAAAAGCAGTTGTTGAGGACCCAGCAATTTTAGCAAGAATTAAAGCTAAAGAAGAAGCTGAAAAAGCAGCAAAAGTAGAAGTTGCATCAACTGAACATCCTGTTGTTACAGAAAAACCTAAAGCTAGTGAACCAGTTAAAAAAGCTGAACCAAAAGTTGAAGCTAAATCTGAGCCAAAAGTTGAAAAAGTAGAAACAAAAGATAACACAGCAACGTCAAAAGCTGAAGTAAAACCAGAAAATGTTGCTGATAAAAAAGAACCAGTTGTTACTGAAGAAAAGAAAAAATCATTGACTCAAAAACCAAGAATTCAAATCAAAGTTATTAAACGTGCCGAAGATATCAAAAAAGAACAAGCGGCAGCTCGTCCTGAAAAGAAAAAATTCGACAAAAATCGTAATGACCGAAATAATCGTAATGATAATCGCCGTCCTAACCAAAATGGGAATGGTCAAGGTGGAAACCATTATGATAAGAACCGTTCATCTGGTCAAGGACAAAATCAAGGTCAAAAACGTGACAAATTCGCTTCATCAGGTAGTGCACCAGCAACAGATTCGTTTACACCAGCTACTTCTGGTAAAACAAACCGTCGTGACCGTGACCGTAAAAAATCTGATAATAACCGCGATAATACAAAAGATGGTAACCGTAAAGGTGGTCCACTTCGCGTAAATGATAATCGTAATCAAGTTCGTAATGCGCGTAACTCAAACTGGAATCAAAAAGGTGGTCGTGGTCGTCACCAAAACAACCAATCTTCAAGTGTTCCAGCAACTCAACGTAAATTCCATGAATTACCAGAAAGTCTTGAATATGAAGTAGGAATGAATGTTCAAGATATTGCTAAATCAATCAAACGCGAACCAGCTGAAATTATCAAAAAACTCTTCATGATGGGAACAATGGTCAACCAAAACCAATCACTTGATGAAGATACAATTGAGTTGATTCTCATGGATTATGGTGTAACACCGGTCAAAAAAGTTGAAGAAGACAAATCAGATATTGAACGTTTGTTTGTTGAAGATGGCTATCTTAAAGAAGAAAACATGGTTGAACGTCCAGCCGTTGTAACAATTATGGGACACGTTGACCATGGTAAAACAACCTTGCTTGACCGTTTCCGCGAATCTCGTGTGACCGAGGGTGAAGCAGGCGGTATCACTCAACATATTGGTGCTTACCAAATCAAAGCAAATGGTAAGAAAATTACTTTCCTTGATACACCAGGTCACGAAGCCTTCACTTCTATGCGTGCTCGTGGTGCTTCTGTCACAGATATTACAATCCTTGTAGTTGCTGCTGATGATGGTGTAATGCCACAAACAATTGAAGCAATCAACCACTCTAAAGCTGCTGGTGTGCCAATTATTGTTGCAATCAACAAAATTGATAAACCAGGTGCCAACCCACAACGTGTAACACAAGAATTGACTGAACATGGTGTTTTCCCAGTCGCTTGGGATCCAGAAAATGGTTCAGAATTTGTTGAAATTTCGGCTAAATTTAACCAAAATCTTGATGAATTGTTAGATACAGTTCTTCTTGTGGCAGAAGTGCAAGAACTTAAGGCTGACCCAACTGTTCGTGCCATTGGTACTGTTGTTGAAGCACGTCTTGACCAAGGTAAAGGGGCAATTGCAACTCTCTTGGTACAACAAGGAACACTTCATGTTCAAGACCCAATTGTTGTCGGAAACACATATGGTCGTGTTCGTACAATGACAAATGACCTCGGACGTCGGATTAAAGAAGCTGGTCCGTCAACTCCAATTGAATTAACTGGTCTTTCTGACGTACCACAAGCTGGTGACCACTTCGCAGTATTTGAAGATGAAAAAGCAGCTCGTGCGGCTGGGGAAGAACGTGCTAAACGTGCTCAATTGATCAAACGTCAAAATACACGTCGTGTTAACTTGGACAATCTCTTTGATACTCTTAAAGAAGGTCAAACTAAATCTGTTAACATTATCATCAAAGCGGATGTTCAAGGTTCTGCAGAAGCGCTTGCTGCTTCACTTCAAAAAATTGAAGTTGAAGGTGTGAAAGTAGATATCGTCCATTCAGCTGTTGGGGCAATTTCAGAGTCTGATATTTCACTTGCAGCAGCATCAAATGCGATTATCATTGGTTTCAATGTTCGTCCAACTGGTCTTGCACGTGAACAAGCGGCTCAAGAAGAAGTTGATATTCGTTTGCATAGCATCATTTATAAAGTAATTGAAGAAGTTGAAACAGCAATGCGTGGAATGCTTGATCCTGAGTTCAAAGAAGAAATCATTGGTGAAGCAATTGTTCGCGAAACATTCAACGTTTCTAAAGTTGGTACAATTGCCGGATTTATGGTTATTCGTGGTAAAGTTGCCCGTGATGCTTCTGTCCGTGTCATTCGTGAAGGTGTCGTGATTCATGATGGAGCTATTGCCAGTCTTAAACATTTCAAAGATGACGTTAAAGAAGTCGGAAATGCTCAAGAAGGTGGTTTGATGGTTGAAGACTTCAACGATGTTGAAATTGATGATACATTTGAAGTTTACAAAATGGTTGAAATCGAACGTAAATAATAAGAGGTGAGCTCGACTGTCCAGAAGTTATGATAATTGCTACTTCGACTAACTGCTTTAGCAGTTTAGCGAGAATGGACAGCGTAGATAGAAAATGTGGTTCTACGCGTAGTGTAGGTTCCATTTTGTCTATCTACGCCACAATGTGGCTACGCTGTCGATTCATTCTAAGCGACTAAAGTCGCAAGATGAATCGCATTTTCACAGACTTCTAAGAAGGTGAACTCAGTTAAATAAAAGGTGAGGGCGACTGGTTAAAAATGATGAATTTTATTTAAGTTTATTGTTTCTGGGAGCTTTTACTCATTTTAAATGGAGGTGTGGAAAAGTGATTTAAAAATCATTTATCTACATTTTTAAACGAAAAAATAGGAGGAGAAAATGGGAAATTCTTTTCGTAGCGACCGTGTCGCTGTAGAAATTCAACGCGAAATCAATGATATTTTACGAAATAAAGTACGTGATCCACGTGTTCAAGATGTAAATATCACTGATGTTCAATTGACTGGTGATTTGAGTCAAGCGACTGTTTATTATAGCCTCTTGTCAAACCTTGCCTCTGATAATGAAAAAGCCGCAACTGCTTTGAAAAAAGCAACCGGACTTTTCAAAAGTGAATTGGCAAAACGCATGACCATTTTCAAAATTCCAGATTTAACTTTTGCAAAAGATGAATCTGTTGAATATGGTTCAAAAATTGATGAGCTTCTTCGTGGGCTTAACAATAAATCAGAATATTAATTAAAAAAGTTACTGACGAAAAAATTGAGTGTATTCTTTAGGTTGAATACATTCTGACAGTTCTGTCAGTAACTTTTTTTGTCATAAAAATACTGACAGAATTGTTCTAGATAAATTTTGTGATATAATAGACATTGTGAAATGAAAGCGAATAAAATCTGCTCATTTGGAGGAAATTATGAAAGAACCATTGTTTTTGAACTCAGTTTTGCAAGAAAAAATCTGGGGCGGCGACCATTTGAAAGAGTTTGGCTACGATTTGCCATCAGACAAAGTTGGTGAATATTGGGCTATTTCTGCTCATCCACATGGTGTGTCAACAATTGCTAATGGCGAATTTAAAGGTCAAAAACTTGACCAATTATACGCAAGTCACCGCGAATTGTTTGGTGATAGTAAAAAAGAAGTTTTTCCCTTATTAACTAAAATTTTAGATGCCAATGACTGGCTTTCTGTGCAAGTTCATCCAGATGATGAATATGGACAAAAACATGAAGGTGAACTTGGAAAAACTGAATGTTGGTACATTATTTCAGCTGAACCAGGTGCTGAAATTATCTATGGACATAATGCTAAATCACGTGAAGAATTAGCAGAAATGATTAAATCTGGTGATTGGGATCATTTGTTACGTAAGGTAAAAGTGAAAACAGGAGATTTCTTCCATGTTCCGTCAGGAACAATGCACGCAATTGGTGCCGGAATTGTTATTCTTGAAACACAACAATCCTCTGATACAACTTACCGTGTTTATGATTTCGACCGCAAAGATGACCAAGGAAATCTGCGTGAATTACATATTCAACAATCAATTGATGTATTGAATATTCCGGGCGACAAAGTTCCTGAAAATCAAGTTAAAACTGAAAAATTTGCTGATGCAGAAATTACAACTCTTGTCAAATCAGATTTCTTTGATGTTTATAAATGGCAAATTCATGGTGACCATGAATTTACCAAAGTTGCAGATTACACTTTAGTTTCTGTACTTGATGGTCAAGGAAAATTAACAGTTGATGGAAGTGAATATCCAGTTGAAAAAGGAGCTCATTTCATCTTACCAAGCAACATTGAAAAATGGAATTTGTCTGGTCAATTAGAAATTATTGCCAGCAATCCTGCCTAATGAATTCAAAAGTTACTGATGAAAACTTTAAATTTTCTGTCAGTAACTTTTTTTGTTGAAATTATTTCTGTCAGTAGTTTGGGAAGGCAAATTTTACTGACAGAAACTGATATTTTTTATAAAAATTGAGCAATGATGACGTTTTCTAAAAATTATTACTTGCAAATCATTCTAAAAAATAATATAATTTGATACAGAAAACCATTTGCAATATAAAAACAAATTGAGTTCATCTTGCGAGAAAAAAATAGAATAATAAATCAGGGGATAAGTTGATGATGTTTTTTGCATCAGTTTATCCCCTATCTAAATGTTATAATAAAATTTCATAAGGGGTTTTATTGATTTCAATTTCTTTTTTTTCGTAATGTCTAAAGTCGGACTCACATCTAAATAATGAAGAGGATGACAGATGAAAACAGATTTTGATAAGGTAAATGAATGGCTGATTCAACTCTTTCATGATTTTATGATATTAGAGGAGCAGTTTTTAAAGGACTCAGCTTATTCAGATGTAACAGTAAAAGAATTACAAATTTTGACACTGGTTCATACGCTAGGAACTTGTCGTGCAACAGATATTGCCAAAAATCAAAAATTGGCCTTGTCAACAATTACAATTACCCTCAATCGATTAGAAGATAAGGGATATATTGAACGCAAGCGTTCTACAGCGGACAGACGAGTGACTCACATTATACTGACATCGAAGGGTGATGAGCTTTGTGCAACTCACCGTGAATTTTTCCATACGATTACAGATAATCTATTTGATAGCGTTTATGGAACTACTGAAAATAAATTGGCTGGTGAACTTGCAACCTTACACGATTCTTTGGAGAATATGAAATAATGACTTTTGCGAAAATTACGCAAGTGGCACACTATGTGCCTGAAAATGTGGTATCTAATGATGACTTATCCAAAATAATGGATACTAATGATGAATGGATTTACAGTCGGACAGGGATTAAAAATCGCCATATTTCAACTGGAGAAAACACCTCAGACTTAGCAGCTAAAGTTGCTAAGCAGTTGATTAGCGATTCAAATTTAAGCCCAGAAACGATTGACTTCATCATTGTTGCTACGGTAACTCCGGACTCATTGATGCCTTCAACCGCGGCACGGGTTCAAGCTCAAGTAGGAGCAGTTAATGCTTTTGCTTACGATTTGACTGCGGCTTGTTCAGGCTTTGTCTTTGCTCTATCAACAGCGGAAAAATTAATTTCCTCAGGAGCATATCAACGAGGGCTTGTCATTGGCGCAGAAGTCTTTTCAAAAGTAATTGATTGGTCAGACCGATCAACTGCTGTTCTTTTCGGAGATGGAGCTGCTGGTGTGCTTATAGAAGCTGGCGCGAGTCAACCTCTGATTATTGCTGAAAAAATGCAAACAGATGGAAGTCGTGGGAACAGTTTACTTTCTAGTTATGCTGACATCCAAACTCCATTTGCCTCTGTTTCATACGAAAGTTCAAACTTGAGTATGGAAGGGCGAGCAATTTTTGATTTTGCCGTACGTGATGTTCCTAAAAATATCCAGGCAACTTTAGAAAAAACTAATTTGTCTGCTGAAGAAGTAGATTATTATCTCCTTCATCAAGCGAATTCAAGAATCCTTGATAAAATGGCTAAAAAGCTTGGTGTGACGCGCCAAAAGTTCCTTCAAAATATGCAAGAATATGGTAACACATCGGCAGCAAGTATCCCTATATTGTTGTCAGAATCCGTAAAAAATGGTATATTTAGTTTGGACGGTCAAACAAAAGTCGTCTTGACAGGATTTGGCGGTGGCCTCACTTGGGGTACAGCAATTATTAATTTATAAGAGCATCAAAGTTTAGCAAGTTTTTCTTAAGTTGTCTATATAAGAAAACATTATCAGCTAACTTTGACTCACAAGAAGATTTTAAAAAATCTTCACTAACTAATGGTTATAAACCGCTTTGCGGATATAATATAAATATTTTCACTCAATTAAAGGAGAAAAAATTATGGCAGTATTTGAAAAAGTACAAGATATTATCATTGACGAACTCGGTAAAGAAAAAGAAGAAGTAACACTCGAAACTTCATTTGAAGAGCTCGACGCTGATTCACTTGACCTTTTCCAAATCATCAATGACATCGAAGACGAATTCGACGTTGAAGTTGATACAGAAGCAGATATGAAAACAGTTGCTGACCTCGTTAAATACGTAGAAAACAACAAATAATTCGGGATGGGGGTGAAGCGAGCAAAGGAGTTGATTCTTTTGCGAATTTCGCCCCTTCTTTTCGTTGGACTAGTTCTATTTTCAAAATAGAATTCTAGTATAGGGGGCTCAGTAATGATATACTGAGCTTGTCCTATAATTTTCATATTGAAGAATGTCATTTTTTTTAAGATAAAAAACATTTTACAATACTAATAATTAACTTTATAAAAGAAAATACGAGGAATTCTAATTGACTGATTTTGAATCATTGATTCAAAAGGTTGATTACTATATATTATGACTAAAACAGCATTTTTATTCTCAGGTCAAGGGGCACAAAAGCTTGGAATGGCACGTGACTTATATGACCAATATGAAACAGTTAAAGCAACTTTTGATGAAGCAAGTCAAGCTTTAGGATATGATTTGCGAGCTTTGATTGATAATGATGAAGAAAAACTAAATGAAACAAAGTACACTCAACCTGCAATTTTAACAACCTCTGTTGCTATTTTACGTTTGTTAAGTGAGAATGGGATTAAACCTGACCTTGTTGCTGGTCTTAGTCTTGGTGAATATTCTGCCTTGGTAGCATCAGGAATCATTGATTTTCAAGAAGCAGTTAAGCTTGTAGCTAAACGTGGTCAATATATGACAGAAGCTGCACCGACTGGTTCTGGTAAAATGGTCGCTGTAATGAACACAGACCCAGCCTTGATTGAAGAAATTTGCCAGAAAGCGGCCGAATTTAAAGGCGGTATTGTGAGTCCAGCAAATTATAACACGCCCGCACAAATTGTTATTGGTGGTGAAGTTGAGGCGGTTGATTATGCTGTTGAATTACTTAAAGAAGCCGGAGTTCGTAAACTTATTGAATTAAAAGTTTCAGGACCTTTCCATACAGCAATTTTAAAACCAGCATCTGAAAAATTGTCTTTGGAGCTTGATAAAATTGATTTTAGACCTTTTGAATTACCATTAATCTCAAATACGAGTGCTAAAGTAATGGAAAATGATGAAGTCAAAGGACTTTTGACGCGTCAAGTCATGGAACCAGTTCGTTTTTATGAATCGGTTGAAACAATGCAAAAACTAGGGGCGACTCGCTTTATTGAAGTTGGTCCTGGGAGAGTACTTTCAGGTTTCATTAAAAAAATTGATAAAAATGCAGAAATTGCTAATGTTGAAAATTTAGCTTCATTTGAAGCTTTGATTAATCAGTAAAATTGAAGAAAGGAATTGAGTTTGTCCTTTTGAAATCTTAGTACTAAAGTGCTAAAACTTCTTAGGCAGGCTCATATCTTAAATAATGGAAATTAAAAATAAAAATGTCTTTGTGACTGGTTCAACACGTGGAATTGGTAAAGCAATTGCGCTTCAATTTGCTAAAGCGGGTTCTAATCTAATTATTAATGGTCGTTCAGCAATTTCAGAAGAATTATTAGCTGAATTTACAGCCTATGGTGTTAAAGCAGTTGGTATTTCTGGTGATATTTCAAAATCAGAAGATGCAAAACGAATGGTTGCAGAAGCGATTGAAACTCTTGGTTCAGTAGATATTTTGGTAAACAATGCAGGGATTACTCGTGATGGTTTATCTTTGAAAATGTCAGAAGAAGATTTTGAGTCTGTTCTTAAAATCAACTTGACTGGGGCTTTCAATATGACACAGGCTGTATTGAAACCCATGACCAGAGCTCGTTCTGGAGCAATTATTAATATCTCATCAGTTGTTGGACTTATGGGAAATGCTGGGCAAGCAAATTATGCCGCTTCAAAAGCAGGACTTATTGGTTTGACAAAATCAATTGCTAGAGAAGTTGCGGCACGAAATGTTCGTGTCAATGCTGTGGCTCCAGGATTTATTGAATCAGATATGACTGAAGTTCTTTCTGATAAAGTTAAAGATGCAATGAAAGGGCAAATTCCAATGAAACGTTTTGGAATGCCTGAAGAAATTGCAACAGCAACTCAATTCTTGGCTGAACAAGAATATATGACTGGACAAGTACTTACCATTGATGGTGGAGTTTCAATGTAAATTATGCATTGATAAATTTTAAAATTAAGAGGATAAAAATATGACAAATAGAGTTGTAATCACTGGTTATGGCGTAGTTAGTGCAATTGGAAATAGCCCAGAAGAATTTTGGAACAATCTTAAAGCTGGTAAAACTGGAATTGGCCCAATCACTCACTTTGATGCTGAAGCAACAGGGATTTCTGTTGCAGCAGAAGTAAAAGAATTTCCATTTGATAAATATTTCCAGAAAAAAGATGCACGACGCATGGATACTTTCTCACTTTATGCGGTTTATGCAGCACTTGATGCAATGGAAATGTCTGGTATTACAGAAGAAAATACTAATTTTGACCGTTTGGGCTGTATCATGGCTTCTGGGATTGGTGGACTTGAACAATCACAAAAAAATTCACAAGCCATTGTCGCTAAAGGACCTCGTAAAGGTGTAGCACCACTCTACGTTCCTCTTGCTATTGCTAATATGGCAACTGGTAACGTTGCTTTACGCACAGGTGCTCGTGGAGTTTCGCGTGCTGAAGTAACGGCTTGTGCGGCTGGTGCCAATTCAATTGGTTCAGCTTTCCGTGAAATCAAACATGGTTACGCTGATGCAATGATTGCTGGTGGTGCTGAAGCGGCTATTTGTGAACTTGGAATTGCAGGTTTTGCTAACTTGACTGCTTTGACTAAAGAAACTGACCCTGAAAAAGCATGTATTCCATTCGATAAAAATCGTTCAGGATTTGTAATGGGCGAAGGTTCTGGTGTATTGATTTTGGAAAGCCTTGAACATGCACAAGCTCGTGGCGCTAATATCTTGGCTGAGATTGTTGGATACGGAAATACAAATGATGCTTTCCATATGACAACTCCTTCAGGAGTGGGTGCTGAAAATGCGATTAAATTGGCTTTGGAAGAAGCTGGTGCAAGTCCAGCTGATGTTGATTACGTTAATGCACACGGAACTTCAACACATGCCAATGAAGAAACTGAAAGCAAAGCAATTCACAATGTAATTGGCGATAAAGCTTATGTTTCATCTACAAAAGCATTGCACGGTCATGCACTTGGTGCAACAGGTGCAATTGAAGCAGTGGCAACTGTTCAAGCACTTTTGAATCAATATGCACCAGTAAATGCTGGAACAACTGAACTTGATGAAGGAATGACAATTAATGTTGTTCTTGGTGAAGGTAAACCTGCTGATATTAATCTTGCATTGTCGCAAGACTTTGGTTTCGGTGGACACAATGCTGTATTGGCATTCAAGAAATGGACTGGAGAGTAAACAAAAATGAACATTTCAGAAGTAAAAGATTTGATGAACCAATTCAATGGTTCTACTTTACGTGAATTTTCTTGGAAAAATGCTGATGGTGAATTATCATTTTCTAAAAATGAAGGTCAAGCCCTTGCTGGAGCTCAAAGTGCTGCACCTACTGCGCCTGCATTTACAGCTCAACAAGTAACGTCAGTTGCAGAAAGTACAGAAGTGCCCGTAGCAAGTGAAGCGGCTGTTGAAGCTGAGGGTGAAGCAGTTACTTCTCCATTAGTGGGTGTGGCCTATCTTAAACCTTCACCAGATAAGGCTGAATTTGCCAAAGTTGGTGATTCAGTTAAAAAAGGTCAAACTTTGCTTATTATTGAAGCAATGAAAGTAATGAATGAAATTCCTGCACCAAAAGATGGAGTCATCACGGAAATTATGGTTTCTGGAGAAGATGTCGTTGAATTTGGTCAAGATTTGATGAGAATCAAATAAAAAAATTACTGACAAAGCTCTGTCAGTTTATCTTTGATGTAAAAGTTACTGACAGCTCTGGTTTAGGTGCCAGAGAATTTACTGACAAGTTCTGTCAGTGAATCTCTAAAAGAAAAGTGAGAATAAATGACTGAAGTAAACATTAATGTAACTGAAATTATGGAGGCTTTGCCTCATCGTTATCCATTTCTATTAGTCGATCGTGTGATTGATATTGCTGAGGATGAAATTACAGCAATTAAAAATGTGACGATTAATGAAGAATTTTTCCAAGGACATTTTCCACAATATCCAGTAATGCCAGGGGTTTTGATTATGGAAGCTCTCGCACAAGCGGCTGGTGTTTTAGAATTATCTAAACCTGAAAACAAAGGAAAACTTGTTTTTTATGCGGGAATGGACAATGTTAAGTACAAAAAACAAGTCACTCCCGGAGATCAATTGGTCTTACATGCTAAATTTATCAAACGTCGTGGTCCAATTGCGGTTGTTGAAGCAGAAGCAACTGTTGATGGAAAATTGGCGGCTAAAGGAACTTTGACTTTTGCCTTAGGGCGTTAGTGCTTTAGCACTTGCCTTTTTATCACTTGCTTTAGCAAGTAGAGAAAACGGACAGCGAAACGAAGTGGAGATAGGCTTATAACCATTACGACTAATCGCTTTAGCGATGTAGCGAGTATGGATTAAAGACGGTCAAGGTGACCTGATATCGAAGATGTCAGGTTGTGTCCTGCCTTAGGTAAATAGCTCATCTTCATTTAAAAATAATCATATTTTTTATGATTAAGAAACAAAAATTTATTTTAACCATAAGATTTTTTACTTATGGTAAATTCGGACTTATTTTTATTTATCAAAAAATTGTTTTGTTGGGAATGACTTTCTTTTTTATCATTCCTTTCAAAACACCCATTGAGCAAAAGCTCGGGGTATTTTCTCATATGGAGAACATCTATGTTTAATAAAATTTTGATTGCCAATCGTGGCGAAATTGCTGTAAGAATTATTCGTGCAGCTCGTGAATTAGGAGTGGGTACAGTTGCCATTTATTCAACTGCAGACCGCGATGCTTTACATGTTCATTTAGCTGACGAAGCAATTTGTGTGGGCCCAGCTAGAAGTACTGAGTCTTATCTTAATATGAATAATATTCTGTCAGCTGCTGTGGCAACAGGCGCACAAGCGATTCACCCAGGTTTTGGATTCCTTTCTGAGAATTCAAAATTTGCTCGTCTTTGTGAAGAAATGAATATTAAATTTATCGGTCCGTCAGCAAAAGTTATGGATATGATGGGTGATAAAATCAATGCTCGTGCAGAAATGATTAAAGCTGGTGTTCCTGTAACACCGGGTTCTGAGGGCGAAGTTCATACCACTGATGAAGCAGTAAAAATTGCTGAAGAAATTGGCTATCCAATCATGCTTAAAGCATCAGCTGGTGGTGGTGGTAAAGGAATTCGTAAGGTTAATAATGTTGAGGAACTTGTTCCAGCATTTGAGGCAGCACAAGCGGAAGCACAAGCTGCTTTCGGTAATGGAGCCATGTTCATCGAACGAATGATTTTCCCAGCGCGTCATATTGAGGTTCAAATCTTAGGAGATAGTCAAGGAAATGTGATTCATCTTGGTGAACGTGATTGTTCATTGCAAAGAAATAATCAAAAAGTTCTTGAAGAATCTCCGTCAGTTGCAATTGGACACACTTTACGAAATGAAATAACAGCTGCGGCTGTTAAAGCAGCTCAGCATGTTTCTTATGAAAATGCGGGAACCATTGAGTTCTTACTTGATGAATCTTCTGGTAAGTTTTATTTCATGGAAATGAACACACGTGTTCAAGTTGAACATCCGGTCACAGAGTTTGTATCAGGTGTTGATATTGTAAAAGAACAGATTCGTGTAGCCAATGGCAATGAATTGTCTGTCAAGCAAGAAGATGTGACTTTTAGTGGACATGCGATTGAATGTCGAATTAATGCTGAAAATCCTAAATTTAATTTTGCACCAAGTCCAGGAAAAATTACTAATCTTTTCTTGCCAAGTGGTGGAGTTGGTTTGCGGGTTGATAGCGCTATGTACAGTGGTTACAGTATTCCGCCATATTATGATAGTATGATTGCTAAAGTCATTGTTCATGGTGAAAATCGTTTTGAAGCACTGATGAAAATGCAACGCGCCCTTCTTGAATTTGACGTTGAAGGGGTCATTACAAATGTTGATTTCCAACTAGAATTAATTTCTGACCCACATGTTGTGGCAGGAGATTATGATACAAGCTTCTTAGGAAATGTTTTCTTACCAGAATATCAAAAAGAAGATTAATCAATAGATTAGTGACAGAATTGTCAGATGGCTTACAATTCATCTGTCAGTAAAATTTATAAAAAAATGAGAAAAGGATGCAAAGATGGCTCTTTTCCAAAAGAAAAAATACATTAAAATTAATCCAAATCGTTCCATTATTGAAAAGCAAGCCGAGCAGCCAGAAGTTCCTGATGAACTTTTTGCCAAATGTCCTGCTTGTAAACATACGATTTATCAAAAAGATTTAGGAAAAAATAAAGTTTGTCCTAATTGTGATTACAATTTCCGAATTACAGCCAAAGAACGGTTAGCAATTGTTGCTGACAAAGATTCTTTTGTTGAAATGTTCACTGGAATTGAAAGCAAAAATCCCTTGGATTTTCCAGGTTATCCTGAAAAATTGGCGGCAACAAAAGCACGGACTGGTCTTGATGAGGCAGTTATGACTGGGACGGCCACAATTAAAGGACAAAAAACGGCTTTGGCAATTATGGATTCGACTTTTATCATGGCTTCAATGGGAACTGTTGTTGGTGAAAAATTGACACGCTTATTTGAATATGCAACTACCGAAAAATTGCCGATTATTGTTTTTACGGCATCAGGTGGTGCAAGAATGCAAGAAGGAATTATGTCATTGATGCAAATGGCCAAAACTTCGGCTGCTGTGAAACGTCATTCAAATGCAGGACTTTTTTATATTACAGTTTTAACTGACCCAACAACTGGAGGAGTGACAGCTTCATTCGCCAGTCTGGGAGATATTATTTTAGCTGAACCCCAATCTTTAATTGGTTTTGCTGGACGTCGTGTCATCGAACAAACCGTCCGTCAAACTTTACCTGATGATTTCCAAAAAGCTGAATTTCTTTTGAATCATGGTTTTGTTGATGCAATTGTTAAGCGGACTGAATTACGTCAAAAATTGGCACTTCTTTTAGAACTTCATACGGAGGTGGAAAATGTCTGAAACAATTGATTCACTGACAGGTGAAGTTTCACAAAAAAATATTGCTGACATTATTAATGAAGCACGAGCGGCTGACAGAATTTCGGCAAGAGATATTATTGACAAAGTTTTCACTGATTTCTTTGAATTACACGGTGACCGTCAGTTAACAGATGATGAAGCGATTGTCGGCGGAATTGCTCGCTTTAATAATCAAGCTGTGACCGTTATTGGAATTCAAAAAGGACGTAACCTTGCTGAAAATTTAGCTACTAATTTTGGACAACCAAGTCCGAATGGCTATCGTAAAGCATTAAGACTGATGAAGCAAGCTGAAAAGTTTGGGCGTCCAGTCATTACGTTTATCAATACAGCTGGTGCTTATCCAGGAATTGAAGCAGAAGAACGTGGACAAGGTGAAGCAATTGCTAGAAACCTTTTGGAAATGTCTGACCTTAAAGTTCCAATTATTGCTTTCATCACAGGTGAAGGTGGTTCAGGAGGAGCATTAGCTCTTGCACTTGCCAATAAAGTATATATTTTAGAAAATGCTGTTTATTCAGTACTTTCTCCAGAAGGTTTTGCGACGATTCTCTGGAAAGATGGTTCACGTCGTGATGAAGCGGCTGAATTGATGAAAATTACAGCGCCACATCTTTTGGAAATGGGTCTTGTTGATGCTGTTATTTCTGAGGAAAATCTGATTGAAAATCTGAAAAGACAACTGACAGAATCACTTGGTGACTTGTCATTACTGACAGAAACAGAATTGGCAGAACAACGCTACGAAAGATTTAGAAAATATTAAAAAACGAAGGATGTCCTTCGTTTTTTTATACATAAAAAAAGTTAATTCTGCTATAAAAAAATCTTATAGCACTGGGCAAACTTTCGTGATATCTTTATATTAGATAGAAAATAGAAAGTAAAGGGCCAATGACAAGTTTAAAAACGAAAGTAATTCATGGTGGTATTTCAACAGACAAGACAACAGGAGCAGTATCTGTTCCGATTTATCAAACGTCAACTTATAAACAAAACGGACTTGGACAACCTAAAGAATACGAATATTCACGTTCTGGAAATCCAACGCGTCATGCCTTGGAAGAATTAATTGCAGATTTAGAAGGTGGTGTTCAAGGATTTGCATTTAGTTCAGGACTTGCTGGAATTCATGCGGTTCTTTCGCTATTTTCTGCAGGAGATCATATCATTTTAGCTGATGATGTTTATGGTGGAACTTTCCGTTTGATGGATAAAGTGCTGACAAAGACAGGGATTATTTATGATTTAGTTGATTTGAGTAATCTTGATGACTTGAAAGCAGCTTTTAAGGAAGAAACGAAAGCTGTTTATTTTGAAACTCCTTCAAATCCTTTATTAAAAGTTTTGGACGTTAAGGAAATTTCAGCAATTGCTAAAGCTCACGATGCCTTAACACTGGTGGATAATACCTTTGCGACACCATATTTACAACAACCAATTGCTTTGGGAGCTGATATTGTTTTGCATTCCGCAACGAAATATTTAGGTGGACATTCAGATGTAGTGGCAGGACTAGTTACAACCAATTCAAAAGAACTCGCCAGCGAAATTGGCTTTTTACAAAATTCAATTGGGGCGGTTCTTGGACCACAAGACAGCTGGTTAGTGCAAAGAGGTATTAAAACACTTGCGCTTCGGATGGAGGCTCATTCGGCAAATGCTCAAAAAATTGCTGAGTTTTTAGAAACTTCTAAAGCCGTCTCAAAAGTTTATTATCCAGGTCTTAATAGCCATCCGGGGCATGAAATTGCTAAAAAACAAATGTCTGCCTTTGGAGGGATGATTTCATTTGAATTAACGGATGAAAATGCCGTCAAAGATTTTGTTGAAAACTTGAGCTATTTTACGTTGGCTGAATCACTAGGTGGCGTTGAATCTTTAATTGAAGTGCCAGCAGTGATGACTCATGCTTCTATTCCAAAAGAACTTCGTGAAGAAATTGGGATTAAGGATGGCCTAATTCGTCTATCAGTAGGGGTTGAAGCAATTGAAGATTTACTGACAGATATCAAAGAAGCACTTGAAAAAAAATAATTTTACTGACAGACTTGTAAGCAAAGCTTACGACTCCGTTCTCCCTCACTTTAACAGCTCACATTGGTCCTGTTGAACTGACAGAAAAATTAGACAGTAGAAATTGAAAGTAATTTACTGACAGAAGTGCATACAATTCATTTATCTCCCGCCTCAAGCGCTCATTTGGTTGACTTGAACTGACACAAAGCTGTCAGTAATTTAGGAATTAATTATGGTAAAAATTGTTGAAAATATTACTGAATTAGTTGGAAATAGTCCAATTATCAAACTAAAAAATGGTCCAGAAAATGGAGCAGAAATTTATTTAAAACTTGAATATTTTAATCCTGGAGGTTCAGTTAAAGACCGGATTGCTTTACAAATGATTCGGCAAGCCGAAGCAGATGGTCGCTTAAAAAAGGGAGGAACGATTGTTGAACCTACCTCTGGGAACACAGGAATTGGACTTGCCATGGCTGGTGCAGCTTTAGGCTATAATGTGGTTATTATCATGCCTGATAGTTACTCAAAAGAGCGTCGTCAGCTTATTCAAGCTTATGGAGCAGAATTGATTTTGACTCCAGCAGCTGATGGCATCAAAGCTGCCATTGATTTAGGTCAAAAATTAGTTGAAGAAAATGGTTGGTTTATGCCAATGCAATTTGAAAATCCAGAAAATTTAAAAGCCCATGAATTAACGACTGGTCCAGAAATTATTGAAGCATTTGGTGAAAATGGACTGGACGCATTTGTTGCTTGTGCAGGCACTGGGGGGACGATTTCTGGCGTTTCTCACTATCTTAAAAGTCAAAATTCTAAAATCAAAACTTTTGTTGTCGAACCGGCAGAATCACCAATTTTAACAGGAGGTGAGAGTGGTCCACACCGCATTCAAGGAATTGGTATTCCATTTATGTCACCAAATTTAGATACGGAGGCTTATGATGGAATAATTGATGTGACAAGTGATGATGCTTTAGATACCGCACGAAAAATTGGCAAAAGTGAAGGGTTTTTAGTAGGTATATCTTCTGGCGCAGCAATTTGGGCAGCTTATGAATTGGCAAAAAAACTTGGTAAAGGTAAAAAAGTTCTCGCTCTTTGTGCTGACAATGGTGAGCGCTATCTTTCAACAGAACTCTATGATTATTAAAACTTGGAATTTTCCAAGTTTTTTTAGTCTTATGAGCAGTTTTCTGTACTTTTTTTGCTACGGATGTTAGAATGAGAATAGATTAAGAAGAGAATAAAGGAGGGGAAATCGTAGATTCGATTTTGTCAGTCAATGATTGACAAATTTAACTGATTTAGTTTTTCTAACAAATTATTATGAAACTTTCATGATAATAAAAGAAAAAATCGCAATTACTAGGAGGATTTAAAATGGCTTTAAATGACAAACTTGATGCAACAAAAGATAAAGTAAGTGGAAAAGTTAAAGAAACCACAGGTAAAGTAACTGGTGATGAAAAACTAGAAGCTAAAGGTAAAACAGAAGGACTTATGGGAAAAGCTAAAGAAGGCTTGGAAAATATTAAAGACAAAGCTTCTGACCTAGCTGAAGATGTTGCAGAAAAATTTAATGATACGGTTGACTCTGTCAAACATAAAAACGAGAAATAATTGAATTTCTCAAAATTAAGTAAAACCTAAGTTATTTAAAACTTAGGTTTTTTCATTTGGAAATAATAAACTTGACTTATATACCCTTGGGGGTATATAATTGTTATAAATCAAATAATCAAGAGGTGAAAAATGCAAACAATTGACATAAGTGAATTAGGATTACTGACAGAAAGTGAAAATCCAGTAATTGTAGATGTAAGAGAAGATTTTGAGTATAATAGCGGTCATGTTCCTAATGCCAAAAATATTCCATTGAGTCAACTAGAAGAAAGATATACAGAAATTACTGACGGAACTTATCTTATCTGTCAGTCAGGTGCTCGTTCAGCTAGGGCCTGTCAGTATCTTTCGGCAAAAGGAATTGATACTATAAATATTTCAGGCGGTACCATTGCTTGGAATGGCCCCTTAGAATTTACTGACAGATTTTAGAGAGAGAACGATGTTTGAATTTTTTAAGAAAATAAAAAGTATCAGTCCAGCAGAAGTAAGTACTGAATTAAAAAAAGGAACACAATTAATTGATGTAAGAGAAGCTCATGAATTTCAAAATGGACATATAAAAGGCGCTCGAAATATCCCTTTAAGTAAATTGGGAGAACATGTTCTAGCCAAAAATAAAAAGTATTTATTAATTTGTCAGTCGGGAATGCGGTCAAAAAAAGCCTACAAAATATTAAACAAAGCTAATTATGATGTGACAAACGTAAATGGAGGAATGCGAGCTTGGAGAGGAAAAATTAAAAAATGACAGAAAAAATATTAATTGTTGGCGGAGTTGCGGGTGGAATGTCAGCTGCAACCCGTTTGCGACGTCTTAACGAAAATGCAGAAATCATCGTTTTTGAAAAAGGCCCTTACGTTTCGTTTGCCAATTGTGGCTTACCTTACTATGTGGGGGGAGAAATTGCAGAGCGAGAAAAGTTAATTGTTCAATCTGCTAAAGCTCTAAAAAACCGTTTTAACTTAGAGGTGCGCGAAAATTCTGAAGTTATTGCGATTGATAGTGAAGGAAAGAAAGTGACTGTAGTTTCAAACGGCGAAAGCTATGTTGAAAGCTATGATAAACTGATTCTTTCACCAGGGGCCAAACCCTTAATTCCACAAATCAAAGGTTTAGACCAAGTGACAAATGTTTTTAGCTTACGAAATATTCCTGATGTGGATAAAATAATGACCTATTTGAAAGCCAAAGCTCCTAAAAGCGCAACAATTATTGGTGCTGGTTTTATCGGCTTAGAAATGGCTGAAAATCTTGCTAAACGAGGGTTAAGTGTCACAATCGTCGAAAAAGCACCACATGTTTTACCAACCATTGATCGAGAAATGGCAGCTTTTGTCAATGAAGAATTAATTAAAAATAATCTTTCAGTAATGACAAATAGAGGAGCTGTCGAATTTAAAAATGACGAAATTTTGCTAGATAATGGTGAAAGTCTGCAATCGGATTTAACGATTCTTTCTGTGGGAATTCAGCCAGAAACGAGTCTAGCTAAAAGTGCGGGCATCAAATTAGGACTAAGAAATGCAATTCTTGTTGACGAACATTATGAAACATCGGTTAAGGATATTTACGCAGTAGGCGATGCCATTGTTGTCAAAAATCAATTAGGGCAGGATGCTTTAATTTCATTGGCTTCTCCAGCTAATCGTCAAGGGCGTCAGGTAGCTGATATCATTAGTGGATTACCAGTTAAAAATCGCGGTTCACTTGGAACGGCCATTGTCCGTGTTTTTGATTTGCAAGTGGCAAGTACAGGCCTTTCTGAGTTTCAGCTTAGAGGTTTAAAGATTAATCATAAAATTGTTCATGTCACAGCAAATAATCACGCGGGCTATTATCCAGATGCAACTTCTATTGTTTTGAAATTAATTTTTGAACCAGAAAGTGGACAAATATTTGGTGCGCAAGCAATTGGTAAAGAAGGAGTAGATAAAAGAATTGATATTTTATCTACGGCTATCAAAGCAAAACTAACCGTTTTTGATTTACCAGAATTGGAATTGACCTATGCCCCTCCTTTTGGTTCAGCCAAAGATCCAGTAAATATGGCTGGCTATGCCGCAACAAACCTTCTCTTGGGGCAATCAGAAAATATTCAGTGGCATGAACTTGCGGCTGAATTAGCGAAAGGGAAAGTCTTACTTGATGTGAGAAATCCAAATGAGTTGTCAAAAGGGAAATTTAAAAATTCTCAAAATATTCCGCTTGATGACTTACGTGAGCGGCTAAATGAACTGGATAAAAAGACTGAATATATTGTTAGCTGCCAGTCAGGACTTCGCTCTTACAATGCAGAACGTATTCTAAAACAAGAGGGCTACAAAGTGAAAAATTTAGATGGTGCCTTTGGATTATACAGCAAAGTTACCAAAGAATTACTTGATTAGGGAGCGAAACAAGAAAAGGATGACTGATGAAAAAATATGACAAAAAAATGGAAAATCGCTTGAAACGAGCGACAGGACAACTCACAGGAATACTTAAGATGATGGAATCTGGAGAGGAATGTATTGATGTTGTGACTCAATTAACCGCTGTTCGCTCTAGCTTAGATAGTCTGATTGGTCTAATCGTAGCTGAGAATCTCAAAGAACTTTTACTGGACAAAGAAGTGACTGACAAGGAAGAAAAACTCGAACAAGCTATAAAATTAATCATTAAAAAATAGATTTTTCATAGAAAATTGGACCAAAAAATCCCTTTTTAATATGCTATAATAAAATTAAAGCATAAGGAGGATAAGATGTACGATTTTTATTGGTATCCAAAGTGTTCAACTTGTAGAAAAGCTAAAGCAAAGTTAGATGAACTTGGAATAGATTATCAAGCGATTGATTTGAAGGAAACACCACCGAGTCAAAAAAACTTTGAGAAATGGTTTAAAGAAGCAGATTTTCCCATCAAAAAGTTTTTCAATACAAGTGGTTTAGTTTATCGCGACTTAAATCTTAAAGACAAGCTAGCAACATTATCTGAAAAAGAAATGGCAGAACTTCTTTCGTCAAATGGAATGCTTATCAAACGTCCATTACTAGTGAAAAATGGTCAAGTTCAACAGATTGGTTTTAAGGAATCATCTTACGAAAAAATATAAAAAAATGAGTTGGTTAGACTCATTTTTTTATGTAATAATATTTAAATCTTAGGAGATTCCAAAAAAAGCAAAACTTTCAAACGAAAGTATAATTCTTTCTTATGAAGAAAATATATCATATTTTAGAAAATCTGTCAATAAAAAAATGGACATTGTCCATTTTTAATTAGATAGTAGTAACCTTTATTTTTTTCAAATCGAGAATTTTTTGACTTTCTGCGTTGATTGACTTGTCAGTAAAAACTTGGGAAATTTCAGGGAATGAAAAACAGGTGACAGTTCCATTTTGGTTGAATTTAGAAGCATCAGTTAAAATGATAACCTCTTTAGCCGCAGCAGCCATGACATGAATGGCTTCACTACGAGCGAGATCATTACTTCTAAAACCGCGGACCGGGTCAAAACCATCAATACCGATAAATAATTTATCAACGTAAAATTCATCAACCACTTTTTTTATCAGAGGTCCAACGTTGACCTGTGAATTATTTTGATATTCTCCTCCTAATAAAATTACCTTTACCGAGTCGGATTTACGAATATAATTGGCAATAAAAACAGAGTTAGTGATGATAGTGACATTTTTTCGATTAAAGGCTAACTCTTCGGCAAGCAAAGCGCAAGTAGAACCAGATTCAATCATTACTGTATCCCCATCAAGAATATTTTCAGCAGCTTTGACAGCAATTTTTCGCTTTAAATCATAGTTTTTAGCTAAACGAAAATTGATATCATCTGTATTATTAATCAAAGCAAAACCGTGCTGGCGATTAATAATTCCTTTTTCTTCAAGTTTATCAAGGTCTTTTCGAATCGTTACGTTTGAAACATTAAGGAGTTGTGAAAGTTGATTGACTTCAATTTTTTTATAATCACTCACAATGCGAATGATTTCGTCAGAACGGGACATTTAGTAGCCTTTCGTCATCTTTTTTATATTTTAAGACTACCACAAAAATCTAAAAAAATAAACCTTTTTATTAGAAAACCTTTCGAACGTAAGTCAATGAAGTAAGTCATACTAATCTTTAGTAATTGCCCAATAGTCTGTAAGAAGAGGGGTTTTAAACTTAGGAAAGTAAGAATAAACCTTTCCTAAGTGTTTCATTCCTAACTTCTCCATGACCCGTCCAGACTTTGCATTTTCTGTAAAATGTTTAGCTTGAATAACTTTAACTTCTAATTTATCGAAAGAAAGCGCCAAAAGACATTCAGCAGCTTCTGGCATAATCCCTTTTCCCCAATGGTCTTGATTTAAAATCCAACCCAGTTCGACTGTTTTTTCATTGATAGGATTAAGAAAAATTTCACCAATAAGCTGACCTGAAGTTTTTTCAACAATCCCCCAATGATAGAGGCTGTTAGGCAGAAAAAACTTGGCAATTGTGGCTCTAGTTGTTTCTATGGAATCATGTGGTTCAAAGCTAGTAAAACGAGCAACTTCAGGATTAGAAGCATAGTTAAACATTTCTGGGGCATCCTCAAGTTGTAATTTTCTAAGAATCAAGCGCTCAGTTTCTAAGGTCTGATGCTCTGCTAAAACTAAATTTATATTAACCATAAACATGTTCTCCTCAACTATTTTTACTCAATTATAGTCTCTATTTGTTTTAATGACAATAAAAAAGAACCTTTAAGGTTCTTTTATTTTAGAGTTCAAATTCTAAGAGAATTGGGACGTGGTCTAAACGTTCACCAGAATCAAGGGGTTCAGAAACTTTAACTGCTTGTGCAAGACGATTGGAAACCAGCCAGTAGTCAATTCTCCAACCTGAATTATTTAGTTTTGAAGTTTTGGCACGTTGGGCAAACCAAGTATAAATACTACGTCCTTCTTCATAAAATTTCTCAACCTGACCATGGAGTTGACGAAATGTATCAGTGAATCCAGCCTCTAAAAGTTGACCAAATTTTTCACGTTCTTGGTCAGTAAATCCAGCTGAATTGTGATTGCCACGGGGATTGGCTAAGTCAATTTCTGTATAGGCTGCATTGAAATCTCCGCAAGCAAAGACAGGTTTTTGAGCATCAAGGCTTGTGAGATAGTTACGATAGTTATCATCCCAAATTCCACGTAATTCAAGTCGTGTCAGACCTTCTTGCGCATTTGGTGTATAAACCGTAGTGACAAAGAAATCAGGAAATTCAAGGGTGATGATTCGACCTTCGGCATCCATGGGTTCAGGAGCATCAATTTCAGGAAAAGTGATGACTGGTTCTGGTAGAGTTTCTTTATAAAGAATCATTGTTCCAGAATATCCTTTACGAGCAGGTTCTACTGATGAACGCCAGACGATTTTATAACCTTTAAACAGTTCTTCCAAAACTTCCAAATGAGCTTTTTTAGGTCCAGTAGAAGGAAGTTTGGTTTCTTGAATGGCTAAAACGTCTGGTTGTGCTTGGGCAAGATTTTTAACAACAGCAAGGGAAAGGGCCGCACGTTCTGAGGTTCCAGTTAATGCAGCATTGAGTGAGTCAATATTCCATGAGATAAATTTATAGTTCATAATCGTTCCTTTTTTTTAAAAAGAATTTCCAAAGAGCTGTGACTTAAAGGAATTCTTAACTTTTCTATGATAATTATAACAAACTTAATCAGACAATGCGATTTTAGAGGTTTTTTGGTATAATATTTAGATGAGAATCTTCTCAAATATCGAGCCTCATTTGCTCGGAAAGAGGAAAATATGACAGAAAACAAAACTTTTTACATTACAACCCCAATTTATTATCCATCAGGGAAGTTGCATCTTGGTAGTTCTTACACAACTATTGCTTGTGACGTGCTTGCTCGTTACAAACGTTTGATGGGCTTTGATACTTTTTATTTAACAGGGCTTGATGAACACGGAATGAAAATTCAACGAAAAGCCGAAGAATTGGGAATGACTCCTAAAGAATACTTGGACCCAATGGCGGCAGATGTTCAAGAATTATGGAAAAAATTGGATATTTCTTATGATAAATTTATCCGTACTACAGACACTTATCATGAAGAAGCCGTTCAAAAAATCTTTGAAAAATTACTTGAACAAGATGATATTTACTTGGGTAAATATGCGGGTTGGTATTCTGTTTCTGATGAAGAATTTTTCACTGAAACACAATTGGAAGAAGTTTTTAAAGATGAAGCGGGCAATGTGATTGGTGGGATTGCTCCCTCTGGTCATGAAGTGGAATGGGTTGAAGAAGAATCTTATTTCTTCCGTATGGGCAAATATGCAGATTGGCTTCTTGAATTTTATGAAGCTAACCCTACATTTATTGAACCGGCAATTCGTAAAAATGAAATGATTAATAATTTCATCAAACCAGGATTGGAAGATTTGGCAGTTTCTCGGACAACATTCACTTGGGGTATTCCAGTAAAATCAAATCCAAAACATGTGGTTTATGTTTGGTTGGATGCACTCTTTAACTACGTGACAGCTCTTGGATTTTATGGTGATGACGACTCACTTTATAAAAAATTCTGGCCTGGGGTAAATATGGTCGGAAAAGAAATTGTTCGTTTCCACACGATTTATTGGCCAATTTTCTGTAAAGCATTAGGAATTGAACCACCAAAACAAGTTTTCGCTCATGGATGGCTCTTGATGAAAGACGGAAAAATGTCTAAATCAAAAGGAAATGTTGTTTATCCTGAGATGTTGATTGAACGTTATGGCCTTGATGCTGTTCGTTATTATTTGATGCGTGCGATTTCTTTTGGACAAGATGGAATTTTCACTCCAGAAGACTTTGTTGGACGTATAAATTTTGATTTGGCCAATGATTTGGGGAATTTGTTGAATCGTACTGTTTCAATGATTAACAAATATAATGACGGAAAAATCGAAGCAACTGGAGTTTCGACTGAATTTGATGCAAGTTTGGAAGAAGTGGTTGAAGAAACAATCAGTCATTTCCATAAAGCAATGGATAAATTTGAATTCAACGTGGCTTTGGCTGATGTTTGGACATTGATTTCAAGAACAAATAAATATATTGATGAAACAGCACCTTGGGTCCTTGCAAAATCAGAAGACGACAAAGCAAAATTGAATAATGTTTTGTATCATTTGGCAGAAAATTTACGGATTGCAGGTGCACTTTTACAACCATTTATGCGTGCAACATCAGGTAAAATCTTTGAGCAATTGGGAATGGATGAAAGATCATTTTCACTTGAAAATCTTGCTTTTGGCTATTCATTTACTTATCCAGTAGTAGCAAAAGGTCAACCTATTTTCCCACGTCTTGATGTGGAAGAAGAGGTTGCTTATATTAAATTACAAATGGCTGGCGGCGTATTGCCAGAAAAAGAGTGGGTGCCTGAAGAAGTTGAATTGAATTTAACTTTACCACAAATTAAATTTGATGATTTTGAAAAAATTGAACTAAAAGTTGCCGAAGTGCTTGAAGTAGAACCTGTTGAAGGTTCTGATAAATTGTTGAAATTTAAATTGGATGCTGGTGATTCTGAACCACGTCAAATCTTGTCAGGAATTGCACAATTTTATCCAAATGAACAAGAATTAGTAGGTAAAAAATTGCAAATCGTAGCCAATTTGAAACCACGTAAAATGATGAAAAAATACGTTTCACAAGGAATGATTTTGTCAGCCGAATTTGATGGAAAATTGCGTGTCTTGACCGTTGATGATGATGTTCCTGCTGGTTCATTGATCGGGTAAAGGCTAGAATAATTTACTGACAGACAATTTTGTTATGATAGTAAAAATGTTTTTTGCCGATGAGTGACAATGGTTTCTGTCAGTAAAATGCGATTGAATAATAAGCATTTTAGTTGTAGATAAAGGAATTGTCAGCAGAACTGACAATTCTATCAGTAATATCAAGAGGGGCGAAAGCCTCTTTTTAAACAATATGGAGGAAAAAATGACTTTTGAAGAAGCATTAGCTTTACTTAAAGCTGGGAAAAAAGTAGTCAGAACACAAGGCTGGTCTGGTGCCGAAAATTATGTTAAACTCTATGATTCGATTGTTTTAGAATCTGGTGAGAAGTTGGAAGTTACCCCTTATTTCTTGATTAATGTCTCGGGAGAGGGTGAAGGTTTTTCAATGTGGGCCCCAACGCCTTGCGACGTTTTGGCCGATGATTGGGCCTTGGTTGAATAGATAGATAGGCTACAAAATGAAATTTTCTGGGAAAAAAGTGCTAATTACAGGTGCTGCCAGTGGTATTGGCTTGGCTCAAACAAAAGTATTTTTAGCCGAAGGCGCAGAGGTTGTTGCTGTGGACTTACAAGAATTTACTGACGAATCTATCATTAATTCAAAAAATCTGTCAGTAAAAATTCTTGATGTTTCCGATGCTCAATCAGTTGAAAAATTGGCTGACGAAGTGGGAAGTGTTGATGTTTTACTCAATACAGCGGGCGTTTTGGATGCTTATAAAACTTTGGAAGAAACTGACTTTGCAGAATGGCAACGAATTTTATCAACGAATCTCAATTCGATGTATTTAATGATTTCAGCATTTTTGCCAAAAATGAAAGTTCAAAAATCAGGAGTAATAATCAATATGGCTTCGGTTGCTGGCTTGGTTGCTGGTGGAGGTGGCGTCGCTTATACGGCCAGTAAACATGCCATTGTTGGGTTGACAAAACAGTTAGCTTTGGATGAAGCGCAACACGGGATTCAAGTAGCAGCCATCGCTCCAGGTGCCATCAATACACCGATGAATGCGGCTGATTTCACTGAAAATAATGGTCAGATGGCCCAATGGGTAGCTGATGAGACACCAGCTAAACGATGGGCTAGTCCTCGCGAAGTGGCTGATTTGACCCTCTTTTTAGCAAGTCCACAAGCCTCTTATATGTCGGGAGCAATTGTCCCGATTGATGGTGGCTGGACAATCAAATAAAAGATATTGAAAGACTTATCAGCATGTTGGTAAGTCTTTTGTTTATTGCGGGAAACTCTGTATTAACTACAAAAGTACTGACAGACTTGTTGATTTTACTGACAAGTTGTTCAATTGCTTGTTTTCTGTGAAAAAATTTCTGTCAGTAATTTTTTGCCTTTTGTTGGCAGGATATTCCGATGCTCCTGTTAGAATTTCTATCGAGTACAAAGAATGATTCCTTCGTTAGCGAAAATAATGCCCAAATAATAATTAGATGAAAGCAAATATTTGTCAATCCTTTTCATTTCGCAAAAAATCTGCTAAAATAAAAACGTTGCTCAATAGTGAGTTAACCCTTGAGCCTTCATCCCTTTGCTCAAGCATATTATAGGCGAATTTTGTCGCCAAAGGAGAACCTTTTGAAAAAATCAAAAACTTATGATATTGTTACAATCGCAATTGTTGCGGCCCTGTATGTTATTCTAACGATGACACCAGGTTTGAGCGCAATTTCTTACGGACCTATTCAATTTCGAGTGTCAGAAATGTTGAATTTTACAGCCTTCTTCAATAAAAAATATATTATTGCGGTGACAATTGGTTGTATGATTTCAAACTTTTTATCTTTCACTTGGGTAGATGTGATTGTCGGTGGTTTGTCAACTTTAGTATTCTTAAGTCTTGGTATCCTTTTGTTTGACCGCTTTAAAAAAGATTATTTTTGGAATGGTCAGTTAAATAAAGCATTTTTCTTTTTTGCAATTTTCTTTTCGATAAGTATGTTCACCATTGCTCTTGAATTAAAATTTGTCGCAGGAACACCATTTTTGCTGACCTGGGGGACATTAGCTCTAGGTGAATTTGCCAGCTTATTTATCGGGGCATTTGTCATGGATAAATTAGGTAAAAGAGTTGATTTGAGTCGTTAAATAAATGAAAAGCAGCTCAGGCTGTTTTTTTGAACCATTTTTAGAAGTCAGAATTACTTAATTTGTTATAATTAAAATAAATAAGAGATTGGAGAGCTTTTTATGAAAAAAATCGCTGTAATTGCTGCTTCTGGTAAGGCAGGAAGTTTAATCGCTCAAAAAGCATTTGGGCGCGGTCATGAAGTGACTGCCATTGTTAGAAATAAAGCACGATTAAAAGTTGAAGTGACTACTATTCTTGAAAAAGATATTTTTGAATTAACTTCTGAAGACTTAGCAGGATTCGATGCAATCGTTTTAGCGCATCGGGCACCGGCAGGTCATGAGGAAGATTATTCAAAAGTAGCCCATGTGATGATAAAACTTCTTGAAAATATAGATAGTCGTTTAATTGTTGTTGGGGGAGCAAGCTCTCTCTATCTTGATGAAAGTCACGAAAAACGCTTGCTTGATGTGACACCAACAGATTTACCTTACTATCCAACTCTTTTAGAGATGGCAAAAGCATGCTTGATTTATGAAGCTTCAAAACTTAATGTGACCTTCTTCTCTCCTGCAGAATTTTTTGACCCAGAAGGAGCACAAACAAATAATTATACAATTACCGGCGATGTTTTAGAACATAATAAAGCGGGTAAAAGTCGAATTTCATATGCTGATTATGCCGAGGCTGTGCTTAATATGATTGAAGATGGTAACCATCAACATGAGCATATCGGAATTTATGAAAACTAAAAATTAATGAATTATCAAAGAGAAAGAAATTAATTTCTTTCTCTTTTTTTGTTTAAAAAAGTATAATAATACATAAAATTCTTGACAAATAAAAAATAGAATAGTATAGTGTATAAAAATACATAGAAAGTGTGTAAATATGAAAAAAGTAGCAATTGTCGGAATTAGAGGTTATAGCGGCTTAGAACTGTTCCGAATTTTCTATTATCATCCAGAAGTAGAAGTAACAAAAATATATGCAACAAGTCATTATGGAGAAAAATTATCAGAACGCTTTCCGCAACTTGAAGGCTTGACTGACTTGACTATCAGTGAATTTAATGAAGAAGAAATTATGGCAGAATGTGATGCGGTTTTCTTTGCAACCTCAGCGGGTGTTAGTCAAAAATTAGCTTTAACTTTTATTGATAATAATTTTCCTGTCATTGATTTATCAGGAGATTTTCGATTAGCTGATTTAGAAATATACAATAAATGGTATAAAAATACAAATTTAAAAAATGAATATTTATTAAGCGCTCAATATAATCTGGCAGACATTGGTCAAGCAAAAGCAAACTATATCGCGAATCCAGGTTGCTATGCAACAGCCACACTACTTGCACTTTATCCGTTAGTTAAAAATAAGATGGTTGATTTAGACTCAATCATTGTGGATGCCAAGTCAGGACTTTCGGGAGCCGGAAAAGGTCTGTCTGACGCGAGCCATTTTGTGAATGTTGTCGATAATATGTCCATGTATAAAATCAATAGTCATCAACATATTCCAGAAATTGCTCAACAATTGAAGATTTGGAATTCAAATTTTCAAGCCTTGCAATTTTCAACTTCTTTAATACCTGTGAGTCGGGGGATTTTTGTTAGTAGCTATGCAAAAGTTGCGGCTGATTTTGATTTTGAAACGATAAAAAATGCTTATGAACAGGTCTATGCGACAAAAAACTTTGTCAGAATTCGACGACAAATGCCCCAACTCTCAGATGTGATTGGGACCAATTTTTGCGATATTGGATTAGCTTATAATCCAGTGACAAATGTTTTGTCAGTTGTTTCGGTGATTGACAATCTTATGAAAGGTGCTGCCGGACAAGCAGTACAAAATTTTAATCAGTTATTTGGCTACGATGAAAGTTTAGGCTTGAAATTTATGCCAAGTCTTTAGAAGAGGAAGAAATGAAAGAAATAAAAGGGACAATTGCAAGTCCAAAGGGATTTTTGGCAGATGCTGTTCATGCACAATTAAAATATAAAAACTTAGATTTAGGGTTAATACTAAGTCAAGTTCCAGCTGCGATTGCTGGCGTTTTTACAACCAATAAAGTTTGTGCAGCGCCAGTATTGATTGACCGTCAAATTGTCAAAAAAGGACAAGCACGGGCCATTATTTGTAATTCGGCGGTTGCCAATGCAGTAACAGGCGAGCAGGGTTATGCAAATGCTTTGAAAACACAAAAATTGCTTGCTGAAAAATTTGAACTCAAAGCTGAGGAAGTGGCGGTTTGCTCAACAGGGGTCATTGGAGTACAGCTTCCGATGGAAAAAATTGCCACAGGGATTTCAAAGTTATCCCAAAATGAAGGGACAGCAGCATATTTTGCCAAAGCCATTTTAACAACAGATACTAAAACTAAAACAATTAACTTTGAAGCTGAAATTGGGGGCCAAATCGTAAATATGGCCGGGGTTTGTAAGGGGTCCGGGATGATTCATCCAAATATGGCAACCATGCTTGCTTTTATTACGACTGATGCAAAAATTGCTCAAGCTTTACTACAAAAAACATTATCAGAAATTATTGAAACGACATTTAATCAGATTACAGTGGATGGAGACACTTCAACGAACGATACTGTTTTGTTGATGGCAAATGGCCAAGCCAAAAATAATGAAATTTTAGAAGGAAGTTCAGACTATCTTTTGTTTAAAGAAATGCTAGCAAAGGTTTGTCAGTCCTTAGCCAAACAAATCGCCGCAGATGGCGAAGGTGCAACAAAACTTATTGAAGTGACCGTCAAAGGAGCGCCAAATGATTTAGCAGCACGATTTATTGCCAAAAAAATTGTGGGTTCAAGTTTAGTTAAAACGGCAATTTTTGGTGCAGACCCTAACTGGGGGCGGATTATTTCGTCAATTGGTCAGGTGGCTGATTTTGAAGTTTCTGATATTGAATTAAAACTTCAAGATGAACTTGTGCTTTATCATTCAACACCAGTTGACTTTGATGCAGTTTTTCTTTCTGAGAAATTAAAAGAAGATAAAATTGAAATTATTGCTGACTTGAATGCTGGGAGTGGCTTGGGTCAGGCTTGGGGCTGTGATTTGACTTATAAATATGTCGAAATTAATGCTTTATATACAAGTTAAGAAGGAGAAAAAATGACAAATTTATTTGAAAATTATGGTCGCCTACCGTTTAGCTTAATCAAAGGAGAAAATCAATATTTATTTGATGACAGGGGAAATAAGTATTTAGATTTCACAAGTGGGATTGGGGTCATGAATTTAGGATATAGTTTTGAAAAGGGAAAAGTGGCGGTGAAAGCTCAATTAGACAGCCTGTCTCATCTTTCAAATCTTTATCAAAATCCCTTGCAAGAAGAAGTGGCTGAAAAGTTAAGTCAAAATCATTCTTATAAAGCTTTTTTTTGTAATTCTGGGACTGAAGCTAATGAAGCAGCTTTAAAATTAACTCATCTCATCAAAAAAGATCAGAAAATTTTGGCGTTTACAGATGGCTTTCATGGTCGTACTTTTGGTGCTATGAGTGCTACCATGCAAGAAAAAATCCAAGCAGGATTTTCGCCTTTATTACCAAATTTTGTGGCTAGTCCTTTTAATGATGTGGTAGCACTTGAGCAAATCCTTGAAAAAGAAAAAATTGGCGCGATTATTTTTGAGATTATTCAGGGTGAGGGTGGCGTTTTACCAATTTCTCCAGATTTTGTTGAAGCTCTAAAAACTTGTCAGCAAAAAGGAATTTTACTGATTATTGATGAAGTTCAAACTGGAATTGGTCGAACTGGAAAATTATTTGCTTTTGAACATTTTGATTTTGAGCCGGATATTTTTACTTTGGCAAAAGCATTGGCAAATGGGATTCCTACAGGTGCGATGCTCGCTAAGAATAAATATGCCAGTTATTTTTCAGCAGGAAAGCATGGTTCAACATTTGGTGGGAATCCTTTAGCTATGGCTTCGGCTAATGAAGTTTTAAAGGAAATTGACAGTGACTTTTTAGAAAAAGTGACTGACAAAGGCAATTTTTTCTTAAAATTACTGACAGAAAAGCTGTCAGTAAAAGCGACGGTTAAGTCCATCAGAGGTTTGGGATTGATGATTGGAATTCAATTAACTGACGAGAAAAAAGTTCCAGAAGTGCTTGCTTTACTGCGTGAAAATGGTCTCTTAGCCTTGTCAGCTGGTCATGATGTCATTCGCTTACTCCCACCGCTTGTCATGACGAAAGAAGAACTGCAAAAAGGAGCAGAGCTATTGGAGAAAATTTTATGAGAGATTCACAAAACACAGCTCAAACTTTGACCGAAAGTCTCAAATATTTTCTGAAATATCGTGACCAAACGGTTGTCATTAAATATGGTGGCAATGCGATGATTGATGAAAAAGTGAAAGAAAGTATTCTAAAAGATATTTTATTACTTAAAACGGTGGGAATTAAAGTAGTTTTGGTTCATGGCGGCGGACCTGCGATTGGAGAATTACTTGAAAAATATGAGCAAAAAAGCCAATTTGTTCAAGGTTTGCGCGTGACAGATAAGAAAACAGCTCAATTAGCACTGACAGCTTTAGCTGGAAAAGTAAATAAAAGTTTGGTTCAAGATATCATTCGTTTAGGTGGCAATGCGATTGGCGTTTCAGGAATTGATGGTAAATTGATAGAAGCCAAACCTATTTCTGAAGATTTAGGCTATGTTGGAGAAATTACAGCGATTCATCCGGAAATCATTGAGCGTATCAATCAAACGGATGCTGTTCCCGTCATTGCTTCGGCCGGCATTGGTCTTGATGGTGAAATTTATAATGTTAATGCTGATACCGCAGCCAGTCGAATTGCCGGTGCATTGAGTGCTGAACAATTTATTTTATTAAGCGATGTTCGTGGCTTATATGGCAATTTTCCTGACGAGGAGTCATTTATTGATGAAATCAATCTGACCAATCTAGAAAAGTTAGTCAAAGAGAAAAAAATTACTGACGGAATGATTCCAAAGATTGAAGCCATTAAATATGCCATGTTTGAAGGATTGGGTCAGGCTGTTTTATTAGACGGTCGTGTTCCTCACGCCTTGTTATTGGAATTATTTACTGACAAAGGGCAAGGGACAATGATAAATCATTGATAATTAAAGCAAATAAGAGGAGAGAGAATGTTTCAAGGAAGAAGTTTTTTAAAAGAAATAGATTTTAGTAAAGATGAATTGTTATATCTGATTGATTTTGCAATTCATCTTAAAAAGTTAAAAAAAGAACATATTCAACATAAATATTTATTAGATAAAAATATTGCCCTTATTTTTGAAAAAACCTCTACAAGAACAAGAGCAGCTTTTACAACGGCCGCTGTAGATTTGGGAGCACATCCTGAATTTTTAGGGCCAAATGATATTCAGTTGGGCAAAAAAGAATCTATTTCAGATACGGCGAAAGTTTTGGGTTCAATGTTTGATGGCATTGAGTTTCGTGGGTTTAAGCAAAGTGATGTGGAAATTCTAGCCAAGGATTCAGGTAGACCCGTTTGGAATGGATTGACTGATGTTTGGCATCCGACACAGATGCTGGCAGATTTTATGACAATCAAGGAGCATTTTGGCCATTTACAAGATTTAACCCTCGCTTATGTTGGTGATGGACGAAATAATGTGGCAAATTCTCTATTAGTGACTGGAGCAATTTTAGGCGTAAATATCACAATTATTTCGCCCGAGTCCTTGCAACCCGCTTTAGAAATACAAAAACTGGCACGTAAATATGCCATGAAAAGTCGCAGTAAAATAAGTATCCGAACAGATTTAAATGGACTTGAAAATGCTGATATTGTTTATACTGATGTTTGGGTCAGTATGGGTGAGGAAGCTCAAACAGCCAAGCGAATTAAATTATTGAAATCCTATCAAATTAATCAAAAAGTTGTTGAAAAAATTATTAATAAAAACTTTATTTTTATGCATTGTTTACCCAGCTATCATGATTTAAACACGGAAGTGATGAAAGAAATTAAGGAAAATTATAACCTTAATGAATTAGAGGTTACTGATGAAGTTTTTAATTCAAAGAATTCGGTCGTTTTTGAACAAGCTGAAAATCGAATGCATACCATAAAAGCAGTCATGGCGGCTACTTTAGGAAATTTATTTATTCCTAAAATATAAAAAAAGAGAAAAAGCGTTAATTAAGGGGGAATAGCCCAGATTTAATGTTTTTTCTCTTTTTTATGGCGCAAAAGTCCCGTTCCACAGGGAAAGGCATACAAAAAAGGTTTTTTTTGGTATAATAAGGGATAAAACTAAAAATTAAGAGAAGTTTTAAGTGAAGGAGATTTTTATGCTCAAGCTTCAAAAAAAATTAAAAAATGATTACGGATTAGTCTTCAATGATGAAGATTTATTAAAAACAGCTTTTACACACTCTTCATTTACAAATGAAGAACGGCTCCCAAAGATTGCAAACAATGAACGTTTGGAATTTTTGGGAGACGTTGCCCTATCTTTGGTTATTTCTGATTATCTTTATCGGACTTATCCTGAGAAATTAGAGGGAGAACTTTCCAAAATGCGCTCAAGCATTGTTCGGACAGAATCACTTGCTAATTTTTCACGCTCATGCGGTTTTGGTGAGTTCTTGCGATTAGGTCATGGTGAAGAAAAAATGGGCGGTCGTGACCGCGAAACAACACTAGAGAACCTTTTTGAGGCTTTTTTAGGTGCGCTTTTTATTGACCAAGGAATGGATGAAGTTCGTAAATTTATCCAACATGTAGTCATTCCTCACGTTAAAAATGATGATTATGTTAAAGTGATTGACTATAAAACAGAACTTCAAGAAGTGTTACAAATTGGTGGAGAAACAACGATTAGCTACAAGATTCTGAAAGAAGAAGGGCCAGCTCATGACCGTTCCTTTGTGGCCGCGGTTTTTAACAATGGGAAAGAACTCGGACGAGGGCTTGGAAAATCTAAAAAAGTTGCAGAACAAAAAGCAGCAGAAAATGCAATAAAAGGGCAAAACCATGTATCTTAAAAAAATGGAAATTGTCGGCTTCAAATCTTTTGCCGATAAGACTAAAGTTGAATTTGATAAAGGGATAACCGCAGTTGTCGGTCCAAATGGTTCTGGGAAATCAAATATTGTTGAAGCATTGCGCTGGGTTTTGGGCGAGCAATCGGCTAAAGCACTTCGTGGTGGAAAAATGCCCGATGTTATTTTTGCTGGAACTGAAAAAAGACGTGCTCTTAATTATGCTGAGGTTATTGCTCATTTTGACAACTCTGATCATTACCTGCAAGGACAAGATGAGAATGAAGAAGTTGTTATTACCCGACGTTTATATCGAAATGGTGATTCCGAATTTTTGATGAATGGTCGTAAATGTCGTTTGCGTGATATTCATGATTTATTCACAGATACTGGGCTTGGTCGTGACTCTTTATCGATTATTTCCCAAGGACGAATTGAATCTGTTTTTAATTCTAAACCGGAAGAAAGACGTGCCATTTTTGAAGAAGCGGCAGGTGTTTTAAAATACAAAAATCGACGAAATGAAACTGAATCAAAATTAAATTCAACCCAAGATAATCTTGACCGTTTAGAAGATATCATTTTTGAATTAAATAGTCAGCTCGTTCCTTTGCAATCGCAAAGAGATACTGCACTTCGTTTTCAAGAACTAGAAGCAGAACGTTCAGACTTGTCACTTTCTGTACTGGTTGGTCAGTTGGAATCTAAAAAAGCCAAATATGATCAAACAGAACTTGATTTGGCGCAAGTGGCACAGGAATTAGCGAGTTTATCAACTCGTAAAAAAGTTTACGATGAGCAAGTCAGTCAATTACGTACAGAACGCCAAAAAGTAGAAGCCGAGCAAGAAAAATTGCAAGCTGACCAACTTAATTTTTCTAATCTAAAATCAGATTTAACAAGAAAAATTGAATTATTTGATGTTCAAAAAGATTCATCAGAAAAATCAGCTGCGGAACGCGAAGAACGTTTAGAAAACTTAAAAAGTCGTTTAGAAATCACTCAACAAAATTTGACAGAAGTTCAAAAAAAATCAGAACTTTTACTGACAGAAAAAAATGACTTAGATAAATTACTGACAGAGCTGTCAGCAGATTTAGCGACCTTATCTGAATCACCAGAAGTGGTCATGGAACGGTTACGTGATGAATTTGTTCAATTAGTTGAAGAAGAAGCCCAAATCTCAAATGAAATCGTTAGAAATAAAGCTGAAATTACAGATTTGAGCCGTAGACAATCTGAACAGGATGAGTCTGTCAGAGAAAATTTGACTAAATTTGAAAAAATCAGTCAAGATTTATCTGAAGCACAGGAAAATTTAAATACTGTTAAAAAAGAAATCGAGACCCTTTTAGCGAAATTTGAAGAAGGAAATCAAGCAGAGAAAAAACAGGCAGAATTAGAACGTTTAGCCCAAAATAAAATGTATGATTATCTGCAAGAACTTAACCAACATAAGGCCCGTTTGACTTCCTTGCAAAACATCCGTGAGAGTCACAGTAATTTATTTGCTGGTGTCCGTGCCGTGATGCAAAATGCTTCACAAATCGGTGGTGTGATTGGGGTTGTTTCTGATTTATTGACCTTCGACCCTAAATATACAACAGCCATTGATATTGCTCTAGGTGGCGGGAGCCAAAATGTAGTCACAGAAGACGAAAATGCGGCTAAAAGAGCAATTGCTTTTCTACGTGAAAAAAGATTAGGACGGGCGACTTTTCTACCGTTGACAACGATTAAAGGACGGGACTTTAATGGTTTAAATCGTATTCAAAATATGACAGGATTTGTTGATTTAGCAATCAATCTTGTAAGCTTTGAAAGTCGTTTGCATAAGGCGATGAGCTCACTTTTAGGAACAACGGTGATTGTTGATTCTGGAGAAAATGCAACTGCTATCGCTCGAGCAATGAATTATAATGTTCGGATTGTTACGCTTGACGGAACACAGATTAACCCTGGTGGTTCTTATGCAGGGGGAGCTGGGAAACGTAATTCAACAACTTTTACTTCTGTTGAAATAAGTAATTTAGAAAAACAAATTAAGTCATCAGAAGAGCAGTTAAAAATTTCAGAAAAAGAAGTTCAAAAAGCCCAAAGTGCTCGTCAAGAATTGCTAAAAGAAATTGAACTTTTGAAAACTCAAGGGGAAGAAAAACGTTTTGTTGAACAATCTTTGAATTTGAAAATTGAACAATTAACAGAACAAAAAGTTGCACTAGAACAATTAACTAATCTGTCAGCAAATCAAGAAGCAACAGGTAATTTGCTTGAATTAACTAAAGAAAATGAACATAAAGTAGAAGTTCTTGCAAAAATTACAGAGCGAAAAGCTGAAATTGAAAAGCAACTTGAAGAAGTTAAAACGAATAGTCAAGCGCATAAAGCCTTGCAATCAGAGAAAACAAGTGCTTTAAATCAGGCTCAACTTCGTCAATCAGAAGTGGCCAGTGAATTGAAATTCACCAAAGCAGATGAAAAACGTTTACTGACAGACTTGTCAGCCTTGACAGAAGAAAAAAATCAACTGACAGCACTTTTAAACCCTGTCCAATTTGATGAAACAGAAAGAAATAATTTCTCAAAACAACTGACAGAAGTAGAAGAACGCTTGAGTCAAATTAATGTCCGAATGGTTAGTTTAAAATTTGAACGTGAAGATTTAGCAGCTCAAATGGAAGATTTAGAACATCACAATCAAGATTTTATCCAGCAAACACAAGAACTTAACACGAAAAAAACGCGTTATGAAATGCAATTGGAACAAATCGAAGGACAATTGATGACACTTCAAGAAACGTTGAATAGTGAACATCAAATCAGTTTTGAAGAGGCGCAAGCCACTGCAAAAATAGTGGATGATTTAGCGGAGGCTGAGCAAAAACTCAAAAATCTAGAACGTCAAATCAAGGCATTAGGACCAATTAACTTGGATGCCATTGCTCAATTTGATGAAGTCAATGAACGCTTTACTTTCCTTTCAAGTCAAAAAGATGATTTATTAGAAGCTAAAAATCTTTTATTGAGTACGATCGATGACATGAATGATGAAGTTAAAATTCGGTTTAAAACAAGTTTTGATGCGATTCGTGAAAGTTTCAAAACGACCTTTGCTCAAATGTTTGTTGGTGGGCTTGCTGATTTAGAATTAACAAGCGACAACCTTTTAGAAGCTGGGGTTGAAATTAAAGTACAACCGCCAGGTAAAAAATTATCAAGTTTAAATTTGATGAGTGGTGGAGAAAAAGCGCTGACAGCTTTAGCTTTAATTTTTGCAATCTTAAGAGTACGAACAGTACCTTTCGTGGTTCTTGATGAGGTTGAAGCGGCACTTGATGAAGCCAATGTTAAACGTTTTGGTGATTACATGAATCACTTTGATAATAGTAATCAATTTATTGTTGTAACACACCGTCGTGGAACTATGGCGGCAGCAGGTTCAATGTATGGCGTTACAATGGCTGATGCTGGGGTTTCTAAGATGATTTCGGTGAAACTTGATTCGGCTATTAATTGAAATTTAAGATAGTTTTAATCTATAAATGCTACACTATAAATTGATTTTTGAAGGACTGCCTAATTTATGGCTTGGTATATGATTTGCCTAAAAATAAGGAAAGTCGTATAATTTAAGCAACAAAAACATGAATTTAAAAAATTTCATTAATTAAAAAAATAATGAAATTGGCGTTTTTCGTATTCATTAATAAGTTTTATATTAATGAATTGACTGCAGTTTTTCTTTAAATTAAGGAAGAATGAGTATATTTTCTGGGGATAATAAATTGAAAAAATTACTATCTGCTTTCAACACACGTGTTGGTTTGCTTAGTTTTATTGTATTTTTTGTATGGGTAAAATCGATGATTGCCTACTTCGGAGTTTTTAATCTTCGCGGAGTTGGTCCAGCAGAATTATTGCTGATGATTATTAACCCAATTGGTTTTACAGCTATTTGTTTTGCTGTTTTACTCTTTATTAGAAGAACTTCGCTTTTCTATTTAGCGACACTGGTCTTAACGATAGCTGCAAACTTTTTGCTCTATCTTAATATTCTCTATTATCGAGAATTCACCGATTTCATCACGATTGATACGATGACTGGTGGGGCCGGAATGTTCCAACATGGTTTTGATTTTGGCTCGGTGCCGGTTCATTTGATGGACTGGGTTTATTGGATTGACCTTGTAGTCATTATTGTTTTATTGATTGCTAAAAAAATGAAATTCGACCAACGACCAGTTGGTGCGAAAAGAGCATTTACTTATCTTTCAATGGGCTTGGCTTTGTTTGGTTTGAATTTCTGGTTTGGAGATTTTAATAAACACCAATTGATTTTGCGTAAGGCCCAATCAGATAAAACTTATATTGTTCGATATCTTGGCTTAGGCCCATGGATGTTAACAGACGGTTATTATACGAATTTAGCAAATACGCAACGAAAAGATGCCAGCAAAGAAAGCTTGCAAGAAATTCAAAAATACATTGCTTCAAATCGTTATTTAGCACCAAACTTGAAGATGTATGGAATTGCTAAAAACCGCAATGTTATTGAGATTCATTTGGAATCTTTCCAACAAGCATTGATTGATTTGAAAATTAAAGGAACAGATGGAAAAGAACACGTTGTTACGCCTTTCCTAAATTCAATCTATCATTCAAATTCGACTTATTCATTCAGTAATTTCTTCAATCAGGTTGGACAAGGAAAAACTTCTGATGCTGAAAATCTATTGGAAACATCAACATTTGGTTTGCCAGCTGGTTCACTTTTTGCCAAATATGGTTCAACCCAAACTTTCCAAGCAATGCCGGCTATTTTGAATCAAACTGATGGTTATAGTTCAGCTGTAGTTCATGGGAACGTTGGTGCTTTCTATAATCGACTGAATACATACAAACAAATGGGTTATCAAAACTTCTTTGACCAAAGTTTCTTTGATAATTCCGCATCAAATATGAGTCCTTGGGGAATTAAAGATAAATTACTCTTCCGTGATTCTGTACCATTGCTTGAACAAATGCAACAACCTTTCTATGTTAAGTATTTGACAGTTACAAATCACTTAACATATACAATGGATGATGAAGACAAAGATCCGAACTTTGCAACTGTTGATTCAGGGAATAAATTAGTTGACGGTTACTTTGAAACGGCTCATTACTTAGACCAAGCAGTTCAACAATTTTATGATTATTTGAAGAAATCTGGCTTATACGATAAATCAATTATTGTGTTATATGGTGACCACTACGGAATTTCTGGTAGTGATAATAAGGCATTTGCTCCTTATGTTGGCTATAATGCTGATACTTTCAATAGTTACGATAGTACAATGTTACAAAGAACACCATTCATGGTAGATATTCCTGGACAAACAAATGGTCATATCATCAATACTTATGTTGGACAACTTGATGTCATGCCAACCCTTGAGCATTTACTAGGGATTGATACGAAAAAATATGTACAGTTTGGTCAAGATATGTTTGCTTCTGGTCGTCAAGACTTTGTTGCTCTAAGAAATGGTGGATTTGTCACGCCAACCATTACTCAACCAAGTTTGAATGGAAACTATTATGATACTCAAACTGGCTTGCAGATTGAAAAACTTAATGTTCAGCAAGAACAATATGTTAAAGAAACCAAACAAAAAGTTTCGGAACTCTTGAAAGCATCTGATAAATTAAATAATCAAAATCTCCTCAGGTTCTATACGCCAGAAGGCTTTAAAGCTGTTGACCCTAAAGATTATAACTATTCGGTCAAGGCAACCGAGAAGCGATTGAAGAAAGAAAATGAAGATTTAGCAGCTAGATCAAATAGTTTACTTAGTCAAAATCAAGGAAAATCAACTTTACCAGATTATTCGGTTGAAATTCCAGAAGTTGAAAAAGGACAAGATTCACCAAAGGTGAAAGATTAATAAAAATAAGATAAGTTAATGACAAAATGCTTCAAAATGAGTTGATCTAATTTTGAGGCTGGTCAGCACTTTATATTAAGAGAGGAACCAATGAAAACAGGATATTTTCTGCCAGTGTCACTTAATCATCGATTAGTTTTGCTCTGGGGCATCATCATTTTAAGCTTTGAGCGAACACTTTTTTATGAATTTAATAAAGAAGGCAACTGGTTTTTGACTATTTTGGCGATTGTTTCATATATTATCTTTATCACTTTGATTTGGCCACACCGTTTCTTCATTGCTGATGACGAGCTTCACTTTACAACTTTCCCCCGAGTGCGAATGAAAACAATTGAATTGAAATATATCACAGCCGTAAAAACAACTAAATTTGGTTTTGGATTTTCTTATGCTGGCAAACGTTATCAATTCTTCACTTTTGGAAAGTCTAAAGAAGCTTTAGCAACTTTGCATGATACGATAGAACATTCTGATAAAGTCAGTGATTTAAAAGCCTAATAAAAAAGACGGCAGTTTTGTCGTCTTTTGATTTGTCATAAAAAAATAGGACTAAAATTCATTGTTTTAGTCGATGAAAAAAGGAAAGTTATGAATATAAAATGGATATTCAAGAAAATGCTACTTCCCATAATCTTTGCCATTGTTGCATTTTTTCTTGTGAGTCATGACCAATTTTTGTACAAGGCGCCGGTTGGCAAAATTACGGTTGCCAAAACGGTAAATAGTCACGAAGTGAGTGATGATTTTCAAAATAAAGACCGTCAAGTCACGCAAGAATTGTCAATAAAAGTCCTCAATGCAAAAGGAGCAGAGCCTGGGAATTTAAATTTAAAAAACACAACAACTCTCTCTCAAACAACAGGACAAATTTATCGTGTTGGTCAGCAAGTAATCTTAAAGAAAATATCGGGAAATTATCAAATTGTGACCTTAAAAAGGGATGCACTAATTGTTGGACTACTCGTTTTATTTATTGGTTTTGTCATTAGTTTTGAACGATTTAGGGCTTCAATTTTTCTTTTCTTATCTCTGGTCTTAAACCTTCTTTACTTTGTGATTGTCATCGCCTTTAACGTTGAATTTAATCCACCTGTCATTTTACTTTTTGGGCTTCTGTCAGTAATTTTTGCAGCTTCCTCTCTTTTATTTGTCTTGGGACCGACAAAACAGATGCTCTATACTTTTATAACTACCGTATTAACCACTGCTTTAACTTTTTCAATTGTTTTATTCGTTCTAAAAATGACAGGGAATTCGGGTATTCACTTTGAATACTTGGATTATGTCACACAAAATCCATCGGAGTTTTTCTTTGTTGGGACGATGATTTCAGTCTTAGGGGCAATCATGGATGGTACAGGTGATATTGTTGCAGGTCTTTTTGGTATGGCTAGACAAAATAAGTTGAACAAAATAAATATGGTCAGAAAAGATTACATTAAATCAGGGATTTCAATTGGGCAAGAGCTCATTGGAACTTTAACAAATGTTTTGTTCATGATTTTCATGGCGGAAACTTTACCGATGACGCTTTTATTATTGAGAAATGGAAATTCTTGGTCTTATATTGCGACTGTTGGTCTTAATCTTGGATTATTACAAACGATTATCTCGGCCATTGGAATCGTGTTAGCTGTGCCAATTACCGCTGTTTTCACAAGTTTTGCTTTGACTAGAAATCATCAAGGAAAGGAGAGTTCTTTATGAATGCACTCTTAATCCTATTAATTTTACTGATTTTATTGATGCTTATCGTTGCCAAAAAAGATGGCTTACGAAATTTAATTGGTTTGACCTTTAACTTTATTGCTATTTTTGTGTTAATTACTTTAATCTCTTGGGGATTTAATGCAATAGCAGTTCTGATAGTTCTGTCAGTAATTATTTTGGCAATAGCTATCTTTATGTCTGCTGATGAAAGTGAAGTCACATTGATTGCTTTTAAAACGAGTATCATTGTTGTTTTATCTTTGCTCATTCTTGCTTTAATCATTCAACATTTTGGTCAATTTCAGGGATTTGCCACAGAAGATGTTGATGAATTGGAAAATTTGTCATTAAATGTGGGGCTTAATTTTTCAAATGTAGCCATTGTAGTCATGGTTATTTCCATGCTTGGAGCGGTAGCAGAATCAGCGATGGCTTTAGCAGCTAGCCTTTCGGAAGTTGTTGAGCAGGACGAAAACATGAGTCTTGACCAATTTAAAAATCAAAGAGAAATTATATCTCAACAAATCTTGGGAACAGCTGTCAATACCCTCTTTTTTGGAGTTTTGGGAGCAACTGTCGGTCTAATTCTCTGGTTTGTACGTTTAAACTATCGCTTTGCGGATATTTTTAATTCAAAATTACTGATGGCCGAAGTTGCCGCCATGCTTTTAGGAATGTTAGGGATTCTATTTGCAATTTGGCTTTCTGGTTATTTTGTTCAAAAATCTTTTGAGCAAAAAAATACTGACAGATAATTCTGTCAGTAAAAACAAAAAGACTTGATTAATTATCAAGTCTTTTTTATTAGTTTAAATTACTGACAGAATCATTCTTTTTTCGATAACTGATAAAGATGATGAAATAAAGAATTGCAGTCAAGACAGTCACACCGATTGGATTAGTAAATAAAATACCAATCAGTATGAGAAAGAGAGCAATCAGTGCTAAGAGACTCATTGTTCTACCGGATAATGATTTTGTTTTAAGAGAAAGACCAAAACCAGCGAGACTAATTAAAATCCAAACGGCTAAAACAGTGTAAGAAAGGGAACCAGCCAAGTAATTAAACAAACGATCACCGACAAAATAAGAAAGAACAACACCGATATAAAGTGTACCTGAACAGAAAATTACTGCTCTTTGAGGAACATGATGTTTATTTAAATGAGCCATTCTTTGTGCCATTTTACCTTGACGATTTTTTAAACGGAAATACAAAAGGCGAGATGACGCATAGATTCCAGAATTAATTGATGAGAAGAGGGCAAGAATGATAATCAAGTTGACAATATCGCCAGCAAAAGGAATATGCATTTTATTAAAGACCATCACAAAAGGACTCATTGAAGAAGTAGCCAATGTTTGCCAGTTATAAATTACAAGAAGTAAGAACATCGGAATAATATAAAATGAAATAATTCGACCGATTACACCGCGAATGGCTTTAGGAATGGCTCTTTTAGGATCTTCTGTTTCACTAACTGTAATAGCAATCAATTCAGAACCACCATATGAATAGATAACAATTAGCAAAGAATTAATGACCCCTTTAAAGCCATGAGGAGCAAAGCCACCATGAGCGGTCATTCCAGAAAAAGTAGTCACTAGATTAGTATCAAAAATTTGTTTTGCCACAAGAAAAACACCAAAAATAATCAACAAAATAACAACACTAATTTTAATAAATGCCAACCAGTATTCTGTCTCAGCAAAGAGTGCAACTGAGAATAAGTTAATAAGGGAAGTTAAAAGGGCAATAATCAAGACAAAAACCCAAGTGGGAACATTAGCAAACCAGAGCTGCAAAAAACTTGCAGCAGCAACAGCCTCAGCAATGATATTAATCATCCACATTGACCAATAAACCCAGTCCGTGAAATCAGCTGTATGATTGCCCAGATAAGGCTGAACAAGTCCGGATAAACCGTGTGGATCTTTTGAACTTAGAACAAGCTTTTCTAAACTCTTCATTACAAAATAAAGAACAATTCCTCCAATAAAATAAGCGATTAAGACAGAGGGACCAGCGGCAGCAATGGCTGATGAGCTTCCTTTGAAAAGACCAGCACCAATTGCTCCACCAAGAGCAATCATAGTAATATGGCGTGCGGCCATTTTTTTCTTTAAGGATTGATTAGTTTCCAACGATAATTCCTAGCTTTCTAAATCAATAAGCAGAGACGTCTCTCTTTTATTGACTAATAAGTTGATAATAAAACATTAAAAAAAGACGTCCTGAGGACGTCTCTTCGTCCTCGTTAATAACTAACGTCAAAGAGGACTCACACATTTAGCTTAAATTAGCTAGTGTGAGCCCTCCTTCAACAACAAGTTAAGAGAAGCTTGTAAATAAGTCATTTATTGGACCTCGTTTTTTTAATTATTCTAAGTGTAATCAAAAGATTTAGATTTGTCAAATATTTTCATAAATAATCTAAAAATATTAGTTAATGTTTAATTCTGCAATCCGACTTTAGTGAGCATTATTGAACCTGACTGATACAGTGTGCTATAATTAAACAATGAATAAAGAAATTAAACTCATTGCCCTAGATTTGGATGGGACCTTACTCAACTCTTCAAAAGAAATTTCAAAAGAAAATCGTCTGGCTATTAATGCAGCAAGACAAAAAGGGGTCCATGTTGTTTTAACAACGGGGCGTCCTTTGATTGCAATTCAACCCTTTCTCAAAACGTTAGAAATGCTTGATTTTGAAGATTTTTCAATTACCTTTAATGGTGGTCTGGTCCAAAGAAATACGGGTCAAATCTTATCTAAAAAAAGTTTTTCACATGATGAAATTTTAGAAATTAAAGAATTGACTTCAAATCTTGGCATTCCTTGCGATGTTTTGAGTGAAGAAAAAGTTTATATGACAAAAAGTAAAATTGACTCGCAATATGACACTTTAAATAAGCTTTTAACTTTTATCAAAGTTGATTTTGATCAAGTTCCACTTGATGTGGTTTATAATAAGATTGTTTCTTGTACAGAAAAAGAATTGTTGGACGCTAGTCTTGATAAAATTCCTGAATCTTATTTTGACCAATTTGAGATTTTTAAAACTCAAGCGAAGCTTTTAGAATTTATGCCAAAAGGAATTAATAAAGCTTATGGTTTGACACAATTGATTAATCAGTTAAACTTAAAACCAGAAAATGTAATGGCCATGGGAGATGAAGCAAACGATTTATCAATGATTTCTTGGGCAGGATATGGTGTTGCTATGGCGAATGCTGTCCCAGCAGTTAAAGAAGAAGCAAGAATTATTTCTGATTTAACTAATGACCAACACGCTGTTGCTCATATTATTGAAAAATATGTACTCTAAGGACTAATAATGAAAGATGAAGTTCAACTAAAAAAGTATTTGCCGAGTTTAATTTTTGCGATTATTTTACCAGTTATTGCCTATTTGTTTTTAAAAATGCTTGGGAATTCAGACACTTTAGCTTTAGGAATTGCAACAGCCTTTCCAGTTGTTCATATGCTCTGGTCTTTAATTAGAAAAAAAGAGTTAAATCCTGTTTCTTTAGTGGCAATTATTGGTTTTTTAATTTCACTCTTAGCTGTTTATTTGACGCATGGAAATAATCTTGCTTTCAAGCTCTGGCACCCGATTTTAACGGCTGCTATTGGAACGATTTTTTTTCTGTCAGTCCTTCTAGATCGACCGCTTTTAGAGCTTGCTAGCGAGGGTGAAAATCACAGAAAAATGTTAATAATGACTCTTTTTATGGGCTTGGTTTTTATTTTTCATGCTTTGTCAGTCATTTTATTAGCCTTTTTTGTAGAGACCACGGCTTTCGTTTTGCTTTCAAAGGTAATCGATTTTTCAGCCGTTGGAGTCCTTGTTTTAGGGCTTGCATTTTTAAGAAAAAAATTAAATTAAAATCTTTCATTATATGAATGAACTTTATCATCAAAATGTGATATTTTATTAAGGAGAAAAAATGGGACTTTTTGACCGACTCTTCGGAAAGAAGAAACAAGAGGAAACTAATCATGATGTGCCTGTCAGTGAAAATCAATCTAGTGAAATCACTGAAACAGTCAAGAATGAAAAAGAAAATGAAACTACTAAACGGCCTGAGGTAAATGAAGAGCCAGCAAAAGTAGAAAAAGTTACTGACGAGTCTGTCAGTAAAATGATTGATGTTGAGCCAGAAATTACGGATGAACCTGTCAGTGAAAATGAACCTATTATTTCTGAAAAGGTTGAATTAGAAGTTACTGACGAACAAATTGTTAAACCAGAAAATGATGAAAAATTAGAAAAAATTACTGACGAAAAATTAATCTCTGAAACTACAGAAGTGACTGAGAAAAAAGTTACTGACGAAGATGAGGAAGAAGAGATTGTCATTGATATTGATGCTCTGGCTAATATTTTCACTCAATCACGTGAGGAAACTGAGAAAAAATATGAACAGTCATTAACTTTAACTCGTAAGACTTTTTCTGACGGCTTTAATGAACTTTTTGCTAACTTCCGGACAGTTGATGAAGAATTCTTTGAAGAACTTGAAGAAACATTAATTATGTCAGATGTCGGTGTGGATTTGGCAATGGAAGTGACTGAAGAATTGCGCAAGGAAGCAAAATTAGTTAATGCTAAATCAACAGATGACTTGCGTCAATTGATTATTGAAAAAATTGTTGATAAGTTTGACGGTGAAAAATTACCGACAAAATTGGATATCCAAACGGATGGATTAAGTGTTTTCCTTTTTGTTGGGGTAAATGGTGTTGGTAAAACAACGACCATTGGTAAATTAGCTGCTCGTTATAAAAATGAAGGCAAAAAAGTACTCTTAGCAGCTGCGGATACTTTCCGGGCAGGTGCTATTGACCAATTAGTTGAATGGGGAAATCGTTCAGGCGTTGAAGTAGTCACAAAACCAGCTGGTTCAGATCCAGCGGCAGTCGTTTTTGACGCTCTCGCAAAAGCTAAAGCTGAAAATTATGATATTTTACTTGTGGATACTGCAGGACGTTTGCAAAATAAAGATAATTTGATGAAAGAGCTGGAAAAAATTGGTAAAGTGATTAAACGAGAAATTCCAGATGCTCCGCATGAAACGATTTTGGCACTTGATGCAACAACAGGCCAAAATGCCATTCAACAAGCCAAAGAATTTTCAGCAGTTACTCCAATTACAGGAATTGCTCTGACTAAACTTGACGGTTCGGCCAAAGGTGGGATTGTTTTGTCAATCGTTCAAAGTCTTAAAATTCCAGTTAAATTGATTGGTTTAGGTGAAAAGCTTAATGATTTACAAGATTTTGATGAAGAATTTTTCGTCAGAGGGCTTTTCAAAGAGCTTTTATAAAATATAAAATTAAGAAGTAAAAAAGTTTTGTTCAGTTTGGGCAATGCTTTTTTACTTGTCAACGGTTCCATTAAAATAAAGCCGATGAGCGTTTGAAAAAATTGAGAATTTAATGTAAAATAGAATTACATAAAATAGAACTGCTATGTTCTGTAGGAATTAAAGAAAGGCTCTTCATGTCGTATTCAAATTTGAAGTTGTTTTCGCTCTCTTCTAACCACGAATTAGCCCAAAAAGTGGCTAAAGAAATTGGAATTGAGCTTGGAAAAGTAAGTGTTGGTGCACATTCGGATGGCGAAACTGTCGTTCATATTGACGAATCAGTTCGTGGTGATCATGTGTTTATCCTTCAATCAACAAGTGACCCTGTCAATGATAACTTGATGGAACTCTTGATTATGATGGATGCATTGCGTCGTGCCTCTGCTGCATCAATTAACATTGTCTTACCATACTATGGTTATGCTCGTCAAGACCGTAAAGCTCGTGCTCGTGAACCAATCACATCAAAACTCGTAGCAAACATGCTTCAAATTGCTGGTGCCGACCGTTTAATTACTTTCGACCTTCATGCACCACAAATTCAAGGATTCTTCAACATTCCAGTTGACCACCTTATGGGTTCACCATTGATTGCTGAATATTTCCGTCGTCAATTGGTTTCTGCTGGTGATGATATCGTTGTCGTTTCGCCTGACCATGGTGGAGTAGGACGTGCGCGCAAGTTAGCAAACTTCTTGAAAGCACCACTTGCTATCATTGATAAACGTCGTCCTCGTGCCAATGTGGCAGAAATTATGAATATCATCGGTGATGTTCAAGGGAAAAAATGTATCTTGATTGATGACATGATTGATACGGCCGGAACAATTACTTTAGCGGCCAATGCCCTTAAAGAACTTGGTGCAACAGAAGTCTACGCTTCATGTACTCATGCCGTACTTTCAGGACCAGCTATTGAGAGAATTAATAATTCAGCAATTACTAAACTCGTTGTTTTGGATACTATTGAAATGCCAGAAGAACGTCAAAGTGAAAAAATTGTTCAACTTTCAATTGCTCACTTGCTTGCTGATGCGATTATTCGTATTCACGAACGCCGTCCATTGTCACCACTCTTTGAATTACATCTTCCTTCAGAACAAATCTAAACTAGTAATTGTTGGAATTCAAAGTGGATTTAGGATAAGACTTCAAGCGACCAGAGGTCGCTTTTTTAAAAAATGGAACTAGAAAAAATTAGAAAACTTTACGAGAAAGTTGACCCCAGTCAACTGACAGAGCGAGAAAAGTTACTGACAGAATTGATTTTTACTGACAGAAAATTGAAGACTGATAAACTTCCTAATGGCCGCTATCGTATTTTACAATTTTCAGGAAATAATTTTGAAGAATTGGAAAATACTTTAAAGCTACTTTTACCTGATTTTGTAAAAAGCATTGGGGAAGAAAAAATTGTGATAGAAGCATTTTCAACTGATAGTCCCACAAACTCAGAACTTTTTGATATTTTTCAAACCCTTTCGCAAGATATGGGTGAAGAGGTGACGGCTTATGTTGGCCGTTTTGTCGAGAAAAATAAACTCTCTGAAGTATACTCTGAAGAATACAAAATTTTTGAAAGTCAGCAAACTTTTAGTGAATACATTTTGTCAGAAAGTCTAAATCTATCAGAAAATAGAATTTTACAAGAAATCCGTAAAGAATTATTAGAAAATCCTGAAGACCAAAAACTAGTTGAAGCAATGTATAAAGCAAGTAGCAATCAAACGAAAGCAGCAAAAATACTTTATGTTCATCGAAATACGCTGATTAATAAAATCAAAAAATATGAGCAAAAATATGGCTTACAGCTTTCAGGAAGTGACCTAACTCTCGCTTATAATTTATTATAAAAGGCAATTTACATTAGCAATATTATGAGAAAGGAACTGAGTTTAATAAAATTGAACTCAAATCTTTAATATGGAATACAATCATCAAGAAATAGAAGCCAAATGGCAAAAATACTGGGCGGATAACAAAACTTTCCGTACAGGAACAGATAAAAATAAACCAAAATTTTATGCTCTAGACATGTTCCCTTATCCATCTGGTGCAGGACTTCACGTTGGCCACCCAGAAGGTTATACTGCAACTGATATTTTGAGCCGTTACAAACGCGCTCAAGGGTTCAATGTTCTTCATCCAATGGGCTGGGATGCCTTTGGTTTACCTGCTGAACAATATGCAATGGATACAGGAAATGACCCAGCAGAATTTACAGCTGAAAATATTGCTAACTTTAAACGTCAAATCAATAGCTTAGGTTTTAGTTATGACTGGGAACGTGAAGTTAATACAACTGACCCAAATTTTTATAAATGGACACAGTGGATTTTTACTAAACTTTATGAAAAAGGGTTAGCTTATGAAGCAGAAGTAGCTGTTAACTGGGTTGAAGAACTCGGAACGGCTATTGCCAATGAAGAAGTGCTTCCAGACGGAACTTCTGAACGCGGGGGATATCCTGTTGTTCGTAAACCAATGCGCCAATGGATGCTTAAAATTACAGCTTATGCGGAACGTTTACTTGAAGACCTTGAAGAAGTCGATTGGCCTGAATCAATCAAAGAAATGCAACGGAATTGGATAGGGAAATCAGTAGGAGCAGATGTGACTTTTGAAGTTGCAGGAACCGACAAATCATTTGAAGTCTTTACGACTCGTCCTGATACCCTTTTTGGGGCAACTTATGCTGTGCTTGCACCTGAACATGATTTAGTTGATGCTATTACGACACCTGAGCAAAAAGAAGCTGTTGCTGAATACCGTCGCAAAGCGAGCTTGAAATCTGATTTAGCCCGTACAGACCTTTCTAAAGAAAAAACTGGAGCATTTACCGGAGCTTACGCGATTAACCCAATTAATGGCCGTAAAATGCCAATTTGGGTTGCAGATTATGTTCTTGCTTCTTATGGACATGGTGCTGTTATGGCAGTTCCTGCTCACGACGAACGTGACTGGGAATTTGCTAAGGTCTATGGACTTGAAATTTTGCCTGTTGTTGAAGGTGGAAATGTAGAAGAAGCAGTTTATACAGAAGATGGCCCTCATATTAATTCAGAATTTTTGAATGGACTTGACAAAGCACAAGCGATTGAAAAAGCCATTGAATTTTTAGAAGAAAAGAAAATTGGGAAAAAGAAAATCACTTACCGCTTGCGTGACTGGCTCTTTAGTCGTCAACGTTATTGGGGTGAACCAATTCCAATTATTCATTGGGAAGATGGCACATCAACAGCGCTCTCAGAAGATGAACTTCCTCTTGTTTTACCAGTAACCTCTGATATCAAACCGTCAGGAACTGGTGAGTCTCCTTTGGCTAACTTGACAGATTGGTTGGAAGTCACACGCGCAGATGGCCTAAAAGGTCGCCGTGAAACTAATACAATGCCACAATGGGCAGGTTCAAGTTGGTATTACCTTCGCTATATTGACCCAAATAATAGCGAAGCTTTGGCAGACCCAGAACTTCTCAAAGAATGGTTGCCAGTTGATATCTATGTGGGAGGGGCTGAACATGCTGTTCTTCACTTACTTTACGCTCGTTTCTGGCATAAAGTGCTTTATGATTTAGGAGTTGTTCCAACTAAAGAACCTTTCCAAAAACTCTTTAACCAAGGAATGATTCTCGGAACCTCTTATCGTGATCATCGTGGGGCCTTGGTTGCAACTGATAAGGTTGAAAAACGTGATGGTGGCTTTTACCATATGGAAACAGGTGAAGCCCTTGAACAAGCTCCTGCTAAAATGTCTAAATCTCTTAAAAATGTTGTTAATCCTGATGATGTTGTTGAACATTATGGAGCTGATACTTTACGTGTTTATGAAATGTTCATGGGTCCACTTGATGCAAGTATTCCATGGTCAGAAGAAGGCCTTGAAGGGGCTCGTAAATTCCTAGATCGAGCTGTTCGAATGATTGAAAATTCAGAGATTAAAGCTGAAAATAATGGAGAATTGGACAAAGTTTACAATGAAACAGTGAAAAATGTTACTGAGCGTTTGGACTTGATGTACTTTAACACTGCAATTTCCCAATTAATGATTTTTGTTAATGCAGTTAATAAAGCAAAAGCTTTACCGTTAGAATACGCTAATGGCTTTGTCCAACTTTTGGCGCCATTTGCACCACATATTGCTGAAGAACTTTGGGTAAAATTAGGTAATGAAGCTGGAATTTCTTATGTTGCTTGGCCAACATTTGACGAAAGCAAATTAATTGAATCAGAAGTTGAAATTGTTGTTCAAATTAATGGTAAATTAAAAGCAAAAATTAAAATTGCTAAAGATTTAGCGCGTGAAGAACTTGAAAAAATTGGTCGTGAATCAGTTGCTGAGGCTCTTGAAGGTAAAAACGTGGTCAAAGTAATTGCTGTTCCAAATAAATTAGTTAATATTGTTGTAAAATAAAGATGACAATCTGAACATTTATCAGTTAAATCTTATAATAATTAGCTGTCAGTAAAAAGTGAGAGCTAAAGAATAAAAAGTAAAAAAAGCTGGTTGACAATTTGTCGACTAGCTTATTTTTTTGGAAGTCACAGAAGAGTTTAGAGTTGACCCTCAAAATTCTGTCAGTAATTTATTTATTAAATAAAACTCTCTACTGATGAGCTCGCTCAGGATAACAAATAAATAATCAACAACATAAGAAAGGTTGGGTCAGTAAAAATGATTGATTTCTTGCCCGAACAAGTTCGAACGCTCAATGAACTAGAAACTGCGACATTTAATTTTATCTTATCTAATTTATCAAGTATTGATAAAATGTCAGTCAGACAGCTTGCACAAGCTGTCCATGTTTCCACAGCAACAGTTATGCGCATGACCAGAAAACTTGGTTTTGAGGGCTGGGTAGAACTAAAATATTATCTTAAAAACCAAAATCAACTGACAGAAATTCCAGTTAATTACTATGAAAATTTATTACAACTCGACCTATTTTTACGAAAAATAACCTCTAAGGAAGCGGGAAGAAAATTAGAAGAAGCCGTCAAATTAATTCGAGAAGCTCGTTATATTATTTTTATTGGAGTAGGTTCTTCAGGAGCTTTAGCTGAATATGGTGCCCGCTATTTTACAAATATTGGCTTAGAATCTTATGCCATTTCTGACCCTTATCAAGCCGTTAAAGGCAAAGGTGCACCAGATGTTTTAAGCATTGTCTTATCCGCTTCGGGCGAAACAGACAAGATTATTGAACGAGTTGTCAAACTAAGAGAGGAAGCACCAGCAAAGATTATTTCAATTACCAATCATCCAGAAACGACCTTATCTAAACTTTCAAATATAAATTTAACTTATGGATTCCAAACGGAATATTCCGCCTATGACCCACTTGAAAATTTGACTTCTCAGCTCCCAGTCATTGCTTTTATTGAAATACTAGCTCATCAGGCAATGGAAAAAGCAGATAAATGTAACTAATCCTGTAACAGGTAACAAAGATAGAAAAGCCCCTTGCAAAAAAAATTGTAAGGGGTATTATTATATTGTAAGCGGTTTAATTAAAAGAGTACAGTCTTCAAAGTATCTGAACTGTCTTAACAAATTGAGTTCGACCTTCTTGAAATAAGTGAAAATGCGATTCGCCTTGCGACTTTGCCTTTTTATCACTTGCTTTAGCAAGTAGAGAAAACGGACAGCGTAGCTGATGAAATCAGCAAAGATAGTCGCTTAGAGCGAATGGATTGTGTAGCAGCTTGCTGCGTAGATAGATAAAATACGTTGAGCATTCCAGCTAAGTGTTAAAGCACTTGTTGGGGGGGCAAAACGCCAGCACAAAAGACAATTTTCCTCATTTCAGAACCGTCGGGCTCACATCTTAAAGGAGGTTTATTTATGAACGGCTTCATAAATAATAAAGTCTTACCGCCAATTATGAAATTCGTGAATACACGAGCGATGACTGCTTTGAAAAATGGAATGCTTTTTGCCATGCCATTTATCATTGTTGGGTCAATTTTCTTAATTCTGGCGAATATTCCAATTCCACCTGTGGCAAAATGGTTATCAGACAATGGCTGGTCAGCAATTTTTACCCAAGCATTTAACGTATCATTCGGTATTTTAGCGATTTGGGCAGCAGTCGGTATTGGCTATTCTTATGTCAAAGAAGCTGGATTTGGTGATGTTGCTTTACAAGGAGGATTAACTTCTCTCTCTGCATTTTTCATTGTTCAATCTCTAAGTATTGCAAATCCAATCACAGCGGCACTAGCTACTGGGAAAGAAGCCTCAGGCATTGGGAATCTCACAGGAACACAAGCAACGGCTGCTTTTGAAAAGCTTCCTCATGCCATGCAAGTCTTTCTAAATAATCCAGTGACAGGAGTGCTCAATTTAACTTGGAACGGTGGTCAAGGAATGATTGCGGCCATTATTATTGGTATTCTATCAGGCTGGGCTTATTCAGCAATGATGAAAGCAGGCTGGAAGATTACACTTCCTGAACAAGTCCCATCAAATGTTGCTAATCAATTCACTTCAATGATTCCAACAGGAGTAATTGTCGTCGCTGCTACGGTTGTCTATGCTTTATTTGATAAAATTGGTCATACCGATGCAGTAACCTTTATTTATCATTGGTTATCTGTCCCTCTACAAGGTTTAGGCGGCTCATTTGGTGGAATTATTATTATCTCACTCTTAGTTCCATTCTTCTGGTTCTTTGGGGTTCATGGTGGAATTATCATGGGAGCAATTACCTCTGCCTTTCTGATTCCAAATACCTTTGCCAATGCATCCCTTTATCAATCTCACAAATTGAGTTTAGCTAATGGTGCTCATATTGTGACCAATGAATTCTATAATAACTTTATTAATCTTTCGGGTTCAGGAATTACTTTTGGATTAATTATCTTTACGATTTTCTTTGCTCGTTCAGAACAGATGAAGTCAATTGGTAAAGTAGAGCTAGTCCCAGGTTTATTTAATATCAATGAACCTTTCTTATTTGGATTGCCACTTGTTTTAAATCCAGTCCTTGCTCTGCCATTCTTTCTTGTTCCAGTAGTCGTTTCGGCTACGGTTTACGGAGCGATTTATTTTCACATTGTTCCGCCAATGAATGGTGTTGCCGCGCCTTGGACCACTCCACCAATTATTTCTGGCTTTTTAATCGGAGGCTGGCAATATGCAGTGCTGCAAGTTATTGCGCTTTTAGAATCAATTTTGATTTATCTTCCATTTGCTAAAAAATATGACAAAATGTTGTTAGAACAAGAAGCAAATGCTGAAGTTGAAGAAGTTATTGCTTAGTAATTGAATAAGGAGGTTAGAAACTCCGGAGAAACTTTTTCTTCGGGATTTCTTTTTATAAAATTAAAGATAAAAGGGGACAAAATGGAAAATAAAATGCCAAAAGATTTTTTCTGGGGGAATTCAACTTCGTCAATGCAAACCGAAGGCGGCTGGAATGAAGGAGGCAAAGGGCCCTCTGTCTATGATGTGAATACCGCTGGACGTTCTGCCAAAGATTGGCAAGTAACAAATGATAATTATCATCATTATTCCCAAGATCTAGATCTTATGAAAGAAATGAATATGAATATGTATCGTTTCCAAATTTCTTGGTCACGAATTGTTCCTGACGGCGATGGTGAATTTAATGAGGAAGGAATTGCCTTTTATAATCGTCTGATTGATGATTTGCTTGCTCGTGGAATTGAGCCTATGATATGTCTCTATCATTTCGATATGCCATTAAATCTGGCTGAAAAGTACAATGGTTTTTTGAGTCGAAAAGTGAAAGAAGCATTTGTAAGATTTGGGCAAGAAATGATGAAAAGATTTGCTGACAAAGTCAAATATTGGATTGTTTTTAATGAGCATAATCTTTATTTTGCTGACGGTTTTGAGCATTATTCGGGAGTTTTGAAAAAAGAGCTGACACTTTCTGATATGTATACTGTTTTTCATCATACCATGCTTGCTCATTGCGAATTAACCCAATTTTTGCATGAAAATTTTGAAGCAAAAATAGGAGGAATGTTGGCGACTACGGAAATATATCCCGCAACTTTTTCACCAAAAGATAATTTATATCTTAGAAAATTTGATGAATTTTATAATCGAAATCTCTGTGATGTTTATGCTTTTGGTCACTATTCGCATGAGGTTATGACCTATGTTAAAAATCAGAACATCCAAATGGATTTTCAAAAAGGAGATGAAGAAATTTTAAAAAATGGAATTTCTGACTTTATTTCTTTTTCTTATTATCGCTCAATTTTACTTGATGCAAGTCAGCTGACAGAAAATGATGCACCAAATTCTTATTTGACTAAAGGAATGAAATTAAATCCGTTGCTTGAACATAATCAATGGGATTGGTCCATTGACCCAGAAGGCTTTAGAAGAATTCTAAGTAGATTATATAATGAATTTGGATTGCCTGTTTTTCCTATTGAAAATGGCATTGGTCAGTCAGAAATCTGGGATGGGAAAACAAAAATTGCTGATGACTTGAGAATTTCTTATCATCAGAAACATCTTGAAGCCATGAAAAAGGCAATATTTACTGACGGGGTAGAAGTTATGGGTTATCTTGGTTGGGGATTGATTGATATTCCTGCTTCATCTGGTGCTATTGATAAACGTTACGGTGCTGTTTATGTGGATCCAAAAAGTCATAAACGTATTCCAAAAAAATCATTTCATTGGTTTAAAAATGTTTTTGCTTCAAATGGTGATCATTTAGATTAGAATAATCAGTGATAAAAATGAAATAATGATAGAAAACTTATGATTTACTCATATCTCTTAATTAAACTGATAGCTAGGCTGTCAGTTTTTAAATTCATCATTAAAAAATTTTACTGACAGAATTTTTTTACTTATTGTCAGTATTTTTATCTGGCTGAAGAATAATCAGTTACTAGAAATCATAATTGGTCAGTGCTGACAGAATTTTTGTTACAATGAAAACATTGGAAAAAGCTTGAGAGGAAACAAAAATGTCTTTTTTTACAACAAATGATTTAGTAAAAATAAATTTTCATGATTATGGCAATCAGTTAAATCAACCTCTGATTCTAATTGGTGGCTATTCGTCCAGTGAAGTGACATGGTTTGCCCAAATAGAAACATTTGTAAATGCTGGTTATCGGGTGATTACTTATGATCATCGCTCACATGGAGATTCACAACAAGTTGATTATGGCTTGACTTTACACCGTTTGGCAATGGACCTAAAAGAATTAATTGACTATTTACAATTAAAAAATGTTGTCTTAATTGGCCATTCGATGGGTGCGGCAACAATTATGGCTTATGAAGAATTATTTACTGACGAAAATGTATCAGCAATAATTACAGAAGATCAGGCCCCAACTTTCTTCAAATCGGCAGATTGGCTCAATGGTCAATATGGGAAAACACTGACAGAGCTGTCAGTATTTATTGATGATTTTCCAAAAACTCGGTTGACACAAAAAAAGTTGTCAGATAGTGTAAAACGAACACTGGGACATGGAATGAAACCTTTCGATTTCAAACGCTATCGTCCTTTACTGCAAAATGTTATTTTGCAAGATTGGCGTCCTGAGCTTGGGCAAGAAAAAAAACCACATTTATTTTTTGCCGGCGAGAAATCTCCGATTTTTCCAGCAATTCATGCTCAAGCAGCGCGTGAATTACAAAACAATCCAAATTCGGAAGTTCAAATTTTTGAAGGATGTGGGCATATCTTACATTTAGAAGAAATTGAGAAATTCAACCAAGCAGTCATTGATTTTCTCAACAAAATAAAAAAAGACTGATGTGGTCAGTCTTTTTTTGCTGATCGTCAGTAAAATTTAAACTAGTAAGAAAGGCAGTATTATAGTCTTAAAAGTATTAAATAAATTTTATTTTCATATCATTTTTTTCTCATAATAAAACTTGATAAAATAGAATTAAGAAATGGAAAGGAGCTAAACCATGAAAAATAATAACATGGAACTTGCCCAAAATTCAAAAACTGATGATCAGCAAAAACCAAAGAATTTTAAAATTGAAACAACCGTAATGAAATTAGTAGTAGATAGCTATCTCCATGGCGCTCAAACCTGTGAAGTTCAAAAAGGAAAAATTTTAGGCGTCAGTATTCATCAAGGAGCATGTGATAGTATTCACCTTTTTATTAACGACGACCATAAAGTCACAGTAGAAGTTAGTCAAGGCATTAGCCGAATTTCACTGATGCAAAAGAAAAATATTGAAGACATTGACTATATACTTCCTTTCATGAAATGTTTAGGTGTATCTGAGGGGCAAGTCTTAAAAAATTATTCAATTATTTAAAAAAGCCGTATACTGCGGTTTTTTATTTTAAAAATTACAGAAAGTAAATTTATAAACAGAAAAATGTATATTTATTTCGATAAGAGGTATAATATTTTTTGGAATTATTATTAGTAGGAGGCCAAGAGAAATGGCTAAGAAAAAAATCGTTATTGTAGGTGCTGGATTTGCTGGAGTTTCAGCCACACGCTTACTTGCAAAAACTTTGAAAAATGATGCAGAAATTATAGTTATAGATAAACATGATTTTCAAACTTCAATGACCCAACTTCATGAAGTTGCAGCGAGTCGTGTTGAGGCAGATGCTGTTCAATATCATTTGAATCGAACAATTGGAAAATTTAATAACGTTAAAGTGGTAAAAGAGTCACTTGTTGAACTTGATAAAGCTAACAAAAAAGTGATTACAGATAAAAATAGCTATGACTATGATTATTTAGTCGTTTCAATGGGTGGAGAACCCAATGATTTTGGTGTACCAGGTGTTAACGAATATGGCTTCACACTTTGGTCACTTGAAGATGCTTTGAAAATAAAAGCACATTTGAAAGAAATGGTTCAAGCAGCAGCTAAAGAAGCTGATTCAGAAAAACGCAAAAAATTGTTAACCTTTAGCGTGGCTGGTTCAGGATTCACTGGAATTGAAATGGCCGGAGAATTGATTGATTGGCGTAAAAAAGCATCTAAAAAATACGGCATTCCAGAATCTGAATTTACAATCAATATTGTTGAAATGATGCCAACAATTATGAATATTTTAGACCGTAGTTTAGCAGATAAAGCACTCGTTTACCTTCAAAATAAAAACATCAATGTCCTTGTAAATCATGGAATTACAGCTGTTGCACAAGATCATATCACTGTTAATGTTGGTGGGCGTGACGAGGAAAAAGTTGTTAAAGAAATTCCAGGAAATACATTAATTTGGACAACAGGGGTACAAGGAAATACAGAAGCAGAAGCTTGTCAACTTTCAGAAACAGAACGTGGTCATCGTCTTCAAGCAAATGAGTACATGGAAGCGATTGGCCAAGAAAATCATGGCATCTATGTTGCAGGAGATGTATCAGGTTATATTGTTCCCGAAAATGGTCGCCCAACTCCTCAAATTGTAGAAGCAGCAGAACAAACAGGAAGCACGGCCGCTAAAAATATCATTGCAGATATTAAAGGTGGCGAAAAAACCAAATTTGTTGGAAATTATCGTGGAACACTGGTTTCTATTGGTTCAGGCTATGCGGTTGGGACAGTTGGAAAAACAAAATTAAGTGGTTTTTCAGCAACATTCATGAAACATATGGTTTATCTTGTTTATACCTTTGAAATTCGTTCTGGTCATTATTTCTTCAAATATATCAATGACCAACTTTTCCACAAAGGGGCAATTTAAGTTAAAATAAAATATAAATATAAAACTTTTCCATAAAAAAATTTGGAAAAGTTTTTCTTGTGTAACAGTTTACAAATTGCTCTAAAAAGGATATAATAGTGCCTGACGTTATTATTATATTACTAGTAGGAGAACCATTCTAAATGACTAAGAAACAAATCGTAGTCATCGGTGGTGGTGTTGCAGGAGTACATGCGACGCGTGAGCTTTCTAAAAAGCTCAAAGCAGATGCTGACATCACACTGATTGACAAACATAGTTACCACACAACCATGACTCAACTTCACGAAGTTGCAGCAGGACGTGTTCCATTCACAACTGTACAATATGATTTCCAAAAGCTTTTAGGAAAACGTAAAAACGTTAGTCTTATCACTGACTCTGTCGTCAGTCTTGACAAAGAAAACAAACAAGTAATCACAAAACATGGTCGTTATAGCTATGATTATGTCATTGTTGCCCTTGGTGGCGAACCAAATGACTTTGGAGTTCCTGGTGTTAAAGAACATGGGTTTACACTTTGGTCACTTGAAGATGCAATGCGAATCAAACGTTATTTGGAAAAAATCGTCCAATATGCATCAACAGAAGTTGATGATGAAAAACGCCGTGCTCTTTTAACAATTTCAGTTGCCGGATCAGGATTTACTGGGATTGAAATGGCAGGCGAATTGATTGATTGGCGTAAAAAAGTTTCAACAGATTGGAAGATTCCTGAAGAAGAAATCACAATCAACGTTGTTGAAATGATGCCAACAATCCTTAATACTTTAGACCGTAAACAAGCAGATAAAGCTCATGCTTATCTTGAAAAGAAAAATGTTCACGTTTTAACAAACCACGGTATTGTTGAAGTAGCAAAAGATCATATCAAAGTAAATGTTGGTGGGCGTGACGAAGAAAAAGTTGCCAAAGAACTTCCAACTCACACATTGATTTGGACAACTGGTGTTCAAGGAAATACAGCTGCAAAAACAGACCTTAATGAAACAGAACGTGGACATCGTCTTCAAGCAAATGAATACATGGAAGCTGTTGGTTTTGAAGGAAAAGGGATTTATGTTGCTGGTGACGTTTCAGGATATATTGAACCAGATACTGGTCGTCCAACACCACAAATCGTTGAAGCTGCGGAACAAACAGCACACACAGCAGCGGCAAATATTCTTGCAGACATCAATGGCGGAAGCAAACATAAACATGAAAGTAAATACCAAGGAACAATGGTTTCAATTGGTTCAACTTGGGGAGTTGCCAAAATCGGTAGCATGCGTCTAACTGGTTTCTGGGCAATGTTGATGAAGAATATTGTTTACTTTATCTATACTTTACAAATTCGTTCAGCGCATTATTTCTGGCGTTATGCCTTGGATGAAGTCTTCCGCGTAAAAGATAATCGTAACTTTATGCGTGGTCATACTTCACGTCAAGGAAATGTACTTTGGGCTGTTCCACTTCGTATTTTCTATGGTGTGGTTTGGTTTACCGAAGCAATTAAGAAAATTGTCGGTGATGGTCAATACTTCAACCCAACGACTTGGTTTGGTAAAGGTTCTTGGTTTACAAATGACCTTAAATTCCCATTCTCATGGTTGCAAGAAGCACCAAAAGCCGCTGACGCAGCCGCAGGCGCTTCAACAGCCGCTTCATCAAGTTCTAGTGTAGCCGATGCAGCCGCAGGTGCTACAGGCGCAGCAACAACAGCCGCTTCAAGTGGTGGTGGCGAAGCTGCTCATAAAGCAACTGAATGGGGCCTCTCATACGCTTACGGTTCTGACCCAATGACTGTTTTTGACAAAGTGCCACATTGGATGGAACCTATCTTTAAGTTTATGATTCCAAACCGTGAAGTCGCATTGTTCATGCAAAAATTCATGTCAATTGTTGAAATCTTCCTTGCACTTGCCCTTATTTTTGGATTGTTCACTTGGATTGCAGCAGCAGCAACAGCCGCATTGACTGTTATGTTCTCACTTTCAGGAATGTTCTACTGGGTTAACATTTGGTTTATTCCAGTGGCAATTGCACTTATGAATGGTTCAGGTCGTTCATTTGGTTTAGATAAATGGGTTCAACCTTGGATTCAAAGATGGCTAACCAAAATATGGTATGGTCAATCGCGTTCAATTTACAAAGGACGTCAATAGAAAATAGCTCTGCGGAGCTATTTTTTTTTGCCTGAAAAAGCTTGAAAATTATGTTATGATATTTGAAGATAAAAGATAGTTTAAAAACTATCTTTGTAAGAACTGAGGTTTAAATGGATAATTTAAGATATAAAAGTGTCTTTGACATCATTGGTCCAGTGATGATTGGACCTTCAAGCTCGCATACAGCTGGTGCTGCTCGAATTGGTAAAATTGTACGTTCTATTTTCGGTGAACTTCCAGAAAAATTGGAGATTCATCTTTATGAATCTTTTGCTAAAACTTATCGGGGTCATGGAACAGATGTTGCTCTTGTTGCAGGGGTTTTAGGAATGGATACAGATGATGAACGTCTGCCAATGGCGCCTCAGCTTGCTTTTGAACAAGGAATGGAAATTTCTTATGTTCCACATCCAGAAGAAAAAGCAGAACATCCCAATACCGCACGTTTAATCGCCAAAAAAGGGGATCGAACAATGACCGTGACTGGAATTTCAATCGGTGGTGGAATGATTCAAGTGACAGAATTAAATGGATTTGATATTGCAATTTCGGCTGGTGTTCCGACATTTGTGGTCATTCATGAAGACGTTCCAGGGATGATTGCTAGAGTTTCTAGTGTCCTTTCAGAACATCAAATTAATATCGCACAAATGAATGTAACCAGAGAAGCTAAGGGTGAAAAAGCGATTATGATTTTAGAAGTTGATACACCAAATGTTAAGGAAGTAATTGAGGAAATGAAACTTATTCCTCGTTTGCACGCCGTTAATTTCTTTAATTAAAAGCAGTATAGGAATAAATATGTTTAAAAATATAGAAGAATTAATCGAGGATTCTAAAAATTATTCCTCGGTCACAGAATTAATGATTGCCATTGAAATGGAACAAACTGGACGAAATCGTGAACAAATTTGGGAAATGATGGAACACAACCTAGAAACGATGCTTGATTCTGTTAAAAAAGGGCTTGCTGGTAAAAAATCACTTACAGGTCTTACTGGTGGCGATGCAAAGTTGATGGATGATTATATTAAATCAGGCAAAGCACTTTCGGGTGAGCTCATCTTAGGAGCAGCTCGTGATGCTGTTGCCGTCAATGAAGTGAATGCACAAATGGGGCTCATTTGTGCGACACCAACTGCCGGATCAGCCGGCTGTTTGCCAGGTGTTTTAACTTCGGCTATTAAAACTTTAGACTTGAGTCATGAACAGCAAGTGGAATTTTTATTTGTAGCAGGAGCCTTTGGACTTGCGATTGCAAATAATGCAACGATTTCTGGAGCTGAGGGTGGCTGTCAAGCTGAGGTCGGTTCTGCTTCGGCAATGGCATCAGCTGCACTCGTTTTAGCTGCTGGTGGTTCTGCAGAACAAGCAGGCTATGCGATTGCTATTGTCTTGCAAAACATGTTAGGCTTAATTTGTGACCCTGTTGCTGGTTTGGTTGAAATCCCTTGTGTTCACCGTAATGCAATGGGGGCGTCACAAGCAATGATTTCAGCTGATATGGCTTTGGCTGGGGTTAAAACAGTGATTCCAGTTGACGAGGTGGTCAATACCATGTATAATGTGGGACGTTCTCTACCAGCTGCTTTTAGAGAAACAGCTGAGGGTGGTTTGGCCCAAACACCCACTGGACGTAAAATTATGGAAGAATTATTTGGTTAAGATTAAACTTAAAAATTCGAATGATAAAATTCGAATTTTATTTTTTAGGTTGAATACTTGACTTTTAGTGTTTACACGTGTAAACTTATCTTATGAAAATGAATAGGGAAAGGAGAAAAAATGAACGAAGTAGAATTTAATGTATCAAATGCCGAATTAATCGTTATGCGTGTAATTTGGTCTCTGGGAGAAGCGCGAGTTGATGAAATTTATGCGCAAATCCCCCAAGAATTAGAATGGTCATTGGCCACTGTTAAGACTTTACTTGGTCGACTGGTAAAAAAAGAAATGCTTTCTACCGAAAAAGAAGGAAGAAAATTTGTTTATCGTCCATTGATGGAAGAATGTACGGCTATAAATTTAATGGCCGATGGTCTAATCCAAAAAGTTTGTGAAACGAAACATGTCAATGTTTTGCAAGAGATGATTGAAAAATCGACTTTGACGGCAAAGGATATTGAACTTTTGCAAGAATCACTTAAAGCCAAAGAAGTGGTAGGACAAAAACATTGTAATTGCTTAGAAACAAGTGGACTTTGTGCTTGCAAACATGAACATGAGCAGATTTCTGCTTAAAAAGGAGAATAGAAAATGAAAGAAACTTTAAAAATTGAGGGAATGACTTGTGACCACTGTGTAATGCATGTGACAAATGCTTTGGAAGCTATTGAGGGTGTTGAAAAAGCGAAAGTCTCTTTGAAAAAGAATGAAGCACTAGTTAAATTTTCTGCCCCAGCAGATATGGATAAAATGGCTGTTGCCGTTGCAGAGGCTGGCTATAAAGTAATTTAAAAAACACTTCGTTTGTGAATTGAATTTAAATTTGCTAGAATGAAATTGGTAAAGCAAACCCCAAATATTGTTTTACTAAATAATAACAGGTCATCTTCATTCCCCAAATGAAGATGATTTTTTCTTGACTTTTTTCGTTTACAGTTGTAAACTATATTTAGAGATAAAATATAGAAGAGGTAAAAATGCGGAGTCAATCATTTGTAATTACAGGAATGACCTGTGCAAATTGTGTAAATACAGTTTCAAAAACATTGAATCAGTCAGATAAAATTATGGAAGCAACGGTAAATTTGGCGACTGAGAAAGCCAAAATTGTTGCTGACGATAATATTTCTGACCAAGAAATTATTAACTTGGTGGAAAAAGCGGGTTATGGAGCCATTGTTAATGACAAAGCTCATCAGGAAAAAATTGCACGTCAAGCTGCAAAAAAAGCAAGAAATTTGGCTTTGTCTTTTTGGATTGCTTTAATTTTGACTTTACCTTTAGTAGTTGCAATGTTTGCTGATATCTTCGGAGTACATGCAAATTGGGTCATGTTTTTACATGAACCAATCGTACAATTGATTTTGGCAACTCCAGTACAATTCGTTATTGGTTGGCGCTTTTATGTTGGCGCTTATCATGCTTTGCGAAATAAATCGGCAAATATGGATGTTTTAGTGGCTTTAGGAACTTCGGTTGCTTACTTTTCGAGTTTGATTTTGGCTGTTTTTATGAGCCAATCGAATGCTTTGAATTTTGAATCATCGATGGTAATTATCACTTTGGTAGTCATGGGGAAACTTTTAGAACATAATGCAAAAGAGAAAACAACGCAAGCAATTACTGGATTAATGTCTAGTCGAGCAACTTTTGTTCATACGGAATCGACTGATTTAGCGATTGAAGAAGTTCAAATGGGACAAGTGATTCGCATTTTGCCAGGAGAGAAAGTGCCTTTGGATGCGATGATTCTTTCTGGCAAAGCATCTTTTGATGAATCGATTTTGACAGGTGAAGCCTTACCTGTTGTAAAAATGGTTGATGAAGTCATTTTTGAAGGAACAATTAATTTAGATGGTGAAGTTAAAGCGGTTGTTGTTCATGATTTAAATGATTCAACAATTTCAAGAATGGTTGAAATGATGAGTGAAGCACAAGGCTCAAAACCAAACATTCAAAAATTAGCTGACAAGATTTCAGGGATTTTTGTGCCAGTTGTGTTAGTTATTGCTCTGATAACTTTCATTGCGACTTGGGCTGTCAGCGGAATTTTACTGACAGCAATCATGCATTCAGTAGCTGTTTTGGTCATTGCTTGTCCTTGTGCGCTTGGTTTAGCTACACCAACTGCCATTATTTCTGGGACTGGTTTGGCTGCTAAAAATGGTTTGTTGATTAAAAATGCCAATGCTTTGGAACTTGCCGGATTAGTTAAAACAGTATTTTTTGATAAAACTGGGACAATTACAACAGGTGAATTTGAACTGACAGATTTTAAATTACTGACAGAAAGTGAAAAAGTTACTGACAGCTTTAATTCTATTGAAGAAAAAATGGCAAGTGATGAGTTTAAATTATTGGCTAGTCTAGAAGCTCACTCTAATCACCCCTTGGCTAAATCTCTTAAATTTCAAGGTGATTTATATGAACTGACAGATTTATCAGAACTTGCGGGTCGTGGACTTTCTGCTAAAATTAATGGTCAGGAATATTTTGCGGGCAATGATAAATTAATGACAGACTTAAATCTGTCAGTCCCAGAAACAGATGATACGGTCATTTATTTGGCAAATAAAGAAAAATTATTAGCGATGGCTGTTTTTAGTTCAAGTCTAAAGGATGATGCGCTTAAGACAATTCAGACCTTGCAAAAACGTGGTCTAAAGACTGTTATGTTGACAGGAGATAATGAAAATTCGGCAGCAAAAATTCAAAAACTTGTTCATTTAGATGAAGTTAAAAGCGGTTTAAGACCTGAAGAAAAAGCAGAAATTGTGCAAAATAGCCCAAATTCAATGATGGTTGGTGATGGAATCAATGATGCTATTGCTTTAGCGTCAGCGACCGTCGGGCTGGCAATGGCAACTGGGTCAGATATAGCTATGGAAGCTGGTGATGTGACTGTTACTAGCGGTCAGCTTCATAAAATTTCCACTTTCTTTGAAGTAGCTAAAAAAACAATTTCCAAAATTAAGCAAAATTATTTTTGGGCTTTCGTTTATAATGTCATTGGCATTCCACTTGCAGCTTTTGGATTACTCAATCCAATGCTCGCTGCAGCGGCAATGAGTTTATCATCAGTTTCTGTTATTTTGAATTCCTTACTTTTGACAAAAACAAAAATAAAAAACGTTGAATAATCAACGTTTTTTGTTCAGAATTTACTGATAGAATTTTTTAAAGACAATCTGCCTTATTTTTTATACAATTCTGGGTCAAGCAAGCCACCTTTTTTGAAATTGACTTCAAAATGTTTGGTCTTTAAAGAATAGGAAACAGGGATGCTGACAGCAACTAGGATTCCGAGCGTAAAGGGGATAATTGATTTAGCTTTCATTTTTTGTTCCTCCAGATTTTTTAGGTTTATTAGTAAAATAGTTGTAACCAATAAATAACAGAATTCCTAAAATAAAGCAAATGATTCCTTCTTTTAGTCCGTTAGGGAAGAATTTTAGTTCAAGACGATGACTGCCAGCAGGAACGCTAACTTTCATAAAACCAGATTGAGCTTTACTGACAGCCACTTTTTTTCCATCAACTTTTGCTGACCAGCCTTTATCATAAGGAATTGTCAAGAAAATATCGCCCTTTTCTTTTTCCGTATAAGTCATGCGAACCCCGTTTTTTATCATTTCTGTTTTAGGACTACGAGATTGTAGAAGTGCCATTTCTTTTAGATAAGCTTCAGTGTCCAGACGCCAGAATGAAGTGGTATCAAAAGTAACTTGTGAGTTTTCAGGAAATGCTAAGGTCACTTTTAGCTTAGTTTCCTTACTGAAACTTCCTAAATTCAAGAAGGAGCCAGTATCATTTGTACCAACGTAATAACTATTGAGAGAACGTGTCATTTTTGGATTGGAAACATCAGAAATAGTAATCAATGTATTCTCAGCATTACTATTTAGATAAGTAATATTGGGAACAGATAAATAAATTTGACTATTTGCCGCCACGGTAATTCCGTAGGTGACTGAAACATCAGTAGCTGTAGAAGTTTTTGGCCGAGTCAGAGTAACAGAATTGCCAGCACCCGTGATTTTATCAGCAGTTTCTTCACTGGTCGTGTAAAATGGAGTAAAGAATGTAGTTTTCGATTTTGTCAAAGCGTTAACTAAAGCTGTTTGATTATTAATAAAGCTGCTAGCTTGAGCCTTATCAGTGAATTTAGCATCTTCAAATCCATTGGGAACGAAGACACCAAGACCCATCGCATTTGAGTTTTTGCTCAAATTACTGAGCGCATTGGAAACTGGTGAAAATCCAAATTTTGGAGGTTGAGCCTGGCTTATATTATATTTAATTCCAAAAATCGAATCCATCAGTAATGTATTCCCAGGATAACGTAAATTCAAATATGTACTGTCAGTGTGAAATCCTAACTGACGCATGATTGAACTGGCGTTGCTGTTACGAACAGATGAAAATTGGGAAAGTGCATTAAAATTGTACTTCATGCCATCATTTGCTGTATCAGGAACAGTGTTATCCATTCTGGCAAAACCAGAACCAGTAAGCTCATTCACCTTATTGGCAATCGGTTCTATAGAATTCACTTGGGTATTATAGTAATCACGACTAGCAAAATTCCACTCTTTTTGTATTCCTTGAACCTGATAAAGGGCATTAACACCAGCTTCAACAGTCATGAAAACAAAGAGAATAATGACAAATAGATGAGCTGAAATCCATTTCCTAACAGAATTAATAGACAAGATTAAATAAGCAAGACCAAACAAGAAAGTCAACATAACTTGTGAAGTCATTACATATTTATAGTGTCCAAAAATTAAAGTAGCAAGAAAACCTGTAATTAGAAAAAGACTAATAGTCAGAATATGCCAAGTCTTTATTTCCTCCCAGCGAGATAGAGTCTCCAAAGCCATTAAAACAAGAAGCAAACTAAATAAGAAAGCATAGCGGTGCAAGAACATATTTGGTGAATGCATTCCTTGCCATAGTAAATCTAAAGCTTGAAGATAAAATGAAGCAACAAAGAAAGCAATGATTCCTAGAAAGGCAAATTTACTTCTGAGACGAATACTTTTAGTGAAAAAGAAGAGAATAGCCAAAGCTAAAGGCATCATTCCAACATAAATCATTGGAATGGCATTGAATTGAGTAGTATCATAAGTGCCAACAAAATTATTAGCGAAAAGGTCAAAAAGATGAGAATTTTCTGTAAAGACACCTGACAAAGTTGAAAGAGCATCGGAATTATTAGACTTCAAATCAAGATACATGGGTAAGAGCATGATTAGGCTGGACAGACCAGCTAAAGCAGAAGAAACCACAAAATCAAGCACTTTTGTCCAAGACCATTTTTCGTAAGTCATCCGTGCCAAGAAATAGAGCACTAAGAAAATAGCCACCATAAAGCCAAAATAATAATTTTGGATAAATAGAATCAATAAACTAACGAAATAAAGCCAGCGTTTTCGTTCATCCATTAAGCGATGAAGTCCCCAAATAATTAGAGGCAAGAGAATGAAAACATCTAACCACATCGTAATTTCAAGCTGTGAGGTCAAAAAACTCATCAGTGCGAAAGCTGTACTTATTGACAAAACAATCAATTTAGAAAGCTTTTGATACATGTTTTTGAAACTGACAAATGCTGATAGACCAATCAAGCCAAATTTTAGTATGGTCAGTAAATATAAAGCATCAGGCATTGATTTTACATCAAAGAAAAATGTAAGTGGCATGAGAAAACTTCCCATGTAGTAAGCCGAAAAAGCATAAAGATTGAGGCCGAGACCGCTGGTAAAAGTATATAAGAAACCAGAAGAACCACCCGAATGTAAAATATTACGATAGAGAGAATGAATGGCGACATACTGATGATATGCATCCCCAGCCAAAATTGACCGTGAACTCCCCCAATAAATCCCAGTCATTGCAAGAACGATAACCATTAATAATAATGGAATAAAAAAACTTGCAAGAAGTGCCCATTTATTTTTCTTGATAAATTTCATATTTCTATTATACCAAAGATACAAAAATCAAACTTATATTAAGTGTATTAAAAAAATACTGACAAACCTGTCAGTACTTTTTATCTAAACGATTTCTAATCTCGTCAGCAATTTCTTCTAATGCTTCAATTCCATTGACTTGCGGGATTTTATAACCAATAAAATAAGGAGAAGTAATAAAGCGAGGAACAATTTTACAAATATATTTATCATCGAAATGATGGAAAAAGAGATTATAAGAATCGCAACGCCCATTCATATAGTCTGTCATTAAATAAGAGGTAATCCCGTGAACATTGTCAGCCAATTTTTCAACATTTTCAAGTTCAGAAATAATAACATTAAATTCCACAAAGCCCATAATAGGTCGAGTAGACAAAGTAACAGTCAGACCATTCTTTCTGATTTCGACTCCTTCAAAATTTTCTTTTGCAATTTGAGCATAACCGTCAGTTTCTTCTAAGCCAACGACTTGCAAATGAGGGTGGCGCAATGTTCCGCCAGAGCGAGGGCCAAAATTTTTGAACATCAAAACGGATTGATATTTGCCAGATTGAATCATTTCATCCCAACATTCAAAAGCAAAAGAAAAAACCTCACGATTTTCTTCCACACCATAAGTAGAAATATCACCTAGATGTTCATCAGACTCAATAATCACAGTCATCATTGAATTTTTAAGTGTTGGAAATTTATTTTTTAACCAAATTTTATGGTCAGAAGTTTTAAAAATACCTGTCAGATTTTCCACATCACAAAAAGGACAAAGAACTTCCTTAGGTACAACTGTTTCATTACGTTTTTTTGTTCCAATAGCTGTATTGAAAACTAAAGGATTTTCACTATGTTTAATCATTATGACATTATACCACTTTTTTTGACTACTTTTTTTATTCAAAGGCTAGTTTTTACTTAGGCAATGTGTTATAATATTCCAGTTACCTATTAATGTTCAGCCTTCAACTGCAACATTTACAAAAGTCAGCCTTCAACTGATATTTTGTCTAACTTGAAAAGAAAAATTTACTGACGAAATCGTCTAGTTTTTTTCGTCAGCACTTTTATTTCTTTTCAAAATCAAAATAGAAAGAGATGGTGAAAAATTAATGGATAACACAAATACTCAACTTATGTCTGGTAAGAGTCCAGCACAAACACGTGTCGTTGTCGGAATGTCCGGTGGTGTCGATAGCTCAGTCACAGCTTTGCTTCTTAAAGAACAAGGTTATGATGTTATTGGCGTCTTCATGAAAAACTGGGATGATACCGACGAAAATGGTGTCTGTACAGCCACTGAAGACTACAAGGATGTAGCTGCAGTAGCTGATCAAATTGGCGTTCCTTATTACTCAGTCAATTTTGAAAAAGAATACTGGGACCGTGTTTTTGAATACTTCCTCGCTGAATATCGCGCTGGACGTACCCCAAATCCTGATGTCATGTGTAATAAGGAAATTAAATTTAAAGCTTTCCTAGATTATGCTATGGAATTAGGAGCAGACTACGTCGCAACAGGTCATTATGCCCAAGTTCGTACAGATGAAAATGGTATCGTTCATATGTTACGTGGTGCGGACAACAACAAAGACCAAACTTATTTCTTAAGTCAATTGACCCAAGAACAACTCAAGAAAACAATGTTCCCATTGGGACATTTGGAAAAGCCTGAAGTACGTAAGATTGCTGAAAAAGCAGGACTTGCAACCGCTAAGAAGAAAGATTCAACAGGAATTTGCTTCATTGGTGAAAAGAATTTCAAAAAGTTCCTTGGAGAATATTTACCAGCTCAACCAGGTAAAATGATGACACTTGACGGTATCGAAATGGGAAATCATGCCGGTTTGATGTATTATACAATCGGTCAACGTGGTGGTCTTGGTATCGGTGGACAACACGGTCAATTAACAAGTGACCCATGGTTTGTTGTTGGTAAAGACTTAACTACTAATACCCTTTATGTTGGACAAGGTTTCCATCATGAACACCTTTATTCAACAAGTCTTGACGCAAGCGATTTGAGCTTTACCAGAGAAATGCCAGAAACTTTTGACCTTCACTGTACAGCAAAATTCCGTTATCGCCAAGAAGATACAGGAGTAACTATTCACGTTAATGGTGATAAAGTAACCGTTGATTTCGACGAACCTGTTCGAGCAATTACTCCCGGACAAGCTGTTGTTTTCTATGATGGAGAAGAATGTCTTGGTGGTGCGATGATTGACGTAGCCTACAAAGCACAAAAAGTAATGCAATATCAATAAAATATTGACCTGTCAAAGTTTTGACAGGTTTTTTTGAACAAAAAAAGAAACGGTTTTCATAACTTGTCGATAATATTTCTGTACATAATAAAATACTTATAACTTTTTTAATATAAATCAAGAAAAAAGCTTTCCCTAAGCGATTTTTTATGGTATAATGTTTTGTAAGGCTGTGTACCAGCCAAATTGTTGGAGGAATTTTTTTTACAAATGAACGAATTTGAAACATTATTAAACAGCGTTGAAGACGTTAAAGTACGTGACGTCGTTAAGGGTGAAATCCTTTCAGTTGAAAACGGGCAAGCAACTGTTGCCATCGTAGGAACTGGTGTTGAGGGTGTCCTTACACTTCGCGAAATCACTAACGATAAAGATGCTGATATCAATACATTCGTTAAACCTGGAGATGTTCTTGATTTGCTTGTTATCAAACAAATCGTTGGTAAAGAAGCCGAAGGTGCAAACGTATATCTCCTTTCATTGAAACGTCTTGAAGCTCGTAAAGCTTGGACTCAATTGGAAGGCAAAGAAGGCGAAATCGTAACAGTTAAAGTTACTAAAGACGTTAAAGGCGGACTTTCAGTAGACTATAACGGTGTTCGTGGATTTATCCCTGCATCTATGATTGACACTTACTTTGTTAAAGATACTAAGAAATTTGTTGGCGAAGAAATCGAAGCTAAAATTATCGAAGTTAACGCTTCAGAAAACCGCTTCATCCTTAGCCGTCGTGCAGTTGTTGAAGCTGAAGCAATCGAAATGCGTAAAGAAGCTTTTGCACAACTTCAAGAAGGCGATATCGTTGAAGGTACAGTTTCACGCGTAACTAACTTCGGTGCATTCGTTGACCTTGGTGGTATCGACGGATTGGTTCACGTTTCTGAACTTTCACATAGCCGTATCAAACGTCCATCAGACGCAGTAAAACCTGGCGATGTTGTTAACGTTAAGATTTTGAAACTCGACCCAGAAGCTGGACGTCTTTCACTTTCACTTAAAGCTACACAACCTGGACCATGGGAACAAGTTGAAGAAAAAGCACCAGTTGGATCAACTGTTGAAGGAACTGTTAAACGTTTGACAGACTTCGGTGCCTTTGTTGAACTTTATCCAGGTGTTGAAGGACTTGTTCACGTTTCACAAATTTCATGGGAACGTGTTGAAAATCCAAAAGATGTTCTTAAAGTTGGTCAAGTTGTGAACGTAAAAGTTCTTGACGTGAAACCTGCTGAAGAACGTATCTCACTTTCAATCAAAGCGCTTGAAGAAGCTCCAGCTCGTCCAGCTCGTAACAACGACAACGACGGTGAAAAACGTGATCGCAAACCACGCGCACCACGTAAAGCAGCTAAACCTTCATACGATTTGCCTGAAACACAAGAAGGCTTCTCACTTGCTGATTTCCTCGGTGAAGACTTCGATATTAACGATTTGTAAGAAAAATTCAAAAATATCCTCTAAAAGACCCGCTGGGTCTTTTTTTGTACATATAAGTAGTCAAACTAGCTTTGAATTGTCTGAAATATTTGCTATAATTTAATTGTTTAATAGTTAAGGATTATTTGTTTATTAAAAAGAGAGGGAAAAATGGAAGAAGGACAAGCACATATTCAATTAACGAAGACTGATGCTAGACTAGATGCAATTATTGTAGGTGATCCAGCTCGAATAGATCAGGTCACAAAATTTTTGACCGATGTAAAAAATTTAAAATACAATCGAGAATTTCGCTCAATCTGTGGAACTTATAAAGGTAAGGAACTATTAGCTTTGTCAACAGGTGTAGGTGCACCGTCAGCTGCTATTGCGATTGAAGAGCTTCATAATATTGGAGTTAAGAGAATTATCAGAGTAGGTTCTGCGGGTGCTTTGCAGTTAGGAATCGATTTAGGAAGTCCAATTATTGGAGAAGGAGCAGTACGAGATGACGGTTTGACAAAAATGTATGTACCCGAACAATATCCAGCAGTTCCATCTACTGATTTGTTAAATAAAGCAAAAGAAATTGCTCCTGATGCTTTTTATGGAATTATTCGTTCTCATGATGGTTTTTATATGGACAATCATGAAGAAACTCAAGCATATTGGTCTAAATTTGGAATTGTGGGCGAAGATATGGAATCTGGTGCATTGTTTACAGTCGGACGTTTACGAGGAATAGAAATTTTATCCATTTTGAATAATGTTGTTGCTTACGGAGGGGATTTACAAGCGGGAGTCAATGATTTAGTTTCAGGAAATGATAAAGTTAATAAAGGTGAGCTTCGGACAATTGAGATTGCTCTAGAAATTTTAAATCGCTAATATAAATATTACTTGTAAATTGATTAGAGTTGAAAAATAGAACTGAAATTACCATCATATTTTAAATTAATAAAGCGGTAAGCATTACTCTTGACTGCTTTTAAGCGTTAGGATAAAAAGGAGAAAAAATGACAAAAGATTCTTGGCTTTTTAAGCAACTTTTTGCAAATTGGAAGAAATTTGAAATCACATATATCTTAATTTTATTGTTCTTACAAGTGATTGTCTATATCATTGCCCCTGATTCTTTCATTGGAATGATATCTGGTGTATTTGGTGTACTTTGTCTCATTTATGGGATGAAAGGTCGTAAAATTAATTTTGCATTCGGTTTAGTTCAGACCTTAGCGATGACATTAATTGCTTATCAGACTCACTCATGGATGAGTTTTGTTATGGGAATTTTTTATGTCTTATCTCAACCTGTGGGTTGGTTTTTTTGGGGACAGGATGATGCTATCCATGAATTTAGACCAAAAACTCGTCGTCTAATTTTTCTAGGTGCTTTTATTGCTTGGTTGGTCGTTTGGGGCATAGATGCCCTATTAAATGGACAACTTCCTTATTTTGATGCTCTAAATTTAATTATTCCACTCATTGCACAAGTATTGTATATTTTGAAATATAAAGAAAATTGGTCGCTGTGGATTGTGGTTAACACGGCAGCAGTAATTTATTGGACAATTTTAACGGTACAATTTATTATGGGAGTAAACACCCAAGGGCAGTTAGGAATGTATTTATCGCAGGTTGCCTTACAAGGAGCCCTGCTCTTCAATGCAATCTACGCTAATCGAGTTTGGGCAAGTGGTGAAGCTGATAATGAAGGCGGGACTAAATAACAAGTGAAAATGACTCAAGTAAATGGGTCATTTTTTGTTTTATAAACGTCCAAAAGAAGAGCAGCTCCTACATTTTTTTGCTATAATAAACAATATGAATCAAACGATAAAAGCAAAGTTAGAACTATTACCAGATAGTCCTGGCTGTTATTTACATAAAGATAAAAATGGGACAGTTATTTATGTCGGAAAGGCAAAGAATCTTAAAAATCGAGTGCGCTCTTATTTTCATGGTTCTCATAATACCAAGACAGAATTACTAGTTTCTGAAATTGAAGATTTGGAATGGATTGTTGTAGGTTCAAATATTGAATCCTTAGTTTTGGAAATCAATCTCATTCAACGTTATAAGCCTAAATATAATATTATGCTTAAGGATGATAAATATTATCCTTTCCTAAAAATAACAAATGAAAAATATCCTCGTTTGTTGGTCGTCCGTAAAGTTCAAAAAGATGGTGCGACTTATTTTGGACCTTATCCAGATGTCAAAGCTGCCAATGAAGTTAAACGCCTTTTAGACCGAATTTTTCCATTTAGAAAATGTGGCTTACACGAGAAAAAAGTATGTTTCTATTTTCATATTCATCAGTGCTTATGTCCAGTAGTTAATCATGTTGATCCTCAAGTTTATAAGGATATGACTCAAGAAGTGAAGGAATTTCTGACAGGTTCTGATAAAAAAATTGTTAAAGAACTTGAAGCAAAAATGATGATTTCTTCTGATAATATGGAATTTGAGCAAGCTGCTGAATATCGGGATGTGATTAAGGCAATTGGAACTTTAAGAACAAAACAACGGGTCATGAATCAAGATTTGAAAGACCGCGATGTTTTTGGATATTATGTTGATAAAGGCTGGATGTGTGTCCAAGTATTTTTTGTGCGCCAAGGAAAACTGATTCAGCGTGATGTGAATATGTTTCCTTACTACAATGATGCTGAAGAGGATTTTTTAACTTACATTGGACAATTCTATCAAGATAATAATCATATGATGCCAAGGGAAATTTTTATTCCGCAAGACATCGATAAGGAATCTGTGGAAGCAGTAGTTGCAGCTAGCCAAGAGGGAAATTTATTAACGAAAGCTCAAGCTAAAGAAGTGGATGCAAAAGTTTTTACGGCCAAGACGCTTAAATTTTCTGATCAAAAAGATGTTGAGCAATCAATTGTTAAACTTGATAAAGAATTATCAGCCGAAAAACGTTTATCATCACTTTTAGCTAAAACACAGATTGTTCAACCAAGCCGTGGTGAGAAAAAACAATTGGTTAATATGGCAACTAAGAATGCTCAAAGTCAATTACAATTGAAATTTGATGTGGCTGAGCGTGATATTTTGAAAACGACTAAAGCAGTTGAAAACTTGGGTAAAATTTTGGGAATACCAAAACCTGTAAGAATTGAGTCTTTTGATAATTCAAATATTATGGGGACTTCACCAGTATCTGCAATGGTTGTTTTTATTGATGGAAAACCTTCAAAAAAAGATTATCGGAAATATAAAATTAAAACAGTGGTTGGTGCTGATGACTATGCTTCAATGCGCGAGGTGATGACGAGACGTTATTCACGAGCTTTAAAAGAAGAAACGGCTCTTCCTGATTTGATTGCAATGGATGGTGGAGCTGGTCAAGTTAACATTGCCAAGCAAGTTTTAAAAGAGCTTGGGCTATCGATTCCGGTTGCTGGGATGCAAAAAAATGATAAGCACCAAACGTCAGAATTACTTTTTGGTGACCCTTTAGACGTGGTTCCCTTGTCAAGACAATCTCAAGAATTCTTTTTGCTGACAAGAATTCAAGATGAGGTTCACCGTTTTGCGATTACATTCCATAGACAACTACGTGGTAAAAATACATTTTCAAGTAAATTGGACGGTATTGTTGGACTTGGTCCAAAACGAAAACAAAAGTTACTGACAACTTTCAAAAATTTGAAAGCAATTGAAGAGGCAAGTGTACAAGAAGTGGCAGAAGCTGGCATTCCTTATGAAGTAGCAGAACGTGTGAAAACAACTTTGTCTGGACCAATTCAAGAAAATGAAAATTGGGAATCACTCAAGGATAATGTTCCTCTTTTAGAAGGTAAAAAATAAAGTAATCAAAAGAATTGTCAGTAAATCTGTCAGTTCTTTTGATTCTTGAAAAAATATAAAAATTACTGACAGAAATTCTGTCAGTAAAATAAACTAGTTATTGCAAATCTGTCAGTAAATATTTACTGACAAACTAGGAATTAAGAAAGTAATTGGAGAATTGATGGACTGGTCTAAGAATCAAATAAAGGAATTTCAGCAAGATTTACTTTCTTGGTATGATGATAATAAAAAGCCACTCCCTTGGCGAAAAACAACTGAACCTTACAAAATATGGATTTCAGAAATCATGTCCCAACAAACACAGGTTGAAACTGTCATGCCATATTATGAACGTTTCATGAAAAAATATCCGACGATTGAAACTTTAGCTCAAGCTGATGATGCTGAACTTCTAAAACTTTGGGAAGGCTTGGGCTATTATTCTCGCGCTCGTAATCTAAAAATCGCAGCGCAAGAAGTTGTTGATAAATATAATGGAAAATTTCCTGACAATCTAGCCGATATATTATCATTAAAAGGAATTGGACCTTATACAGCCGCTGCAATTGCCTCGATTTCTTTTGGACTCGCTGAGCCTGCAATTGATGGAAATCTAATGCGCGTGACCAGTAGAGTTTTTGAATTAGATTGTGATATTTCTAAAAGCAGTTCAAGGAAAATTTTTGATGGCTATCTAAGAAAGCTCATCAGTAAAAAAAGACCAGGTGATTTCAATCAGGCGCTGATGGATTTAGGTTCTTTAGTTTGTAGCCCAAAGAGTCCAAAATGTGAAGCTTGTCCCTTACTAAACTATTGTGCAGCAGCAGCGTCAGGAAAACAATTAAATTATCCAGTAAAAACCAAAAAGATAAGACAAAAAGATTTGTATTTTACAGCCTTTGCCTTAGAAAATTCATTAGGTGAATATTATTTAGAAAAGCGTCCATCAAAAGGCCTGTTAGCAGACATGTGGACATTTCCACTGACAGAATTACCAGCAGCAGATTTTGAAAAAATGGTTACTGACGGCTCTGTCAGTAAAGATATTATTATTCCAGAACTTACGGAAAGTATTTCAAAAATGGAATATGTAGCTAATTTTACTCACATTTTTTCTCATCAAAAATGGAATTTGGCAATCATTAAATTAAAACCAGAAGAGACCTTTGAAGTTGCTGACGAATTATTATCAGAAGACAAAATGTGGGTTCATTTTGATTCAAAAGTACTGACAGAAAATGGCCAACCAAAAGTAAGTCGTTCACAAATTCCACTTGCTGGGCCACAAGTGAAGATGTTTGAGATTTTAGATAAGAAGAATAAGAAAATTGATCTGCTAAAATAGTGGAGTAACCATCGAAACCAAATTTTTGGTATAATAGATAAATATACTACTTCAAGGAGAAGATTATGACAACTATTGATTTTAAAGCCGAAGTTGAAAAGCGTAAAGACGCTTTGATGGAAGATTTATTTAGCCTTTTGCGCATTGATTCTGCAATGGATATGGAACATGCAGATGCTGAAAATCCATTTGGTCCTGGTCCAAGAAAAGCATTGGATGCATTCTTGAAGATTGCTGAACGTGATGGTTATACAACTAAAAATTATGATAATTATGTTGGACATTTTGAATACGAAAATGGTGCAAGCGATGATGCAGAAGTTCTTGGAATTATCGGTCACTTAGACGTTGTTCCTGCAGGTTCTGGTTGGGATTCAAATCCATTTGAACCAGAAATTCGTAATGGAAATCTTTATGCTCGTGGAGCATCTGATGATAAAGGTCCAACTGTTGCATGTTACTATGCTCTTAAAATCTTGAAAGAACTCAATCTTCCATTAAGCAAAAAAATCCGTTTTATCGTTGGAACAAACGAAGAAACTGGTTGGGCAGATATGGATTACTATTTTGAACATTGTGAATTGCCATTGCCTGACTTTGGTTTCTCACCTGATGCTGAATTCCCTATTATCAATGGTGAAAAAGGAAATATTACAGAATATCTCCATTTTGCAGGCAAAAATGCTGGAGAAGTTGTTCTTCACAGCTTTAAAGCTGGTCTTGCCGAAAATATGGTTCCAGAATCTGCAACTGCTGTAATTTCAGGTGCTAAAGATTTACAAGCTGCACTTGAAAAATTTGTAGCTGAACATGCAAGCAAAAATCTTCGTTTTGACCTTGAAGAAAGTGCTGGAAAAGCGACAATTACACTTTATGGTAAATCAGCACATGGTGCGATGCCAGAAAAAGGTGTAAATGGAGCAACTTACCTTACTTTATTCTTGAACCAATTTAATTTTGCTGATGGTGCTGCTGCTTTCATTAAAGTTGGAGCTGAAAAACTTCTTGAAGACCATGAAGGTGAAAAGTTGGGAACAGCTTATGTTGATGAATTAATGGGGAATACTTCAATGAACGCTGGTGTTTGGTCATTTGATGAGAATTCTGAAGGTAAAATCGCGCTTAACTTCCGTTTCCCACAAGGAAATAGTCCAGAACGTATGCAAGAAATTCTTGCTAAACTTGATGGTGTTGTTGAAGTTGAACTTTCAAAACATCTTCATGTTCCACATTATGTTCCAATGTCAGACCCACTTGTATCAACATTGATTGATGTTTATGAAAAACACACAGGCCTCAAAGGTTATGAAACAATCATTGGTGGTGGAACTTTTGGTCGTCTTTTAGAACGTGGTGTTGCTTATGGTGCAATGTTTGAAGGGGAGCCTGATTCAATGCACCAAGCTAATGAAATGAAACCTGTTGAAAATATTTATAAAGCGGCAGTAATTTATGCTGAAGCAATTTATGAACTTACAAAGTAATTTATAAAATTAAAGAGTTTAGTGACTAAACTTTTAAGGGTTTAAAAATCTGGCATAATTTGCCAGATTTTAACCTTTTATTCCATAAATAGAGGTGTAAAAATGGTTTTTGGAACAGGTGTTGATAATGTAGAGCTTTCTCGAATTCAAAAAGCACTGACACGTTCTGAACGTTTTGTGGAACAGGTTCTTACGGCAGTGGAGTTAGAAAAATATAATAGTTTTCAATCTACCGCTCGTAAAACTGAATTTCTTGCGGGACGTTGGGCAGCAAAAGAAGCTTTTTCTAAAGCTTACGGTACGGGATTTGGTAAGGCTTTGGGCATGCATGACCTTGAAATCAAAAATGATGAATTAGGAAAACCCTATTTTACTAAACATCCTTTTGATGGACAGGTTCATTTATCTATCTCGCATAGTAATTTAGAAGCTGTTGCTTTTGTTGTTTTGGAAAAGAATTAAGAAGTAATAAAAATTTTTGCTTAAACTAGAGGAAGGTTTAAAAGATGAAAACTTCTCCACATCGCAATACGTCAGCCATTGTTGACTTAAAGGCGATTAGAAATAATATTGAAAAATTTAAAAAGCATATTCACCCTAATGCGGAAATTTGGCCAGCAGTGAAAGCAGATGCTTATGGGCATGGCTCGGTTGAGGTTTCTAAAGCGGTGAGCGATTTGGTAGGCGGTTTTTGTGTATCAAACCTTGATGAGGCAATTGAATTACGGAATCATTTGGTAACTAAACCAATTTTAGTTTTATCAGGAATTGTTCCGGAAGATGTTGATATTGCAGCTGCTCTTAATATTAGCCTTACTGCCCCAAGTTTAGAATGGCTAAAATTGGTTGTTCAAGAAGAGACAGAACTTTCAGATTTAAAAATTCATATTGGTGTAGATTCTGGTATGGGTCGGATTGGGATTCGGGATGTTGAAGAAGCGAATCAGATGATTGAACTTGCTGATAAATATGCGATTAATTTTGAAGGGATTTTCACTCACTTTGCGACCGCCGATATGGCTGATGATACAAAATTTAAAGATCAACAGGCAAGATTTAACAAAATTATGGCCGGCTTATCACGTAAACCAAAATTTGTTCACTCAACTAATACGGCCGCCGCTTTATGGCATAAAGAACAGGTTCAAGCTATTGAACGCTTAGGTATTTCAATGTACGGCTTGAATCCAAGTGGTAAAACTTTGGAACTTCCTTTTGAAATTGAACCTGCTCTCTCTTTAGTTTCTGAATTGACTCATATTAAAAAAATAGCCGCAGGCGAAACAGTTGGTTACGGTGCAACTTATGAAACAAGTGAAGAAACATGGATTGGAACTGTTCCAATTGGTTATGCTGATGGTTGGACTCGTCAAATGCAAGGCTTCAAAGTACTGGTAAATGGAGAATTTTGTGAGATTGTTGGTCGAGTTTGTATGGATCAAATGATGATAAAACTTGATAAATCTTATCCTCTAGGAACAAAAGTTACCCTGATTGGTCGTGATAAGACTAATGAAATCACGACGACAGATGTTGCTGATTGGCGTGGAACGATAAATTATGAAGTGCTTTGTTTACTTTCTGATAGAATCAAACGAATTTATAAATAAAATGAAAAAAACTGTATTTTTGCAGTTTTTTTCATTTGGGTTAAAAATAAATTAATTCCTAATCTTTTCCTCATGATACCCTTTACAAATTGTTTTTTTATGGTAAAATATAATTAAGATATAAATGAGAAAGTCATAAGAAAAAAATGAGGTGAACACTATGATAAAAATATACACAGTAGCATCTTGTAGCTCTTGTAAAAAAGCAAAAGAATGGTTGGAGAAACAAAATCTTGCTTACCAAGAAATAAATTTGGTTACGAGTCGAATTGGTAAGGAAGATATATTAGAAATATTATCATTGACTGAGGAAGGAACTGGAGATATCATTTCTAAAAGAAGTCAAGCTTATCAACGATTAAACATTGATTTTGAAACGATTAAATTAAACGATTTGATTCAAATAATTGAAGAAAATCCAACGCTCTTACGTCGACCTTTAATTGTCGATCATAAGCGACTACAAGTTGGTTACAACGATGATGAAATTAGAAAATTTTTACCAAGAAAAAAGAGAGAGATTCAAATTAAAGTCGCAACAGAGGCTTCTTATAATTTCGATATTGAAGAACAATTTCATGAAGGATAATTCAGTAGTTAGGCTACTGAATTTTTTCTATATAAAGCAAAATAGTTTATTATTTTAGAGAAAAAAAGTAGAATTAAGCTAAAGTGTTATATCATGAGTACATTTTAAAGATTTATTAATAATTAGGAGGCTAAAGAATGTTTGATTATATTATTATTGGTGCTGGACCTGGTGGGCTAGGATTAGCTTATCGTTTAAAAACTAAAGATAACAAAATCGGAATTATTGAAAATGATAAATGGGGAGGAACTTGTCCAAACTATGGTTGTGACCCAACAAAAATGATGATGGCAGTTGTGGAAGCCAAAAGTCGTGTCGAACAGTTAAAAGGGCAGGGTATTTCTGGTGAATTAAACATTGATTGGAAAGGGCTGAAAAGTCGTAAACTAAATATTACTGACCCTTATGAAAAATCAACTTTTACTGGTTTGAAAAATGCCGGGATAGAAACAATATATGGCAGTGCTACATTTAATGACCAAGGAGAGCTTGAAGTTGAAGGGAAAACGTATCAAGCTAAAACTTACATTATCGCAACAGGAAGCCGTCCACGTCTTTTAGATATTGCTGGAAAAGAATTTTTAAAAACAAGTAATGATTTTTTAGCGCTTGAAGAATTTCCCGCTCAAATCAGCTTTTTAGGGAGTGGGCCAATTTCATTAGAACTGGCTCAAATTGCTAAAGCGGCTGGAAGCGATGTTACTATTATTTCACGTAAAAAAGCGAGAGTTGCTCATTTTGATGAAGAAATGGGGCAAGAATTTATTAATTACCTTAAAGCTCAAGGTATTAAATTTATCGAGGATATTTCTGTAAATAAAGTCGAAAAAGTTGCTGACGGATTTTTACTGACTGACGGGACTGATTTTGAACATAAAACAGATTTAGTGATTGCGGGAGTAGGCCGTCAGCCAAATAGTGATAAGCTAAATTTAGAAAAAGTAGGTGTCGAAACGGATGCTAAAGGCATCAAGGTAAACGAATATTTACAAACAAGCAATTCTAAAATTTATGCGATGGGAGATGTACTTTCTAAAAATCAACCTCATTTGACGCCTGTTTCTTCTTTTGAAGGAGCTTATTTAGGTGAAAATTTAGTTAAGGATGAACCGCAAAAAATTGCTTATCCAGCAATTCCTACAATCATTTTTGGAACGGCAAAACTGGCTGAGGTTGGCCATTTGGCAGGTGAGGGGATTCATACCAAGACTTTAGATTTAAGTTCTTGGTATACTTATAAAAGAATTAATGACCCCTTGGCAAAATTAAAAGTTGCACTCAATGAAAAGCGAGAAATCGTGGGGGCATCAACGGTAAGTTCAGTGGCTGATGAAGTGATTAATTTAATTAATATTTTAATTCAACAAAAAATGACTTTGGCGGATGTTGAAAAAATGATTTTCACTTATCCAACAGTGGCTAGTGATTTAGAATATTTTTACTGACAGAAAATAAATTACTACCGACATTATAATAGTAGAAACAATAAGTTACGGCAGAATAAATTTTTTACTGACAGACTTTATTTTCAAGCTGTCAGTAAATTTTACTGATAGAAATGAGGACATTCATGATTGAATTCCAGAATGTGTCCAAGGCTTTTGCTAACAAAAAAATTCTTGATCATGCTAATTTTACAATTAAAGACCAAGAGTTTTTTGTGTTAGTGGGGCCGAGTGGAAGTGGGAAAACGACCACTTTAAAAATGATTAATCAATTAGTCACTCACAGTGAGGGAAAAATATTAATCAATAATGAAGAAATATCAACGGCAAATTTACGAAAATTGCGCTTATCTGTGGGCTATGTGCTGCAGCAAATTGCTCTCTTTCCTAATTTGACTGTCTCAGAAAATATTGCTTTAATTCCTGAAATGAAGGGGTGGGATAAAGCAAAAATTGCTGACAGAACCAATGAGCTACTTGATTTAGTTGGTTTGAATCCTAAAGATTACGCTCAACGCCAACCTAGTGAATTATCAGGTGGTGAGCAACAGAGGGTAGGAATTTTACGAGCCATTGCCGCAAATCCCAAAATTGTCTTAATGGATGAACCTTTTTCAGCACTTGACCCAATTTCACGGCGTCAATTACAAATATTTATCAAAGACCTACAGAAAAAAATGAATTTAACAGTGGTCTTTGTGACACATGACTTAGATGAAGCACTCTATTTAGCTGACAGAGTCGCTGTAATGAATGATGGATTAATCCAACAAATTGCTGAACCAGCAGATATCTATCAACATCCGGCAAATGATTTTGTTAAAACATTTTTTAAAGAATACCGTCAGAATTTATCAACGGTTTCTGTTGAAAATTTATTACTGACAGAGCTGTCAGTAAATCCAGAAGCGCAAGAAGTCGCTGATAATACAGCTATTTCGGAAATAATTAATCGTCTTTCTGATAAGGAAGTTTTAAAATACAAGGGCAAGTCGATTTCCTCAGATGATATTATATGCTATATCGCAGGAGGTGACAAATGAATCAGTTAATTTCAACTTTTCAAAGACAGCAAGGCCAATTTTGGCAGGCGCTTTTAGAACATATCCAGATTTCATTAATATCAATTTTTATTGCAATTCTGATTTCGATTCCTTTAGCTTTATTGCTGCGACGTCTTCCCAAAATTGCTGAACCAGTTTTGCAAGTCACTGGAATTTTTCAAACTATACCTAGTTTGGCACTGCTAGGACTCTTGATTCCATTCATCGGAATCGGAAGTTTACCAGCAATTGTCGCTCTTGTTGTTTATGCGATTTTCCCCATTGTTCAAAATACTTATACTGGTTTAGAGCAAATTGAACCTTCTTTAATCGAAGCTGCAACAGCATTTGGGATGAATCGAAGAGAACGATTGATGAAATTTGAGCTCTCATTAGCGATGCCCTTTATCATGGCAGGAATTCGGACGAGTACAGTTATGGTCATTGGTACCGCAACACTAGCTGCTTTGATTGGTGCTGGAGGCTTAGGGAACTTTATTCTGCTCGGAATCAATATGAATGATGTTTCATTGATTTTAATTGGAGCAATTTCGTCAGCACTTTTAGCGATTATTTTCAGTAGTCTTTTAAAATTTTTAGAAAAAGCCAAGATAAAAACAATTCTCATCAGTTTTTTCATTGGTTTACTCGTTCTTGGAGGCTCTTATTATCGACCTCAAACTTCTAATCATCCACAAATTACAATTGCTGGTAAATTGGGAGCAGAACCTGATGTTTTGATTAACATGTATAAACTAATGATTGAAAAAGATAGTAATATTCGCGTGAACTTAAAATCTAATTTTGGTGATACCACTTTCTTATACAATGCCTTGAAAGCAGGAAAAATTGATTTATATCCTGAATTCACAGGAACAATTACTTCAACATTTTTGAAAGATCCAGTGAGTTCAACTGATCCTAATGTCGTTTGGCAAAAGGCAGAAGAAGGAATAAAAAAACTTAATCAATTTACATATCTGTCTCCAATGAAATTTCAAGATACGTATGCAATTGCCGTCAAATCTGATTTTGCTAAAGAGCATCAGCTCACCAAAATTTCTGATTTAGCGAATGTTTCAGGTTTAACTGCAGGCTTTGACGTTGAGTTTGCTAATCGTTCAGATGGAAATATTGGTTTGAGAAAGCTTTATGGTCTTGATTTAAATGTCAAAACCATGCAAAATAGTTTAATTTATAAAGCACTAAATTCTGGTGCTGTGAATGTCGCTGAGGTTTATTCTACTGATAGTCAAATCAAGCAATATAATCTGACTGTCCTGAAAGATGATAAAAATCTTTTCCCACCTTACCAAGCAGCACCATTGATGAAAGAAAGTTTATTAAAAAAATATCCTGAACTCAAAAAGATTCTCAATAAACTGTCAGGAAAAATTACTGACCAAGAGATGATTGAGATGAATTATGATGTTAATGTCAAACAAGAAGATGCTGCAAAAGTAGCAGAAAGATATTTGAAAGCTAAAGGATTGATTTAAAAGAAAAAGTCATTTTATAATGGCTTTTTTTGCTTTAGATGATAAGAAAATCTAAAAGCGCGTGTAAAAGTGCAAGAATATGATGTTTGGGTGCTTTAGTGAAAGAGTAACCTACCACTTTTGGTAGGCTTTTTTGTATTCTAAAAGTCTTATTTTTAAATTAAGTTAAAATAATTACTTTATTTTTACCAAAGCTTCTAATTAAGCGTATAATGTTAAATAATCAGAAAACAAAAAATATTCACTAAAAGGAGATTTTGCATTGGAAAATCAGAAAAAGCACTTTCAGATGAAGTCACCAGGTAAATTTTGGTTACTTAGCACTGGAATTCTTTTGAGTTTGTTAGTTTCTGGTCTGCCTTTAGCAGTAAAAGCTGATGAAAATTCGGCTGTTACCCCACCAAACCAAACAGAAGCTGTCACCAATCCAACTGTAAATTCTTCTCTTGCCGCGTCTGATTCGACAATCGAAGGAAATACAGAAAGTTCACAGGCAGAAATGCAAACTAAAGCGGCGACCTCGCAACCTTCACAGGCGAGCACAGCCCCAAGTGCCAGTTCAGTTTCATCATCTTCAACCAGTTCGGCTCAGACTTCAAGTGTAGAAGCAAGCTCTAATTCTTCAGAGGTTTCAACTTCATTGAGTTCAAAAGCCTCAACTTCAAAAGCCCCAAATGTTCCCCTTGATTCATCAAAAGCAAACGTCACAATGGCTTCAAGCCTATCGGCGAGCGGAACAATCATAAATCCTGCTCTCACAAATGGTTCAATTGCCAGTCAAACCAATGGTCAAGACCCTGTCATAAGCTCGATTTCTGCGACAGGTTCAGTCGCCAATGACATTACAGGACCAGCCACGCTAGATGATATCAATATTACAATCAAGGCTAATAATCTTGTACCCAATAATTTTCTGACCCCAGACGGTCTACATTGGTCAGAAAATACACAAGTTATTCCGATTGTGGGTCAGGCAACAGGTCAAATTAGTGCTGAAAATTTTGGTGGAACGGACGGCCCGACCATACCTGCGACCACTTATACTATGAATGCAGGAGATTCTGGACGAATTACTAATGTTGGAACAACCCTAGCCGGAGCGACGCTTGATATGATTTATCAGGTCATCTCGACAGACGCGGCAAGTTGGCAAAACCCCTCAGAAAGTTCGACAGATTATCCGATTGGCCTTGCTTTTACGGGTGAGCAAAATATCGCCAACTCTGACGGAAACTCGATTGTCGCCCTTTATTTTGGGGTAAACAATGTCAAAATTAACTACCAAATCGTCGCACATAACACGAATTTTCAAGTGCCAGTCCTTGCTTCGTTTATCACGACCGATATTGATATGGCTCAAGGAGTCAAGACTAACCTTGCCAATCTCTTAACGGTCATTCCAAAGACCACTAATCTTGCGACCGATTCAAGTGGTGTTATTTATGATACGACAAGCCCTGATACGGATTTGAATGGTCAAGCTAGTCTCCCTTATGGCGGTTATCTGGGTGTCGGTTTTCTGTCAAACTTTGACTATGATTTTTACAGTCCAGCGCCAGTTCGTAGTGGAAATTCTTATCAATATTCCCAAGGCGTTCGCTATGACCTTTTTGGTTCGGCGCTTCAAGCGCATTTAACCACACAAGTTCGTGATATTGTTTATCTTAACTACTATGATGCGGACGAAAACAATCAGCTTATCGTTCCCCAACATCAATTTATCTGGTTTCCAAATGTTTCTTGGAATGTTCCAGTAAGCACTTTTCCTCATTATCAATACGGTTGGTAAAATCAAAAGACTACAGGAAATATTATTCATGTCGGCGATTATTACCATATTCAAAGTACAGTCACTTATGCTTATTACGGCACAGATGGCACTTATCTCGGTCAAGAATCAACCAGTGGACTTTATAACAAGCCTTATTCGGTTAGTGTCCCTTATAACTTTGGAGATTACTATATCGAAGGAAATAAGATAAGAGCAGGACTTTATCCAAAACAAGATGAAACGCTTAATGTTTACTACAAATATGTGCCACCGATTGTTTATTACAACACGAGCAATCCCTATGCGACGACTTATTATGCCAATGGCTATGAGTATGTGCCAAATTATATTCCACCTGTGGTTTATTATACGCCCACTTATGATGGTTATGGTTATGTTGGAGGCTACTCTTACTCTAGTGGCTATGCTTATTCATCAGGTGGATATAGTAGTTCTAGCGGAGCCTACTATCCAAATTATGTGCCACAATCTGCTTATTATTCTAAAGAAGCTCAACTTGTAGCAGAAGAAGGTGGGAATAATTCATCTAAAGTAAATTATTCCACGGATAAAGAAGATAACTCACTTTTGAATTTTGGAGAAAGTGTATGGTCTTCTAGTTTGGGAGAAAGCCTAAAAAATGTGACACGATTTGCTCCTTGGCAAATAAGTAGTTTTGTGGACTATGGGACACAGATTGTATCGGGAGAGGATGCAAATGATGCTCTAAATAAAACGGCTGTTCATGCTGGACTGAGTGCGGTGGGAGATGTAGCAGGTGGATATGTTGCAGAAGAAATTGGAGGAATGCTTGGGACTGCTCTTGCTCCTGGGGTTGGTACAATTATTGGAATTGGAATAGGTGCGGCTCTTGGTGTTGGTTTTGATTTTATTTACGATAAAATTAAAAAAAGAAGAAGGTAGATAATGGTAGATATAGAAAAGAAAAGTTCTATCTTTGATTCTCATAAACAATTTTTATATGAAGAAGTTGGGAAGAGATATTATATTGATACACAGACCTTTCAGCTTTTTTATATAAAAACTGAGATTAATAATTCTTCTTCAAATCAGAGGAAAAATTTTGCTCAATTTTCAGGGATTCTAGCAACTGTTCTTGGAGTGTTAGCACAATCGATTATTTCTTCACCAACTTATCTGGTAAAAATATCTTTAGTTTTAGGAATGTTTTTTTTAACAGTTCTTATCACTTCTCTTTTATATTTTGTTGAGAGAATGTTTGATTATCCAAGATTTAAAGACTTGGATAGAGGATTAAAAGCTTGGAAATACAAAGCTATTGTGTTGGTGCCCGAAAAAAGGTTGAGGATACTTAGAGAAGTGAAAAAACATATTAGGATAGTTATACTAATCTGTTTGTTTTTCTTAATCTTAACTCCAATATTTGGAGGGCTATATGTTATAACTTCAGAACCTAGACTGTTTATTATATATGGTATTGTATTTTTTCTGTTCACTTTACTTTTTCCATATTTAATTTTGGCAATTAAAAAAGCAAGAATTGTTGCTATATGGGAGAAAAAAACAAGAGAAAATGGAAATTTCAGAAAAAATATTTCTACTGACAAATGAGGGCGTTGACTATTTTATTGATACTGAAACTTACCGATTATTTACTGATTCAGAACAAAAGACTAACAATGTTCCTCAGTTAGTGGGTGTATCTGGTTCGATAGCAACTGTTTTGGGAATAATTTTTAAAGGAAATATTCTTATGATTAGCCCCACAAATAAAATTATAGTTGTACTGTCAATGTGGCTCATCATTTTTATTTCTTCCATTCTTCTGCCAATTTATCAAGCAAAAAGAAACAAGAAGATAATTTCTAGTGGCAGGCTTGTTATCAAAAAAAAATAACAAAGTATATGACGCTTATCTGTTCAGTAAGATTTATAAGGCATCAATATTTTATATAATCGCTTGAATTGCTCCTCTTATAATGATATTTATGTCAATTTATTTTATTGATTATTCTAATATTATTTTTTTAGTTGCACTTGTTGTAATGATGATTTTAAGTTCAATTTCGACGACATTCATCATAACAATTCCTAAACGCTACAAGCTGCTAAAAAAATGAAAAAGGAAGGAATTTTTTAAAGAGTTTCTCCGAGAAATGAAAATGTCGGCTTATTGTCCCCCAACATCAATTTATCTGGTTTCCAAATGTTTCTTGGAATGTTTCAGCCAGTAAATTCCCACATTATGCTTATGGACAAGAAAGTCAGCACAAAAATGGGGCCACAATAATAGTCGGTGATTATTATCATATCCAAAGTACCGTCACTTATGATTACTATGGTACGGACGGTACCTATCTATGACAACAATCAACCACGGGGCTTTATAACAAGCCATATTCGGTCAATGCCCCTTATAACTTTGGTAATTACTACATCGAAGGAAGCACCACGCAGTCAGGGCCTTATCCAAAACATGATGAAATACTTGATGTGTACTACAAATATGTACCACCGATTGTTTACTATAACACGAGTAATCCTTATGCGACGACTTATTATGCCAATGGTTATGAATATGTGCCGAATTATATTGCGCCTGTGATTTATTATGCGCCAACTTATGATAGTTATGGCTATGGTGGAGGCTACTCTTATTCTAGTGGTTATGGTTATTCATCAGGAGGAGGATATAGTAATTCTAACGGAACTTACTATCCAAATTATGTTCCACAATCTGCTTATTACTCCAAAGAAACTCAACTTGTAGCAGAAGAAAGAGAATATGGTATAGGGAGTACATATTCAATACCAAAAACCAGTAATGAAAGTGCTGCTTGGGCACCAGCACTAGGTTTTGGACTATTTACAGCCGAAGATGCGGGAGAAAGTATAGAAGTGCCACCAGTAGCGATTGGACTTGGAGTCGTTGCTCTGGTATCTTTGGTAGTTGCAGGAGGAATTTGGTTATTTAGTAGACAGGGACCAATTAATAAACCAAACAGAAAAAAACAAAATAGAGAGGTTAACAATAAAAATCGTCAGAATGGTAAGTTTAAAAGCAATTCTAATAAAGATCCAAATCGTGCAACAAAAAAACATACGCCTGGAAGGGGACATAGAGGAAATAAATAATTATGAACTATGAAATTAAACTAAATATTTTTCCTTCCGTTAATAGATTAGTTGCAAAGGAGATTATAAAATATATTGATTGGCTAAAAGAAAGATATTCATTTCCAGAGCAATTGACAATTATTATTACTGGGGCTTCTTATCTTGTTAGTGATAAAACTGGAAATCATGTGACTTCTACATTCGGAAAGCCATGGGGAGAGCAAAAAGATTATTATATGAAAATAGCGGTAGGAGATTTTTTTGAGATGCATCGCTGGGGGAGAAGAAATGCTGTTTATAGTATTTTAAATGATATATCGTATGGTCTTATGCAATACTATGATTTACTTAGTACAGAAAAAGCCGATTTTAATGAAGAGGAAATAGATAAAAAGGCTACCCAACTAACAATCGACTATTCTATTGAACGAGGCGTTTTGCTAGGGGATATGTACAGAAAAATACATCATTGGGGAATGTCGGCAGTTAGAAAATATAGAAATAGTAAATCAAATAGAATAAAGAAGTGAGAAATAGGTAATGTTTCAAGAAATTTATACAAAAGATAATGAAGAGAATTTTTATGTTGGTAAAAAGCTTGGAAGGAAAGAAAATTTTTATCTTTATGAATTGATAGATGATAAAGGACGTTTTCTTTCTATATCTTTAATACATAAAAATATTATTAATAAGACAATAGATTCAAGCGAGTATCTGGACTTAATGAGTTCTTTTGTGAAAACTAATGACAAATTTTTTGATGTTTTCAATCTTTCAAGAGATTTTGAAGCAAAAAAATTCAATTTTTCTCATCTGCTTAATAAATATATCCTTTATGCACGTGGGAAAAAAGACTTGATAGAAATATCAAAAGTTGTAAAAGTTAAAGAAGAGAGTCTATTTTTAGGAAAAATAGACTCTCCATTATATGACTCTATTGGTGAAGAACTTTCTGAGGTTTTGTTTAGTGATTTTGAGAAAGTTGATATAGTCTCAGTTGAAGAATATTTAATGAGGCAGTATTTGAAAAAAATGTAAATATTTAGGTGGAAAATAAAAGATGTTTAAACCAAAACTATGGACTAAACCAACAAATACAAAGTGGCTTGTTAAAGAAATATCTCAATATTTGGATTGGATAATAAAAAAAGGAATTTTTGATGGAGAAATAAATATCTTTCTTACAAATGCTAAATTTGTTTACGATTCTAGTGCTAGAAAAAGAGAAGGAAATTTTTTCGGACCTTTTGATAAATCAATTATTCCGTCACTTTATTTTCCGCTTGGAGATATTTTTAGGACAATATCTCGTAGAGGAAAAGAAAATGCGGTCTGTGATTGGCTACAATATTTAACGCTCTTTCTCTATGATTATGTAGATTAGCAAGAAGATAGGGAGTTCAATAGTGAATTAAACAATGACTTAGCATATAAAATGATTTATGAATATATAGATTTTAAGAAAATTAGCTTTGAATCAGAGGATAGGAGGAAAAGAGAAAAAAGAAAGTGGGCAAAAAATAAGGGTAAGAAGAAAGAAAAAAAGAAAAGACACATGAAAAGAATTTGAAAGGAGTTTCTAAAAAAATAAATGAAGGATAGAAAAAATGAGAAAATTGCGTACAATGATAGCCTAGAAAATTTAGACGATATATTTTTAATCAAAGATAAAAATAAACCTAAAGCAAATAAAGAAAGGAGCAGTGAAGAAAAAGCAAGGGAAACCAAGCAAATTGTGGATAATCTTAAAAAGATGCAAGGTTCTGGAAAGAGATGGAACGAAGAACAAAAAAATGAAGTTCACTATGAAAGAAATGGACTCGTTAGATTTGAAAGTCTTACTAAACAAAAGCTGGACTAATGTCAAATATTTAGACACAAAATGAGCTATATTTTCTTAAAATAATTTTCTTCTTTCTGATTTGGAGTTAAACCATTGTTGGCGGAATGAGGATTATAATTGTTATAAAATTGTTCGAT
>SKEH01000028.1_pt1 | contig 112857 bp, 107 predicted proteins | sample 4826571 | NCBI WGS metagenome assembly SKEH01 (sample SAMN11008814, study PRJNA524170) | human gut metagenome | biome: Human fecal sample; material: Feces; isolation source: fecal sample from pouch patient p29 | host: Homo sapiens | place: Israel: Tel-Aviv | collected 2016-09-14 | reverse complement strand
CTGATAATATAATAAAATTTTTCAACAATTTTCTCCCAATTTTTTTCCATATAAATAATTTGCTTATTCCAGTCTTCTCTACGAATATCTTTTGGACGTGCTTCCACTGTCTTGCTCCGAGGAACATAAAGTGCATGATTAAAATCTAATCCTGTAGAAACAAGATGCGTGTTCTTTAAATTGGCTTCAATTGGGTATACAAAATCTCGGCGTAATTCCTTTATATTGGCCCTCATAGGAATGTACCAATTTTTTTCTTGAGTACCTATCTCTACATAAAAACGTGTATTTTTGTCTAATATTCTTTTTTTATGATCCGATTTTATTCTCAATTCTTCTAAAACATTAGGATCAATAGTTACTATGCGAAGCTTTCCCATCACTCATCACTCCTTCTTATTTAAAATTCTGTTCATTATTTAGTTTATGTGATTCATAAAAAAAAATAGTTCTTTATTTTTTTCTTTTATAAAAAAAGGTTCTATACTACGTTGGTATTGGTAGAAAATAGTCTACAGTTTTCCACTAACACGTTTTCTTATTTTTTAAATCATAAGAGACTCTCATTTGGTAAAATTCAGTCGACTAAAACCTACCCTATCAAAGGAGTCTCCTTATGGATAATCACAGTCTAAAATTGCTAGTTCTATACTTCTTGATGTTGATGAAATTCGTCAACATCTTTTTTATGATTCAAAAGAAAAAACACCCTGAAATCCTTGAGAATTAATTTGACGAACCAATTCATAGGAAAAATTCAAGATGTCTTATACTCAGTTTATCAAAGATACCTAAATATTCTAGAACTAGATATCTATTTAGAGGGAATTTATTTAACTAAAACTACGGATCATGATTCGTCATGGCAAAACATTTTTAACCAAATAAACAGAACAGAAAGAGGGTTTCTTCTTTCTGTTCTGTCCAAATTATTCTAAGATTTCTCTTTACCAACATCATTTGACAATGAATCTTAACTTGGACATTCGTCCAAATCAGAGGTACTACATGCAAAGTTTAACTTTTTTGAGTCCCTACAACTAGCACTCTTTTTTCTCACAGATATTGAAGTATCTGCTGTATAGTGTCTTTATTTTGTTGAGCCTTTTTCTTCGATCCCGTATGGTAAAATGATCGTTTTTTCTTCTACTTCTTCTTTGTTCATCATTTTTGTAAGTAAGCGCATTGATACCGCACCAAGATCATACAAAGGTTGAGTGATACTTGTTAGACGTGGGCGAGCAACTTCTGTTAATAATGAGTTGTTACTTGTGATGATTTCAAATTCTTCTGGTACTTTTACGCCTCTATCTAAAAGTCCATCTAAAATACCGATTGCTAATTCATCATCTGAAACATAGACAGCTGTTGCACCACTGTTGTGGATACGTTCTACTAATGACAATCCATCTTTGAAGTTGTATTCTGCTTCAAAGATCAAGCCTTCACTGTAAGGCAAATTGTTTTCTTTCAATGCTTCTTTGTAGCCCTTCAAGCGGTTTTGACCATTGATTGGATCAATCAATGCACCACTGACAAACGCGATTTTCTTATTGCCGCTTTTAGCTAATTTGTTTACAGCATCTTTTGTAGCAGTTGTATAGTCGATATTGACACTACCAACTTGTTCATCTGGATCGATCGAACCTGCTAAAACAACAGGTGTTTTTGAGCGAGAGAATTCCCCGCGGATCTCATCAGTAATATGATGCCCCATAAAGATCACACCATCTACTTGTTTCGCTAATAGATTGTTTAGCACATTTACTTCTTTTTGGTCATTTCCATCAGAGTTTGCTAAAATGATATTGTATTTGTACATTGTGGCAACATCATCGATTCCGCGTGCTAATGAAGCAAAGAACATATTGCTGACATCAGGAATGATCACACCGACAGTAGTTGTTTTTTTACTTGCCAATCCACGTGCTACAGCATTTGGACGATAATCTAAACGATCAATGACTTCCAGTACTTTTTTTCTTGTGGCAGGTTTTACATTGGGATTGCCATTGACAACACGTGAAACAGTAGCCATCGAAACATTTGCCTCTCTCGCTACATCGTAAATAGTAATTGTTTGCTTTTCCATTGTTGTTCTCCTATTCATTTTTATATGTTTTCTGAAAATACGCTTTACATTTCTTAGATAGAATATCAAATTATACTCGAAATTGCAACCGTTTTACCACTGTTTTCATGAAAATTTTTACTTTTTTCACTTTTTTAGACATTGGTCTTTTAATCAATAAGTGGTACAATTATCTAATAATTCAATAAATTAGAAAGAAGGATGCCAAAATGAATAACGTAAAAATCAACGAATTACGTAAATGGATGGCTCAAAAACAAGTGGATCTGGCTTATATCAGTGATCCTGGACACATTGCTTATTTTTCAGGATATGAAAGTGAACCACATGAACGTGTCTTGGCGCTCTTTATTCCACTTGAACAAGATCCTTTTTTATTCACCCCTGCTTTAGAAGTTGAAGATGCACAAAATAGTAGCTGGACTTTTGATGTACGTGGATATTTGGACAGCGAAAACCCTTGGGAAATTATCGGGAAAGAATTACGTACCCGTTATGGACAACCCGGAAAAATCGGGATCGAAAAAAATGCTTTAACTGTTGATCGCTTTGATGCTATCTCTGATCAACTAGTTGGTACAGATGATTTCATTGACTTGACTTCTATCATCCAACGATTGCAATTGATCAAAACAGTTGAAGAAAAAGATAAATTGATTGCCGCAGGTAAATGGGCAGATGTTGCGTTTGAAGTTGGCTTCAAGGCAGTCAAAGAAGGCATCACTGAACAAGCAATCATCGCAGAAATCGAATATCAATTGAAGAAACAAGGTGTCTCACAAATGTCATTTGACACAATTGTTCTTGCTGGTATGAATGCTGCTAGTCCTCATGGCACACCTGGTAGTACCAAAGTGACACCAAATGAACTTGTCTTATTCGATCTTGGTGTTGTTTGGGATGGTTATTGCAGTGATGCTACACGTACTGTCGCTTACAAGAAACCAACAGAATTCCAAGAAAAAATCTACAATATCACCCTTGAAGCGCAATTAACTGCACAAGCAGCTGTGCGACCTGGTGTTACAGCCGCTGAACTAGATCAGATTGCCCGTAATGTTATCAATAGCTACGGCTATGGAGAATACTTCAATCACCGCTTAGGTCATGGAATTGGTACAACTGTTCATGAATTTCCTTCTCTAGTTGAAGGAAACGATTTGGTCATTGAAGAAGGCATGTGCTTCTCACTTGAACCAGGGATCTATATTCCTGGAAAAGTCGGCGTACGAATCGAAGACTGTGTCTACGTAACAAAAGATGGTTGTGTACCTTTTACTACCACATCAAAAGAGTTACGAATCTTAGATTAATCTCTTGATCCATTTCAATAGTTAAAAGAATCCTCCAAAAGAAGCAGAAACCATTGCTTCTTTTGGAGGATTCGTTCTTGCACAACATTCAGTTTCAGTAGCCTGAAGGATTACCTAGTTTTTCCTTTTTTTAACTCTCATGAAAATAATCCCTACTCCACTAGCACAGATCAAGAGACCGATGATCAACAGTGCTATTTCAGAACGATCATTTGTGGTGGGAAATACCTTGTTCTCTTTTGACAATAGCTGATCTCCTACTTTATTGGCGAGTTGCAGTTGTTTTTTTGGAGAACCAGAGAGATTTTCTGTTAGTAGATCTGCGGCTTCTAAATTGGAAACACGCTCCTGATTCTTTTGTTTTTGCTCAATTGGGCTTGTCTCTACCGTTAGAGGCTGATTTGCTGCCATGGTTTTAACCGCCTCGACTTGAGGCTTACTTTCATTTTCTGGCGTATTTTTAGTAGCTGTCTTAACGACTGTTTCCGCTACTTTATTTTCGGTTAAACTAAGCTGTTCTTTTACGACATCACTTGTATTTCCTGCTTGATCTTCCGTACGCACATAGAGTTCTGTGTCTTTAGTTACCTCAAATGGTTGAGTATATTTTTGCCATGTTTTCCCTTTATCCATACTATAGGATAGTTGGTGCACTGTAGCTTCTTCCTTAGAAAGCTGTTTTTCATAACCTAGTGTCACTTTGATTGCTTTTTGACCTCTTTCTAATTGTATAGAAGGTCCACTAGCAACCTCTTTTCGAATCGCTTTTACTTCATATTTGGCTACAGCTGATTCATTCCCATATTTATCTTTATACTTATAATAAACAGTTTTATTTTCCGCAATTGCCACGTCATCTTTGACCTTGGACCATGTATTTCCATCAATAGAATAGTATAGTTCTGCATCTGTTCTCTCATCTACATGTAAAGTAACTACTTGATTGGCAACCGTTTGATTACTTTGGATAACAGGAGTTGCTAACATTACATGATGATAATCGACAGTCACGATCGTACTGACATGATTATTTAGGGTATCTACTAAATCAAACTCGACTTGGTTCAACCCATCTTCGATATCAATAGGATAATCGACGGTTGTCGCATGACGTCCGGCATAGTATTTTTCATTATACACACCATGATTTCCATCACTATAGGCATTATTCAAATTGATATATAACCTGTACCCAGCTAAATTATCGTTGACTTCAGCTCTAACCGCATAAGGATTTTGATTCGTATAGGCAAAATAATTTCCCTGACTATCCGCTGTTAGATTTGGTAAGATCAAACTAGGCAAAGTTGAATCGATCACGATAGGATAACTATAATTCATGACTGGTCGCCCATCGTTCAGACGATTGTCTTGCGCATAGATTTTCAATGCATGTTTCCCATTGTCCACATTTTTCATGACGTAGCTGAATGCAAGTGTATCAGGATCGTAATTGATTTTCTCGTCATTCAAGCGGAAATCTGTAACTGGATATTTTAATTTCCCATTGATCTGCAATTCTTTTGTTTGAACATTGTAATAATTACTCATTTTGTTTGCTATAATCGCCCCGCCATCTAGTTGCTCAAATTCAACTAGATTCCCAGTATAACTGGTTGTATCTACAGTCGTTATAACAACGGTTGACTCCGTCACCTCATCATTTGAATTATAAGAAGACACAAGCAATTTATTTTCTCCAAACACTAATGGAATATCCCCTTCAAATTCACCATTACTAGTTAAACTACTTGTCAAATCGACACTTTTTTTAGCGGATTGGTTTTCGACACTCACTTTCACTCCATTTGTTTTTCCTTTCAAATGATAATTTTCTGAATGGGCGATCGCTTTTCCAGATGCATCCACTCCTTCTATCTCAAGAGTTGGTGCTTGATCAACAAAAGTAAAGTGGTAAGTGCCCAGTATATTTTTTCCAGTTGCGTCCTCTGAAAAGACAACCGTATTTTGTGCTACTGCTGGGATAGCCACAGAAAAGGCTCCGGTAGTGCCAGTTACTGTCTTTATACCATTCGCAAATAATTCTGTATTTGGTAAATACGTTCCTTTGATCTTATACGACTTATTCACTTTATCATAACTATAAGAATCCGAAGTAATAACAGAGTTATCTGTAAGGTTGAGCAACTTCAACACTCCAACTGCTCCATTGATTACTTGACCTGTTTGCCCATCATAATACTTTCCTGGATCTATCGTCGTATTCAACGCATTATCCGAAACCTCTATACGTATAAAATTTTTCCCATTTAACAGTAATTGCCCCACCCCTGGCAATACATAAACATTTTGCTGTCCACTTACAGGAGAGAGCGTTCCCCTATACCTTTTTCCATTAATTTCAAAATAGAGCAGATTATTTACACCTGAACCATTATCCTCGAATTCTACTAAGAGGTCCTGCCCGCCAGTAATACTCACTCCGTGTATTATTGGTGGGAGCGTGTCTACTTTCAGTGGATAATACGTGAGTTGTTCTCCCTGACCACTTGCAGTTTCAGTTGTTATTTTATATCTGTATTGTCCATCTGGTACTGTATTCATCTTTCCTGTTTTAGTGTCATATATTTTCCCATCCCATTCTCCATTTTTTACTTCATGGACACTCCATTTTCCATTATCCAGGTTAAAGAAATCCTTACGCTGATTTCTTTCTTCATAGACTTTTTGGATCACATGGTCATTTGCGTCAACGATTTCGTATTTTGCATAGGCATAGTTTCGATAAAAGTACAAGTATGGAAATGCAGAGTCGTAATGTCCATCCCCATTAGGAGAAATAGCTACACTATCAGGATCGACATCTGAATTTTTAACACCTAATATATTTCGACTATTAACATCCACTAAAAAACCAGCGCGTGTCGGGATATTTTTTCCTCCCGGTTGATTATACGGAGGAGAAGTGATCAGTTCCGCATCATAATCGCCATAATAGCCCATATATGGAAGCACTAAATCAGGCGTGTTATCTCCGCTAAATCCAACATACCCTTCAACGAATTGCTGTCTGTCAAATGTAGCTGGCAACTGCAACGTGACAGTGACTTCGATACTAGCTTTAGCAGGCACTTCGATTTTTTGATTGGCCGTTGTTAGACTTGCTCCATTGATCTTACTATCATAAAGTTCTAAAGATATCTTTTCTATATCTTGTGTGTATACGCCACCGTAATCATTGAATACATAACTTTTTGTGTCATTTCCATAATTTGTTAAAGTCACTTTAAAGTTGGTTTGTTCTGTAATTTCTTTCAAAGCGAATGCGGCATCATGATCACTTGCGTCAGTTGCACTCACTGTGTTTTCCAAAGCAGCGCCGACATTAAGCAACCCTGCCCCCTGTTGACGAGGCGAATAAATCAAATTTACATGGTCGTGGTCAATTAAAGGGGTAGACGTATTCATAAGCGTATTTTTAGCAAATTGCGGCAAATCTTTTCTCGGGATATTCAACTGACTATTTTTAGCCGATTGATAGATCAATGCCTCTGCTCCTGCTACAAATGGTGACGCCATCGAAGTTCCGTTCATTGATTGGTACGAATTGTCATTTGCCAATGAGTAAATATTTCCACCTGGCGCAGTGATTTCTGGTTTGAATTCTAAAGTTGGTGTGGGTCCCCAAGATGAAAAAGTGGACATTTTTCCCGCCTGATTGTTTGGTATGACCTCCTCTCGAAAATCAAAAGTGAATTGTTTCTGCTGTTGCATTGCAGAAATCAATTGGGTCCCTTCTCTAGTAAAAACACATATGGTTGGATAAGAAAGATCCGTCAAATTTGGTGCATATTGAGCATCTTCATAGATCACAGCTGCTACTGCTCCCGCTTTTTTCACATTTGCTACTTTTTCGGAATGATTCGTTGTATCTCCATGAATCAATGCAATCTTGTTTTTAGCATCAAGTCGGGAAATTTCTTCCTTACTAGCGCTTCCCACATCAATTAGCTCATGCTTATTTTTAAGGTCTGAATAATCAGCAGTTGGTGCTATCATATACGGCTGTAAGTCTCCATTATAAGAAGCATAACCATTGAACTGAATCCCCTCTACATGAAAAAGAGGAAGTGTAGTCATTGTATTTTCCGCAGAAGCGACACTCAAGGCAGAAGAAACAACTGCGGGAGAAGAAATCATCGACTGATCATCTGTCCCTAGTATATCCGTTGCAGCTCCAGATATAGTGCCACTAGTTGCTGCATTTCCTGCAGCAATCACACATAAGACCCCTGCATCCGAAGCTGCTTGGATCGCTAATTGTTCTGGGTCGGACGCATCACTATTTCCAGCATCACTTCCTAAACTCATATTGATGACATCGGCTCCTAGAACGACAGAGTCTTCGATAGCTGCGATGATATCATCAGACATACAGCTTTGGCTATCATTATTGGAAAAAACTTTCATCGCTAATAATTGTGCTTCTGGTGCGACACCCTTTACTACGCCGTTAGCTGCCGCAATTCCAGCCACATGATGTCCATGCATCACTGAACTTTGATCAACGACATCTTCCGATTCATCCGCATAATTATGTCCAAAAGGAACTTTAGCTGAAAAGTACTTTCCATAACCTAGATTTTTTATTTTTTGATCCGCTTCTTGCTTTTCAAGTTGCACTCCTGTGTTCTTACTCAATTTGAGATCCTGATGACTAGGGTCCATCCCTGAATCGATAATCGAAATAACTGTATTTTCACCTTTTAAATTATAGTCATTCCAAGCTTTTTCAATATCTGCCATCTTGTTTGCCGATGCGTCTTGAGGAGTATATGCTTTGATAACACTGACTGATTCGACGCCTTCGATCCCTTCTAGTTTCTCGATATCTCCATAGTTAACATCCATGGAAAAACCGTTGATCAATAGGCCAAACTCCCTGATCACCTTCGTTTTAGCAATCTTTTCCACTTTTTCTTGGATTGTCTCTTGTTTTGCGATTACTTTTTCAGAAGCTTCTTGCACTTTTTCGATTGATTCAGGTGTATCGATCGATTTCTTCGATTTTTCGACAGCCGCTTTCTCTTTTAAGCGAATCATCACTCGTACTTTATCAGTTGCTTTGACATCTTTCTCGTTTTCTTCATAATATCCTTGCGCTTTTAGCTGAGCTAGTGCAGCTTTTTTGATCAACTCGGAATCGATCGCTTTTTTCTTAGAAATATAGTCCTTAAGATCCTGTTTATCTTCTACTAAATTTGTCGTTCCCGCGGGAATCTCAGTAGCATCCGCTACGCTAGAATAAACACTTAAAAACAAAGGCGACAATAAAATAGTTGTACCAATCGTTCCTATCCAGTAAGCTTTCCCCCTCCAATTTCTTTTTTTCATTTTTTTCCTCCCATCTTATGTGTACTTTCATTTATTTACAACCAATGTCTGAAGCAAATCAATTGGTTCGTTGAAATTAAAATAACATACAGAAAAAAGAACTAGCAATATATTTTTTAAATTTTCTAAAAATTCAGCGAATATTTTAAGAGGTAGACCATTTAATTATTAAAAAAATAAAACAACGCATTATATTTAATTAGCTCCGTTAAAAAAGCAATTTAAATCATTATATAAATAAATCCAATTTTATATATTAAATAAAATATGTAATTTTATGAATATAAAAATCCATTTACATCGAGAAAAAATAACAAAATTGATAAATATATAAAAAAAACAGTGAATACCGAACGAATCGCTCAGTATTCACTGCTCTTTTATTTATTCCTTATCATGAAGTCTTATTTTTGTTCTTTAAATGTATCTTTCAAATCTTCTTTTGTTGAATGAACGTCTTCTTTTGCCATATCTTTCAACGTTTTCGCATCTTCTGCCACAGGTTTTGCTTCTTCAATACCCTCTTGGATTGTTTCTCCAGCAGCAGATGCAGTATCTTTTGCTTCGATCAGGATATCTTCTGTTGTATCTTTTGCAACTTCACCCATTTTGTTTACTGGTTTTTTCAAGTCATCTGCTGATTTTTTGAAACGATCAGATAGGTCTGCCGATTGTTCCTTTAGATTCAACAAAATATCTTCTGATTCATCTTCAACTACGTCAGCTGAATCATTGACTTTATTTTTCACATTTCCAGCAAGATCTCCTGCTTGTTGTGATAGATCTTGTGCTTTTTCTTTTGCGATGTCTGTCAATGTACTTGTTTTTTCTTTCACCATATCTGTGTAATCTGAAGCCATGTCTAGAAAATCATCTGCTTGTGCTGCTAATTCATCTCTTAGTTCTTTTCCTGATTTAGGTGCTAACAATAATGCTGCTACCGCTGCGGCTGTTCCACCGATTACTGCACCTAATAAAAATCCACCTTTTTTTGCCATGATTATTTTCCTCCTGTCGTTTCAGTATGTTTTTTATTTTTGAAAAATTTTAAAGCAGTCCCGCCAACTTTTCCAGCCACCGTTGCTTTGGCTGTCGTTTTGCCGATACCACCAACTTTCGTCACAATATTTTTGCTTGATACATTCAATTCTGAGACGCTTTCACTTAAATCTGCTACTGCAGTGAACAATGGATCGATAGTTGCTACCTTACCATTGATATCTAAAAGAAGTTCATTGCTTTTCACTAATAAACCTTCCACTTGTCTTGATAAAACATCGACATCTTTCGTTACAACTTCAATCGTTGTATTTGCTTCCGCGACTGTTTGATCAACTTTTTCTAATGTTTTTGATAATTGTAGTAAAACTTTTACGATGAAAACAACTAGCACTGCAAATGCAATCGCTGCAATCAATCCTGCAATTTCTCCGCCTGTCATAATTAAACTCCCTTCTGATACTCTTTCTATTAGAATAGCATTTTCACGTTTTTTAAACAAATAAAAAATAGTGAATGAGTGTGGGACAAATCTAAAAATCAGTTTTGCTACAGACTTTCGAATAAACGGCGGGAGCAGAAGCAACTCCTTCGGAAATAAGCCGAGATTCACAAAAATTTGAAAAGCAATTTTCGTTCATTTCTTCTTATTTCTCGGAGTTAAACACTTCTGTCCCAACCTCTCTCAAATAAACGGCGTTTAAAAGTCAGATTTTCGGGAATTTAAAAAAAACGAGCAATACAAAAGCGTATTGTTCGTTTTTTTCTCCAATTTCTCAAACCTAAACGACTTTCATCTCAACCTCTTTCTTTAATAAAGATTATTTATCTTCTTTTTTTGATTCAATCGTTTTTTTCATATTTGTAGATACGGAATGATCTTCCGCTTCTAATTCTTTCCCCAATGCTTTGATATATTCTCTCAAAGGTTCACCAACCTCTGGATGTGTCAAACCATATTCAATACTCGTTTTCATAAAACCAAATTTATCTCCGACATCATAACGTTTACCTGTAAATTTACGAGCAAAAACGCGTTGTGTTCGGTTTAAAGTATCAATGGCATCAGTTAATTGTATCTCGTTACCTGCACCTGGTTTTTGTTCTGCTAATACATCAAAAATCTCTGGCGTCAACAAGTAACGCCCAATAATTGCTAAATCACTTGGTGCTTTACTTGGTTCAGGTTTTTCAACGAAATTCTTAACATTGTATAAGCCGTCTTCTAACTCTTCTCCAGGATTGATGATCCCATATTTCGATGTATCTTTTTGTGGTACTTGCATAACCGCGATGGTTGAAGCATGTGTACGTTCATAATCATCGATCAACTGTTGTGTCAACGGCACTTCATCTTCCATGATGTCGTCACCTAACATCACGACAAAAGGTTCATTTCCGATAAATGCACGAGCTTGTAAAACGGCATGACCTAACCCTTTTGGATGAGATTGACGGATGAAATGAAGATTGACATCAGTCGTTTCTTCCACTAATTTCAATAATTCAGTTTTTCCTTTTTCACTAAGGTTTGTTTCTAATTCGATATTTGAATCAAAATGGTCTTCAATCGGTCTTTTAGCTTTTCCTGTGACGATCAAAATATCTTCGATTCCTGATTTCAATGCTTCTTCAACAATAAACTGAATCGTTGGTTTGTCAACAATCGGAAGCATCTCCTTAGCCATTGCTTTTGTGGCAGGTAAAAATCTAGTCCCTAATCCTGCTGCTGGAATTACTGCTTTTTTTACTTTCATGTGTCAACTCTCCTCTAAAATATTTTTAATGAAAACTCATTTTCTTGTTTTCCATCTCGCAACATGATTTCTTTTGCTGCGGTTTTTACGTCTTTATGTTCATAAAGCACTTCGTAAATCGTTTGAGTGATGGGCATCTCTACGCCCATGATTTGAGCAAGCTCTTTTGCGGCTTGTGTGGTATTGACTCCTTCAACGACCATACCCATATCTTCGAGAACCGATGGCAAGTCTTTCCCTTGACCTAACAAATTCCCAGCACGCCAATTTCTCGAATGAACACTAGTGCAAGTAACAATCAAGTCGCCTACACCACTTAGACCAATAAAAGTCAGTGGATTAGCTCCCATCGCTACACCCAGTCGACTGATCTCTGCCAAACCTCTTGTCATGATCGCAGCCTTAGCATCGTCGCCAAACCCTAGCCCATGGATCGCACCAGCACCGATCGCAATGATGTTCTTCAATGCCGCACCCATCTCGACCCCGATGACATCAGGGTTTGTATAGATTCGGAAATAATGATTCATAAAGAGTTCCTGGACGAATTTTGCCGCCTTTTGATCCGTACTAGCAGCGGTGATCGTTGTGATATCATGGTTCGCCACTTCTTCTGCATGACTTGGCCCAGATAAGACTGTCACAGCCTGTCTTTTTTCAACTGGCAATTCTTCCAAAAGAATCTCAGAAATCCGTTTATGGGTGTGTTGTTCTAGTCCCTTACTTGCATGAATGATTATCGGTCTAGTCGTTAATTTATCTGCCAGTTCTTGGGCTACCGAGCGGATTGCTTTGGTTGGAATAACAAATAGGACAGCATCAACATCAGCAACTGCTTTTTCCATGTCTGTGAACGCACGGATCGTCTCCGCCATTTTAAGGTCTGGCAAATAACGGTGATTTGTATGTTGCTGGTTGATTTCATTCGCCTGTTCTTCACGATGTCCCCAAAGACGAACATCGTGTCCATTTTCTGCAAGTACTTGTGCCAAGGCCGTTCCCCAAGAACCAGAACCTAAGACCGCCACTCTATATTTCATTTTACCACTCCTGCTAATTTTTTCATTTTATTCGCTCACAAATCAGATCAAAAACTGGTCTTTTCCTAATGAACGATCATAATCAGGAAGATTTTCTTTCTTTCTCCGCCAAATAAATAGAATGATCGTACCGATGAATAACACGGCAGATAGTAATTGAGAAATACGGATCACTCCAAGGAAGTACAAGCTATCTGTTCGTAATCCTTCGATAAAAAATCGACCAAAGCTATACCACATCAAATAGACGAGCAACACTTCCCCTTTTTTCAGAAGATGTTTTTTATTTCTTAAAATCAACAACAAAACAAAACCGATCAAGCTCCACATCGATTCATATAAAAAAGTCGGCTGACGGTAAATTCCTTCAATATACATGTTATCAATAATAAATTGTGGAATATGCAAGCTTTCTAAAAAAGCTCTTGTTGTGTTCGGTCCATAAGCCTCGTGGTTCATGAAGTTTCCCCATCGACCAATTGCTTGAGCGAGTAGAACACTTGGTGCTGCAATATCTAAAAATGTCCACATGGAAATAAAATGATATTTTGTAAAAAAGTATAAAGTGATCGCCCCGGCAATCAAGCCACCATAAATCGCTAATCCGCCTGAACGGATATTGAAAATTTGGATCGGATCAGCAAGGTATTGAGGAAGATCAAATAAGATATAGTACAAACGTGCACCAATAATCGATAAGGGTAAGCCCCATAACATAAAATCAGTCACATCATCAGCTTTCAGCCCTACTCGAACTGCTTCACGGCTGCTAAGCCACATGGCAATGATGATCCCTGAAATAATGATCAGTGCATACCAATAGATAGGTATCCCTAGAAAATCAAAAGCCACTCTGTTTATTTGTGCCAACATGTTTCCACTCCTTGCTACTGTCCACTAGAATTTTCTTCGATCAAGCGGCTCAATCTTTCTTCAAACGTCTTCGTTGCGTCAAATCCCATTGTTTTTGCACGGAAATTCATAGCAGCTACTTCAATGATGATCGCTACATTTCGCCCAGTTTTCACAGGGATCTTGATTTGTGGAATCCCCACTTCAGCAATTTCTACTGAAGTATCTTCTGATCCTAAACGATCATATTTTTTATCTTTTGCCCATGCTTCTAAATAAACCGCTAATTGGACTTGCATCGATCCACGTACAGCACTGGCACCAAATAGATTCATGACATCGATGATCCCGATTCCTCGGATCTCAATCAGATGTTCCAAAATTTTTGGTGGTTCTCCGATCACAGTCAATTCATCTTGCTGGTAGACATCCACTCGATCATCTGCTATCAAACGATGTCCCCGTTTGATCAATTCTAACGCTGTTTCACTTTTACCGATTCCGCTATCCCCTTGGATCAATACGCCTAAACCATAAACATCGACTAGTACACCATGGACGCTCGTCCGAGGCGCTAACCTTCCGTCTAAGTAGCTGGATAATTCTCCAAGTAGACGGGATGTCGAGATTGGTGAACGTAATACTGCCATCCCATGTTCATTCGCTGCTTGGATCATTTCTTCGGATGCTGGTAAACCTCTTGAAATAATAAATGCCGGCATATCCTCACTGCACAGCCGTCTCATGATCATCAATCTTTCTTCAGGCATCATTCGTTCAGCAAACGTGATTTCTTTACTGCCGAACAACTGTAGGCGATCATGTGAATAATAATTAAAATAACCGGTTAATTCTAAGCCTGGTCTTGAAATATCGCCAGTTACGATAACACGCTCCAAACTCTTCTCGTCACCAGTTACGATTTCTAATGATAATTTTTCTACCAATTGGCTTACTTTTACAACTTCTGCCATTCGTGTTACCTCATTTCTATTAGAGTGTTCCCCTTCATTTTATCATTGTATAGCAAAAAGTACTACCAAATAAAAAAAACGTTTTATTTTACGATCGTTTCGTACTTTTCGAATGAAAAAAGCAAAAAAAATCGACATGAACGGGGGGAATCAGTTCATGTCGACTCTTTAGCCATAAGGCGTATATTGTCGTTATTTTCTACTATTATGTTCACTAACGATCACATTGACGAGCGCCATCAAGATAGCGACAAACAGTGCCGCTCCGAATGAAGCAAACCCGAAATTACCCTCTCCTATAAAGAAAGAGGTCAATTTCAAAATTGCTGCATTGATGACGAATGTAAACAAGCCAAGAGTTATCAGCGTAAACGGCAATGATAATATCGTTAAGATCGGTTTAACGAACATATTCAATAGTGATAACACAAAACTTGCCAAAACTGCAGTCCAAATACTATTTACATAGACTACATTTGGAAAAAGAACTGCTAATGAGATAAAAGTCAGCGAATTGACGATGATCCGTTGAAGGTAGGACATTAAAAGTCACTCCACTCATCGTCATCGACTTTTTCTGCCTCTTTACGTTTTTTTGTTTGTTCACGATAGTTGTTGTTTTCATAATATTGGTTATCATGTCCATAACTTGTACGATTTTTTCGTGCTGATGGAATGATCAGTGCCAATAGGATATATAAAATAATCGGACTGCCAAAAGCAACCAAACTCAAGATCACATAGATCACTCGAACAACTGTAGGGTCGATTCCAAGATATTCTGCAATCCCAGCTAATGTACCTGTTAAGACGATATTATTATTTGACTTTGTCAACTTTTTTTTCATTTTTGATTCACCTCTGTCCTACCATTGTAATTGAAGAAAAAGGTTGTGACAATAGTACCTTTTTCACTATTTTTTTAAACTACTGTTCACAGCATGACAATTATAAGAATCCTGCTGTGAACAGCTGGCTTACATCTCTGCGTCTTTTAGATAGATGCTGCCTGTTGTTGTTGTTAATTGAACTGTAGCTACACCATCTTCTGATAAACGGCGGAATTGTAGCATTTGGTTTGTCCGTTCTTTTTTCTCGCGGACTACTTCATAATCGGATAACCGACTATTGATACTTCCTAAACTAGTTTTCGCATTTCCTTCTAATCCGATCGTACTTGGTAATGCTACTTTGACATTTCCATTCACAGAGCTTGCCTCGATTTTTTTCAAACGATCCTCTTTGATCGTTAACCGCACATCTCCATTGACTAAAGAAACAGATAGATTTTCAGGTGTAGCTCCAACCGTAACAGTGCCGTTCACTGTTTCAATGATAGAATCTAAAATCGCACCATCACGTATATCGATATTTCCATTTACACCTTCTACTTCAAGCATGGTAGCTGTAAGATGGTTGACTGTGATATTTCCATTTGTTGATTTCGTATAGATATCTTTTCCTTCTAACTCATCAATCGTGATATTTCCATTCAACAATTTGATTGCTGTATGGTCATATACTCTTTTCGGAAGGTAAAAGACTAGATCTGCACGAACACGCTTATTTGGGATCTGGAATGAAAGATGGTCATCATTCACTTCGATCTGGCTACGTTCTAAAAATGCTTCAAATGGTTCTGCATTCATTTTTCCATATAATTTGATTTTCGCTTCAACTTTAACATCTTCGCTATCCCATGTCTTCAATACCACATTCCCATTGGCTGCTTTGATATCGATGATGCTTGCTTCTGGAGCTTCATAATAAAATTCATGTTCAAATTTCGTCGTAGCAATACCTGGTACACGAAGATTGACATCTTTCCATTCCATATTGTCATTGACAGTTTCAGAAACAGATTGGAAAGTCTTACGCAAGAATTTACCTAGATGCGTTCCTGCTTCAGACATTTTTTCGCCTACTTGGTTCAGTGTATCATTGGCCTGTTCTTTCCAATCATCAGGAATCTCAAATTTTTCTGAGAATGTTTCTTTCTTTTCTGACCACTGGTTTTTACGGATATCTTTTAGTTCTGCTTCTAATTTTATACGTTCTTCTGTTAAAATATCTCCTGCAGCTTCTAATTCTTTGATTTCATCTTCTAACGTTTTTCGTTGTGTTAATTCTTCCTCAGAAAGCTGATCTAATTCTTCTTTTGTATTCAGCTGCATCAATGTTTCCTGTTTTTCATTACGTACAGCTTTGTTTTCAGCCAATTTCTCATTGACTTCATCCAAATGAGCAGAAGTCTTATTTGCTTCCGTTGCCAGTTCATCTAAGATTTTTTCTAGATTTTCTTGGTCTTCTTTTTCTTTTTGTTTTGGATCGATTTCTGGCTGTTCTTCTGTTACACCATTTTCTAATTCATCGATCACTTGATTTTTTTCTTTATGACTGGCAGTTACTCTATCCGCTTCTTTTGCAATTTGTTTTTCATCTTTTTCTGTTGCCATACTTTCTAATAGGTCCAGTCCTTCTTCAGTTGAAAGGACTCCTTTTTTAACTAGATCTAAAATACGTTCTCTTTCTTTCATGGAAATTGCCTCCTTAAGCAAAAATGGTTTGCAAGCTTTTCCTTACATACATATTATGCACCGAATGCGTTAAAAAGTCATAGGACTTAAGTTGTAACTTTTTCTCCATCTCTAGTTGCTATTGGTTTTATGAAGAATAAGGTGGAAAGTTTATTGCGCATTTCCACTTGATTTGATTCAATCCCATCGGTCCATATCCTTATCCTATATACTGATTATCTAAAAAAAGATGAAAGACCACAAAAATCCGGATTTGGATTTTATGGCTTTCATCTTTTTTGATTCATTTTTAAAAAATCTCATTGTGGTTCGTATTCAATTCCGTGATTTTTCCAGTAGCCAAGTAGACGATCCATTCACAGATATTCGTGACATAATCACCGATACGTTCTAAGTAGCTAGCAACATTTAAATAATCGGTTCCGCTGATGACTGTTTCAGGGTTTGCTTGCATATTTTTTATTGTAGCATTATAAATACGATTGAAGTAATCATTGACGCGCTGATCCATGTTTGCGATCGTACGTGCATCTTTTTCGTCTGTTTTCACGTAAGCGACTAACACATTGTCCACCATTTTTTTTACGTAATCTGACATATCTGAAATTTCTTTCTCAATGTCTGGTATCCGCGTTTGTCCCTTCACACGGATTGTAGACTTAGCAACAGATACAGCGTGATCGGCCATCCGCTCTAAATCAGAACTAGCCTTCATCACAGTAATGATCATCCGCAAGTCCGTAGTAACCGGTTGTTGTAAAGCAATCATCTCAAAACTTTTTTTCTCTAGACGTGTTTCCATATCATTGATTTTGATATCATTTTCAATGACTTCTTGCGCAAGTGCTTTATCGTGTTTGATATAAGAACGAACGGATTTATGCACTGCACTACTTACCATCATCCCCATCTCATAAAATTGATTATGAAGATTCAGTAATTCTTCTTCAAATTGTGTCCGTAACATTTCATTTCCTCCCTATCCAAATCTTCCTGAGATATAGTCTTCTGTTTCTTTTTTTTCTGGATTCATGAAAATCTTTTTCGTGTCATTGAATTCGATCAAATGTCCATCTAAGAAAAAGGCTGTTTTATCCGAAATACGTGAAGCTTGAGACAGATTATGCGTAACTATAATCATAGTATATCTTTCTTTTAATTCCAAGAGCATACTTTCGATTTTCCCAGTCGATACTGGATCTAGCGCACTTGTGGGTTCATCAAGCAAGATGATTTCTGGGTTGACTGCTAATACTCGGGCGATACAAACCCGTTGTTGTTGCCCACCTGATAAAGATAACGCACTTTTATGCAATTTGTCTTTGACATCTTCCCACACTGATGCAGCTTTTAAACTTTCTTCGACTACTTGGTCGAGAACTTTTTTGTCTTTTTCACCTTTTAACTTTAGTCCATAGATCACATTTTCATAGATTGAGAATGGAAACGGATTTGGTTGTTGGAATACCATGCCGATTTCTTTTCGCAATTCAACGATATCTGTCTTTGGTCCATAGATATCTTTTCCTTTATAAAGCACACTACCGGTGATCGTGACACCAGGAATCAGGTCGTTCATCCGATTCAAAGAACGCAGATAAGTTGATTTCCCACAACCGGAAGGACCGATCATTGCTGTGATCTCACCCTGATTGAAACTTAAATCGACCCCCTTCAATGCTTCTTTTTTGCCATAATATAAGTGAAGATCTTTTGATGAAATTATTTCTTTTGCCATAACGAGTCCTCCGTCTTAACCAAAGTGACCGGACACATAATCTTCGGTTGCTTGAATTTTTGGTCTGGTAAATATCTTGTTCGTCTTATCGTATTCGATTGCTTTGCCTAGATAGAAGAAAGCAGTGTAATCACTGATACGTGCAGCTTGTTGCATATTATGCGTCACGATGATGATCGTGTAGTCTTCTTTTAAGTTAACTAATGTTTCTTCGACTGTTCCTGTAGAAATCGGATCTAGAGCACTTGCTGGTTCATCTAACAACAGAATATCTGGTTTCATTGCGATCGCACGGGCGATGCATAATCGTTGTTGCTGTCCTCCAGATAGAGCAAGTGCACTTTTATCCAAGCTATCCTTTACTTGATCCCATAGAGCAGCTTGTTTCAAACTTGTTTCTACAATTTCGTCTAATTTCTTTTTATTTTTTTCACCATGTTGTTTCAGTGCAAACGTGATATTTTCATAAATGGATTTACTAAACGGATTTGGCCGTTGAAAAACCATCCCGATCCGCTTACGCATCTCATATACATCGATTTGTGGCGCATTGATATCTACCTCTTTGTACATGATCTTTCCAGTGACTTTTGTATTCGCGATCCCATCGTTCATCCGATTCAATGAACGTAAGTAAGTTGATTTTCCGCATCCAGAAGGACCGATCAACGCAGTGATTTTATTTTTCTCAAAGGCTAAGTCTACTCCTTTGATTGCTTCGTTATCGCCATACCAGACATGAAGATCATCCGTGTACAAAGCGACTTCTTTTTCTTGTCCCATTGTGATGATATTTGTTTCATTCCAATTATATTCTTTCATCTTACTTCTTCTCCTTAAGCTGAAGTCATTTTACGGTATAAACGTTTACCGATCGCACGTGCAGCAAAGTTGAACAACAGTACAGCGATGATCAAAACCGCTGATGCTCCTGCCGACACAGCAGCGCCATCTGGCATCGTTCCTTCCGTATTGATTTTCCAAATGTGAACAGCTAATGTTTCAGCTTGACGGAAAATGCTGATCGGACTGGAAACACTTAGTGGATTCCAGTTTGAAAAATCAAGTGCAGGTGCACTTTGTCCAGCTGTATAGATCAATGCAGCTGCTTCACCAAAGATTCTTCCTGAACTTAAGATGACACCAGTCAATATCCCAGGTGTTGCTTCTGGTACCACGACCCGGATAACTGTTTCCCAGCGAGATAAGCCTAATGCTAATCCTGCTTCTCTTTGTGTGTAATGAACAGCTTGTAATGATTCTTCGACTGTTCTTGTCAGCAAAGGTAGATTGAATACTGTTAATGCCAGTGCCCCAGAGATGATCGAAAAGCCATATTGGAATTGAATAACAAATACTAAAAATCCAAATAGACCGACAACTACTGATGGTAAAGAACTCAAGATTTCGATTGAAGTGCGGATGATATCTGTTACCCAATTTTTCCCAGCATATTCAGAAAGATAAATACCTGCTCCTAATGAGAGCGGGAAACTGATGATCATTGTAATGATAAGTAAGTAAATCGAGTTGAATAACTGGATGCCGATCCCACCGCCTGCTTGGTAAGCTTTAGATGGTTCAGTCAGAAATGCCCAAGAAATATGAGGTACCCCTCGAACGAGAATATATAAGAGTAAAGCCGCTAAGATCAACACAATGATTCCTGAAATCACGTAGAGGATGCCTGTGGCGATTTTGTCAGAGCGTTTTGCGTTCATTATTTCAGTGCCCCTTTCTTACCGATCATTCGAATCACGATATTAAAGAATAATGACATCAATAGTAAGATCAATGCCAATGACCATAAAACATTGTTCTCAGTCGTTCCCATGATCGTATTACCGATCCCCATTGTTAAAATAGATGTCAACGTTGAAGCTGGTGTCGTCAATCCTGTCGGCATCAACGCAGCGTTACCGATAACCATTTGAATTGCTAATGCTTCACCAAATGCACGAGCCATACCAAAAACGATGGCAGTCAATATCCCTGGTATAGCGGCACGTAAAACTACTTTATAGATTGTTTGCCATCTTGTCGCTCCCAACGCTAAAGATGCTTCACGATAATGTCTTGGTACTGACTTTAGCGCATCGACCGTCATTGTCGTTACTGTTGGTAAGATCATGACGAAAAGGACAAATGTCCCTGCTAGGATACCAAATCCTGTTCCGCCAAAAATACTACGGATGAATGGAACAACGACAGATAAACCGATGAACCCATAAACAACAGATGGAATACCGACCAATAATTCAATGACCGGTTGCAGAATTTTCGTTCCATTCTTTGGAGAGATCTCCGTCATGAATACTGCTGCACCGATGGCAAAAGGAGTAGCGATGATCGCTGATAGGAATGTGACGATGAACGAACCTGCGATCATCGGCAATGCACCTACCATCGGTTTGCCATTTGCCCCTACTTGTCCTGGATTCCAGTTTGTGCCAAACAAGAAATCAAACACATTGATTTTATCGACAAAGAAGGTTGCTAAACCTTTACTGGCAACAAAATAAAAAATTGCTAACACTACGACAACGATCAGCGCGATACAGAGAAAACTGATAAATTTGCCGCGTTGTTCCATTTTTGAACGTTTGGATTTTGTTAATAATGCTTTTTTCACATCTTCCACAGATGATTCCCCCCTAATCAGGTCTAACATACTTATTCAGTGTACAAAGTGAACATCAATTTGAGTTTAATAACATGTAAAATTTATGCTAAGTTTGTAAATTTTTTGTAAAGGCAGTTATTTTACAACGTTTCCTTCCCAATCTCGCTCCACTTCCATCTTTGAAACAGGGATATAACCTAATTCTCCAACAATATTATTTTGTACATCGTCAGAAAGAATGTATTCTAGAAATTCTTTTGTTAACTCTTTAGGCTGGCTCTTTGTATACATATGTTCATACGCCCAAATCGTCCATTTATTCGTTGTGACGTTCTCATCTTTAGGTTCGACACCGTCAATACTCAGTGTTGCTACATCATCTGTTACATACGAGAAAGCGACATAACTGATTGCTCCCGGCGTATCTGCCACGATCTGCCGTACCATACCGCTTGAGTCTTGTTCCTGTGCGCGGATAGCTGTTTCACCATCTAATACCCATTTCTCAAAGGTACTGCGTGTACCGCTTCCAGAAGCGCGATTTAAAATAACCACTGGTTGGTCTTTTCCACCAACTTCTTTCCAATTCGTGATCTCGCCGGTAAATATCTTTCTTAAATTCTCCATAGAAATGTCTTTGACACCGACACCTTTATTCACAATCGGTGTTATTCCCACGACAGCTACACGATGATCCACTAAAGCAGAAGCATCGATCCCTGATTTTTCTTCTGCAAACAAATCTGAATTTCCAATATCAACTGCGCCTGATTGGACTTGTGACAAGCCTGTACCGCTTCCTCCCCCTTGTACATTGATGAATTTTCCGGGGTTTTCTGTTTGATAACTTTCTGCTACCGTTTCAACTAAAGGTTGTAGTGCAGATGAACCGACAGCGGTGATCGACTCGCCACGATCAATCCATTTGGAACAACCAGATAAAAGAATCGTTAATCCTATTATGGGTAAGAGTAATTTTGATTTTTTCATTAGAAATCTCCTTCAATCCTAAATTAAGTTCATTTTAACATTTTAGCGAATACTTGAAAACGAATCGAATTCATTAAATAACAAAAAATAATTATATAAATAAAAAAAATACTATCTCATTGAGTGTTTCTATGCTATACTGGCTTTGAAATGTGTCTCTTTAAAAAGCATATATTGATTTATTTCTTGCTTTCCCCAAAAAACAAGAGATACCCCAAAGTCAATCCGCTCATGCGAGACGCTTTCTCCATTTCTGACAGACTACAGAAATGGCCCCGACAAAAAAGGACATAAGACGACGTCCCTGACGTGCGTTTTATGTCCTTTTTGAATTGATCCTTATTATAGTAATGGCGAGATCAAGCGTGCTAATCCCTCTTTGAATTTGATGATCGTTCCACGTTGTTCATATTTTTCTTTCGTTAATGGTTGCGAGACTTTTGAATCATCAAAAAAGGCTTTTCGCACTTGTGAAGCCATCCGTTCATCATAGATCAAAGCATTTACTTCGAAGTCGAGCCTAAACGATCGAACATCGATATTCGCTGATCCAACTGAAACGACCCCATTATCAATGATCATTGTTTTCGCATGGATAAATCCATTTTCATATGTTTCGATCACCGCACCGTATTCAAGTAGTTCCGCCGCAAAAGAGTATGTCGCCCAATAAACAAGAAGATGATCTGGTTTATTAGGAATTTGCATATGGACCTTCACACCTGAAAGCAAAGCCAATTTTAAGGCTTCATGAATTGATTCATCCGGTATGTAGTACGGTGTCTGTATCAATATCTCTTTTTTGGCTAAAGAAATCATCTTTAGATAGGTCATCTTGATTTGTTCATGCTCCGTATCTGGGCCGCTCGTTACAATTTGCAGTGCCATATCTCCACTCGTTTTTATTTGTGGAAAGAACTTTGGATCATAACTGACTTCTTTCGTATGTTGTGAATTCCAATCCATCAAAAAGCGGTTTTGTAACGTATATACGGCTTCACCATGAATCCGTAAATGGTTGTCACGCCAATAACCAAACTTCTGCACTTGTCCCAAGTATTCATTCCCTACATTGAATCCACCAGTGTAACCAATCTGCCCATCGATCACAACAATTTTACGATGATTTCGATAGTTGATCCGTGGATTGATATAAGGCACAAACAACGGGAAAAAGAAAGCGACCTCACCGCCAGCTGCTTTCAAGCCATCAAAAAAACTTGCCGTTACTTGCGTTGATCCCCATGCATCTAAAAGGACCCTTACTTTAACGCCTCGCTTTGCCGCATCAATCAATGCGTCTCGAACCTCAACTCCCAGTGTGTCGCTTCGATAGATATAGTATTGTAAATGGATATGATCTGTTGCCTGTTTGATATCTTCCAGCAACGCATCAAACTTCTCTCGTCCATCCGTAAACAAAGTAACTTTATTTCTTGTCGTATACAGCGTACTTTCAAAAACAGTCAACATGTAGATCAACTGCTTTACATCTACCAGTCCTGTTGGCGGGTGAGGATACAATCCCCGCATCAGTGCTTGTTTATCTTCCTCGATCTCAAGGTTTTTCCCGATCTTACCTTGGAGTTTCAAATCGAAAATCTTGTCTTTAGAAATCCCTCTTCCTAAGAAAATATACAGAATGAAGCCAACGATCGGAATAAACATCAACACTAACAACCATGCCCATGTTTGAGCTGTTTCTTTTCTCTCACGAAATACGATAACAAAGGATAATAAAATATTTAGAATCAAGATAAAGGTAAAAAAATTATCAACAATCAATCCCATAGTTTCACCTCTTTACTTTTTCACCTACTTAAGAATAACTAAGTTGTTTTTTAAAGTAAAGCGAAAGTATAAAAATGATAGGAAACAGGAGATGCTTTTTTCAGGTTATTGAATTAGCGCTATATCTTTATTTATTAATTTTTCAAATTTTATTTTTTAATATAGTTGTATAAAAATCTTCAATTTCCATGAATTCGTTGGAAGAATCTATAGGCTCAATTCTTGCGTCCAATTCATCTATTTTTTTATCAAGCTGTTCTTTTGTCAAATCACTCTCTGACAAAGTTACGCTATATCCTTGGTCTTCAAAATATTTAGCATTCTCAATTTGATCGCCTCTACTGCTTTCAGCATTCAAAGGAACTATTATCATTTTCTTACCCTTAGCCAGTAACTCAAATATAGTATTCGATCCCCCTCTAGTTACAACATAATCAGCCAATTCAAATAATTCACCTAAACCTTTTTTTACATAGGGAATGCATATCAAACTATCCTCATAACACTCAGTATTCCCAGGGCCTGAAATAAGTACTACATTGTATTTTATCCTAAGTGAAGATTGATTTTCTAATACAAAACGATTGAAGATAGCTGCTCCCTGACTACCTCCTATGAATAGGACTGTTTTTTTATTTTTATCCAATGTAAGGCGTGTACCTAATTTATCTTTTTTAGAGTCTGAAGAACTAATCAAAGATCCAACTCTAGTCGATTTTTTAAGATTTAATGGAAAAGTTGAAAATGCTTCATCACAACATTGGTAACCAATTTTATTTGCCATCCCTAACGAAAGATCCGATTCGTGAATTAAAACCCTAATTTTTAGCGTTTTTGCTGCTAAAACAACTGGCACACTAACAAATCCACCTTTAGAAAATACTAGATTTGGTCTTAATTCCCTAAGAATTTTTCTTGCTTGAAAAAAACCTTTTACAACTTTAAAAATATCTTTGAAATTTTTTAAAGTAAGATATCTTCTATATTTTCCTGTTTCAATTCCAAAATACTGAACATTGATATTCTCACTAATGATTTCTTTTTCAATCCCATCAATCGAACCAATATAAAAAACTGAATATTTTTCTTTTAGAAAATGAGGGATAAGCAGTGTGTTCAATGTGACATGACCAGCTGTTCCGCCTCCTGTAAATACTATTTTTTTCATAGCAATCTCCTACATCCATATAATTTTATGTATAAATCATTAAATTACATTATCTCTAGTACTATGTCAATTTCATTTTGCAAAATTATTGTTTCCAACTAGTTGTATAAGTTGATGCTTTTGACTACTTTAGACTGTTCTCCTATTTTGATTGATTGCTTATTTTGATACCTATATTTCCATGATTTTTTTCAGGAATCTTAACTTGTTTTCCTCACACCCTTTTTGACCTGAATCGACTAAGATGATTCCATTGAAAAAGCACCTCTTATTGAATTCATTATAACGTGAATTTAACAAGAGATGCTTTTTTGTTTTAAATTATTGGGTCAGTTTCTTTATTCTATTTTGTGTATATTGGATTGACTTTGATCGCTCCTTGCTAAATGAGGGGGCGAACAAAAGTCTTTTAGAATTTCAAGAAACGTCTCATTGAAATAATTGAACCTAATGAACCGATGATCACACCGATACCAACCATCAATAGATTGATTTTCCATACAATATCTTGAGGATGGATCATTGAATAATGTGAACGTAAAAGTGTTGGGTTCAATGCTTGGAATGCTTGATCATAACCAAATGTGATGATCAATACAGGAATGATTGCACCAATCAAACCGATCCAGCCACCTTCTAAAAAGAATGGCCAACGAATATAGCCGTTTTTAGCACCAACCAGTCGCATGATTTGGATTTCTCTTTGACGTGAAAGGATGGTGATTCGGATCGTATTGGAGATCAAGAACATAGCAATGAATAATAACAACGCAGCAGCAGCTAATCCCCAAGTACGAACGGCGCTGGCAATCTTAAGTATCCGATCGGAAGAGGTTCCACCATAATCTGCTCGCGAAACATTTGCTAGCTTAGCAGCAGCTTCTGATACCTCTTTGGTATGGGATGGATCAGTAGTACTAACAACATATACGTCATATAAAGGATTATTGTCTCCTTCAAAAAGGCTCCATGAATCACCCATCGCATTTTGGATTTTTTTCAGTTCTTGTGCTTTACTTGAAAATGTCACATTTTTTACGTGATCGATTTCTTTTAAATCACTTTCGAGTTTTTTCATATCTTTCTCATTTGTACCAATATCGATGAAAACTGAAACTTCTACATTTCCTTCGATGTCTTCAGCAATTTTGGTTGCATTCATGATGACTGCCATAAATAAACCAACTAAAGTCAACGTGATCGTTACAGCACTGACTGAAGCAACTGTCATCCAGCCATTACGCTTCAAACTTTTGATACTTTCTAATATGTGACGGAAAAAGGTTCTAATCATCGTATCCATATTCCCCTTCCGCTTGGTCACGAATGATCCGACCATTTTCAATGGCGATTACCCGGTGACGAATTGTATTAACGATCGTACTGTTATGGGTTGCCATAACGACCGTCGTTCCTTGAGCATTGATCCGATCCAGTAATTTCATGATTTCCCATGAGTTTTCGGGATCCAGATTTCCAGTAGGTTCATCTGCAATCAGTACTTTAGGCGTATTGACGATTGCTCGAGCAATCGAAACCCGTTGCTGTTCCCCACCAGATAGTTCACTTGGAAATACACGGACCTTGTGTTTCAATCCCACTAAATCTAATACTTCCATGACACGCTTTTTGATATCTCGAGGCTTACGTCCGATAACTTGCATCGCATAAGCAACATTTTCATATACTGTTTTTCTTGGGAGTAACTTATAATCTTGGAATACTACGCCGATCTCTCTGCGCAGATAAGGAACCTCACGATTTTTGATTTCTAACAAATCATGTCCAGCAACATTTAGTGTTCCTTTTGTAGCTTTTTCTTCTCGATACATCAATTTGATGAATGTAGATTTACCAGCCCCCGATGGACCAACTACATAGACGAATTCTCCCTGATCGATAACAACCGAAAGATTTCGGATTGCAGTCGTACCATTTGAGTACTTCTTCATTACATCCTTCATTTCAATCATGGCGTTCTCTCCATATCTTTTTCAGTCTTTTACCATTATAGCATGGTAATGTTTCATCTTGCTTTCAAAATCTTACAATTTTATGTCATTTATCATTTATCTTCAACTAATCAAAGATGCATCTTTAAATAACCATCGATAAAGATATCTAGGTCACCATCCATTACCGCTTGGACATTCCCAGTTTCAACATTCGTACGATGATCCTTGACCATTGAATATGGATGGAAAACATAAGAACGTATCTGTGATCCCCAGCCGATTTCTTTTTGTTCTCCTCGCAAAGCGGCAGCTTCTTGTTCTTTCTTTTCCACTTCAAGTTGGTAAAGTTTCGCTTTCAGCATGCCCATTGCTTGTTCCCTATTCTTCAATTGTGACCGTTGCGCTTGACTGGCAACTACCGTACCTGTAGGAAGATGGGTGATCCGTACAGCTGATTCTGTTTTATTGATATGCTGTCCGCCCGCACCACTTGCTCGATACGTGTCGATTTTCAAATCATCGGGATTGATTGCAACATCGATCGTTTCGTCTAGTTCTGGCATGACATCTACTGAACAAAAGGACGTGTGACGACGCTTCGCCGAATCAAATGGCGAGATCCGTACAAGTCGGTGCACACCCTTTTCTGATTTTAGATATCCGTAAGCATTATGACCTTTGATCAGCAAGGTGACACTTTTGATCCCTGCTTCATCTCCTGCTTGATAATCAAGAGTTTCCACCTGATAGCCATGTTGTTCCGACCATCTAGTATACATACGTAAGAGCATGCTTCCCCAGTCTTGCGATTCTGTACCACCTGCCCCTGGATGCAACTCGATAATTGCGTTATTCCGATCATACGGTCCATCTAACAGCATCGCTAATTCATAGGTTTTCATTTTTTCGTCTAATGTTTGCAGTCTTTCTTCTGTTTCTTGCTGCATTTGTGCATCTGGTTCTTCTTGCAGCATTTCCACCATCAACTCTAATTCTTCCAATTCTTCTGCTAATGCGTTGAATTGGTCATAGGTTTCTTTGTTCGCGTTATTTTCGTTGATTACTTTCTGAGCGGCTTCACTATCATCCCAGAATCCAGGTTCCGCCATTTTAGCTTCTGCTTCAGCGATATCTTCTTCTAATTGGTCTAAGTCAAAGAGACCTCCTGAAACTTGTGACCTTTTCTCGCATTTCAGATAATAGGTTGCGAATCTCTGAAATTTCCATATTTATCCCTCTTTCTTTTGACTACAATTTATTTTAAGTATCTTTAGTTTACCAGAATCGTTTCTTAACAGAAAGAAGGTGAGTCAATTCTTAATCAAAAAGAACCGATCTCACCAACTTTACTGTCAAAAATTAGTTTTCATCTTTTCCATGACAGTTTTTATATTTTTTTCCGCTTCCACAAGGACATGGATCGTTTCTGCCTACTTTGTTCACATGCACTGGTTGTTTTTTCGCATTTGTATTGCTATTTTCTTTTGCGTCACCAGTTGTCGGTTGAACTGCTTCGCCTTGTGATACTTGTTCACGTTGCACATTTTGACGAATTTCTGCCTTCATAAAGATACGTGTCACTTCATATTCGATGGCTCCGACCATGTCTTCAAACATTTTGTAGCCTTCTGTTTGATATTCAACTAATGGATTATTTTGTCCATAGGCGCGCAGACCGATTGATTGACGTAACTGGTCCATCGCATCGATGTGATCTGTCCATTTTGAATCGACCACTCGCAGAATCACTACTTTTTCAAATTCAAGCAATTGTTCAGGACCGTTCAGTTGAGCGGCTTTCGTATTGAAGATCTCCTGTGCTAATTCATTCAAGTACTCTTTGATTTGTTGTGGTTCTTTTCCTTTTAGATCGTCAACAGAGATGCTGTCTTCATGGACAAGTGTACTACCAGCGAAATCAGCGATCCCTTCCAGATTCCAATTTTCTTTTTCTAATTGTGTATGCGCATCGACGACACGACTGATCGTGCGTTTGACCATGTTCATCAATGGTTTAGAAAGGCTCTTTTCTTCCATGATGACTTCTTGACGTTGTTTATAGATCACTTCACGTTGTTCACGCATAACATCGTCGTATTGCAAGACGTTTTTACGTGTATCGTAGTTATTTCCTTCTACGCGTTTTTGAGCAGATTCAACTTGCTTAGATAGCATTTTGCTTTGGATCACAGCATCTTCTTCACCGATCTTCATACGGTCCAAGAATGCTTTGATACGTTCAGAACCAAATCGTTTCATCAAATCATCTTCCAATGAAAGATAAAATTGAGACATCCCTGGGTCCCCTTGACGACCAGCACGTCCACGCAACTGATTATCGATACGTCGTGATTCATGACGTTCTGTCCCGATAACGGCTAAACCACCTAATTCGCGAACACCAAGACCAAGCTTGATATCTGTTCCTCGTCCAGCCATATTGGTTGCGATCGTAACTGCGCCTTTTTGACCGGCGTTCATGATGATTTCTGCTTCTTTAAAGTGATTTTTCGCATTCAAGACTTCATGAGGAATCCGTTCACGATTCAATAGATCAGAAAGCAGTTCAGAGGTTTCGACTGCAACAGTACCTACTAGTACAGGCTGCCCTTTACGGTAACGATCTTTGATATCTTGGACAACTGCATGAAACTTACTTGTCAATGTAGGATACAATAGATCTGCTCGGTCATCACGAATAACTGGGCGGTTGGTTGGTATTTGGAAAACCTGGATGTTATAGATTTCTCTAAATTCTTCTTCTTCCGTTTTTGCTGTACCTGTCATCCCTGAAAGTTTTTTATACATACGGAAGTAATTTTGGAAGGTGATCGTAGCCATTGTTTTGGTTTCGTCTTCGATCTCTACGCCTTCTTTTGCTTCGATCGCTTGATGCAATCCATCTGAATAACGACGTCCATCCATGATACGTCCTGTAAATTGGTCAACGATCAATACTTTTCCTTCTTGAACAACATAATCGATGTCCAAGAGCATGATATAGTTTGCCCGTAACGCTTGGTCAAGATGGTGCGTCAATGCTGTATTTTCAATGTCATATAGGTTTTTTAAGCCGAAAGTTTCTTCTGCTTTTTCGATTCCTGCTTCTGTTAAACTGATTGTCTTAGACTGAACATCGATTTTATAATCTTCTTCTTCCTTCAATCGTTTGACGAAATTGTCAGCTCTTGTATACAAAGCAGTTGATTTTTCTGCTTGTCCTGAAATGATCAACGGTGTTCTTGCTTCATCAATCAAAATGGAGTCTACTTCATCGACGATCGCATAGTTCAATGGACGTTGAACCATTTGATGACGATAAACGACCATATTGTCCCGCAAATAATCGAACCCTAATTCGTTATTCGTACTGTATGTGATGTCACAAAGATAAGCTTCACGTTTTTCATCTGCTGATTTTGAATTGATGTTCAATCCTACCGTCAAGCCTAAGAAATTGTATAGTTCTCCCATTTCTGTGGAGTCACGAGTTGCCAAATATTCATTGACTGTAACAACGTGTACCCCTTCTCCAGTCAATGCATTCAAATAAACTGGCATAGTGGCAGTCAGTGTCTTCCCTTCACCAGTACGCATTTCAGGAATGTTCCCATCATGAAGGACGATCCCACCCATTAATTGGACGTGGTATGGGTATAAACCTAAAACACGTTTTGCCGCTTCACGAACGACCGCAAATGCTTCAGGTAATAATTGATCTAATGTTTCACCTTTTTGGTAACGAGCTTTGAATTCAGCTGTTTTTGCTTGTAATTGTTCATCTGTTAATGCTGCCATTTCGTCAGCGTGGGCTTCGACTTTTTTGGCAATGCTATCTAAACGTTTTAGTTCTTTTTTATCATTTTCGATAATCGAACGAATAAAATTGGCCATACGTTGTGTAATCTCCTTTTTTACATATATTATCCAGACTATGTAGACTATACCTTCCATTTTAGCATTAGTCACTAATAATTGAAATATCTTAAGACGATTAAAGTGAGAACTTCATAATTAATTCATATTTCCTCATCTTAGAAAAAGTGAAAAAAGACTCGCAACACCCCTTTTAAGAGTGCTGCAAGTCAATTTTTACTGATTTAGTTGTTATTTATCAATCTGTTTCGATTAAACCGTATTTTCCATCTTTACGACGGTAAACGATACTTGTACCGTTTGTGTCCGCATCTTCAAAAATGAAGAAATTATGACCCAACATGTTCATTTGTAAAACAGCTTCTTCACTATCCATTGGTTTCAATGACAAGCGTTTCGTACGAACGATATCTAATTCAGAATCACTTTCATTTCCATCAGCTTCATTATTGAATAAAACCGCCGCATCTGCTGCATTTATTCCTTTTTCGCGAGATTTACGGTTGATTTTTGTCTTGAATTTGCGGATTTGACGTTCCAATTTATCAACGACCAAATCGATACTTGCATATAGATCTGGTGAAGTTTCTTCGGCGCGTAATACAAGATAAGGTAATGGAATGGTTACTTCCACTTTCGCTGTTTTTTCAGTATAAACTTTTAAATTTACATGGGCTGTAGCATCTGGTGCGTCACTGAAGTAACGTTCTAATTTTCCTACTTTTTTCTCAACGTAGTCCCGAATCGCTTCAGTCACTTCGATATTTTCACCGCGTACATTATATCTAAACATAAAAATTACCCCTTTCGTCTACCACAATCAAGAAGGAGAAGGACCACTCTTTCCCTCTTCTTAATACTATTATATCGAACTCTAATGTATTTGCAAACTAAATCGCTATCAATTCCATCAGTTTCTAATATTTATTTATCGCGCTAAAGAATACGTCCGGATTTTCTTTGGTTGATGAGGCAAAAGGCAACTGGCTACATGAAATAACGTCTGCCCAGTCGTATAAACATCATCGATCACAAAAATAGTTTTCCCCTTTATTCCAGACGGATCGACCGTAATACCAAATGGTTGGATGCTGGCTAATCGCTCATTTCTTGTTTTTTTTGCTTGTGGGTTAGAGTGATGGATACGAGTCACTAACATCTGATAATCAACCTCCGCTGCTACTAGCATTTCACTCACTTGATTGAAGCCTCTCTCAGCTAATCGTTCGTTTGATAGAGGAACTGGACAAAAAATGGCTTCTGGGTGTTGCTTTTGTAAATTTTTCCAGTAAGTAGCGAATGTTCCTGAAAGGCGGATATCTCCCATGAATTTATACTGATTCAACCATTCTTGAAAGGCAGGATCGTACACAAAAAAAGCGTGATGGACAAAATCATAATCAGAAAACTTGTTTTGCCATGTGAAACAATCCTGACAGATCTTATTCTTCTCCGTGATCTGCTTTGCGCAACGCGGACATCTTCCTTGTTTAGGAATTTGCTGAAACAACGCAGTACAATCACTGCATAACTGTGGAACTTTTTTTACTCGCCAAAAAATTTCTTTGATGCTTAAGTCGTGTATCAAACGGCAATGACAATAGCAACATTTCATTTTTGACCTCGCAATCTTTTGCCTTGCTTATTCATCTCTTTAATTTCGCGACAAGCTTGGATAATAGCTATTGTTTTTTCTTCATAGAAAAAGTACACTTCACTATTTGAAAAAGCGCCTTTTCTGTCTGCTCTCCCAGCGATCTGTACCAATGAAGATTTTGTAAATACACGATGATCCGCCCCTAAAACGACCACTGAGACTTTTTCAAAAGTCACTCCTCGTTCAAGAATCATCGTTGTCAGTAGGATATCATACTTTTTTTCTCGCATTTTCGCCACTTTCGCTATGCGATCTGGATCGCGAGCAGAAGCATTTGCTATTCTATAATCTGGCATTTTTTCCATCAAAAGTCGTGTCAAGCGTTCCATGATCTCGATGCTTGGACAAAAAATCAATACATGATTTTGTGTCAATAACTGTTCAAGTTTGCGTATCAAAGGGCGGACCTTCTTCTCTGACAGACATTTTTTCTGCCAAGCATTCCAAAAAAATAGCTTTGGTTCAGGAAGTAATCGCTGGTGGAAACGCAAAGGCAAACGGTGTATTTGAAACGCCATACGGATTTCTTTTAATAAACGTTCAGCCGGCGTAGCACTTAAATAGATAAATCTACCTGTTGGCTTGATCGCAGTCTGCACAGCAAAGGAAAGTCCTTGATCGTCTGCGTAAGGAAATGCATCCACTTCATCGATCACAACCAAATCAAAGGCTTGATAAAAACGGTAAAGTTGATGTGTCGTGCAGATCACAAATGGGCTAAATCGGTAAGGTAGCTTTGTTTTTCCATGAAGTAGCAAAATATTTTCTTCTGGAAATACTTTATCAAAGCGGAGAAATAATTCATTGCAGACATCCACTCTTGGCGAAGACAAGACGACTCTGCCACCCATCTTTAAGGTTTTCATCACTATTTCATAGAGCATTTCCGTTTTTCCTGCCCCAGTGACTGCCCAGATCAAATGATGCTGTTTCGCTGGGCTGTTGACGATAGCATCTGAAATCGTTTTTTGCAAAAAGGTTAGTTGGCCAGTCCAAGCAAATGCAACGGGACGTTTTGTTAATGACGGCTGACAAAACAAAAATAACTGCTGGCTACTGTCACATCGTCCCAAGAATAGACAATGGGTACAATAATACAAGTTCTCAGTTAATCGACAGTTCTTTTTTCGGTTTCTTGTCCCACAGCGACCGCAGATGAGCCAATTTTTTTCCAAAACAACTGCTGGGACTTTTTTATAGGGAATCGTTTGAAAAGACGGTTCTTCCATTTCGTTCAGTTCTCTTGTGAGTAATCGCCTCCCGTAAAGCTTAGTGTTTACTTGAATCACCTCCCGTAACTAAATATGCCAAAACGAGAGGATTATAAAAAAAGTCTAGGACAAAAGTAAGAAATACTTTTGTCTTAGACTTTCGAATAAGCAGTGGAGCAGAAGTAAGCCCTTCTGTTCCAGCTTCCGATTTATTATTTAGATTCGATCAAACGAAGCGCTTGTTGCAATACTTTTTCGCCATTCATCAGACCGTAATCAGCCATATTGATGATATCTAACGGAATTCCCTTTGGTTCTAACCGCTTTTCAAAGTCAGCTTTCATAAAACGAACTTGTGGCCCTAATAATAGAACATCTACCTCTTTTGAGGCTAAATGATTATCTGCATCAGAAGCGGATACTGCAAAAATATCTGTGTCGATTCCTTCTTCTTCGGCAGCCTTTTGCATTTTTGTTACAAGTAAGCTGGTACTCATCCCAGCTGAACATACGAGCATGATTGTTTTCTTTGTCATTTTACTCTCTCCTTTTTACAAAGCAAGCGTTTTCTTTTCGCCTGTGTGCCTATTATACAAAATAGGAAGAGAATGTCAACGGTTTCTTAAAATTTCATTCAATCAAATAACCAACTTGATTTAACTAGCTGATTAAAAACAACATATTCCTTTTTTAGATTGATTACAACTACTTCGTAACCAGCATTTATCCAACCATATGCACCTTTTTCAGGATGCTTATAATCATTCGCCCACCAATCAGTACTTTGTCTGGCAGATTTAGGGAGGCCATAACTGGGAAAGAGCAGTTCATCGATTTGAGTAAATGTCAGAGTAATTTGCGAGCCGCCATTGTTTTTTAAATATTGCGTAATGGCATCATATTTTTTTGTACGTTCTTTCATCCCCATCTCACCTCTCTCCTTTTATTATCGCACACTCTTCCGATTTCGCAAGCGTTATAAATGTTGAAACAATGGACTGAATTCATTATACTTTTACTATTGACTGTAATGTGAAAGAGGTGAGTACCATGCTTCATAGTTATCAAACGATCAAAGAAGACGGACAAAGTGAAATCGAAATCAAAAAATCACGTTTCATCTGCTCTCTCAAACGAGTCACAAGTGAAGAGGAAGCAAAAGATTTTATTCAAGCAATAAAAAAAGAACATTGGAAAGCAAATCATCATTGTAGCGCATTCGTGATCGGAGAAAAAAATGAGATCCAAAGAAGCAGTGACGATGGCGAGCCAAGTGGAACGGCTGGTGTACCGATGTTGGAAGTGCTGAAAAAAAATGAACTGATCAATGTTATAGCGGTCGTTACCCGCTATTTCGGTGGTACAAAACTTGGTACTGGGGGGCTGATCAGAGCGTATACGCATGCCGTTTCACATGCTTTAGAAGAGATTGGGATCGTAAAAGGGACCTTGCAACAAGAGATTTCCGTTCATATCACCTATCCTCAATTAGGCAAATTAGAAAACTATCTTACACTCAATCAGCTAACGATCAAAGAAACGAATTATACAGATAAAGTGACTGTAGTTTGTTTGGTCACAGAAGATAGCGTGGCTTCTTTCAAAGAATCCATCATTGAGTTGATGAACGGTCAAGTCTCATTTACCGATGGTGCTGTTTCTTATCATGAACAACTGGTCAACAAATAAGTCAAGTGACCTTTTGTTGTTTGTCGACACTCAAAAAATGAATAGCGTAGGCCAAATCTAAAAACCAGTTTTGTTATAGACTCCAATTCCCAATAAACGATGTCCAAAAGTCATTTTTTTCGGAAATTTCAAAAAAGAGGCTGGGACAGAGGTATTTAACTCCTTCAACTTGATCCTTGAAGTTAAATACCTCTGTTCTAGCCTCTATCCAATAGATGTCCTGCTACTATTTTTCTAAATAAAATTCAAAACGATTGCCTACATACTGCGTACGTACATACTCGAATGGCGTGCCGTCTTCAAAATAAGAGATTTGTCTCAAACGCAACACCGCATCACCTCTTTTAATCTCCAAATACTCAGCGATCTTTTCAGATGCTAACACAGCCGTGATGGTTTGATTTGCTGCCCCGATCTTATTTCCGCTTTTTTCTTCAAGCGTTCGATAAAGCGATTCGGTTATTTCAGCTTTGCTGTATGCATCGATGATTTTTTGAGGAACACTTGCTACTTCAAAACAGATTGGAATATCATCTGCGTAACGAATACGTTCCATACGTAAGATCGTGTCTTCTTTTTGCAGATTCAATTTTTCCATCTCACTAGAGCTAGGAGATGTCAAAAAATAAGAAATCGTTCGACTGGAAGGTACTCGGTTCTGTGATTCCATGATTTCAGTGAAACTTGTCGCACCTGTCATCTTTTCTTGTACTTTTTTACGCGCGACATATGTACCCGAACCGATTTTTCTTTCTAAGATCCCTCCATCAGCTAGATTCTGAATCGCTTGTCTCAAAGTCATTCGACTGACATTGAATTTTACAGCTAATTCTCTTTCAGAAGGAAGACGATCACCGATTTTCCAGATGCCCTGTTCGATTTCACTTTTGATCTGATCATGAATTTGTATATATACTGGTAATTGATTCGACATATCGTATACCCGTCCTTTCGTTTCTTCTATTATAACTGGTATATACCTGATTCACAACCGAAAAGAGTACCACTTCTAGCTAAATCCCCTCTTTTTTGCAATCTTTCGATGATCTTGGCTTTTCCCAAAAAAAGGAACAATACAAAAAACGTATTGTTCCTTTTTCTCTCCAATTTCTCAAACCTAAACGACTTTTTTCTCGATCTCTTCTCGAAACGGTGGGAGCAGAAGCAACTCCCTTTGAAATAAGTCGAAACCCATCTAAAGCTAAAAAGCAATTTTCATGAATCCCTACTTATTTCTCTGGGTTGAACGCTTCTGTCTTAGCCTCATCGTCACAATAGAACTGTTTCAAAAAATATTTTTTACTATTCAGAAGTGGAAATGTACGCTCATGCTTTCTGTTTCTCCAACGTTTTATTTGCTGTTGCCATCATCAAACGGATACGATTCAACTGGTTGACGATGGATACACCTGGATCATAATCGATGGCTGCGATATTCGCATTAGGGTAGCGGTGACGTAATTCTTTGATCACTCCTTTGCCCACGACATGATTTGGTAAACAGCCAAAAGGTTGCATGCAGACGATATTATGCACATCATTTTTTAGCAATTCGATCATTTCACCAGTCAAGAACCACCCTTCACCTGTATGGTTCCCGATTGAAAGAATCTGGCTAGCATCTTTCGCCAAGTCATCGATCGATTGGATTCCGTCAAAACGTTCAGATTTGCGCAATGCTTTATCCATTGGTTTTTCGATCCATTCGATCATTTTGATTGCAAATTGAGCAAGCATTTTGCTTTGTTTTGACATTCCAAGTTGTTCATACTTCCAAATTTGGTTATACAACGAATAGTTCATAAAGCCGATGATGTCTGGAACGACTGCTTCAGCACCTTCTGCTTCTAATAGTCGAACGATATCATTGTTCGCTGTAGGTGAGTATTTCACTAAAATTTCGCCAACTACACCAACTTTGGGTTTCTTTTCAGAAGAAATCGGAACGGTATCGAACGCTTGGATGATTTTTTTCATGTTGCTGTTGAATAAAGTGATTGAACCGTTACGCACATTCTTTTCTACTTTTTTCAGCCACTCTTGATGCAATCGATCGATACTGCCTTCTTCCAATTCATAAGGGCGCGTACGATAAACGACTCTTTCGAAGAGATCCCCATATAAAAAGGCAATAGCTACACGTTTAAGCATAGGCAAAGTAAACTTAAATCCTGGATTAGACTCTACCCCTTGATTTCCCATTGAGATAGAAACAACGGGGATTTGTCCAAAGCCAGCATCATTCAATGCTTTACGTAAAAGTGGGATATAGTTCGTTGCTCGGCAGCCTCCGCCAGTTTGTGTCATCATGACGCTTGTATTTTCCAAATCATACTTGCCACTTTCAAGTGCTTCAACTATCTGACCAATCGAAATGATTGCAGGGTAACAAGCATCATTGTTGACGTACTTCAAGCCAACATTGATTGCTTCATTGTCTTCTGCTGGTAGACAAACTACATGATACCCAGAAGCATTTAGTGCGACATCCACTAAACCTGATTGATGGATCGGACTAAGCATCGGTAATAACAATGTGTGTTTTTCCTTCATTTCTTTCGTAAAAGTGATTTTTTCAGGTTCTTCAAACCGTTTTACAGGTTCAAATTGTCGTTTTTCTCGTTCATTTACTGCGGCTTTTAGTGAACGTAACCGGATCCTGATGGCACCTAGATTCGATCCTTCATCAATTTTAAGCACCGTGTAGATCTTGCCATATTGATCCATGATCTCTTCCACTTGGTCTGTTGTGACCGCATCGATCCCACAACCAAATGAGTTTAGTTGAACCAATTCAAGATTTTTCGATTTTGCGACTACCCTTGCAGCTGCATATAAACGTGAATGATAGACCCATTGATTTACCACACGAAGATTTCCTACATCTCCTAAATGAGAAATACTATCCTCCGTCAAAACATGGAATCCTTCTTGTGTGATGACTTCAGCGATCCCATGATTGATTTCTGGATCTAAATGGTACGGTCTGCCAGAAAGAACAATTCCTCGTTGGTTTTTCTGGTTCAACATAACTAACGTTTCTTCACCTTTTTGTTGGATATCTCGTTTAAAAGAATCGAGTTCTTCATAACCATGATGCAAAGCTGTTGCTACTTCTTCTTCTGTGAAACCAAAGTCAGAAAATGTCTGATGTAGGACTTTTGCAACAGACGCTTCATTTGCTAAATTCAGAAATGGATTGCGATAATCCACTTTGCCTGCGCGGATATCATCGACATTATTGCGGATGACATCTGGATAGCTTTGTACGATCGGACAATTGAAATGATTGTCTGCACCCGCAAATTCAGGACGTTCAAAGATGACCCCTGGATAAAAGATTCTTGAGACACCCGAGTCAATTAGTGCTTGGATATGACCATGTGTCAATTTAGCTGGGTAACAAGCCGTATCACTAGGAATTGTTTCCATTCCTTGTTCATACAGTTCTTTGTTTGAACGAGGAGATAAAGTTACTCTAAATCCTAGATCAGAAAAGAATGTATGCCATAGTGGATAATTTTCATACATATTCAGTACACGAGGTATCCCGATCGTTCCATTGACAGCTTCTTTTTTTCGAAGTGGACGGTACTTGAACAAACGACGGTACTTATAATCGACTAAGTTGACCTTTTTATCTTCTTTTTTGATTTTGATACGTGCGCCGCGTTCACAACGATTTCCTGTAATAAAACGTCGTCCATCAGAAAAAAGAGTAACAGTTAACATACAATTGTTTTCACAAAGACCACAATGAGTGAATTCTTTTTCAGAAGTAAATTGAGCCAATTCTTCTAAAGAAAGAATCGTACTTTCATCACCAATCTCGTAATCTTCCAGTGCAATCAAAGCAGCTCCATAAGCCCCCATCAAACCTGCAATGGATGGACGAACGACTTCTCTGCCACTAATCATTTCAAATGCACGTAACACAGCTTCATTATAAAAAGTGCCACCTTGGCAAACGATTTTTTCTCCAAGTTCTTCTGGTCTTCTTACTTTGATTACTTTATATAATGCATTTTTGATAACTGAATAAGAAAGTCCTGCAGAGATATCCCCTACAGATGCCCCTTCTTTTTGTACTTGTTTTACTTTTGAGTTCATAAAAACAGTACAACGTGAACCTAGATCAACTGGTGCTTGCGACTCGACTGCTGCTTGCGCAAAACTTCTTACGTCATATTTCAAAGATTTGGCAAATGTTTCAATAAAGGAACCACAACCTGAAGAACAAGCTTCATTTAGCTGAATCGAAGATAACACACCTTCTTTGATAGTCATAGCTTTCATGTCTTGTCCGCCGATATCTAAAATAAAGTCAACACCTGGTTGAAAGAAATTTGCAGCTTTATAATGTGCCATTGTTTCAACTTCACCAATATCGACTTTGAGTGCATTCTTGATCAATGCTTCACCGTACCCAGTGGCAGCTGCTTTTCCGATATAGACATCTTCTGGTAACTGTTCATAAAGGTCTTTTAAAACTGCCATCGTTGTTTCCAAAGGCTGGCCTTCATTATTGCCATAAAAAGAAAATAAGATATCGCCATCTTCATTTATCAAGACTACTTTTGTTGTAGTTGATCCTGCATCGATGCCTAAAAATGCGACACCGTGATGTTCAGAAAGCTTTTTTTCTGAAGCCTGTGCTTTTGCATGTCTTTGACGAAATTGAGCAAGTTCATTTTCATCTTTAAATAAAGGAGTCAATGTCTTGGAAGGATTTAATTGGGCTTGGTTCCCATTTTCTAACGTGTCAATGAGTTTCGCCATTGTGGTTGGCTCAGCTTCTTCTGCATAAAATGCTGCGCCCATCGCCACAAACAATTGCGGATCTTCTGGGAAAATGACATCTTCTGGGGCTAGATTCAACGTATCGATGAATCGTTGACGAAGTTCAGACATGAAGTAAAGCGGTCCACCTAAAAATGCGACTTTCCCTTTGATTTTACGACCAGCAGCAAGTCCAGCAATAGTTTGATTCACGACAGCTTGAAAGATACTCGCTGCTATATCTGAACGATCAGCACCTTCATTGATCAGTGGTTGAACATCCGTTTTTGCAAAAACGCCACATCTCGAAGCGATCGGATAAATTTGTTGGTAATTTTTAGCTAATTCATTGACTCCATTTGCGTCTGTTTTAAGTAAAGAAGCCATTTGATCAATAAAAGCTCCCGTGCCTCCTGCACAACTACCATTCATCCGCTGTTCCAAAGAGCCTTCAAAAAATGTGATTTTCGCATCTTCACCACCTAATTCGATTGCGACATCTGTCTCCGGTATGATTTCCTCTACCGTTCGTGTACAGGCAATAACTTCTTGAACAAAGGGGATATCTAACATCTCTGCTAATCCCATTCCACCTGATCCTGTGATTGCAATCGAAAGAGGCTGCTCAGCAACCAACTTTTGCGCTTCTCTCAATGTTTGTAACGCTGCTTTTTTGACATCTGAGTAATGTCGTTCATACTTAGAATAAATCGTCTTTCCTTGTTCATCTATTACAATTAATTTGACGGTCGTCGAACCGACATCGATCCCCGCTTTTAAACTCATATTTTCTCCCACTCTCTTTTAACGGACACCTTGTTGAATATATAACAAATTGTCTGTTATACTACTTATGTATATTTTAGGTACCTTTTTAAGTTTTTGCAATAAGCAAACTATCGCAGTTTGTGAGATAAGCAACAAAAGAATGTGAAATGTCGAAAAATAAGCGAGGAAATTTTATGGGGAATAAAACAGATCTTCGAGTAAAGCGCACCCACAAAATGATTGTGGAAGCTTTTGTCCGCTTACTAGAAAAAGAAAAAAATTATGAATCAATCACGATCCAAGCCATCGCAGATGAAGCGATGATCAATCGAGCAACTTTTTATGCCCATTTTAAAAACAAAGAAGATCTTTATGAACAGATCTTTGATATTGCCATTGAAGTTTTTATGTCTGTTTTGGATTTAGAACCATTAGTTGATGGCAATCGAATCAAGTTGAACCATATCATTCGTGCATTAACAACGATCTATGTAAATATCCAGAAAAATAAAGTGCTTTTCTTAACTACGATGGATGGAGCATCGATTGAATTATTTCGAAAAAAATTGGAAATGTTTCTGTATGATAAATACGCAAGTATTTTTAACAACTTACAAATCAAAGAGAGCCAATTAGAAGTTCCAATCGATTTCATCACGGAATATATGACTTCTATTTTTGTTGGTACTCTTCATTGGTGGATCACAAGTGACACAGATATGACACCTGAAGAACTTGCCGCATTAGTCGTTAAATTAGTCGGTAACGGACACTTGACCGTCCTAGGAATCGAAGTCGTTAAATAACAAAATCTCTAGAAATCAGTAAAAAAGAAGATTTCTAGAGATTTTTGTTATTATTAGCGGTTTTTTGATAGCCATTTTTTCGTATGGTTCGTGGGGCGTTTAGATGTTATCTGTACAGCTTTATCAGATTTTTTTGGAAAATGGACTTCCACATTGTATTTTTCTGATTTCATTAAATCATAGATCTTTTCTGCAGTTTCATCAACTTTTTCTTTCCATCTCATTTTTCCTGCCTCCATTTCTATCTTCTATACTTACTCTAGCTTAAATTGGCAGAATCTTCAAGAAACAAGGTGTTTTTTGCAAAAAAAAAAGAGCGATTCTCGATGATCACTCGTAAAAACTGGGGTAGCTGGATTCGAACCAACGCATGAGGGAGTCAAAGTCCCTTGCCTTACCGCTTGGCTATACCCCAATGAATGGAGGAGAGTGGATTCGAACCACTGAACCCTAAGGAACGGATTTACAGTCCGTCGCGTTTAGCCACTTCGCTACTCCTCCAAAAGGTCTGTATCAACCTGACTTAGTTATAATACCTAATTTTCCAGATTTTTGCAACCCTTTATTGAAAATTTTTTTGATATTTTTTTAGTCATGCAGATTCCAGTGACGAATCACTGTTTCTATCGCATTTTCAAGGGTTTTTTCTTTGCCAAAATCTTCATCCCCAAAGAAAATCTCAAATTCTTTTGGTCCATAAGCTAAAATTTCACCGATCAATTTTTTGCCTATAAATAACTGTGTGACCTCATATGTTTTTCCATTGATATTCTTTTTTACTTCTTCAATACGAACTTCTATATCTTTATTCTTTTTTGACATCTTTTTCCCACCTCCATGATAGTTTATCATATTTGAAGGGGGAATACATCGTCTACGCCCAAAAGACTTTTTCCCCCAGCAAATTTGTTACGAATCTCCTCTTGCTGTTGCAAAAAAATTAGCTGCTGCCCCGATTAGATTCGCCTCATTTCGGTAGTCGCATAGCAAGAGTTGAGGATCAAAATCATTCAATTCATAGCGAGTGGTCAATTTTTTCATCCGTTGATTCAATTCTTTAAGCAAGTCTTTTTTTGCTGAGATACCGCCACCTATGATAATTGCTTCTGGATCAAAAGTAAATTGGATACTGAATAGCCCTTTCGTCAAATAATCGTAAAAACGGTCGACTTCTTCTTTAGCAATCTGATCGCCTTGTTCAGCTAATGCAAATACTTCTTTTCCGCTATAGGACGTTTTTGCTAGGTCTTTTCGTTCACAGTATCGCCAAGCCATGCTTACCGCAGTTCCCAGCTGACTAAATGTTTGATTGTTGTCTAATAACATCAGCCCGAATTCTCCACCGTATAGATGGGCCCCTTTATGGATCTTCCCATCCATGAACACTGCTCCACCGACACCTGTGCCAATCACCACAAATGCTACATTTTGATATGCTTTCGCTGCACCTTCGTAAAATTCTGCCATCCCTGCACAATTTGCATCATTTTCGATCGTCACAGGTAAACAAAACAATTGCTCTAACTCTTCAAAAATATTGAATCCATGGATATAAGGAATGGCACTGATTCCTTCAATCCTTTGTTTCTCATTGTTCACTACACCTGGTGAACTGATGGCTATCCCTTCGATGCTCAAAGTAGCTGATAATGAGTCATATATCTGGTGTAAATCCGTTTTCATTTTTTCCCAAGTATCGGGAGTTGGAAATTGACCAGTTCCCTCAAGTGATACGCCATTCCAATATCCATATTTCACTGCAGAACCGCCAAAATCAAAAGCTAAAATTCCCATGCTCGTCTGTTCTCCTTTTTTGCTTACTACGTCTATTGTAAAATATCCTGCGCCTTTTTGAAAGCACTTTATTTTTAGATCATCAGTTCCAAAGTGACTTGATCACGTAGCAACTCCCCATTTTCATAGATGGGTTCAGGATAGTTTTTGACAAAATAGTCGATATCCCTGGAAACTTCCACAAATCCAACTTTTTTATAAAGATGGAGAGCAGCAGACGACACACTACCTGTCCGAATGATTATTTTATTTTGGGCGTTTTTACCCTCTCTAAGATGTTTGATCGTGTGAAGCAATAATTGACGGCCAATTCCTCTTCCTTGCTCGCTAGGGGCAACAGCAACGTTCATGATCTCATATTCTGTCTCTCTATTATCGTACACGATGACCCCTTTTATTTCATCAGCTACTTGCCAAACAAAGCCGGAGCCCGTATCTACATACATTTGGATTTTTTCTTTATCAGGATCTGCATCTAATAATAGCTCCCATGGAAGATGCTGCTTATCTAATGTGGTGAACATACCGTCTCCTTACTATTTTTTATAGTGTGGCATTTCCTTATCCTTTTTATTCCTTGTCAATTGGAATTTTAAAGGCACATAATCGATACCACCTTTGACGAACGGATGACAGCGTAAAATGCGTGCTGTCCCCATCAGTGTCCCTTTCATCGCTCCATGCGACTGGATCGCTCGGATCATATAATTTGAACAGGTAGGGTAATAACGGCAACTAGGAGGAAATGCAGGGGAGATAAAGCGCTGATAAAAGCGAACGAGCCCAATCAACATTTTTTTCATATTCTTTCCTCCATTTCTTTTCTACTTCAATAAAAAGCGGAGACAAAAGTAGTGAACCTCAAAGAACAAGAAGGAACTCTCACTAACTGAGTTTATGATCTTTGAGATCTTCGTTTATTTCCGAATAAATTACTTCTGTCCTCGCTCCTTATTCTGATTTAATAAGGGGAATACAGGTGGTCTTTACTCAACCTTTTTTTGCCTAACTTTATTTAGGACGAACGAAACAAAGGGTTTCTTAAAATAGCTATATCAGCGATTTTAAGAACCCTCTTTTTTACTTTAAAACGAACAATGTAAGATCAGTCTTCAACTAAAAAAATCTCGAATATGAAGCCATAAGCTTGGTTGAAAAACTTTAAGCGGATTGCCTTCACCAATCACTCCGTACCCGATCATCGTACCGGCAATAAAAAGGAGAATCAATAATAAGACAACGAGCAGTATCTTGACCAAGCTGACTAAAATATAGCGTTGTGTACTCATCTAACCACGTCCTTAAGCAATCGTTTGTGCTGTCTTATCAGCAGTTACTTGGTTACTCTCAACACGTTCAACATCCGCACCTAATTGTTGCAATTTGATATGGAAGTTATAATAGCCACGATCTAAGTATTTTAGATTACGAACACGTGTGATCCCGTTTGCTTTCAAGCCAGCTAATACTAAAGCTGCTGCTGCACGCAAGTCAGTTGCATACACTTCTGCACCTTGTAACTCATGGTTTCCATCCATGATGGCTACATTGCCGTCGATTTTTACATGCGCATTCATTCGACGCATTTCTTCTAAATGTTGGAAACGATTTTCAAAAACTGTTTCCGTCACCATGCTTGTACCTTCAGCAACTAATTGGATTGCTGTCATTTGTGCTTGCATATCTGTAGGAAATCCAGGATGAGGCATTGTTTTTACATCTGTAGGCAAGATATGTTTTGGTCCAACGACACGGATCCCGCCTTCTTCTTCAGTGATCTTAGCACCCATTTCGATCAGTTTAGAGATCAATGGTCGGTTGTGTTCTGAGATAGCGTCAGCGATCAAAACATTTCCTTCAGTCATTGCAGCGGCTACCATGAATGTGCCTGCTTCGATACGGTCTTGTACGATTGAATGTTTCACAGCATGAAGATGTTCAACACCTTCGATACGCATCGTTTCTGTTCCAGCACCGTAAACATTGGCGCCCATTTTATTTAAAATATTGGCAAGGTCAACGATTTCTGGTTCACGTGCTACGTTTTCAATGATCGTTGTTCCTTTTGCTTTTACAGCTGCCATCATGATATTTTGAGTAGCTCCAACACTAGGAAAGTCCAAATAGATCGTGTTACCGATCAATTGATCTGCAATAGCTTCGATATAGCCGTTCTTTTGGATGATTTTAGCTCCTAATGCTTGGAATCCTTTTAGGTGCAGATCAATTGGACGTTTACCAATTGCACATCCTCCTGGCATAGCTACTTTCGCATGACCATTTCTTGCAAGCAATGGTCCCATTACAACGATCGAAGCACGCATTTGGCTAACATATTCATAAGGTGCTTCAATTTCTAACTGTCTTGAGGCATCAAGTGTTACTTGATTCATTTCTTCATCAAACGCTACATCGACATTTAAATGACGAATCACTTGATTCATCGTGAAAACGTCAGAAAGAATAGGAACATTATTTAATACGGTTGTTCCCTCTTCTGCCAATAAACTAGCAGCTAAAATAGGTAAAACCGCATTTTTAGCTCCTTCGATTTTTACTGTTCCATTTAATTGATTGCCACCTTTTACGATGATCTCTTCCATGTTGTTCCCCCCAAAAAATTCCAATGAGCTACAGTTGCTCAAAATCTTTTCTATTATATCATTTCTTCTTTTAAAATAGTACCTTTTTTTAAAATAATAGGCTAACGAAAAGGTTGCGACACAAAGCGATGATCTCTAAGAAAAAATTACTCGCCGTATACCCTAAAAAAATAGAAAAAAGTACAATCGTCATGCGAATCTGTGTATTATGCATCGCTCTAAAAAAGGTTTCGATGCGCAAAGAACGTAAAGACCAAAAAGCTAAATAAATGAATGCTAAGTGGCTAACAATTCGGATAATCGCATCAATTCCGTATACTTGCATAGCTACGTCCTTTCTAACAATTGTTTTTTTAAGATAACTAACAAAACGATGATACCATAAATTGGAAGAATAGAGAAATTATTGATTGCAAAAAGTATAATTTTTTTGTTTTTTTCTTGACAAATTTCAAGAAATGAATGTGGGACAAATCTAAAAATCAAGTTTGCCACAGACTTTAATTCCCAATAAACGGTGTCTAAAAGTCAGGTTTTTCGGAAATTTCAAAAAAGAGTGTGTCGAACATATAGAAAGACGTTTATCCAATACTTTACATCTCATGTTACTTTTCTTTTAAATAAAAAAAGAACGTGGACAAAAGTAACAAATACTTTTGTCCACGTTCTAATACGAATAAACAATCAGAGCAGAAAACACTTGGAAAAGCAATCTGAAATTCACAAAATCTAAAAAATCGGGTTTCGCAATTTTCTTCTTGATCCCTTAGCACTCCTGTCTCGATTATTTATGACTATGAATGTTTTGAAACCTTGATTCGGTTGATTGCACGATGCAAAGCAACGGTTGCACGTTTCAATTCATTTGTATCTTCTTTTTCTTTTGCTTCTTCGATTTGTCGTTCCGCACGTTGTTTTGCTCTTTCCGCACGAGAAACATCGATATCACGTTCACGTTCCGCACTATCGGCTACGATAGAAACAACGTTATCACGTACTTCCATGATTCCGCCATTTACTGCGATCCAGTCGACATGCGTATCGGAGTCAGTTCTTTTTATACGAACTTCATCGATCGTTAAAGGAACGATGATGGGCGCATGTTTAGGTAGAATACCGAGTTCGCCGGCTGTTGTGCGTGCAACTACGATCGCTGCATGGTGATCATAGACCAAACCGTCAGGAGTAACCACGTTAACTGTTAAATATTGATCCATGGGGCACCCCTTTCTAGTAGCCTAGTTTTTTCGCTTTTTCTACGACGTCTTCGATTCTACCAACACTACGGAATGCTTCTTCAGGAAGGTCATCGTATTTACCTTCTAAGATTTCGCGGAATCCTTTGACAGTTTCTTCAACTGGTACATATGACCCTGGAAGACCTGTAAATTGTTCTGCTACGTTAAAGTTTTGTGACAAGAAGAATTGAACTCTACGTGCACGAGAAACTAAAACTTTTTCTTGGTCAGATAATTCATCCATCCCTAAGATAGCAATGATATCTTGTAATTCACGGTAACGTTGTAAGACATGCTGTACTTCCGTCGCTACTTTATAGTGTTCTTCTCCGACGATTTCTGGAGCAAGCGCACTTGATGAAGAAGCGAGTGGATCTACGGCTGGGTAAATCCCTTGTTCTGTCAATTTACGTTCCAAGTTCGTTGTTGCATCTAAATGGGCAAATGCTGTTGCTGGCGCTGGGTCAGTATAGTCATCGGCTGGTACATAGATTGCTTGGATCGAAGTGATCGAACCTTTTTTCGTTGAAGTGATCCGTTCTTGTAATTGACCCATTTCTGTTGCTAGCGTTGGTTGGTACCCAACGGCAGAAGGCATACGACCTAATAGGGCAGAAACTTCTGAACCGGCTTGAGTGAAACGGAAAATATTATCAATAAACAATAGCACGTCTTGTCCTTCAACATCACGGAAGTATTCAGCAATCGTCAAACCAGTCAAGGCAACACGCATACGTGCACCTGGTGGTTCGTTCATTTGACCAAACACCATGGCTGTTTTTTCAATAACTCCTGAATCTTTCATTTCATAATAAAGGTCATTACCTTCACGTGTACGTTCACCAACACCAGTAAATACAGAAATACCACCGTGTTCTTGAGCGATATTATGGATCAATTCTTGGATCAATACAGTTTTACCTACACCGGCACCACCGAATAATCCAACTTTCCCACCTTTTAAGTAAGGAGCAAGCAAGTCAATAACTTTGATCCCAGTTTCAAGGATCTCAGTACTTGTACTTAACTCATCAAAGTTTGGTGCTTTTTTATGGATTTCGCTACGTTTTGCATCTTCTGGGAAAGGTGCAGATAAATCGATCGTATCTCCTAATACATTGAATACACGACCTAACGTTTCTTTACCCACTGGGACAGAAATTGCTTTTTCTGTATCAATGACTTCCATTCCGCGTTGTAAACCATCTGTTGATTCCATCGCGATTGTACGGATGACACCGTCACCTAATTCTAGCGCTGTTTCAAGAACAACTTTCGATTTCTTCTCATCATTTTTATAAACAACTAAAGCGTTGTTGATATCTGGTAAGGATTGGTCTAAAGAAAATTCCACGTCGACAACGGGACCGATTACTTGAACAATCTTGCCTGAACTCATCTTTTTTCCTCCAATCTCAATACTATTCTAGTGCCGAAGCTCCGGCAACAATTTCGGTAATTTCTTGGGTAATAGCCCCTTGTCTTGCACGGTTATAAGAAACCGTTAGATCATCGATGATCGTTGCGGCATTATCCGTTGCTGTCTTCATAGCTGTCATACCGGCAGCATGTTCTGCTGTCTTGGCATCAACGATTGCACCATAAATCAAGCTATCTGCATATTGAGGTAACAATTGAGCCAAGATTTCTTCTTTTGATGGTTCAAAAATATATTCTTGTTCAAAGGTTGTTGCTTCCTCAGGGTCTAAATCAGAAATCGGCAGCATTTTTTCTACCCGAAATTGACTAGTTAGTGAATTGATATGATGGTTGTAACATACATACAATTCATCAAATACTTCATTTTGATACATAGTTGTTGCCATTCCTACGATCTTGCGAACTTCATCAAAACTTGGTTGGTCAGATAAATTACGCAATTCGTAAGCTAAATTGATTCCTCTTGCTTTGAAGAAGTCTGCACCTGTTCCGCCGATTGCGATCATTACGTAATCGTCAGGTGATTGGTGATCTTCTTCTAAAATGGACATCGTTTGCTTCAAGATCGAGCTATTATAGCCACCAACTAAACCACCATCCGCAGTGATCACGATGTACCCCGTCTTCTTCACTGGTCGACTGATCAACATACTGTTGTAGTTGATGTCTCCACGAGGATTGTCTGAGGCGATATCGTTTAATTGCGTTGCGGTCAAATGGGTCACGATCTCTCTAACTTTGTTTGCATAGATCTGAAACTTCTGAGAAGAAGCTTCAGATTTTGTTAGTTTAGAGGCGGAAACCATTTGCATTGCGCGCGTGATTTGACTGGTTTTCTTAGTTGAAGCGATCCGAGTCTTGATTTCATTTAATGAAGCGCCCATTCATCTCACCTCACTATGCATTTTGAATGGATTTCAATTTGTCTTCTGTTGAAGAAGAATTACCTTTTGACGCCAAAAAGATATCTTTATATTCTTGGATCGCAGTATTCAAAGCTTCTTCTTCTGGAAGATCCTTCGTTGTACGAATCGTTTCAAAAATATCTGAATGGTTATTATCTAGATATTCAAATAATTCATGTTCAAAATCTAAAATACTATCAACAGGGATACTATCTAAGAATCCATGTGTCAAAGCATATAAGATGACTACTTGTTTTTCAACAGCAAGTGGTGCATGAAGTTTTTGTTTCAAGATTTCAACTGTACGGCGGCCACGATTTAATTTTGCTTGTGTCGCAGCGTCTAAGTCAGAACCGAACTGTGTAAATGCTTCTAATTCACGATAACTTGCTAAATCAAGACGTAAAGTTCCGGCAACTTTTTTCATTGCTTTGATCTGTGCAGAACCACCTACCCGAGAAACGGATAACCCAGCGTCAACAGCTGGTCGTGTTCCGGCATAGAACAAGTCGCTTTCCAAGAAGATTTGTCCGTCAGTGATCGAGATAACGTTTGTTGGAATGTATGCAGAGATATCTCCAGCTTGTGTTTCAACAAATGGTAAAGCAGTCATTGAACCGCCACCCAATTCATCACTCAATTTAGCTGCACGTTCTAACAGACGTGAATGTAGGTAGAAAACATCCCCTGGATATGCTTCACGACCTGGTGGACGACGTAATAGTAATGAAAGTTCACGATAAGCAACGGCTTGTTTTGATAAATCATCAAAGATGATCAAAACATGTTTTCCATTGTACATGAATTCTTCACCCATAGCAGTCCCTGCATAAGGAGCGATATAAAGTAATGGCGCTGGTTGTGATGCTCCAGCATTCACGACGATCGTATAATCCATCGCACCATATTTTTTCAATGTTTCTACTTGTGTACGAACTGTAGAATCTTTTTGACCGATTGCAACATAGATACAGATCATATCTTGACCTTTTTGGTTAAGGATCGTATCGATTGCAATTGATGTTTTCCCTGTCTTACGGTCACCAATGACTAACTCACGTTGACCACGACCAATTGGAACTAAAGCATCGATTGCTTTTAATCCCGTTTGCATTGGTTCATTAACAGATTTACGTTGCATAACGCCTGGTGCCATTGCTTCAACTGGACGAGCCTTGTCTGTTGCAATTTCACCTAATCCATCGATTGGTTGACCTAGCGGATTAACGACACGTCCGATCAATGCGTCCCCAACTGGAACTTCCATGATCTTTCCTGTACGTTTTACTTTGTCTCCTTCACGAATGGATTCGAAATCACCAAGGATGATGATACCTACATCATTAGATTCTAAGTTTTGTGCCATTCCGTATGAGCCGTTTGAAAATTCAAGCAACTCACCACTCATCGCATTTTCTAAACCATGTGCACGAGCGATTCCGTCACCAACATAAGTAACGGTACCGATTTCTTCGACTGAAAGCACGTTTTGATAATTTTCAATTTGTTCTTTAATCAAGGCACTAATTTCTTCTGCTTTGATAGCCATTCGATTCACCTACCTCTTTGTACTATCTATTTAATTGACTACGCATTTTTTCTAATTGCGTGCGAATGCTTCCGTCGATCACTCGATGGTTGGCTTCAACAATTGCCCCACCAATAATAGATGAATCAACGATTTCTTTTAATTCAACTGTTTGATAGTCCATTGTTTTTGCAACATTCTTTTCTAAATTTTGTAACTGTTCCTCAGAAAGCGGTACTGCTGTTTTTACACTACCTAAAAGTAGTCCTTTATGTTCGTTGTAACGATGTTCGTATTCATCGATCATAAAGGTTAGATCAGACATTCGATTGTAATTGTAAACAACTTCTAAAAAGTTTTTCACAGTGCCCTCGAAGCCTGCAACAAGTTTATCCATAATTAGACGTTTTTCATGAGGTTCTAAGCGGACATCACTAAGCAGGTTTCCTAATTCCGGAACTTCTGCATAGATTTGTCGCAAACTTAATAACTCTTGGTAAATTTCTTCCGCACGATTTGAATCGATCGCCAGTTCAAACAATGCTTTACCATAGCGTCTGCCTACAGTATATTTATCTAGTTTCATTTGAAGAACCTAGACCTTCGATATATTGATTGATTAAAGATTCGTGCATTTCTGGAGAAAGTTCTTTGTTCAAGATTTTTGCCGCAATTTGAAGAGATAGATCAGCTACATCGTCTTTCACAGAGTTTAAAGCTGAGTCACGTTCTAATGTGATATCGGCTTGCGCTTTGCTTTTTAGACGAGCTACTTCTTCTTGCGTATCCTTCAAAATATTTTGACGGCTTAATTCTCCACTTTCTTTCGCATTTTTAATGATATCAGCTGCATCTGAACGAGACGCTAACAATTGTTGTTCACGTTCTTGTTCCATTTTTGCTGATTTGATGCGAGATTGTTCGGCAGAATCTAAATCATTGGCGATCTTATCTTCACGTTTTTTCAAAATATCGCTGATTGGGCCCCAAGCAAAATGCTTTAGTAGGGCCAGTAGTATCAAAAATGAGCCGCTGACAACGATGATATTACCTAACATCGGATTACCAACTTCTGCAATTGCCAATTGATTCAGCATAGGCTAGCCTTCCTTTCTTTCAGGTGTTTCTAACTGGTGTAAAGGATGCGTCTCTCATTTAAGAAATTCGTCTTCCTAAACGCCTTTTTCTAATTTTATGAAGAAACTTTTTTAGTTTTTCTACATCTTTTTCAATTCACTGCAATGAAAAGAGGATTAGTGACATGCGTCCCATCCTCATTGAGTAAATTTACTACATAAATACTAGAATTAAAGCGATAACCACACCTAGAATTGGAACGGCTTCAACAAGGGCTACCCCGATGAACATTGTTGTACGGAATTGACCAGACATTTCAGGTTGGCGTGCCATTGATTCGATGGTTTTAGAGATAACTTGTCCATTACCATAACCAGCTCCGATTGCTGCCCCCATGATTGCGATTGCTGCTGCGATATAATTCATAATATATTTCCTCCTAAAATAGATAAGTAGTTTGTTCAAAAACGATGTTATTCTTCTACTTCAATCTTATGGCTCATATACACCATTGATAAAGTAACAAAGACAAATGCTTGGATGCTTCCGATAAACAATGAAAATGCAATCCAAATCATCTCTAAAGGAATTGCTAATGGTAAGGAGTACCAACCTATGTTATTCATCATGCTGGCGATTAAGGTTAGCAAAACTTCCCCCGCGTAAATATTCCCATAAAGACGTAAAGCAAGTGTTAATAGGTTCGTAAACTCTTCGATCAGTTTCATTGGAAACATGAAACTATATGGTTTTAGGAACGAATTTACGAAATACCCTTTGAAGCCGAGTTTCTTCACCCCAAATAGATGAGTAAGAGTGATCATTATAAATGCCAATGTTAAAGTAATAAATGGGTCTGCCGTCGGACTTTTCCAAAGTGTCGTATCATTCGGTAAGACGATTTTCGTTACTAAACCAATATTGTTCGCAACAAAGATAAATAAAAACAACGTGAATGCCAACAAATGGAAATTGTTTAATTCTTTTCTAGGCAAGTTATCTGTTACGATTCCTCGGGCAAAGTCAATGACCCATTCTATCGCATTTTGTTTTCCAGTTGGTTTCATCTTAAGGTTCCTAGTAAAGAAGTAAACCAAAAAGAAGACGATCAAACAGGTCAATAACACCATCATACAAACTGTACCATCAAACCAAACAGGTCCAATATGGAAGGTTAGCGAGCGTTCATCCAATCCATTTCACCTCTTTTCCCTGAAATTCACATAAAATCAAATTCATGTGTACATCTGGTTTTTCTAAATCGTTTTCTAACCAAACGGTATCATACCACCATGAAACAGAAAATTCAAAACATTTTCATGAAAATTAGACACTTTTTTATTTCAGTCAAAAAATGTCTAAATCTCAAAGAAATCCATCGTGGTATTATACAGAAAAAACCTGTGATAATCATGCTTTATCAGATTAAATGCTAACAAATTTTATCATTAAGTAAAACTAAAAGCACCGAATATGCGAAAAAGGATAATGAAATTATCTAGAGAAATTTTTTAATGTTCGATCAATTTGACGATCCACATCTTTTCTCTTCAAGTCTTCTCGCTTGTCATACGATTTTTTCCCTTTCGCAAGCCCAATGAGGACTTTTGCGTATCCATTGCGTAAGTATACTTTCAACGGTACGATCGTGACCCCAGTATTTTTCGTTTCATTTTCAAGACGTGCAATCTGTTTCTTGTGGAGTAACAGTTTTCTTGTCCGTAATGGATCATGATTGAAAATATTTCCTTGTTCATAGGGGCTGATATGCACATTGTGCATATACGCTTCCCCATTACGTACTCGGACAAACCCATCTTTAAGATTGATCCGACTGTTCCGAATAGATTTTATCTCTGTTCCTTGCAATACCATTCCAGCTTCCATTGTGTCGATGATCGAATAATCGTGGCGAGCTTTTTTATTTTGCGCGATCAGTTTCCCCTCGCCTTTTGGCATAGTTCATTCCTCCAAACGAATAACTTGTTATTTTTTCTTCTTTTTCTTTTTGATTCCTTTATAAAAAGGTTTTTTCCCTTTTTTACCTGTGGTTGATTTCGCATTTTTACGATCGTTCGTGCGCGGATTCTTTTTCCCTTTTTTATCCGAACGTTCGCTATTTCTATTTTGTCGGCTCACGGGTCTACCTTTTCGCTGAGTTTTAGGTCGTTCAAGGGATGCTACTTCTTCCGCAGATACGAGTTCAAAATCAACTGCTCGTTCATCTGGATCAGCTTTCGTGACTTTGACACGAACTTTCTGACCAATTTTGAAAGTCAACCCAGTTCGTTCCCCAACTAAAGCTAAGTGATTTTCGATGAAGTGGAAATAATCCTGTTTCAATTCATTGATATGGATCAATCCTTCTACCGTATTCGGCAATTCGATAAATAAGCCAAACTTGACAACCGAACTGATGATGCCGTCGAATTCTTCTCCGACTTTATCCATCATGAATTCAGCTTTCTTCATTGAATCGACTTCACGTTCCGCTTCTACCGCGCGACGTTCCATTTTCGAACTGTGGTCTGCGATCTCAGGTAACTCGCCTTCCCAATATGTTTTGTTTGTATCACTAGCATCTTGTCCGTACGAACGGATCAACCGATGGACGATCAGATCGGGATATCGTCTGATTGGCGAAGTAAAGTGGGTATAGTATTCTGCTGCTAACCCATAGTGTCCAAAATTGTCTTCTGAGTAACGTGCTTGTTGCATGCTTCTCAATAGCATCGTATTGATCACTGCAGATTCTGGTCTATCTTCTACATGCTCGATGACTTTTTGTAAATCTTTCGGTGTAATCGAACCTTTTGTTCCTTGAACGACGATTCCTAAAGCCGAAGCAAAATCAAAGAACCGTTGCATTTTTTCTTCTTTCGGTTGTTCATGGATCCGATAAATGAATGGAAAATGCTGCTTATAGAAGTGTTCTGCGACAGTTTCATTTGCTGCCAACATAAAGGACTCGATCAATCGTTCCCCTACTCCTCGGCTGCGCAATTGGATATCCATTGGATGGCCATCTGGGTCTACTAGTATTTTTGCTTCACGGTCTTCAAAGGAGATCGCACCACGACGGATCCGCATCTCTTCAAGAATATCATGCAGCTCTTTCATTTCTTGGAACATCGGTACGAGTTGTTCATAGCGTTCCATGACCGCTTCATCTTGCTCCTCTAAGATTTGGTTGACAGCTGTATAGGTCATACGTTCAGTAGTTTGGATCACACTAGGAAAAATCTCATGAGAAATCACCTTTCCAGTCGGATCGATCTCCATCTCACAACTCATCGTCAATCTTGGAACATGGGGGTTCAAGGAACAGATACCATTTGAGAGTCGCTGAGGGATCATTGGGATCACTCGATCGGTCAAGTAGACACTTGTTCCTCGTTCGTAGGCCTCACGGTCCAATTGGCTGCCTTGTGTCACATAATACGACACATCTGCAATATGGACACCAAGAAAATAATTGCCATTTGCCCGTTTTTTTACAGTAACTGCATCATCCAGGTCTTTGGCATCTTCTCCATCGATCGTCACGATCAACTGATCTCTCAAGTCTTTACGACCGATGAGATCCTTCTCGCTGATCTCATCTGGTACATGGTCAGCTTCTGTTAAGACATCATCAGGAAATTGCGTAGGAATACCATTAGAGACCACAATGGATAAGATGTCCATACCTGGATCATTTTTATGCCCGATGACTTGTTTGATGATTCCTTCTAAACTTGTGGCATAGTTTTTTTCTGGATAATGGGTCAATTCGACCATTACGATACTACCATCAACAGGACGGATTCCTTCTGCGGCAGCGTAGATTTTGAATTGATTCATTTTTTTATCTTTAGGGATAACTACACCATATAGATCTGTTTCTTTGATTTCTTCTTCGGGATAAGCAACGAATTCTCCGGCAAGTTGTGTAGTGGCTCTTTTGCGGATCTCGACTACTTTTCCTTCAGCTCCACGATCCATCGCTGTATCTGCGGTTTTGATGATATCGATTGCTACTGTATCCCCATCCATCGCATAACCCGTTGCCTCTTTAGGGATATAAATGTCGTCTTCTTCGGGATCGATCGTCACAAAACCGAACCCCCGTTCATTTGCCCGAAAGGTACCTTCTACTAAAATAGGCTGCAATGGTAATTTCACTTTTCCTTTTTTGGTAAAGACAACTGTTTGCTCTCTTTCCATCTGAGCGATCGTTTGTACAAGTAATTTGAAATCTTCACTTTTTTCCAGCCCTAGTCCTTGGGCAATTTCTTCCATTGAAAAGCTTTTTTTGCGACTGCTTTCAATAAAGAAAATAATTTTTTCTTTCAACGTTTCTTTGGTCATATTGATTCCTCATTCCAAGGTAGATTTTCTAAGAAATCCAACACATCTTTTTCGAGTATCCTTCTTGAATCACCTACAGTAATCACATGTTTACTGTTGGGATACCATTGAAGTGTCACTCTTTTTTCAGCCATCTTTTTAGCGGTCTCAAACACACCATAGGGGTCGATCATTTCATCTTGCCCCGCTTGTGCCATAAAAATAGGCGATTGGATCTCAGAAAGTTTTCCTTCTGTAATTGTTGCCTGATTTTGGATTTCTTCTAATTGTCTGCGTATCATTGGTCTAAAACCTGCTGTTGCAGCTTCGATTGCTTCATCTGACTGTCCAGCAAATTTCAATACTTGCCGAACGTATTTCTCAAAATTTTCTGGTACGTGATTTTCCACAGGAGAAATCGGCGAACAGAAAAATCCTCCCCCGATCAAAGACTCATCTGCCAATGCACGAACAGCAAAAATCCCTCCCATTGATAAGCCAAATGCGGCGATTTGAGAAAAGCCTTCTGATTTTAAAAACTGAATCGCTTTTTGTGTGTCCTTCCACCAGTTCTCCGCTTTTTGAGATAAAATATCTTCAGGGTCCAGTGTTCCATGTCCTTCAAATAAAGGAGCATAGACTGTATACTCAGATTTTTCCAAAAAACGGCAAAGCATTCGTACATCATTCGGACTCCCAGAATACGCATGTAATAAAAGCACGGCACGTTTTCCATGCTTCCCATATAAGGGTTTTGGTAGACTTTTCATTTGGTTCACCTCGTTCTCTTCATTTTACCATAGTTTCCATGAACCCTTCTCGTAAAACAGCTTTTCTAAAAAAGAAAAAAAGAGCCGTGACATCCGCCGCTGCTCTTTTCTGGTTCATTCATCATTGAGCGTGGGACAAAAGTAAGAAACACTTTTGTCTCATGCTTTAAAAACGAATAAACGGTGGGAGCAGAAGCAACTCCTTCGGAAATAAGCCAAAATTCACAAAAATTTGAAAAGCAATTTTCGTGAATTTCTTCTTATTTCTCGGAGTTAAACACTTCTGTCCCAGCCTCTTGTTAAACTTCTACCTATACTTAAGCAATAAACAGACTGCTGATCCATCCTGTGTGCATATAAAAACTATGATTCAGGTTGAAACAAGTAGCTGTCCTCTTCGCTTATTTCGAAGATAAAAAGACAAGTACAAATAATAAGATCATCCAAATCGCACCCATTACCGCTGTCGAGCGTTGCATCACAGCTTCAAAGCCACGTGCTTTTTGTTTTCCGAACAATTGATCAGCGCCACCTGTAAATGCGCTCGCTGCACTATTTTGTTTGCTCGGCTGCATCATAATAGCGATCACCATTACAATAGATAAAACGATCACGATTCCTAAAATTAGATTATACATATGGCAGCCTCCTTTCTAAAAGATATCATCTCTCTCATTCTATCATATTAGAAAAATACCTACAACTCCCTACTTTATCTAAAACCATTCAAGAGAGACGAGGCTGGGACAAAAGTGTTTCTTACTTTTGTTCCACACTCATCAACAAAAAAAGAGTTGCCAAAACCATCTAGTGATCCTGGCAACTCTTCGTTAAGAAAGCAAAGGTTATTTTCGTAAAACGTCCTGATATTCTGGTTTTCTTTCAAATTCTTTTTTAGCGTAAGGGCATAACGGAATCACTTTTTTCCCATCTCTTCTGGCGATTTCTACGCCTGTAGATACTAATTTTTCCGCTAGTTTTTGTCCGCGATAAGCTGGGTCAACAAATGTATGATCAATGATCATAATGTCTGGTCCAGCATCTGACCATGTCATTTCGCCTATTTCTTCTTCAGCATTCAGCAATACCAAACGGCTTTTTTCTTCTTTGATTTCCATTTCACAACACTCCTTGTATCGACCACTTATTTTGTTCATCTTGATTTTAACAGTCTACTTTCCTACAGACAATTATTTATACTCGAACTGCTTTTCCATTATAGACGAATCCGTTGTTCGATAAACGAGAAGACCACCGTCCAATATGTCTCAGGGGCTTTTACCGCTGCTTCTAGATGTTGCGCTTCTGGCACTAAAAGCAGTGCTTTATCACCAGCTGTAGCATTCTGGATAGTATAAGCCGCTTCTGTTGGAACGAAATGGTCATTTTCTCCATGGACGATCAGTACTGGAAGATGGTTACTGCCTAACTGACGGGTAGCCGAAGCTTGTTTTAATGAATAACCCGCATACTTTTTTGCACAGCGATCTGCATGACGCATGATGGATTTTTTTGGAAAAGCAGTCAATTTGCTCAACATATAGCGAAATTCTGCGTAAACAGAAACAAAACCGCTATCCAAGATAAATCCTCGGACTGCAGAAGGGAGTTTTTCTCCACTTGCCATCATGATAGCAGAAGCGCCCATGGATCCACCATGTAAAATAATTTTTGCAGACGGATCTTGATTCAACACATAATTGATCCACACGATCAAGTCGAGCCGGTCGAGCCAACCCATCCCGATGATTTCTCCCTCGCTTTTTCCATGCGCTCTTAGATCTGGTATCAGCACATTGAATCCATTTTCGGCATATTTTTTCCCGATATAAGACATATCTTTCTTTCCATCACTACGGTAATCATGTACACAAATCACCCACTTGTGACTATTCGGTTGGCAGTGAAAGCTTCGGCCAATCAATTTGAGACCATCTTGACTTTTGACTTCTATTTCTTTCCCGCTTGTCCAAAAGTCCTCTGCTTGCGATTCAGCTAGTTGTCGCTGCCTTTCAACCGTCGTCAATGCGGAAGGATCCATTAATTGATGTCCGGTACTCTCATACCATTCATAGCCTCGTTGTAAACCAGACTTGATAAGTTTGTTTGCATAATAATAAGAAAGAACTTGATAAATGACTGTGCCTAAAATTAGGATGCCCACTATCAAATAAAATACAATCACTTATCTTCCCCACTTTCTATCGTTTTTAATCGTACTTTCTACCCTAATATCGATGATTCTATTCTTCTTTATTGTAACATTTTCTAAAAAAACTGCTCAAGGTTTCCCCTTCGATCTGCAGAAAAATAATTTTATCTCAGTGCTCATACCTGTTTCTTAATATTAAATAACGTTTACAATTTATTTAAAAGCCAGTATACTAGGTTCGTGCATTGGAATCAAGGATTTTCCTTGGACTGGTTCGGAAACTTCCCAGAATAAAAAACTAAGGATCTCTAAAGAAAGGAGATTGGAAATAATGCGTAAAGTAATCATTGATTGCGACCCTGGAATAGATGATCTTTTGGCTCTGTTATATGCGGTCAAATCATCTGAAATCGAGGTAGTCGCCATTACCACTGTCTGTGGAAATGTTCCTGTCGAGTTAGGTACGCAAAATGTTTTTACGTGCTTAAACCGATGTGGACGATTAGACATCCCTGTTTATCAAGGAATGGCTAAACCGATGAAACAACCATTTATCAGCGCCCAAGATACTCACGGGATGGACGGCTTAGGTGAAACAAATTTCCCACCGGTCCATGAAAAACAAGCAGAACAGATAAATGCCGTTGACTTTCTTGTTCGCTACTTTTCTGAAGAAAGGGACACATCGATCATCGCACTTGGACCATTGACGAACATTGCCAGTGCCCTTATCAAAAATCCTCGCATCGGCAATCACTTAGAACGTTTCGTTTCAATGGGTGGCACATACAAAAGTCATGGAAACTGTTCTCCTGTTGCAGAGTATAATTACTGGTGCGATCCTGAAGCGGCTGCAGTTGTTTTTGAGAAGCTTGGGAAAACCATTGAAATGGTGGGGTTAGATGTCACTAGGGAAATCGTCTTTACCCCTACGATACTTGAATACTGCTGTCAAATGAATCCAACTGAAGGCAAGTTTTTAAAAGACATCACTCGCTTTTACTTTGATTTTCATTGGCAGCAAGAACGAATTCTTGGTTGTGTGATCAACGATCCTTTAGCTGTTGCTTATTTTATCGATGAACAGCTATGTCAAGGTTTTGCCAGTTACACAGCCGTTGAAACACAAGGTATCAGTCGAGGACAAACTTTAGTTGATCGATTTGATTTTTGGCAAAAACCTGCTAATAGTATCATCATGACTGAAGTAGATTCTCATCTATTTTTTCGGAAGTTTTTGACCGTTCTTTTAAATGCACAAGAAGAAACGATTAAAAAAGATCTGGAAAGATTAAAGATGGGATGAAAAAAATGTTGAATAAAAGAATAACAACAAGAACAATCACGATTATCGCTTTATGTATTGGACTAAATTATATTGGTGGAACAATTGCTTTATGGCTGCGCTTGCCGATTTATCTAGATTCTATCGGTACGATCTTCGCTGGTGCTTTGCTTGGACCTGTGTTTGGTGTACTGACAGGTATAACTAGCGGTGTATTGAGCGGTTTTACTACTGATATCTTTTCATTGTATTATTCGCCTGTCCAAATGATCACTGGGCTGCTAGCAGGAATCATTTTTTATCAGCGATTATACCAAAAGAAAAATCGTTTCACTCTGATTTTTTGGGCATTTGTGTTGTCTTTACCAGGAACGATCCTTTCGTCCCTCATCACAGTAAAGCTATTCGGTGGCATCACATCCTCTGGTTCCAGTATGATCGTCCAATTGCTGCATGGTCTAGGAATGGATCTAACGATGAGCACGATCCTTGTTCAAGCTGGAACAGATTATCTTGATCGACTGCTCTCTTTAATCCTCGTGGCATTCGTAGTCGTTGCTTTAGGAAAACGAGGAAGAATCGGCAGTCAGCTAAAAGAAAATCAGCAGTGATCCTGTTCATTTCACTATGCTACTGAACGATTCGTTGGGTATGCCAACTCTTGAACATCTGACTTAATACCAAAGTGTAATAAATTTAGGCATTTCATGTTTGATCATCACAAAAGAAGCTGTGACCTCTCAATAGAAAAATGAGGTCAAGATAAAAGTCGTTTAGGTTTGAGAAATTGAAAAAAAAAAGCGACTGGGAGCAGAAGCAACTCCTTCGGCTTATTTCCGAAGGAGTTGCTTCTGCTCCCGCCGTTTATTTGAGAGTCTGTGGCAAAACTGATTTTTAGATTTGTCCCATACTCATTTTTTGTTCAATAATCCAAGCTGGTCAACCATACATAATACAAGAAACGCTTATTTCAGTAGGCTGAATTTTTTTGTTACAGCTCTAACCTCTTCATCTGGACCAGAAACGACAATTCCAACTGGCTTCAAATTTTCTAAATCACTTTTTTGGATCTGTTCTTGGTAGACCTCAAATTGATTATTTAAGGACTGCCCTGTTGCGGTGAACACACAACTAGATATCGTTTCACTTTCTTTCAGTGATTTTGCTAAATTAGCGATTTGCCCTGATCCAGCTTTTAATACGACTGTGCTATAACGGATCGCGGCATGACGAACACCATCTGCATCCGTCACTTCTGAATCTAAATAGACCTCTGGATTGATTTGCGCTATTTGTCCCATCAAAATGCCAGCTACATTGCCAACTTCTCCGGCTGTTAAGTTTTTTTCTAATATGATTGCATTTCTTTGCATAGTTATCTCCCCCAATTTTTAAACATCCTTGTCATCGTTTACCCAAGTAAGAATGCCCCAATATGCGCAATCAGTATAACTTAGTTTCTGACCGACTGAAAGGCTTATTTAAGACTCAACCGCTTACTATACGTAAAAACATATAAGCAAAAAATAGAGGGTGTTTTTCTTTCGATACTTATCGAAAAAATCATTATTCTACCTATGGTGTGCCTCTTTCCATGCAAAAGGATCATCACCAAAAATCATGTTCATTTCTGGTGATGATCCTTCTTATCAAAAGAGCATATTGCCAAGTGTGTTGCATCTCAAGCTAAAGAAAAAAGCAGCCTAACATCAAAACAATCCGTTAATAAAGGTCACAGTCTGTTCATAACATTCTTTTGATTCTGGTAGAGAATAATCAAATTGGTATTCATGACTGATTTCTTTTTTCTCATCTTTATAAAACAAACCTTCAACTGGTACCTGTAGTTCTTTCAATTTGTTTTCCAACGCTATCCCTTGTTCTTGGAAAGAATACGCATTTCCATCGGTAATAAAAGTTGGTGGGAAATTTTTTGTGACGTGATCAACTAAACTAGCTTGGAATAAACGGTCATCCGTTTTCCAATCTTTTTGTCCTAATAAAGACCATGCAACAGTTTTAACGAAAAAGCGCATAAATCGATTATCAGATTGTTGTTTAGCCGTTTGTTGTAGATCCACAGGCCCACAATAAGAAATGGTCCCTTTGATTGTTTCTGGCGCCATACTTTGTTTTATATTCATTTCTTTAGCATACTCTTCATTTGTTTGGATCGTTACGTATTGTAACGCAATCTGAGCGCCTGCACTGTCCCCGCCAAAGAGAACATTAGAAAGATCCAACCGTTTATCTTTGTCTTTCTTCAATTGTTGGACTAACTCATCGACTTGCGTTACTTGATTCGGATATTGAGAAGCCGGTGCTGGTTCATAATTCATACTCACTACTGCTACATGAGTATCTGCTGCTACTTTTGTCGCAAACTCTTTTACACCCGCTTTATCTCCACTTACATATCCGCCGCCATGTACCCAAATCAACACTGGAACAGCTTTATCACTATTTTTAGGATAGTAGATATCATAATTGTTCTGTTTATGTTTAGATTGATAGACTTTGTCCGCACTCAATTTAGTCGATGCTTTTGCGTGATCATACTCTTTTTTATTCGTGATCGCTGTTGTATCGTTGAACAAATGAGCAATCACAAAGGCCCCTGGTCTTGGCGAAACTTGGAAGGCTATTACGATCACTAACACTATGCTGATCAGCGCGATCCCCAACCATTTTAATCCTTTAAAAATCTTAGCTCTCATTCATTTTCCCCATTACATTTTTACTTTTTTTGCCTTTAATATCTTAGCAAGAAACAGTCAATTTGTAAATCTGCCTGCTACTTTATCAATAGCCACTTACTGATTTGTCGAGCCTTTTATCAAGTGATTCATCCTCTTCAAGTTTTACGAGTTAATATTCAGAAGCCAAAATGGCATACTCAAATGTATCTACCCAAATCGGCTTTCCTTGCCCATCTTTCTTGAACCAAATATTTTGACGTAGATGTCCTTCTCTTCGCAAACCTAGACGCTCAAGTAATTGCCACGAAGAAACATTTAAAGGATTACACCTTGCGAAGATCCGATGAGCGTGTTTTTCTTTGAATGCATGCTCTATCAAAGCCAGTGCTGCTTCTGTTGCGTAACCTTTCCCTTGAAATTCTGGATTGAAGACATATCCTAATTCCCAAGTGTCAAACTCCTGACTTGCTAAATAGATGTTCCCAATCAATTTGTTTGTTTCTGCTACACATACTGCCCAAAAAGAATCATCTTGAGAACGTCGAATAGCTTCTTTTTTACACTCCTCGATACTAAGCACATCATAAGGTTCAAATTCAACAACCTCTTCTTTGGATAAATAGTCAAATAGATCCTGCCAATCCTCCTCAGTAAATTTTCTTATTGAAAGTCTTTTTGTTTTCATTGATTTCCTCCAAAAATTTGATTAACAATTTCTTGATCTTAGGCCCGTTTCTTTAATCATACATTGGTAAAGTTTAAGAAACAAATCATTCCTATATTATGGATAGACTTTCCTTTTTAAAACGTTCGCCAAGTTGATTTTCAGTGTTCTTTTACTGCTCTGTTGGATAAAAAAATACCCTCCTCCTATCTTTAATGATAAGAGAAAGGTATTTTAGAATAATCTCATAAGGGAGAAGTAAGTCACTGAATCAGTCGATGGTATCGATTGAAAATCAGTTGTACTTATTTTCCGATTTAAAATTATTTATTTTTTAAGTTGTAGAAAGATTTCAAACCTTTGTATTCTGCAACTTCACCAAGTTGGTCTTCGATACGTAGTAATTGATTGTATTTAGCAATACGGTCAGTACGTGAAAGAGAACCAGTTTTGATTTGGCCAGCGTTTGTTGCAACAGCGATATCAGAGATTGTTGAATCTTCTGTTTCACCAGAACGGTGAGATACAACTGCAGTGTAGCCAGCTTCTTTAGCCATTTCGATAGCTTCGAAAGTTTCTGTCAAAGTACCGATTTGGTTAACTTTGATAAGGATTGAGTTAGCAATTCCTTTTTCGATACCTTCAGCTAATTTTTGAGTGTTTGTTACGAACAAGTCGTCACCAACTAATTGAACTTTGTCGCCTAATACGTCAGTTAATTTCTTGAATCCGTCCCAGTCGTTTTCGTCTAAGCCGTCTTCGATTGAGATGATTGGATATTTAGCAACTAATTCTTCGTAGAATTTGATCATTTCGTCAGTTGTTTTTTCGCCTTCGCCTGAATCAGCTAATACGTAAACACCTTTTTCTTTGTCGTAGAATTCTGAAGAAGCAGCATCCATAGCAAGAACAACGTCTTTACCAGGTACATAGCCAGCTTTTTCGATTGCTTCGATGATTACTTCGAAACCTTCTTCGTTTGAACCAAGGTTAGGAGCAAATCCACCTTCGTCACCAACAGAAGTAGCTAAACCGCGTGCTTTTAGGATTGATGCTAATGCGTGGAATACTTCAGCACCCATACGTAAAGCTTCTTTGAATGTTGGAGCGCCAACAGGCATGATCATGAATTCTTGGAAGTCGATTGAGTTGTCTGCGTGTGATCCGCCGTTGATGATGTTCATCATTGGAGTTGGTAATACTTTTGTGTTGAATCCGCCTAGGTAGTGGTATAAAGGTACTTCTAGGTAGTCAGCAGCTGCACGAGCAACAGCGATAGATACGCCTAAAATAGCGTTCGCACCTAATTTACCTTTGTTAGGAGTGCCGTCTAAAGCGATCATAGCTTTATCGATTGCCATTTGGTCACGTACATCGTAGCCAATGATTGCTTCAGCAATGATGTTGTTTACGTTGTCAACAGCTTTAGTTACACCTTTACCGCCATAACGAGCTTTGTCTCCATCACGTAATTCAACTGCTTCGTATTCACCAGTTGAAGCACCTGAAGGAACCATTCCGCGGCCAAAAGCTCCGCTTTCTGTGTATACTTCTACTTCGATTGTTGGGTTTCCGCGTGAGTCTAAGATCTCGCGAGCGTAAACATCAGTAATAATTGACATGTTTTGTCTCTCCTTTGAGTTTGTTTTTTCCTAAGGGATTACCCTCATATACGATTTTAGTTAATTTCTTGCATTAGTGCAAACATTTCTTGCATTTTTTGCAAATTTTCACAAATTATTTTACAGCGTCTAATAATGCTAAGAATGAATCAGCTTGTAAGCTTGCGCCACCAACTAATGCACCATCAACATTTTCTTTTGCCATATATTCAGCAATGTTTTCTGGTTTAACAGAACCACCGTATTGGATACGTACTGCATCAGAAACTTCTTTGCCGTATAATTTTTCAACTGTTTGGCGAACAACACCACAGATTTCATCAGCGATTTGTGCATCAGCTGATTTACCTGTACCGATAGCCCAGATTGGTTCGTAAGCGATAACCATGTTGCTTACTTGGCCGTCTGTTAACCCTTCAAGTCCAGCAGTGATTTGTCCTTCGATCCATTCAGCTGTTTTTCCAGCTTCATAAGTTTCTAAAGATTCACCACAGCAAAGGATTGGGATCATGCCGTTTGCAAAAATAGCTTTTGCTTTTTTGTTGATGTCTGCATCTGTTTCGTGGAAATATTCACGACGTTCTGAATGGCCGATGATCACATAGTCCACTCCTAGGTCTGCTAAAGCAGCTGGTGAAGTTTCACCTGTGAACGCACCTGAGTTTTCCCAGTAGCAGTTTTGTGCAGAGATTTTTAATTCTGTTCCTTCAGCTGATGCCATTAATTCTTGTAAGAATAATGCTGGAGATCCGATAACTGAATCCACTTTATCATTTGAAGGGATATTGTTTTTTACTGCTTCTGCAAATTCTTTTGCTTCAGAAGCTGTTTTGTTCATTTTCCAGTTACCAGCGATAATTGGTTTACGCATGACAGTATACACTCCTTTAAATTATGAGTCGCAGATGTTCTTCTACGTATTGAAAAAGAAAAACTACGATCCGAACGAATGCTCTCGCTACAAAAAGTAGCTTTTCTTTTCCTACTTAACTTTTACGATTGATTATTTGTCGTTGATTGCTGCTAGACCTGGTAATTCTTTACCTTCTAACAATTCTAAGCTTGCGCCGCCACCTGTTGAGATGTGTGTGAATTTATCAGCAAAACCTAGTTGTTCTGCAGCTGCAGCTGAGTCACCGCCACCGATGATAGTTGTAGCACCTTCAAGGTTAGCGATTGCTTCACATACGCCGATCGTACCTTTTGCAAAGTTACTCATTTCGAATACACCCATAGGTCCGTTCCAAACAACTGTTTTAGCACCTTGTAATGTATCAGCAAATAATTTAACTGATGCAGGGCCGATGTCTAGAGCCATCAAGCCTTCAGGGATATCTCCTTCGATGACTTGTGTTTCAACATCATTTGAAAATTCTGGAGCACATACATTGTCGATTGGTAATACAAGTTTGTCGCCAGCTTTTTCGATCAATTCTTTCGCCAATGCTACTTTATCAGCTTCAACTAAAGAGTTACCGATCTTGATGCCTTTTGCTTCGTAGAATGTGTAAGTCATTCCGCCACCAATCAAGATTTTGTCAGCTTTAGGAATCAAGTTTTCGATTACGCCGATTTTATCAGAAACTTTTGCGCCACCTAAGATTGCGATCATAGGGCGTTTTGGATCTTCAACTGCTTCACCGATAAATTTGATTTCTTTTTCCATTAAGAATCCAGCAACTGTTGGGATACCAGTTGAAGCAATCCCTACGTTAGAAGCATGCGCACGGTGAGCTGTACCGAATGCATCGTTTACAAATACATCACCTAATGAAGCCCAGTATTTACCTAGGTCAGCATCATTTTTGCTTTCTTTTTTACCATCAACATCTTCAAAACGAGTGTTTTCGAAAACAACTACGTCTCCGTCTTTCATGTTGTTGATTGCAGCTTCTAATTCAGCACCACGAGTTTCAGGAACGAAAGTTACTTCTTTTCCTAATAATTCGCCTAAACGTTTTGCAACAGGTGCTAAAGATTTGCCTGCTTTATCTTCTTCAGTTTTCACACGTCCTAGATGAGAGAAAAGGATTGCTTTTCCGCCTTGTTCTAATACGTAGTTGATTGTTGGTAAAGCAGCTTTGATACGTGTATCATCAGTGATCACGCCATCTTTCAAAGGAACGTTAAAGTCAACACGGACAAGAACTTTTTTGTCTTTTAAATCGATATCTTTAACTGTTTTCTTAGCCATTTTATATCCTCCTAAATAAACTTATTATCAAAAAAAGCGGAGAAGCGCGATTGCTTCCCCGCTTTTAAGTGTACATGTTTATTGTTTACACTTGTACGTTTGTCTATCTTATAAGTTAGCGAAGTATTCTAAAGTACGTACTAATTGTGCAGTGTATGACATTTCATTGTCGTACCAAGCAACAGTTTTAACTAATTGTTTGTCGCCAACAGTCATTACTTTAGTTTGTGTAGCATCAAATAATGAACCGTAAGTCATACCAACGATATCAGAAGAAACGATTTCGTCTGTGTTGTATCCGTAAGATTCGTTTGAAGCTTCTTTCATTGCTGCATTGATTTCGTCAACAGTTACTTCTTTGTTAAGAACTGTAACTAATTCAGTTAATGAACCTGTTGGTACAGGAACACGTTGAGCAGCTCCGTCTAATTTACCGTTCAATTCAGGGATTACTAAGCCGATAGCTTTAGCAGCACCTGTTGAGTTAGGAACGATGTTTGCAGCAGCAGCGCGTGCACGGCGGAAGTCACCTTTAGGATGAGGTCCGTCAAGAGTCATTTGGTCACCTGTGTAAGCGTGGATAGTTGTCATTAATCCTTCAACGATACCAAATTTGTCGTTTAATGTTTTAGCCATAGGAGCTAAACAGTTAGTAGTACATGAAGCACCTGAGATAACTGTTTCTTTACCAGTTAATGTTTCGTGGTTTGTGTTATAAACGATTGTTGGAACGTCATTTCCACCAGGAGCAGAGATAACAACACGTTTAGCACCAGCTGTTAAATGTTTTTCAGCAGCTACTTTTGAAGTGAAGAAACCAGTACATTCTAGAACGATGTCAACACCTAGTTCGCCCCAAGGTAATTCTTCAGGGTTACGGTTAGCTAAAACTTTAACTTCTTTTCCGTTAACATTGAATGAACCTTCGTGAACTTCAACTGTACCGTTGAAACGTCCTTGAGTTGTGTCATATTTTAACAAGTGTGCTAACATTTTAGCATCTGTTAAGTCATTGATTGCTACTACTTCGATTCCATCTACATCTTGGATACGACGGAATGCTAGACGTCCGATACGTCCAAAACCATTAATACCTACTTTAACTGTCATTTAAGATTTCCTCCTTATGAAAATCAAAAAAATATTTATTTTAAAGGGATATCCCTTTTAAAATCTCATTTGCAGCAGCTTCATCTGTGATGAGCCACGTTTGTTTTGGTGCATTTTTCATATAGGCTCGAATTGCTTTAGCTTTTGACTTTCCACCTGCAATAGCTAGGATGATCGGTACATTTGCTAAGTCTTTCAATTCTATGCCGATTCTTGGAACCTTATAAACAACTTCTCCATTCTCGTTAAAGAAATAGCCGAAGGATTCCGCAACAGCATTGGCCTGTTTTAGCATGACTAATTCTTGCTCAGTCATTTTTCTTCGTGCAGCCATGTGTAATGCACGTCCAATACTATGAATAACACAATTCGCCTGACTAATCAAGTTTAAGACTTCTTGGATAGACGGTTCATTGAGTAAAGAATTGTACGTAGCTAGACTTAATTGTTCTGGTACATACAACGCACGATGATTGCCACTTGCCTTTGTAGCCATTCTAGCACTGACCGAATTTGCTTGTACAGTTACAGCTTCTCCGATACCGCCACGAGCTGGCACAAATAAGTTATGTCGTTTACTGTTTTCCAGATTTGTCAATTGTTCAGCGACGATTGCCATCGTTGTTCCTCCCATTACGGCGATAATATTATCACCTTCCGGAAGTAAAAGATCCAACGCTTCGTCTAGTGCTTCACCGAAGCCGTCAGCGACTTTAGGCTGTTTCTCACTGTTTCCTGACACGACAATACAACGTTGATTCCCGAAATACTCAGCCAGTTTTTTTTCTGTCTGATGCATACCTAAAAGTTGATCCATGAAGCTTTCAAGACTCTGATAAACTTCCTCACCTTTTTTTGTCAACGTCATTCCGCTTTTAGAGGTGTTGATTAAATTCAACTGTTTCAATAAATCAGTTTCTGTTCGTAATACTCGTTCTGTGATTCCCATACTTTCTGATAAACTGCGGCGACCAATCGGCTGCATCCAATAAATATTTCGCAAAATTTTATAGCGTTCTTGCAGAACCTCGATAATATCTGGTGCAACAGATTCAATCATTTTCAATTCATCTAGCATAGCGATCTCCTTAGTTGGACGATAAATGTCCAATGTAGACTCAAAACGACCCATGTACGATAAAAAAAGAAAAGTGACTTTCCAATTTTTAAAAATATTAAAAAGGAAAATCTCAACCTCACGAGTGTTAGTCTAACAGTTTTATTCTACTTTTTCAATAAAAAACAACTAGAAAAAATTTTTCATTTTTTCTAGTCAAAATTCACATTAATTATCATAACGTTTTCTTTTCGATGAACTTGGGATTCCTAACAGGTCTCGATACTTTGCAACGGTTCTTCTTGAAATCAATATTTCATCTTTTTTTAATAGTTCTACTATTTTTTGATCGGATAGCGGCTTCCCTTTATCTTCTTCCTCGACTAACTCTTGGATTCTTTTTTGGGCCGTATCTGCAGAAAGGTCTTCTTCTGACATGTTTCCACTTTTTTGGATGCGATTCGTAAAGAATTTTTTTAGTTCAAATACACCGAACTCTGTCTCTAAATATTTTCCATTGACAGCACGGCTGACTGTTGATTCATGCACATCGATTTCTTGAGCAACTTCTCTTAACGTCAACGGCTTGATTGGTCGGTTCTTATTCGTAAAGAATTCTTGCTGATGCGCCACGATACTTTGCGCCACACGCAAGATCGTATCCCCTCGCTGTAAGATCGTTTTTTTCAACCAATCAAATTCCTGTTTTCGTTCTTTCAAGTATACTTGTGTTTCTTTGTCCGCTTTTTTTTGCATCTGATTAAAGTAATGTTCTTGAAAACGGACATCTGGTTGGTTTCCCCGATTTGATCGAACATGGACCTGATTGTTCTCATCTACCATTACTCTTACATCTGGAATGATGTAAAGTTCGCTGCTTCGATCAAAAATCCTACCGGGACTCGGACTAAGAGTTTGAATATAATCAAAGATCTGCTGTACTTCGCTTAATTCAATCGAGAAGCGTTGCGCAATTTCTTTCCACTTCCGTTCCACTAACGGTTCAAAACACTCTTCTAAGATGATGTAAGCTAATTCTGGTGCGAAATCATCTCTTTCTGTCTGAAGCATCAGACACTCTTGCAAACTTCTTGCGCCGACTCCTGCCGGTTCGAGTTGCTGGATCAGTGTAAGAGCATCAAGTATTTCAATCGATGACGCATTCGTGTTGGTTTCTGCTTCTTTCAAATCAATCGTCAAAAAGCCGTTCAAGTCGATATACTCAACTAGATAAAGTACGAGTTTACGCAAAAACGTATCACGATAATTCAAATGGACCTGATCGATCAATGATTCAAATAAGGAAGTGCTTGTATCTGGAATTTGATTCAAGTAGTTTGTTTCCTCGCCTTCATAGTTCGACGATTTTATTTTTTGAAAGTCAGGTTGCCAATCTGGCTCTACGACTTCTAATAAAGGATTTTCCAGTGCTTGATTTTCAACAAACGCGAGCAGTTCCTCACTGTTATACTGCAATACTTGAATGGACTGTTGCAGCTGCTGTGTCATGGCTAATTTTTGTGTTTGTTGTTGTTTTTGTGAAAAGTTTTGTTGAAATTTCATTTTTTTGTCCATTCCCCTTGTTTTTTTTTTTGGGTTTCGTTACAATTATCCCAGTGCTTGCGTCCTTAGTGTAGTGGATATCACGTAAGATTCCGGTTCTTGAGACGGGGGTTCGATTCCCTCAGGACGCGTCTATTGTTATCTTAGCATATTTGAGAGCGTTTTGCTTTCTAAAATTTTCACTCAAAAAGCTGGTCCTCGATCGAGAACCAGCTTTTTATTTATTTTCTCTCTTTTATTTCCCTTACAGTCGAACATTTTTCCCTCTATCATCAAGCTTTCACTTAATTTTTGCTTGCAGAAGATATCACGTGGATTGCGTCAATAAAGCGGTTAAGCGAAAAAGCCAAAAATAAAATCGCCAAACTATGCACCAAGAGTGTTCCAGCATATTCAATGAGGTATTGTTCGCCAAAGACTTCCTTGGCAGAGATCGATTGAGAAATTATGACTGGAGCAACAAATAAACTGATGCCTGCTAATACATTCACACCTAATTTCACTATTGGTTTGATCATTTTTATTCTCCCATCACCTTTTATGAACTAAACATCCACTTGTTTTTCCATAGCTTCTTTACAGAACTTCCAACTACAGACTAACCTAATAACTAACGTCATAAAATTGTTATGTTCTAAGTTTTTTTTAAATTCAAACGTTCTTTTTTGCTCATTCTTGTTCTTTGGAAAATGGAGATACCTCACAAAAAAAATAGGACGTGGGACAAAAGTAAGAAACACTTTTGTCCCAACCTCCATGAAAGTCTGATTTTTAGATGACTATTCTTACTTGATTCTTTTGACCAAACGTTATAAGAAAAAATTTTTTTAAAATAAGAGTTCTTGTTCTTCGGCTGTCAATTCTCCTCTTTGTGCTAGGACTGTGACGCATTCTACCATATTTTTGTAGGATTGATTTAAGCCGATTCCGCCCTTTTTCGGCATTTTGATAATTGGGATTGTTTCACGAAATTCTTCAACAGCTGGGTTTTCTGCTGACATTGCTGCCGCTGCGGGGATTCCATTGTTCGCTAATGCTTTTGCTAAGCTACCTGCCATCATACCAAAATTGGGATAATGCATCGCTGGGCCGCATAATACTGCATCAGCGCCGAATTTCTTGGCAAAACCGATGAATTTTTGGTTTACCTCTTCAGGATGACTTACATAGTACTGATCACCACAGTATAAAGTTGCAATAATCTCAGCATCTTTTTCTTTGAATAGTGGAACAAGCGTTTCTGCTGGTCCCATCGCTGCTTTTTTTCCTCCTGGAGGCAGTTGCGCTTGCTCATCACTTCCCATACCAGCCGTGACATGGTTCAAAATCACGAGTATCTTTTTCATGAAATACCTCCTTTTTACAATGTATCAAAATCGAAATCATCAAAATTGATTTCTTCTGTTTCTTTTTCTTCCGCTTCATGTTCTTCTTTTAGGTACTGATTATCTAATACCTTGATAAATGGATAGTAGATTCCCATTCCAAGTAAAATCAAAACGCCTTGTAGGATCGAAGCTTGCCAGCCACTTACTAAAAATCCAGAAATGATCGGTGGTGTCGTCCAAGGAAGTTGGATACCGTTGGTGTAGGCAACCAATCCGAAATCCATACAGAAATAGGCAATGATGATATTGATCGTTGGAACAAGAACAAATGGGATCAAAATGATTGGATTCAATACGATCGGCAAACCGAAAATGATCGGTTCATTGATGCCAAAAATTCCTGGTACAAGGGATAATTGAGATAATTTTTTGATACGTTGACTCTTACAAATGATGACCATCACTAAGATCAATGATAATGTTGATCCGCCACCACCAAAAGTTGCGAACATGTCTTGGAATTGACCGGTAATGATGTTAGGAACTTCCAGACCATTTTTATAAGCGTCTAAATTTTCAATGGATAACGCACGTAGAACCGGATTGAATACTGCTCCGACTACACTTGATCCGTTGATTCCAAAGAACCAGAAAAAGTGTAAGAATAAGTACGCAATGATCATGGCTCCTAGCGTATTCCCCAAACTTAACAACGGCATTTGCAAAAACTTGAATAAAATTTCTTGCAGGTTTCCATATGAAGTTAAATCTGCTAACCAATTGGCTACCATGAAAAATGTAAGGATAACAAAACTAGGGATAAGTGCCTCAAATGATTTCACAACAGTTGGAGGGACGCCTTCTGGCATTTTGATCGTCCAGCCTTTGCGAATCAACGCAACGAACATCCTCGTTGAGAGCAATGCAACGACCATTCCCAAGAATAGACCGCTTGAACCCATCCAGCGTAATGGAAGGCTTCCTACTTCATATACTTCGGTAGAGCCTTCTGGAGTGAAGGTCGTTGAAAAAGGTGTCACGATAAAAAACGAAACTAATGAAATGATTGCTGCCTGCATCGCATCGACTTTGAACTGTTTCGCTAAACTATAGCCGATCCCACCAACGGCGAGGATCGTCATGATATCAAAACTGGCTGTTGCCGGTTTATTCAACATCGTTGCCCAGTCATCACCTAAAAATCCGCTCATGATTTCATTCCAGTTAGGAATCGGGAAATTGGTCAATACTAAGAATAACGATCCTACGATCAATAATGGGGTAGAAAGTAAAAACCCATCCCGAATAGCGATTAGATATTTGTTTTCGCCAATGGTTTTCGCCATTGGTGTAAGGACTCTTTCCAGCCAATTTAAAAATTTCTGCATCTTTTTTCCTCCGATCTTATGTTTGATTTTGACTGTTACCGGTTACATTGCTATTTACTGTTTACTTTTTACTATCTTTGATCAATTTTAGAACATCTTTCATTGCACGTTCGCCGTCCATCATGCCATATGCTTCCGCCGCAATCGTGCCGACTGGTATTCCTTGTGGTTCAAATGTTTGCTTCATCTTGTCACTCAAATGACGAACTTGCGGTCCAAGTAAGATTGCTACTGGTTTTTCTTGTTCAACTTTCTCTTCCGCATGAATTGCTGGAAAAGCACTGATTTCCAAAGGCATTTTGTGTTTTTTCACGACCTCCATCATTTTGTTGACCATGATACTTGTAGACATTCCTGCTTCGCAAAACAAATAGATTTTTTTTGTAGCCATTCTTCTTCCTCCTTAATTTATAAATAATAGCTGAGAGCCAGCTGTATAAATAGATTTATTAAACTGGTGCTTTGATTCTCTTCTCATATGCATCCAACCATTCTTTAGTGATCGGCTCAATGATCGTGTTTTGTTCTGGTCCTGGATTTGCTAAGTAAATAGCTGGTTGCTCTTTCTCAGTAGCAAGACTGAATGTAAATTCGACATTTGTCGCAACACCCCACTCACCTTCATTATTCATTGCGATCAGTGAAAAAGCTCCCGCTTTTCCATAACGTTCTTTCAGCGTGTCGCTGAACCGGTATACTGCTTGGTCACACGCTGCTTGTGGGGAAAGTCCTTCGCCCATCAATCGGACGATCTCATATGACAAACAGCCTTTCATCAAATCTTCCCCAAGACCTGTAGCAGCTGCACCACCGATTTTACTATCGACATAAAAACCTGAACCTGACAACGGAGAATCGCCTACGCGTCCTTGTTTTTTCATGAATAGTCCTGAACTAGAGGTTCCTGCAGCCATGCTTTGGGATTTGTCTAAGGCAACAACGCCAACTGTGTCATGACCATCATATGGACTTAGGTTTGTTTTTGCCATTTCGTCTAATCGTTTTTGCCAGATTTTTTTTGCTCGCTCTGTCAGCATATTTTTACGTTCGAAACCTGCCAACATAGCATATTCGGTTGCTCCTTGCCCGACTCGGAAACTATTGAATTTTTCCTCACTTAACCGACGTGCGACTGCAATTGGATTGGCTATATCAACGATCCCTGCGACAGCCCCTAACTTGAATGTATCACCATCCATGAATGCTGCATCCATCTCTACGATCCCACGTTCATTTGGCAGTCCGCCATACCCGACTGATTTATAAAATGGATAATCTTCCACACACTTGATGGCCGTTTCAACAGCATCACCACAAGTGCTTTGCTCTTCGAGTAATTTTTTTGCTGCGAGAATGCCGTCATGCGCCATGCGCCAAGTTGCTATAATTCCCCACATACCTACTCCTCCTGACTATACTAACGCTTACAATTATTTTTATTTAGTATATACTAATATGTCTATACTAAAAAGAGGCTTATCCAAAAATCTAATCGATTTATAAGATAAGCCTTCTTTATTTCATTATAAAAATCTTCCACTATAGAAACTATTCTAACAGTGCCTGGATACTTTTTAGATAGATCTCTAAATTCATACGTAGATCTGCTACATCCATATATTCGTTTTTATTATGTGCAATCCCTTTTTGCCCTGGAAATGAAGGGCCAAATGCTAACGTATTCGGTATCTTTCTAGCATACGTAGCCCCTGTGGTTGTTACTGGTGTTGGGTCATTACCGGTGACTTCACCATAGATCATTGATAGTTTTTGGATCTCGAGTGAGTCTTTTTCACGACAGAATCCCGGAATACTGCGTGTCACCTCATAAGAAGCACCTTTAGGCAACTGTTGCGCCAATCGACGAAGTACCTCGTCTTCACTAGCAGAAACTGGGTAACGGAAGGCGATTTCCAGATTCAAACCCGTCTCGCTTTTTTGTAAAACTACTGGTGTAAGGATGAGTTTACCAGAATCCTTATCTGCCAAGGCAAGATCGATTCCTTCACCGTAGTGTTTGCCGTGAAAGCTTTCAGCGATCCACCTAAAATAACTTTGCAGTTGTGCAGGTATTTCAGCCTCTTTTAGTTTCTGTGCGAGTAAAGTAATCGCATTCTCACCCATTTCTGGCGCATTGCTTGGTGAACGTTTGCCTGTCACCTGATGAGTGGTGCCATTGATTGTTACACCTAATTGATCTGGAACATGATCTCTGTATTGATCTCCTGAGAATTGACTGATCTGACCAAGCACTTCTGGATCAAGGGGAAGCTTGATCGTTACATTGACGACTCCACGTTCACCATAGACTACAGGGTATTTGCAGTCAGGGGTAAATCCAAAAATCGGCGGTTTTTCCGACTTTAAATAGTGCGGGATATCAGACATCCCACTTTCTTCATCTGTACCAAATATAAGTCTGATCGTCTTTTTGGGAACGAAACCACTTTTTTTCAATAAAAACAGTGCATAAAGACAACTAATGATTGGACCTTTATTGTCTAAGATACCTCGACCATAAAAACGTCCCGCTTTTTCAGTCAAATCAAATGGCGGAAAATCCCAACCTGTTCCTGCAGGCACAACATCAAGGTGACCAATGACTCCGACATATTCTTCACTGTTTTCACCCCATTGAACATAACCGATGGCATCGTCGATTACGTTCGTCTTGAAACCCTTCGCTGCAGCCTCGGACAAAACAAGATCCAATACTCTTCTTGGTTCTGTCCCATACGGTGCATGATGTGCTGGTTTACCTTTCACACTTGGAACTTGCATTACCTTTTGAAGCAAAACTAAAAACTCTTGCCAATGTGAATCAATACTTGCGGTTATTTTTTCCATTTTGTCACCCCTTATTCTGTCGTATCAATGTATTTTTGAATGTATATTTATCCGCACGATAAAACGAGCGGTCATATAAAATAGGGCGGGCGGCTGGTGAATACGTCATGGAGTGAACTAGCAGCATGGGTTCCCCAACCTGGACTTTAAGTAGTTTTGATACATCTTTAGTAACTTTTACTGCTTCGACCTCTTGATGTGCATAACCGATCTCGATATGTTTTTCGATTACTTGATACAATGAGCCACTTAACTCTTTTTTTGTTGCCTCCCCTATATAGCGTTTCAGTACGTAGAGGTTTTCGACTGTCATTGGTTCATCTTCAAAAGACCGTAGTCGAATCAAGTGAACGATTGGCTCAGAGGCATATTCGCCAAATGCCTGTTTTATTTTAAGGGGCAGTTCCTTGGCAATCTCATATCCCAGCACTTCTGTTTTTGTTTGTTTTCCTTGGATACGAGCCGTTTCAGTAAAACTTTGCAGACCACCAGAGCCACTTTGGATCTTTGGCTGCTTCATGACATATGTGCCTTTTCCTTTTTCTTTTACTAAGATATTCTGACTGATCAATAATTCAATCGCTTTTCGTATAGTGAGCCGACTACATTGAAATTCATCCGCTAGATCATATTCAGAGGGTAGTTTTTGACTAGATACATAAACACCATCTTCCACGCGTTCTTCAATTTTGCGTGCAATCTCCTGAAATATCGGCTGGTTTTTCACAGCATTCCCTCCTAATTTCTGTTTCTAATACAGTATGGTATCCCTTTCATTTCAAAACAATTCAACTTTAGAATTACTTTTAAAAGAATACCAACAAAAATAAGTATATACCAATAAGTATATACTTTCACTTAAAATTTCAATTTTAAGAATAATTTATCCAATTGAATGACCGAAAAGAGTCGTTCATTGGCAGCTGCAGAAATAACTATCCCTATTCGGAAATAATTTTTCCGATCAAGAACACTCCAACGAACCGACACTTTTCGTTTTCTTCAATTACTGTAGTTTAGTCTTCATGATAAGGAACATAATCTTCATAACTTTCGCTACTATTCAATTCTTCATTTTCTAAAAGCATGTTTGCTCCGCCCATCAATTCAGAACTCATTGGACCATTGAGTAGTCGATCATTCTCTTCGATCAATCGTTGGTAATCTTCTGAACTGATGATAGCGCCTGTTTTGATATTTTTGTATTGTTCAGGTAACGGTTCTTGTCCTAAATCAATATTTTTATTCTCAAACTCTTCTTCTTTGTAAGTGACGAAATAGCCATGGGACAATTTCTTTTTGACCGTGTAGTCACATTGTGGACAACGGATCGGCATTTCTTTTTTTCGATGATGGACAACATTTGTCACTTCATTATAATAAAATTTCGTTTGACATTGCGGACATTTCAATTTGTCATCAAGCATTTTGATCGTCTCCTTCATCATTTCTTTGTCTACCACTTTTGTCTATTACTATAGTAGCGCAAAAGGAGAATTTTGGACAAATGAAAACTATTTTGACGATACAAAGCTAACGGTCTAAGTAATCACTTGTTGCCAATAATTTGCTGGTTATCGCTTTTGGAATCACAAATTCTGGATTCCCCATATAGCCTGGAGCAATAGCAAACTGGTCGTAAACCAAAACAAGCTCGTAATTTTTATTGATGTAAAAAGACGTATCCTTCGTTACTAACGGGATTTCTTCTACTCCTTCTTGAAAATCTTTGTTTGTCCAGTAGTATTTCTCTGGATTTTCTTTTACTTGTTCGCTCATTTGTTGTTTGACCTCTTTAGTCAGTGTAGAAATATACTGGTCATCCTTGAACAACAATGGCAAAGATAAAACTACACTGTTTTGTTTATCGATCGTGTCATATCTTTTTTCTGTATAACTATCTGCAGCCGTTTTTGTTAGGTTTCTTTCAACAACTAAAAAGCGCGTATCATCTAGGACCTTCCGATAATCACCCGTAACTTGAAAATGACCCTTTTCAATATCCTGATACTCCATTTTTGCTTTTTCAAATTCGACTTTTCCTTCGCGAAAGTATTTTTTGTTCAATCCACTGATGGTTTCATTTTCTTCACTTTCACTTGTCGTTACTTGCGGAACATCGATAGTGATACCCTTATCAGACAGCTGCTCCCCTAAGAGCAATCTGACAGCTGGACCAATGATCGGGAGGTCTTCAGCAAAACTACGTGCCTGATCGCTAAAAAGCAGGCTGCTAGTTGTTACTGCCAATAATGCAATAGTGACTAAAAATCCTTTTATTTGTTTTTTTCTTCTTAACTTCCTAACGAGCAAATGCTCTTCCAAGGAATAACGGGTGAATATCTCATTCTTTATGTTCTCAGGTATTTCTTGTTCTCCATATACTTTCTTTAGTACATCCAGTTCTTTTTGGGCAGAATACATTCTTAACTCTCCTTTACTGTAAAATTTTTCTTAGCAGATTCAATGAACGATACATCTTGGTTTTGACTGTATTTTCGTTCAGCTCTAATATCTCAGCGATTTCTTTCAAGCGAAACCCTTCAAAAAAGTGAAGAATCAAAATTTCTTTTTCCGGACTGTCGATACCTTCTAATACTTCGTAGAGCTCTTTTGTAGAAATTTCAGAAGGATCTACCCCGACTGAGCGTGCTTCTTCAAAAGATTCAAAGCGGTAGCGTTTTTGTTTTCGCCAAGCATCGATAGCTGTTCGGATAAGTATTCGATAGAACCATGCGGCAAAATGTTCGATGTCTTCTCCTTTCTCAAAATAAGTTAATGCTTTGTGAAAGCTATCTTGCATGACATCTAATGCTTCTTCTTTATCATGAACATAAGTCATTGTGATCCGATACATCTTTTCATATTCGGTTTGGATCAATTCATTTAATAAACGTTTAGATTTTTCAATCTGTTTCTTTTTCCTATAACTAGTAAAAATCGAACTCAGCCCCTTTCCGTCTCACCTACTATGACGTTTTGAATCACCAAAAAGTTTCAAAATGATTTATTTTTTTATGTACATACTGATTTAAAGATAGAAAAAAGGTGGGACAAAAGTAAGAAACACTTTTGTCTCGCCCTCTTCTAAATACGAACAAAAGGCGGGAGCAGAAATAATTTCTGCTGTCCCGCCCTCTTTGAAAGACATTTACTCTTCAGTAAATTCTTCGTCTTCGTAGTCTTCATCGTCATCTTCTATAATGCTTAGATCCTCTTCGATGTTTCCTGGCAATTCTTCTTCATCATCACTTGTATCGTCTGCACCTATTTCTTGGAGGTCAGAGTTATAAGCAGCGATTTCTTCATCATCGTCATCATCATCTTCAAAAAGATCATCATCGTCTTCGTCAGACAAATCAGTATCTTCTGGGTCGTCATCATTATAATCGATTGCATCTTCATCATCATTGATAAAGGCATTTACTTTTTTACGTTTGCGTCGACGAGGTGTATCTTCATCTTCTTCGTCGATTCCATGGTTGACTTCTTCATCGATTGAATCGATTGCATACCATGAACGCAAGCCCCAGCGATTGTCGCCTAATGAAATAAAGCTACCATCAATATTTAAGTCAGTATAAAATTGTGCGAGTGAATCACGAATTTCACTATCTGATTTTCCAAGATAGTTTTGGATTTGGTTTGCTAAATCAGAAAAATCCATCACATCGCCACGTTGTTCTAAGATCGCGTGTGCTACTTCGATCATCGATAATTCGTTTTTGTTTGCACCTTCAAATACACTAATTTCCAATCAGGACACGTCCTTTCACAGTCTACTCCTTATCATACAAAATCAAACGCAAAAAATCAAACGTTTCTTTACGATTTAAGCAGTAAAGTCTAAAGTTAAATAATATTCGCCTAATTTTTCAGGACCCATAAATAAATCATAATCAATGAGGACTTTTCCCGCTGTTGGTCGATCCTTCAAACTTACATGTAATTCTTTTGTAAATGTTTCAACTTGGATCATTCCGTAAGGTGTTTTATAATTCGTTTCTAGGCGCTCACGGTAGCCGAATTTCAAGCGCATCCGCATCTCACCTGCGCGAATCAATTGGACATGACCATCTGGCATCAGCTTGATCGTCACTGGCACTTCCTTATCTGTTCCCTCTTGGACTTCTTGATAACGTATGTATAGAGTGTCACCGATTTTGACCATTTGTCCTTTTAAATCAAAGAAAAAATCTTGCTGTTCACCGTGTTGTTGAACTTTCGTGCGTAATTTAATTGAAATAGGTGTACCATTTGATCGTTCCATTTTTTCATTCTCCTTTGCTTCTCATAGCTACATTGTTCCCAGTTTTCCCATATTTGTCAACCAACTTGTATGAAAATCTAAGAAGATTTTTTTCACAACATCTTTTATCATTTAGAGTATAATAATGAAGAAACAGGCTTTCAGCACTCTGTTTTTTCAATCAACCAATTACAAAAGGAGTGAATGGCATGTATCCAACAACCATTTTGGATCAAAAAACTTATCATACAAATGATTTTACCCCTTTTGCCCTGACGGATATATTAACCGAGTATTCCAAAAAAAACAATACGGTCTTTTTACATTTTTGGCAATACGATCAAACGGTGATTCTAGGAATGAAAGACACACGGACACCTTATTTGAAAGACGGAATAAAGGAATTAATAGACTTAGGATTCGTCCCAGTGGTAAGAAATTCTGGTGGATTGGGGATTATTTCAGATAGTGGGATCTTGAATATCTCATTGATCTTCCCTCAAAACGAAGACGCCAAGATCTCGATCGATGATGCGTACAAAAAAATGCTGAAACTGACTAAAGTAGCATTTCCTGAGGCTGACATCCAGGCCTTTGAAGTCACCCATTCCTATTGCCCTGGTACTTATGATCTGAGTATCCGTGGCAAAAAATTTGCTGGGATCGCTCAACGGAGAATAAAAAATGGCATCTCTGTTATGATGTATTTAAGTGTCAATGGCGATCAGCAAGCAAGAGGATCAGCCATGAAAAAATTCTATCAAGCATCTTTACAAGATGACTTTGGAACCAATGGCTATCCTGCAGTCATTCCTGAAAGCATGGAGACTTTAGAGACACTGCTTGCTACTTCCTTTACTGTTGAGGAAGTCAAACAACGCTTCATTCATGCTTTCAATCAGTTATACTTACCTGGTCAGCAACTTGACTCCAATCAATGGAAAAAGGACCATGTCCTTACAGATGAATGGACAACACAGATCGATCGTATGCAGGAACGAAATAAGATAAAGGAGCTTGCCCATGACTATACCATATAAATATCAGATGCTACCGATGGAAAAAGTTTTTCGTGATCCTGTCCATAACTACATCCATGTACAGCATCAAGTAATTTTAGATTTGATAAATTCCAAAGAAGTCCAGCGCCTTCGACGGATCAAGCAGCTAGGAACAGCTTCCTTTACCTTTCATGGAGCTGAACATAGCCGCTTTACACATTCTTTAGGCGTATACGAAATATCGCGACGGATCTGCGATATTTTTTCCCGTAACTTTCCTCAAGAAAAAATGGGTCGTGATGGCTGGGATGATCAAGAACGTTTAGTCACGTTATGCGCAGCGCTACTTCACGATATCGGCCATGGACCTTATTCACATACATTCGAACATATCTTTCATACGGATCACGAAGCAATCACTGTCGAAATCATTACTTCACCTGAAACAGAAGTTTACCAAATTCTTAACCGAGTAGAGGCTGGTTTCCCAGAAAAAGTCGCGAGCGTAATCCAAAAAACGTATCCTAATCCTCAAGTCGTCCAAATGATTTCTAGCCAAATCGATGCAGATCGCATGGACTACTTGTTAAGAGATGCTTACTTCACTGGCACAGAATACGGAACATTCGATCTCACTCGAATTTTGCGTGTGATCCGTCCGTATGAGGGTGGCATCGCCTTTTCAATGAGTGGGATGCATGCAGTGGAAGATTATATCGTTAGTCGTTACCAGATGTATGTCCAAGTTTACTTCCATCCAGTTTCCCGTGGAATGGAAGTCATTTTGGAACATCTCTTGCACCGTGCCCATGAACTTTATCGTGAAGATCCTAGCAGTTTTGAGTTGCACTCACAACTTTTATTGCCTTTTCTTGATGAAAAATTTACATTGAATGACTATTTGAAATTAGATGACGGTGTCTTAGGAACTTACTTCACTCAATGGACAGAATCAGATGATCCCATTTTAAATGATTTAGCCAAGCGCTTTTTAAATCGAAAACCATTGAAATCAGCTGCCTTTTCTGGTGATCGCTCGTCACACTTGATCAAAGAATTGACTACACTTGTTGAAAGAGTCGGTTATAATCCTATTTACTATACTGCAGTGAATTCAAGTTACGATCTGCCTTACGACTTTTATCGTCCTGAGGAAAATCGCCACCGCACGCAAATCGAGATTTTGAGAAATGACAGAACTTTGGTAGAATTATCAGAGGTGAGCCAACTGGTGGCTGCTCTTGCTGGACAAGAGCAAGGAGATGAGCGTTTCTTTTTCCCTAAAGAAATGGTCGATCCATCTTTACGAAACCACTACGATCTATTCGATGAAACGTATCAAGAATTCGCCCGTCATATACGTAATGGTTCATTGATCGAGGAAATAAATTAAATACTGGAGGAAATTATGTCTATCAAGTTAGTCGCCATCGACATCGATGGTACCCTATTAAATGAAAAAAGAGAAATCACGTTAGAAGTCAAAGAAGCAATTGCAAAAGCTGTAGCCCAAGGAGTGGCCATCGTATTATGTACAGGTCGTCCATTACCCGGTGTCAAAGAGCAATTGGATGAATTGGAGCTATTCCAAGAAAATGATTATGTCATCACTTATAATGGTGCATTAGTTCAACAAACAAAATCTGGTAAGATCATCGCCCGTCATGGATTGACCCATGAAGATTTCCTAGAGATCGAAGTAATGGCACGTCGCGTCGGCAGCCATCTACACTCGATCGATGACAAAGCGATCTACACACCCAACCGTGACATCAGTGCTTACACGATCCATGAAGCAAGCTTAGTCAAGATGCCATTGAAATACCGCACACCCGAAGAAATGACACCGGATATGAATCTAGTGAAGATGATGATGATCGATGAACCAGAAGTCTTAGATGCTGCTATCGCTCGTTTGCCGCAAGCTTTCCGTGAAAAATATACGACAGTGAAGAGTGCTCCTTATTACTTTGAAGTGTTGAATAAAGAAGCAAGCAAAGGAGCAGCTGTAGCAAATCTTGCCCAACATTTGGGTATCGCACAAGATGAGATCATGGCGATCGGTGATAACGAAAACGACCTCTCAATGATCGAATATGCTAGATTAGGTGTCGCTATGGGAAATGCTATCCCACTAGTGAAAGAAGCAGCAAATGTCATCACGACCACAAACGATGAACATGGTGTAGCAGAAGCAATCAAAAAGTATGTATTATAGTTTTAACTAATACTATCGTCAAAATTGCATGTGAAAAAAATTAAGAAACACAAACCTCTTCTTTACTTAGGTTTGTGTTTCTTGTTTATTTCTTTTTTGTTAGCCATTGCTCAACAGCCCATTTATGACTCCCACGTTTCAATTTTTGGATAGCATCAACGGGACTTACCCACCAGATCTGATTCGTTTTTTCAGTCGGTTCCCCCACTTGTTGCCAGTTGCTTGCAACATAAAAATAACCGGGATTATAGTAATGTGTTTTACGATAATTGGAATAAAAATATTCATCTGCTTCACCTAGATAGATGTCGATCTCCGCCGCGATCCCCATCTCTTCGATCAACTCACGACGAAGTGCTTCTTTCTTTGTTTCTTGCCCTTCAATCTCTCCACCAGGTAAAAAAAAGGCTCCATTTGGTGCTTCAATCAGTGCAATTTCGTTATTTTTTTCGACGATTATATAGGCAGCATATCGATTCAAATACTCTGCTGATTGTTCTTTCTCACCAAATACTGGTTTATCCATGTTTGTTTGTCCACCTTAAACTTATTTTCTTTTATTCTACATGAGAGTTTTCTCATAAACAAGCGCAAATCTATTATTTTTTATTCTTTTTTTGATATGATTGAAAAAAAGAAAGGATGGATTTTACTTATGAAAATGGCTCATACTTGCGTACGAGTAAAAGATCTTGACGCTTCCCTAGAATTTTATCAAAAAGCATTTGGCTTTGAAGAAAGCCGTCGTCGCGACTTTCCAGAAAGTAAATTTACACTTGTTTATTTGACTTTACCTGGAGACGACTACGAATTGGAGCTTACTTATAATTATGACCATGAAGCGTACGATTTAGGAAATGGCTATGGACACATTGCAATTGCCTCAGATGATTTAGAAGCACTCCATGAAAAACATCAAGCAGAAGGATTCAATGTGACTGACTTAAAAGGTCTGCCTGGAACAGCCCCTTCTTATTACTTCATCGTAGATCCAGACGGCTACAAGATCGAAATCATCCGTGGCTAGATAACTATCTAGATACTAAAAAAGAGGTCAAGATAAATTAAAAAAACGAGCATGGGACAAAAGTAAAAAACACTTTTGTCCCATGCTTTAAATATGAAACGATGAAAAAGATGCAGCCTCTTCGATAATCAATCCGATATCCACAATAAGTTGAAACACAATTTCTGTGATCTCCTTACTTTTTTTGAAGTGAAACCCTTCTTTTCCAACCTCTAGCCAATCATGACACTTTCTTCAGGAAGCTTGTAGTTTGGTTCTGCTTTGTTTGCTTTGACTAATAAAGAAAAAATGACAGTCATGACCCCAACACGCCCGATATACATCAATGAAATGATGACCAGTTTGCCAACAACTGATAAGTCTGGTGTCAGACCCATTGTCAGCCCTACCGTACCGAAAGCTGAAAATACTTCAAAAGCAATGTACTCGATTCCCGAAGTACTTGGAATGGTTTCTGTAACAGACAAGATCATGATAGCCACTACACATAACGTCAGAGTAACAAAGAAGAGTGTCAAAGCTCGTAGAACAGCTGCTTGGCGAATTGTTCGACCAAATGCTTCCGCACGAGTTTTCCCTTTGAACATCGCCCGCATCTGAATGAACAATATCCCTAACGTCGTTGTTTTCAAGCCGCCAGCTGTTGACCCAGAAGTTCCTCCGATATACATCAAAAACATTGTTACGATCAATCCTGCATGGCTCATCCTCAAATAATCAATGGAATAATACCCTGCAGTTCTTGGTGTCACACTCATGAAAAAGGTGTTCGCTAACTTTTCCCAAAATGTTCCATCTACTAGTTTCAGTCCATTTCTTTCCGTAAAGAAAAACAGAATAAATCCACCGATCAGTAGGCTGGCTGTCACTGTCAACGCAATTTTGGAATGTAGCGTGATTCTTTTTACTTTGTGATAGCTTAACAAATCTCGCCAAACAATGAACCCTAACCCACCTGCAATGATCAATACTGAGATCACCATGATCAAATAAGCGTTTGTCTGATAGTCATGCAAACTATCTCCCAGTAAATCAAACCCTGCATTACAAAAACTGGATACTGCATGAAAAATACTAAACCAGATACCTTTGCCCCAGCCAAATTTAGGCACAAATGCGAAACTCAATGCTAAGGCACCCAATAACTGGATAACTACTGCAAATTTCAGGATATAAAGCATCAGACTCATGACACCAGAAATCTCTTCAAGGTTTAATGCTTCCTTTAAAACGATCCGCATACTGAAGCTGACTTTTTTCTTCGCTAATGCGAAAAAGAGAATAGGGATCATCATGAAACCCAATCCACCAATTTCAATCAGCATCATGATCAAAAACTGGCCGGCACTGTTCCAATGCTCTGCTGTATTTAGTGTGGTCAATCCTGTGACGCAGATTGCCGAAGTAGCCGTAAACAACGCATCCAAAAAATTGGTTTGTTCCCCGTTTTGACTAAACATTGGCAAGGAGAGCAAGCCTCCTCCAATGAGTATCAAAACAAAAAATCCTGCCGCAATCAATTGTACGGGCGATATTTTTTTGTTCCTTTTCTTTTTCATGACAGACATTCCTTTTTTGTTTTCATTTACAAAAGTGAGCGCGTGGGACAAAAGTAAGAAACACTTTTGTCTTATTCTTTAAAAACGAATAAACGGTGGGAGCAGAAGCAACTCCTTCTTAAATAAGCCGAACTTCACAAAAATTTGAAAAGAAATTTTCGTGAAGTTCTTCTTATTTCTCGGAGTTAAACACTTCTGCCCCAGCCTCTTTTTCGATTCTCTCAAGCTTTTGCAGCAACTTTTTCATTTCGTCTAAAGAATCATTCACTCAGACGGTCGCTTTTTGGCTACTGCTTGTTGCTCATATTTTTGACTTTGATCAAACGAGTCACTTCCGCACGTTCATTTTCTTCCAGTTTCATTTTAATATAATAAATCGTTTCTTCCAACTGTGGGATCGTCATATACTCTAAAGCATTGACCCGTCTTCTTGTCTTCTCGATTTCTTCTGCCATCAACTGACACGATTTTTCGATTTCTGATAACTCTAGAAGTTTCGGCAACAAATGGGTGAAACGGTCGATCGAGCGATCCAATTCAGCATTGGAATTCAGAAAACCATATTCTAATGGCGCATCACTTAGTTGCTCATCATACTGAAAATTCATGATCGGTACTTTGACACTCATGATATTTTTCTCTACGACAGAAAGTTCCACATTTTCAGTAGGCAAAGCGAGCAACTCCTCAATGAACGAGTCATTGATCGTTGATTTCGCCAAAACGAAATCACTCATCGCCTGTTCCATTGTTTTTTCCACTGTCTGTCGCAAGTCATTATTTTTACGAATCAATAGAATAAATTGTCGCATCAATTCATCCTGTTTGTCTTTTAAAAGTTTATGCCCTCTGGTTGCGGTCGTCAATTGTTTTTTTAATCGAGTTAATTCCATTCTAGTTGGATTGACGTTTAATCGCATCGAAAAACTCACTTCCCTTCCGGCAGATACTTGTCCAGTAGATCGTCTTTGATCCGTTTTAATTCAGTTCGTGGAAGCATCGCTAAAAGTTCCCAACCTAAATCAAGTGTTTCTGTAATTGTTCGGTTTGTATAGAATCCTTGATTCACATATTCATTTTCGAATCGCTCCGCAAATTTCGCATAGATTTTATCGACATCTGATAATGCAGATTCGCCCAAAACGACAGCTAATTCTTTTGCCTGTTTTCCCTGTGCATAAGCTGCGAATAGTTGATTCATCGTTGCTGCATGATCCTCTCGCGTTTTCCCAGCGCCTGTTCCTTTGTCTTTCAAACGAGAAAGAGACGGCAATACATCGATTGGTGGCTGGATGCCACTCTTATACAGCTCTCTAGTCAAAATGATCTGTCCTTCAGTGATGTAGCCGGTCAAATCGGGTATTGGGTGGGTCTTATCATCTTCTGGCATCGTCAAGATCGGTATCTGTGTCACTGATCCTTTCAACCCTCGAATACGCCCTGCACGTTCGAACAATGTCGCCAAATTCGTGTAGAGATAGCCCGGATAGCCACGGCGCCCTGGTACTTCTCGACGAGCAGCGGAGATTTCGCGCAACGCTTCGGCATAGTTGGTCATGTCTGTCATGATGACCAACACATGCATGCCTTTTTCATAAGCCAGATATTCTGCAGCTGTCAGCGCCATTCTTGGTGTCGCGATCCTTTCGATTGCTGGATCATTGGCCAAATTCATGAACATCACCGACCGATCGATTGCGCCCGTTTGACGGAAATCTTCCATGAAAAACTCTGCTTCTTCAAAAGTGATCCCTATTGCGGCAAAAACGACAGCAAAATCATCTGAAGAATCCAATACAGTTGCTTGTCTCGCAATTTGTGCAGCTAATTCTTTATGGGGTAACCCTGAACCAGAAAAGACTGGTAGTTTTTGTCCGCGAACTAACGTGTTCAAATGATCGATTGCTGAAATACCTGTTTGGATGAACTCATCGGGATAGTCTCTCGCAACGGGATTGATTACTTCACCGTTGATATCCAAATATTTCTCTGGCAAGATTTCTGGTCCATTGTCTTTTGGTCTACCTAGTCCGTCAAAGACGCGACCGATCATATCTTCTGATACACCCAATTGCAGTGGATGACCTAAGAAACGAACAGAAGAATCTCTTAGATTGATTCCACTAGTTCCTTCAAAAATCTGGACCATCGCTTTATCTTCTTGCACTTCAAGTACTTGTCCCCGACGGATCTCACCATTTTGCATGCGGACTTCGATCAGTTCTTCATACTTTACTCCAGAAACTTTTTCTACCGCCATCAAAGGTCCGACCACTTCTTCGATCGTTCGATATTCTTTAATCATTGGTCATTCCCCCTTCAGAGATGATTGCTTTTATCGTTTCTTTGATTTCCTGATTGATCGCATCTAATTTTGATAGATCGTCTTCTGGAATGTATTTGCTTCGACCGATACGTTCTCTGATAGAAACAGTGCCATCCATGATCTCATTAAGATACGCGCCTAAACTTAAAGCTTTTCGTGCTTCTTCCCCAAACATCAAAATCATTTTTAGCATTTTGAATTGTTTTTCCCTAGAAGTAAATGTATCGACATCATCAAACGCATTTTGTTGTAAGTAGTCTTCACGGATCGATTTTGCGACTTCCAATGTCAAACGGTCATTGTCGGATAAGGAGTCGATCCCTACTAAGCGTACGATTTCATTCAATTGTTCTTCTTCCTGTAAAATACGCATGCCAGTGGCAACCATCTCTGACCAGTTTTCTTGTAACACTTGATCCATATATTTTCCTACTTCAGTTGAATACAAGGAATAACTTTGAATCCAGTTGATCGATGGGAAATGTCGTTTTTGGGCTAATGTTGAGTCCAATCCCCAGAAAACTTTCACGACCCGTAACGTATTTTGTGTGACTGGTTCTGAAACATCCCCGCCAGATGGTGAAACTGCGCTGATTGCTGTAATACTTCCTTCACGATTATCTGAACCTAACGCAATCACTCTACCAGAGCGTTCATAATATTCTGCTAAACGAGAACCTAGGTACGCAGGATAACCTTCATCCCCAGGCATCTCTTCCAAACGTCCGCTCATTTCACGGAGTGCTTCTGCCCAGCGAGAAGTTGAATCTGCCATGATTGCCACATCATACCCCATATCACGGAAGTATTCCGCGATGGTGATACCTGTATAGATAGAAGCTTCTCGGGCCGCTACCGGCATATTGGAGGTGTTAGCGATCAATACTGTACGTTCCATCAATGACTCCCCAGTATTTGGATCGATCAATTCTGGAAACTCGTTCAGTACATCCGTCATTTCATTGCCACGTTCCCCACAGCCCACATAGACCACCAAATCAACATCTGCCCATTTGGCGATCTGGTGCTGTACAACTGTCTTTCCTGCACCGAATGGACCTGGAACAGCTGCTGCTCCACCCTTTGTTACAGGGAAAAATGTATCGATGACCCGTTGTCCTGTGATCATTGGTGCATCAGGATTCAATTTTTCTTTGATAGGGCGGCTTCTTCGTACGGGCCACTTCTGTAACATCGTTAATTCTTTCTTGCCATCTTCTGTATTAATGACACAGACTGGTTCATCGATCGTAAATGAGCCTCTTTCGATCTTCTCGATTTTCCCTTTGATACCGTGAGGGACCATGATTTTATGCTTGATGATCTTAGTTTCGTCGACATAGCCGATTACATCACCAGCACTGACCTCATCCCCGATTTCACTTATAGGTTCGAACCACCATTTTTTCTCATGATCCAATGCGGGCAATTGGATACCCCGGCCTAGGAAATTACTTTGAGTTACTTCCATAAATGTATCTAAAGGCCGTTGGATACCATCAAACATTTGAGCGATGATCCCTGGTCCAAGTTCGACTGACAATGCTTCACCAGTCGATCGAACGGGTTCTCCAGGACCGATGCCTGAAGTTTCTTCGTAAACCTGAATCGATGCGACATCGCCACGCATCTCGATAATTTCACCGATGACTCCTAAATCTCCCACTAAACACATGTCTTGGATACTTGCATCCGACATATTTTCTGCCATAACGAGAGGACCGGAGACTTTTATGATTTTTCCAATTTGCAAATGATTATCTCCTTTTTCTATTATAAGATATTTTGTCCAACTGCTTTTTCTACACTTTTTTGTATCTCAGCAATCCCGATCCCCAAAGATCCTTGATGATTTGGGATCAAGATGATTGCTGGTGTCAACTGTCCTTTATAACGTTCGATCGTTTCAGGGATTTCCTTTGCGCACTGCTCCGTTAAATAAATGACCCCGTATCCTTGTTTAGCCATCTCATCAACAGCGTGTCTGATCTCCTGCTTCGTAGCACTATTTCGAACATCGAATCCAAATAATTTGAATGGCAAGACAGAATCTTTATCGCCCACTACACCTATTTTATGCGTCATAGACTTGTCTCATCCTTTCTTTTAACTGTTCGATCGAAAAATGATTTCGTTTACCAATGATCAACAGTCGAAGATTCTTGCATTCTATTTCTTTCGCGTTCATAAAGGCCAATAGAGGTAAAGGTCCAAAAGCTTGGGTCTGAGCAATTTGATAATAAGAACTTAAATAGTCATCTTTCAGTTGCTCTAACCTCACCAAATCGATCGTTCCATCCTGTATTATCGGTTTTAATAACTCGCTATAATTTGTAGATTGTAAAAATTGAATATACGATTCGAGATCACTGTGCACAAAGGACAAGAAACTTTCCTTCGCAATCTCTCCTGAGCTAGAGATGACTGTGGTCATGAATCCAAGCGATTGTTGCTGTAGGATTCCTCTTGCCATAGTTGTAATATTCGTCAAATCAATGAAAGCGATGATTTCTTCTAGTAACTCCTGATAGCCAAGTTTTTCCCCTAATCTACGCTGTTCTGTCAGAAAACATCGATCATAAATGACATCGATTCCCTGCAAAACAGAAGAGGCATCAAAATATTCTCGCACTTCTTTGATACAAGTCATCAGGTTACTTGGTAAGACAGACGATGCTTGTGTATGGATCGCATCTTTTACTTCCTCAAGTGTATAGAACCCATCATCAATGAACAGATGGTCTAAATCTTTTCCAGTCATCTCTGACTTCGTCAACACCTTCAAATTATGAAATGTATAACGCATCGTGTAGATCCAAACGATTTCTGGTTCTGGGGAAGACTCTTTCAACCATTTGAATAACTCGCTTCGTTCTTTTGCAAGATTGTCTTCAAAATCATACTCAAATCCTTCGTGGATATAGGGACTGTAGATCGTGGTCTTTAAAATCTCTCCAAGGTCTTCGATTGAATCAACTTGAAGCATTCGGTCAAAGGTCTCTTTAGAGATCAATTCCAGTTCTCTGCCACGTATCAAGGGATTCAATTCATGGTACTCCATTCGTCATCCCTCCTTAATCAAATAATTGTTGAGCAATTTCAAAGCGCATCGTTTCTTCCACTTCTCTTATTAAATTACGGTACAAAAAGTTATACTGTACGCCTTGATCATCGATCAAAAAACCAGCTTGCTTTTCAATCACTTCTTCATCCAATACCAATTCAAAGGGAAGTTCATTATTCCACTTATCGATCAATTCTAAAGAAACATGATCCACTGTTTTTTCGCCTAAAATCAAACGAACTTGTCCCGTCAAAGTCAATGTATGAAGCATTTCTGTCATCAAATCGATTTGCGCTTCTTTAGGTTGGCTTTCCAGTTGAGTAGTAGCTTCTGTAAATAATCGTTGCAAAAAATTTTGCTTCTCATTCAACGTCTGTTGTCGACTTTCTACTTGCTGTCTATTTCTCAATTGGCGGTAATTTCGCTCAATGCCTTCTAATTGCCTTGCTTTTTGTTTTTGAAAGTCATTTTCTAATTTTAATCGCTTCGTTTCAAATTCTTGCTCGATTTCGTTTCGTTTCGTCGCTTCGAGAAGTGTTCGTTCTTCTTGCGCTGTTTTATTCATCTGCGTGATGATTTTATCAATAGCATCCACTGGGCTTCCTCCTTATGAATCTTAAGCATTTAGAACAAGTAAGAAAGAAATAACGAATCCTAGGATAGCATATGTCTCTACCATCGCCGCATAAATGATTCCTTTCGTTGCGTGTTCTGGTTTTTTCGCTAAGATTTGAATACCAGCAGCGGCAACTTTCCCTTGAGCGATACCAGAAAATAGGCCCGTAAATGCGATTGGTAAAGAGGCACCTAAAAAATTAAGTCCTTGAACAACTGTCATATCGCTTCCCAAATTGATGAAGATCAAAAAGGCAATAACAAATCCGTAAAGTCCCTGTGTCCCTGGAAGCAACTGTAAAATCAGTGCTTGACCAAATTTTTCCGGTTGGCTTGTCGTCAAAGCTGCTGCAGCTTCCCCTGTCATACCAACTCCTTTAGCAGATCCAATCCCTGAAAAAATCGTTGCTGTTGCCATCGCTAATACCGCAAATACCATTCCACCGTTTTGACTAATCAAATAATCCATCATTGTTTCAAATTCCTCCAATTATATCTATTTTTTCTTATGATTGATGTTGACGTATTTCTCCGCTGTTTTGAACGGTTTGAAGGCACGTCCGCCTCCACTATAAAATTTCCCAAAAAATTCAACGTATTGTAATCTTGCACCATGGACATATGCACTTAAAAGTGTCAAAAACATATTAAGGGCATGAAGTGCAATGATCAGGATGATCCCCACACTAAAACGTGCAGCGGGTGGCATGAATGCCACTAACATATTGAACGCAGCACCGATGCTCCCTCCAGATATTCCTAAAGCCATCAAACGAGTGTAACTGACCAAATCTCCGATATATCCGGTCAAGCCATACAAGTTATAGGCACCCTTCGCCATCCCTTTGACTTTCGATGAAGATTGAAAAATAGGAATGATCAGGATGCACAATGCGGAAAGAACTGCTAATCCGATTCCTAGGTAAACAAATGCTTGGTTCTTCAAGATCATCATGCCTAGCAAAACAAAGATGATCCCCATCAAAATCCCTTGCCAAGCGAAACCTTCATTGACCGCATCGATATACGCTTTACGTTTCATATTTTCCTTTGCTGCAATAAATAATCCAACTAGTATTTGGATCAAGCCAAAGATGACAGACAAGATCAAGATCGTATTGACATCGTTGGTCGTTGATAATATCGGAAACGGTAAATGGATACCACCTATCTCTTTTGGCAGCTCGTTTCCGAAGAAGGAACTATAGATGAATCCCCAAATAATTGAAGGGACCGCTAAAATCTCAAAAAATTTAGCAAATCGCTGCATACTACGAGGCAGTACGATGAATCTTTGGACAAGAAAAGCGCCTAGAAACATCAGTAATCCATACCCAATATCAGCCACCATCATCCCGAAAAAGACTAGATAAAATGGGGTCATCCATGGCGTAGGATCTACCTCTTCATACTTTGGCAAACTGTACATCTCCGTCAACATTTCAAATGGTGCTACGATTGGATGGTTTTTCAGTTTAGTTGGTACTTCTTCTGCTATTTCGTTCACCGTTGGTTCTTCAAAACTGACATATACTTCTTCTGCCAAATGTTCTTGTTGCAACAAATGGATAAAATCTTCTTTTTCTTCACTATCTATCCAACCTTGCACAATGATCAAGTATGGTGAGCGGACCAGTCGATTCGTGATTGCTACTCGCTCTGCTCTAGCCAAAAGGATTTCTTCTGTCCATTCAAATTCAACAATATAGCCACTGCAACTAGCAATTTCAGAAGCAAGCTTCTTTTGTTGCTTACTGATTTCAGTTAGTTGTTTCTTTACAACATTTAGCTGTTGGCGCGGACTATTTTCGTATTTATACTCTTCTTTGACGAACCCATAACGACTAGCGATATCATCTACAGCTTGCATCTTGTTTTGTAAAACGATATAAGCAAAATAGACCGTTGTTTGTGTCGCATTGACTTCCTCAAGATAGATATCTTGTATCTTTGCCAGTTCTTCTTTGAAGGCTTCGGCATTGGCTGCACTGACTGTTCCGATGACGAATGACGTAACCTGACTAAGAAAAGCAGAAGGTGTCGCATCAAGATTTTGCCAGTTATTCAACCATTCTTCTTCACTTTCTAACTGATCACGTTCATCTATCAATTGTTCCCATCGTTCTTTCAGTGAGAGTACTTCATTTAATTTCCTTTGAAACGCCTCTTCAGAGTAATCTCTTTCCAATTCTTGCAAAGAGAGTTCCCGTCTTTTTAGATGTCTTTTTTTCTGTCCTTTTTCCCCGTGATGTTCAATAAATTGAATCGCTGTTCTTATTTCTGATAGTTCACTTGTCAAAACGGCTGCTTTAGATTCTTTGTCGATCGTAGCAGTTTCAGGGAAATATTTTTCTACCCATTCATTATTCTCAGATTCTTGAAAAAGGTCACGAATTTCAACAGCATGCATTCCTTGGACAGCTTGCAGGATCTGCTCTTGATTTTTCTTATCTGAAATGAGAGTCACTTTTTCCATCTTAGTGACGGCCATATGTCTGTATCACCCTTTCGATAATCGCCGCGATTGCTTGTTCTTGATGTGTCTGATATTGCTCAAGCAAGCGTTCCTGAAGTTCTTTTTCAGTTGCCTTCAACTGCTCTTTTTGTTCTGCAGTTTGTTTTTCTTCCAAACTGATTTTCTCCTCGATCAACTGCGCTAACTGTTGCCGATGTTTTTCTTCTATTACTGCTAATTCTTTTTCTTTTGACTCAGAATAATTATTTAATTCTTCGTTCAACTTGACCAACGATTGTTGATTTTTTTGTTCCGCTTCTTTTATCTTCTCTAGAGCCTCTAGCAAAATTCACACATCCTTTCTGTTAAAAAAAAGGGCACATGCTTTCTTTTTCATTGAAAGTATGTACCCTTTTAAGATAACTGTTTAAAATCAGGCACTTTCAAAAAACGTTCTTCTCACCCCTTGAAGAACTAGATCCTTGAAGCTTGCGCCCAACCTTTTTTATTCGTACTTTAATTAAAGTATAACAAAATATGAATAGAATTCAACAGCGTTCTCTCATTCTCTTTGTAAAAAATTATTTTTCCAAAGGGACGAACGACAAAATAAGTTTTTTCTTCATATATACAAAGTGTTTTAAAAATTTTTAAATTACTGATAGAATATGTCTAATTTATTATTGGGAGGAATTATTATGTCACCTATCATTGGAATTGCCGGTAATCAGTTGATCAGAGCAACTGATACCTTTCAGGGAAACCAAGTAACCTATACCCCTCAAGGATTTGTCAACGCGGTCCAGCAGGCTGGCGGACTGCCTATGATCTTGCCGATCTCTGAACCTAGCAGTGCGTCTTCTTACATCCAGAAGATCGACAAGCTGATCCTTGCAGGCGGTCAAGATGTTTCACCTCAACTTTATCATGAAGCTCCGCATCCTAAACTGATGGAAACGAATCTACAAAGAGATCATTTTGAAGAAGCATTGATCAAAGAAGCACTAAAACAAAAGAAACCGATCCTCGCAGTTTGTCGTGGCATGCAACTTTTGAATGTCGCCCTTGGAGGAAGCTTATACCAAGACCTATCTCTATATTCCGACTGGTCTGTCAAACACGATCAATTTCCGACTGAGCCACAATTTGCCACTCATGAAGTCACTATTCTTACGGATACGACATTAAATAAATTTCTTCCTACATCGTATTTTGTAAATTCGTACCATCATCAAGCAGTAAAAGAATTGGCCCCTGATCTAAAAGCTACTGCTCTTTCACCGGATGGCCTGATTGAAGGCGTGGAAAGTACGGAACTAAAACTATTAGGTGTCCAATGGCATCCAGAGCTTACCCACCGCACAAATCCATTTGATCAGCAGCTATTCACCTATTTTGTGCAAGAATATTAATGCAATATGATACGCAGATCACTTGAATCTATCAGTCTTCCGCGTATTTTTTTATTGTTTGCGTTGATAAGCCAATAAACGCTTCAATTGGTTGACTTGTTGTTGCAACTCTATTCCTTTGGATGTGTCTCGGTTAAATTTTCTAGGTAGTTGTTGATCGATCACTTTCTTGACATCTGCTTGATTACTCGTCTTTTTTAACTGCTGTTCAATACCAAGGAAGGGGTAATGTGTAACGATTTGAAAACCATAAGAGTTACACAATAGCGAATAACCAGCGATCCCAGTCGTTTTTTGATACGCCTTCGATAATCCACCATCAATCACAAAGACGGTACCATTGGCTCTGATCGGTGATTCTCCTTTTTTGACTTTGACCGGAGTATGACCGTTGATGATGACTGATCCATTTTCTTCTACACCAAATTCTTTAAGAACTTTCTTGCTGAACCATTCCTCGTTTCTTAAAGTATAATAAGGATTTCTTTTCTCTATATGAGTTTCCTTTTCGGTTAGGAAATAACGTTCAAATGTTGCCATCTTACTTTTCCCAAAGAGCGGCGAAAATGGACCGATCCAAGCATACCAAATCAAATCTGTTGCCAGATCATCTTTCACAGTAATCTTTTTCGCACTAGTTCGGATCTGCTGTTCAAAGAAGTCCAATAATTCTTTACCAGAATAACTTTTATTTTCTAAAGAAAATGACAGGAAGCCACCTTCTTGATCGATCGGTATACATCCATGAAACAAAAGATGCTGATTATAGGTCAGATACATTGCTCCTTTGGTCAATAAAAATTCCATATGCTTCTTCATTCTCAAAGAATGTTGAAATGAGTACATCAAGCTATCGATCACTTGTCTTTCTTCTGGCAACAATTGATTCGGATTCTTTGGATCAATCGTTTGAAAGCAAGCGCCATTGATCGTATGAACCGTTCCGTCTAACTTGATCGTGTTGTGAGAATAGTCGATTTGAGTCAATAAATCTCGTTGGGACATCTCAAACTCTGGTCGTCGTTCTAATATTTGTGACTCCACTTTAAATTGCATGATTGCAAGTGCCTGATGGATCTTCTCCATTTCTTTTCGTTCTCTTGTTGTTAACTCCTCATGATTTTTTGGTGTAAACAGAGGATTTTCATCATAATTATCATTTGAAAAAGAAGCTAGAATACGAAAGTTCAAGCCATATTCTTTCTCCAAATCAAATAAATAGTTGTACCGAGCGGCAATCCTTAACAGTGTCAATAAGCAGGCTTCCGAACCGCAATAAGCGCCAAGCCATAAAAGATCGTGGTTTCCCCATTGGATATCGATAGATGAGAATTTCATCAGTCGATCCATTACTTTTGCAGCTTGGGTACCTCGATCAAAGATATCCCCAACAATATGGACATGATCAATGACCATTGTTTGGATCGTCTGCGCCAATTTTTTCAAAAAACGCTGTTCTTCACCCATCAACGTCAATTGATCAATGATTTTTTTGACATACTCTTTTTTGCCGGCAACTCGGTCGTCGATATACAATAATTCCTCAATGATGTAACTATACTCTTTAGGCAGTTCTTTTCGAACTTTTGAACGTGTATACTTTACAGAAGTAAAACGTAACAATTCGATCAATTGATGGATCAGCTGTGATTTGTGTTGCTTTTCGTACCATTCAGTTGTGACAGCATATTCTGGATAAGCAACAAAGATCGTCAGTTGTTTGATGTCTTCTTCATCCAAAGAGTCATGAAACAACTCTTTGATTTTTTCTTTTAAATTTCCTGAACCAATACGCAAAATATGATCGAACGCTGGAAATTCTCCATGGATATCACTTAAAAACAGCTCTGTCCCTTTCGGAAGCTGCAAGATTGCCTCCAGATTAATGATCTCTGTGATCACATCTTCCGTTGTAGGGAATTTTTCTGACAATAACTCTAAATATTGATCCATTCTAAGACCTCCAGATTGGTATACTTAAAATTATAGTGAATATAAGCGCTTTTTTCAACATTAAAATCTTAATTCACTTCGGATCAAAAAAATATTGGTCTATCTATAAAAAGAAACACATCCACTAAGAAAACTCCTCTTAGTGAACATGTTTCTTCATCTTCGTTTTGTGTTACGATTTTTTGCGTTCATTTCTCATGATCGATATCGATTGTTTCAATGAACTCCATAGTCCACCCTCGCTATAAACAAGCACATTGGATTTGTACATATTTGCAGAAAGAAACATTAAAACAAAAGTGACTACGATCAATATGACAAGTGACACCATCGCTCCACTCACATCGACCGTTTCATTCGCTAAACGAACAGGCATGATGTAAGAAGAAAGGAATGGAATATAAGAGGTGATACGAATGACGATATTATTAGGATCAGACGCACCTAAGATCAGACCTAACATATATCCACCTAGCGATAAATAAGTGACAGGTAAAATCGCCTTTGCTGTATCTTCTGCTTTATTCACTAATGATCCGCATAGTGCTGCTAGAACAGCGAATATCAAGATGCCAAAAAACATGAATAGCAATGAATACCATAGGAATGGTCCAAAAATGCTATCTAAAGAAATCCCATCTAAAGCACTTTTCACGATATCCATATTTTTGAATTGATTAAATCCGACGCCAAAAATCACGCCATATAATGCCATTTGTGTCACAGCAACAAGCAAAACGCCTGTCAATTTGCCATAGAAATGTTTTTGAGCCGTTGTACTAGATAAGATCACTTCCATGATACGCGTACCCTTTTCAGAAGCAATCTCCTGTGCAATGATTTGTGCATACGTTAAGATAATGATGAACAAGATGATCGTTGCGACATAGCTAACTACATATTGTACATCAGAATTGTCTTCTCCCACAGTCATCTTTCCTTGATCGTTGAAACTGACTTTTTGTCGGGAAAAACTTGCTGGCTGACTAAGACTTGCTACTTCTTCTGGCGAAACGCCCAGCGTACTTGCTCTAAGCATCGATTGCACACCCGTCAGTTGTTGTTGGATAAGCAACTGCGTACTTTGCCCTAATGAATTTTCGCTATAGAGTTTCCCTTTGACCTCCTCATTAGCTACCGAAACAGTCATATAGGCATCGATTTTTTCATCCGCCAATTCTTTTTGTGCCTTTTTTGTTGAATCGATTGCTTTAAACTCAAAATCATCTGTTTTCACTTGACCTAGTTGTTGTGTCAACTGCGGATCATCTGATAGGACCCCAATTGTATTGACCTCACTATTTTGTTGCGCAAAATTCCCTGCAACGTAAATGACCCCCATCATAATAAATGGAACTAAGATCATGATCAGAAAAGAAATAGATTTGATATTTTTTAAATAGACATCTTTTGTAATGATCCAAAATTTACGCATCCATCTCACCTGCTTTCATTTTGAAGATTTCTTCCAAAGTAGGCGGTTGCTGATTGAACATCGGAATGTAGCCAAACTGAGTTGCTCGTGTGAAAATCTCTTTTCCTGCATCTGGATCTTCTAATGTGACTTCCAATGTTTGGTCTTCATGAAGGATCACATGTTTTACTCCTTCGATTTCAGCTACGTCTTGTTGTGTCAGATCAGATTCTAAAAATACTTTTGTTCGGCCAAAAGATTCTCTGATTTCATGTACTTTTCCATCTAAAACCATTTTCCCATTTCGCAACATGATCAAATGATCACAGATTTTTTCAACATTATCCATATTATGACTTGAGAAAATCACACAAGAACCCTTCTCTTTTAATTCGATGATCCCATCTTTCAATAGTTCTGCGTTTACTGGATCCAACCCGCTAAATGGTTCATCTAGGATGATCAGCTTGGGTTCATGGATCAACGTAGCGATCAACTGTACCTTTTGCTGATTTCCTTTTGATAGCGATTTGACCTTATCTGTTTTCTTGCCTTTTACTTGGAATTTTTCCATCCAAAAATCGATTTTCGGTTCAATTTCTTTTTTTGATTTTCCTCGTAATTCCGCAAAATACACCAGTTGATCTTGGATCGTCACTTTTGGATATAATCCTCGTTCTTCAGGCAGATACCCAATGATATCGTAATCTTTTTCTCCTAAATGATGACCATTCCATAATACTTCCCCTTGATCTTGTGTCAAAAAATCTAAAATCAGTCGAAACGTCGTGGTTTTTCCCGCCCCGTTTTGTCCGATCAATCCCATGATCTTTCCATCTGGAATCTGAAATGATACATGGTCAACAGCTGTGTAGTTCCCAAAAGTCTTTACCAGATCTTTAACTTCTAACATCGTTTCACTCCTTCGCCGCTAGTATATTTCTTCAAAAAATAAATCGCATACATTCGTAAGAATAAAACCAAGAGGGGAACCTGACATTTAAGAAGAAATACCCCCTATTGTACCGAAACGATTGTTGGCTATCATTTTTCTTATAAAAAATGATAGGACACTTTACAGTGTTTGTAAAGCGTCCTCTGTTAGTTTTCATGTAATTTGTCAAAAACATTTTGTGCGACATTTTTAGGTAAGCCGATTTGTTGAAGTTCTTCGACTGTTGCTGCTGTAATATTTTTAAGAGATTTGAATTCTTTCAAAAGAGTTTTTTTCCGTTTTGGCCCTAATCCTTCGATTTCATCTAAGCGAGAAGCAAAACTATTTTTACTTCGAAGTTGTCGGTGAAAGGTGATTGCAAATCGATGGACTTCATCTTGTACTCGTTGCAATAAAAAGAACTCAGGTGAATTTCTTTCCAATGGAACGACAGCTAGATCTGAACCAAAAAGTAATTCATTCGTTTTATGCTTTTCATTTTTGGCCATTCCTGCTACGGGAATATCGATACCTAACTGGTTCTCCAACACATCTTTTGCAACATCGACTTGACCTTTTCCCCCATCGATCAAGATCAAATCAGGCAAAGGCAAGCCTTCACGGATCACACGTGCATATCGACGATAGATAACTTCCCTCATGGAGGCGTAGTCATCAGGTCCCTTCACTGTTTTGATCTTATATTTGCGGTATTCCTTTTTTGCTGGTTTCCCGTCAATAAATACGACCATCGCAGCGACTGGATTTGTTCCCATGATATTAGAATTATCGAAAGATTCGATACGTGTTGGTGTAGGGATGTTCATTGCATTTCCTAACCGTTCCACGGCACCAATCGTTCGTTCTTGTTTTCGTGCAATCAGATCAAACCGTTCATTTAAAGCAACCGCTGCATTTTTATTGGCAAGTTCCACTAGTTTTTTCTTTTCGCCTTTTTTTGGCTGTAACACTTTGGTATCTAATAGAGCTTCCACGCTTAATTGGTCGATCGTATCAGGGATCAAGACTTCCTTGGGGATGAAATGTTCATTTTCTTGATAGAATTGGCCGATATACGTTAAAAAGTCTTCTTCCGCTTCATTGTAAAAAGGAAAGATAGAAACGTCACGTTCGATCAATTTTCCTTGTCTCACAAAAAATACTTGGACACACATCCACCCTTTATCGATGGCATAACCAAATACATCTCGATCAACTAGATCGGTGTTCGTCATTTTCTGTCTTGTCATGATCGTTTCGATTGCTCGGATCTGATCGCGGTATTCTGCAGCTTTTTCAAATTCCATATTTTCAGCAGCCTGCACCATTTTTTGGTGGATCTCTGACTCAACTTTTTCATGACCGCCGTTTAGAAACCCTTTTACTTCATCGACGATTTTCGTGTATACCTTAGGATCGACATCAAAGTAATACGGACATAAACATTGGCCTAAATGATAATACAAACAAGGTTCTTTTGTTTGACTTGGCTTACATTTGCGTAAAGGAAACAGTCGATCAAGAATTTTCTTTGTTTCATTCGCAGCCCCTACATCGGGATAAGGTCCAAAATAAAAAGCTTTATCCTTCAATACTTTACGTGTGATCACTAAACGTGGGTATTTTTCATTGGTGATTTTTAAAAAAGGATACGTCTTGTCATCCTTTAGCATGATATTATATTTAGGATCGTTCTTCTTGATCAAGTTGATTTCTAAAAGCAAGGCTTCGATATTTGATTCAGTCACGATATATTCAAAGTCTACGATCTCACTAACTAATCGTTCTGTTTTGGTATTGTGGCTACCTGTAAAATAAGAACGGACACGATTCTTTAGGATTTTTGCTTTTCCCACATAAATGATCGTTCCATTTTTATCTTTCATCAAATAGCAGCCTGGTTGATCAGGAAGTAAAGCTAATTTGTTTTTGATACGTTCATTCATTGTATACTTCCTTTCAGATTTCATTGTGTTCATTATAACATGATTGATAAATTCGTTGTTTCACTGTCATTTATTTTGAAAATAAATTAAATTTTACAAGTATCTTCTGCATTATGATACTGCGCAAAAAGAGGAGGGCGAGACAAAAGTAAACATCACTTTTTGTCTCACCCTCTGCATTCGAATGAACGATCTCTTTTTAATCCTTGTAACTAGTTTTCACGACCTTATAAGTAAGGTTGTTTATTTTATAGATATTGACTGATCATTTGACGTAATTGTTCTTTCGTATGAACACCAATCGCTTTTTCAACTACTTGTCCATCTTTTTTCAACAATAACGTTGGAATACTCATGATCCCAAACTCTTGTGGTGTTTGCGGATTTTCATCTACATCCATTTTTACGATCCTGAATTCATCTTCATCGTATTCTTCTGCTAATTGGTCCAAAATTGGTGCTTGCATGCGACAAGGTCCACACCAAGTTGCCCAAAAGTCAACCAATACTAAGCCTTTGTCTGTTTCTTCGTTAAATGTCGTATCTGTAACTACTTGTGACATATAAAAGACCTCCATTTTTTAGTCTGATGGTATTATAGCATTTTTCTTTTCCAGAAACGAGCATTCTGCTTACATTAAGTAAGTTTTATTTAAACTTAACGATCGTTGCTCCATTCCCACCTTGATTAGCGGGCGCAAATTCATAGCTTTTTACACTTCGATGATTTTTTAGATAGTCCGTGATCCCTTTGCGTAGTGCTCCTGTTCCTTTACCATGGACAATAGTGACTTGAGGATACCCAGCCAAGATTGCTGCATCAAGATATTGATCCACTTCAGTCAGTGCTTCTTCATAACGTTTTCCCCGAAGATCTAGTTGATTCGCCACATGACTGGCAGATTCTGATCTTACTGTATGCACCACTCTTTGTGTTGGTTCTTTTTGCGGAGCTACTGGCATCAATTCACTTTCAGAAACATTCATCTTCAAGATACCGATCTCCACTTGCCATTGATCCCCGTTTTTACGTAACAAGGTTCCTCGCTGACCATAAGTCGTTACAAGAACTTCATCCCCAGGTTTGAGCGTCTTTTGTTCCTTCGCTTTTTTCAATACTTTATTTTTCTTCAATTGTTCTTCTTGGTGTAAGTTTGCTAATTGTGTTTTCGCATCAATCAATTGATGCTCTTTCACATTTCCTTGTCCGATCTGTTGTTGCATTTTTCGGATATCTGCGATGATGTGATCGGCTTTTTCTTCTGCTTCCGCCACCAGATCATTTGCTTTCTTTTTCGCTTTTTCTAGTTCTTTTTCCCGTTCTTCAAAGAAATAACTATACGCATCTTTTAGATTTTCATACAAACTCTGCGCCTCATCAACATAATGACGCATTTCCAAGTATTCTGTTTCAGCCATTTTACGACGACTTTCTAAATCAGAAATCATTTCATTCAAATCTTGGCTTTCATCATTCATCAATTGTTTTGCTTCATTGATCACATCTTGATCTAGTCCTAACCGACTCGAGATCTCAAATGCGTTGCTTCGACCTGGAACACCGATCAGTAAACGATATGTTGGGCTCAATGTATCCACATCAAACTCCATACTTGCATTGATCGTATTGGCACGATTATAACCATACACTTTCAACTCTGGATAATGAGTCGTTGCCATGACATACGCTGATTTTTTCCCTAGATCATCTAGGATAGCGATAGCTAATGCTGCTCCTTCTTGCGGGTCTGTTCCGGCACCTAACTCATCAAATAAAACTAAACTTTTTTCGTTTACTTTCGCTAAGATATCCACTGTATTGGTCATATGAGAAGAAAAAGTCGATAAACTTTGTTCGATCGACTGCTCATCTCCGATATCGGCAAATACTTCTTCAAAAATTCCGATCTGGCTATCTTCACCTACAGGGATCGGCAGTCCAGCCTGCCCCATCAATTGAAGTAAGCCAAGCGTTTTTAACGTGATGGTTTTCCCACCTGTATTTGGACCAGTGATGACGATTGCTTGATAATTCTCACCGATCGTAATGTCATTAGCCACAACTTTCTCTTGGTCGATCAATGGATGCCGTGCTTGTTTGAGCACAACATGATTCTCTTCGCTGATTGTCGGAACAATTGCTTTTAATTCTTTCCCAAAACGAGCTTTGGCATTCATTATATCCATTTTTCCAATAACATATGCGTTATGGATGATCTCATGACGATGAGGAACAAGCTCTGCTGACAATTCACTTAATATTCGTTGGACCTCATTACGTTCGGCAATCTGGTACTGTCTTAACCGGTTGTTCAAGTCAACGATTTGTTTTGGCTCAACAAATAAAGTTTGACCAGAAGCACTTTGGTCATGGACTACGCCACCAAACACACCACGATATTCTTGTTTTACTGGAATAACATAGCGATCATTTCGCATCGTGATGATTGCATCACTCAAATATTTCGCGTTTTTCCCTCGAACGATGCCATCTAATTGCTCTCTAACCGTTTGTTCGCTGCGACGAATGTTTTGACGGATACTTTTTAGTTCTGGTGAAGCATCATCTGTCACTCTGCCATCTTCATCGATTGCTTCTTTTAGTCGACGGCTTAAAACCGGGATCGTAACCAGCTGGTCAGCCCAAAAATACAAACGATAGAAGTCGATTTCGCTGTCAGCTAGATCATCAATGAATCGTTTCAATTCACTAGTTGTTGATAACACACGAGAAACTTCCGCTAATTCAACCCCATTCAAATCTGCACCGATTTCGATCCGTTTCATATGTGGTCGGATATTTTCCAATTTTGGTATCGGGATGCCTCCACGTAAACGTTGGACTTTCAATCCATCCTCTGTTTCAGCCAACCACTCCGTGATGTGTTCTTTCTGATTAACGGGAACTAATTTCACTAGTTCTTCTTGCCCTTGAGCTGTCACTAAATATTGACGGACAAGTTGTTTTACTTTTTCAAATTCTAATGTTTCAAGGATTCGGTTATTCACTTTATCACCTTATCTTTCACTAAAAAAAGTTGTAACTCTTCGCATCAGCTCTTTCGCTTCTGCCGTCCTGTCACAACCTCTTTTCAATCGTTTTGTTTCATCAATCCTATTGATTGATGATATTCGTTACCCATAGATCATGGATTTTGTCACTCAATAGCGGTGTCTTCTCAACAATAAAGCGTGCAAGACTATTTCCACTAAATTGATTTTGGATAAAATCTACTGGAACAAGAGTCAATAAGCTCAAAAGCAAGAAAATCGTCACATAAGCAACCACAACAGACAGAATACCGCCTGCTAGCCAGTCTACTTGCCTCAAAACAGGGACATAGGTCAAACTGTGAGCAAAAATCCCGATGAAGCGAGTGATCAACGCACCTGCCAATAGAATCAGCAAGAAGGCCACCCCTGCATAAAAAGCCTCATCTAATCTAAAAGAGATCGCTTGATCAAAAAAGACCATTTTAGATGTAGAAGTCACTGCTGGATAAGGAATATATAACTCTAAATGATCCGCTAACTGTTTGTAAAAATGCTGGGCCGCAAAAAACGATAGTACATAGCCTATCGTATAAACCACTTGCATAGCAAAACCTCGCCTGGCCCCTGAAAAAAACGCAATCAGCAAAATAAATAAAATCAATAAACTTAACATGCCACGTTCCTTTCTCCTCGTTAATTTGAAGATTTTTGTTTGATTTGGCCTTTTCTTTTTTCATTCAAGATTTGTTGTGCTTCCATATGATTTTTGATTTCACGGTCAGGTTGTCCGTTTTCTTTCAAAACTTCTCGAGCTTCATTTTCAATTGCTTCGATCCGTTTGATCCGGTTCTCCATTTCGGTAAATTTAATCATTTTTTTCTTTAAGTTTGCCACTTCTTTTTCAAGTTCTAAATTTTTTTCTTGTTTTTTCAATTGATCCGAGAGCGCATTGACAGCCATCAAAATAGCTGCTTGTTCGTTATCGATTTGAGGTGACAATTCCTTCAACTCTGCTAATTGTTCATTGATCAAATTTGTCACGATATCCATGTGATGTTTCGTTTCACGTCCAATGATCGTGTAAGTTTGGTCGGCAATCACTGCTTTATAGCGTGTTTTTTCGTGCGCCATCCGAATCATTTCCCCCTATTGATAAAATTATTATCTAGTGTACCATGAAGTTAATGATTTAACAGCTGTACACACATTTCTTTAATTTACTTTATCATTATATGATAAACTAAAAAAAAATGCTATGTCTCCTACTATTCTTATGTTTAGAATGTATGGAGAGCAAACTATTTTGGACAATGTCAATAAATTGGAGGCACCATGAGTAACGTAATCATAAAAACAACTACTAAACAGATCGAAAAAATGAAACAAACTTATTCAACTTTTTTATTACCAAAAAAAGTTCCTTATACATCTTTTGTAGCAAAAAAAAACGGCACTACGATCACTGCTTATACTTCTGGAAAAGTCATGTTTCAAGGCACAAATGCAGAAAAAGAAGCTGGTCGTTGGGGTGAAGCCCAATCAGCAGCCAAAAAAAATAGCAAAAGTACTGATTTGCCATCTGATCTTCCTCATTTATCCGTCCTAGGAAGTGATGAAGTCGGCAATGGGAGTTACTTTGGCCCGCTGACAGTCTGTGCCGCATATGTCGACAAAACAAAACTTGATTTATTGAAAAAATTAGGTGTGCGCGATTCAAAAGAAATGAAAGATCCACAGATCGTTCAATTAGCGAAGATACTAAAAGAAACGATACCCTATCAGCTACTTGTTTTATCTCCGAAGAAATACAATGAGATCCAGCCAAAGTATAATGCAGTTCGGATGAAGGTCGCTTTGCACAATCAAGCAATCCATTTGTTGTTGCAAAAAATAGCACCCACTAAACCTGATGCTGTTTTGATCGATCAGTTCACGCCAGAAGCAAACTTTAAAAAATATGTACAGTCAGAAAAAAATCAAATCCAAGAAAAACTTTATTTCGTTACTAAAGGGGAACAATACCATCTAGCTGTAGCAGCTGCCTCTATCATCAGTCGCGCGAGTTTTTTAGAAGAACTCGATAAAGCATCTGCAGAACTAGGTTTTACACTGCCTTCTGGTGCTGGCACAAAATCTGATCACGTAGCCGCTAAGATTTTACAAAAAGGCGGGGTACCTTTACTGGAAAATTATGCCAAACTTCACTTTGCCAATACAGAAAAAGCCAAAAGATTGATGGGCTGATCTTCACAAATCAAAGAGGTCGAAACAAAAGCCGTTTAGCTTTGAGAAATTATAAAAAAAGGCGGGGACAGAAATGTTCAACTCCGAGAAATAAGAAGGAATCAACGAAAATTGCTTGTCAAATTTTTGTGGATTTCGGCTTATTTCCGAGGGTGTTGCTTCTGCTTCCACCGTTTATTCGTTTTTAAAGAATGGGACAAAAGTATTTCTTACTTTTGTCCCACGTTTTTTTCTTTTTTTAAATATAGCATACGAAGCTGCTCAACCTTGAAGTTCAAAATAATCGCGTAACGCTTCAGTTAAGCTTTCTGCTAGTTGTTGTTGATAGGAAGAAGTCGTCATTTCTGCTAGATCAGCATCATTATTCATGTACCCCATCTCTACTAAGAGCGCAGGTTGAAGATTTTCCCGTAAGACCTGATAATTGCCTGTTGCAATGCCTCTTGAGGCAAGTGGCAAATCGTCAAATGAATCCGAAACTGTCTGGGCTAATTTTTCGTTCTCTTGATAATAGTAGTACGTCGTGATTCCTGTTGCCTCATTGGCATACTCTGTAGAATCGGCATGCAGACTAATAAAAATATCCGCTTTTTTTGTTTCACTATACGTACAGATATCTCCTATCTGTACAAATGTATCACTAGTTCGGGTAAGATAAACCGTAGCACCTGCTGCTTCAAGTTCTTTCTTTACTTTCTTAGCTGTACTCAAAGTAATCGTTTTTTCTTCTATTTCTTCGTTGGTACTCAACGCCCCCGTATCACTTCCTCCGTGACCTGGATCGATTACGATCACCGCATCAGATAATTCTGTTGGGGTCTCCTGCACTGTTTTTTCCACTATGCTCCCATTTGTCAAAGCTAGATATCCCGTCGTTCCGTCATTGGTGGTTACTTGATACGCATCATCTTTTTGGGTGAGATAAGTAGTAAGCTCCCCACCATTGACTACTGTTAATGGGGTTGTCAACGCAGCGTCTGCATATAGCGTGCTATCTTCTTTTCCAATTTTTACCATTGTTTTTGTTTCTGTCGAACTCGTTGTTGCAGCTTGCGTGACCTTTTCTTGACTAGTACTTGTTTCTTCTGCAGCTGTTTGTTTATCAAAAAAGTTGGATTCATTGCTCGCTATCACACCTAGTAACCCAATAAAAAGAATCAGAATCACTTTCTTCATGTTCTTTCACCTCGTGAAGCAAACAATACGATGTTAAGCTTAAAGACAACTTAAATTGAACTTTTAGTCAAAAAAGACACACATATGAAGGGAATGTTTCGTCCCTTCATCGTGTGCCTCACGGTAATCCGCTGGTTGCTGTTAAATTTTTTGTTCAACGCAACTATTCACTGATCACACCGTGTAAATATAAGTCGATCAACTGTTCCACAGTCATGGACTTTTCAACAGAGTTGCCTGCTTGTGTGATATATGGCGAGAGGATCAAAAAGAAATGTCTGGCTGCAATTTCTTGTGTGACATTTTCTCGAAGTGCTTCTCGGTTCTTTGAAAAAATGACTTCAAAAGGTTCACGATAATTTTGCTTCCATAACGCAAAAAGATGGTTTCTCGTTTCGCTTGAAATGTTTTGTTTCAAATCATGGAGCATCATGAATAGATCGACCAAATGACTGTCAATCAAATACCTCGCCATCGCTGTCAATGTTTGCTGAAAGGTCACATCGCTTGTTTCTGAGATTTTTCTTAAATCTTGACCGACTGTCGTCAGATGTTCTTCAAGAACTGCTTTGTATAATTTTTCTTTATCACTAAAATAATGGTACAAGTTCGGTTGAGTGATTCCAGCTCTCTGGGCTATCTCCCTAGTTGAAGTACCCAGATATCCCTTTGACATAAACAAGCGATTGGCTTCCTTCAAAATCTTTTCTTGCGTATCTTTATTGTAGCGATGAACCATATGCACACCCTCTTTTCAGGCTTAGTCTGTTTTTTCTTTAAAAACACCATCTTCCATCATAAAGACTTTATCACATTTGTCAATAAGTCTTGTATCATGTGTGACCATAATGATCGCTTTATTCTTTTCTTTTGACTCTTTCGCGAGTATATCGACTACTTCTCTCGCTTTTTCAGAATCTAAGCTAGCTGTAGGTTCATCCGCCAAAATGATTGAAGGATCGTTATACAAAGCCCTTGCAATCGCTACTCTTTGTCGTTCGCCACCCGACAGTTCTTCTGGGTATTTATTGACCAAACTGTCGACCCCTAGCTGTTCAAACAATTCGTTAGCTTTCTCTTGTCGTTTCTCATGTTTCACCTTATCCACCAAAATCAGCTGTTTTTTCACCGTTAGAAACGGAACCAAGTTTGAAGCTTGTAAAATGAAACCAATCTCTTTAAAACGAAGTTTCACCCGTTTACTTTCAGGTTGATTACTGAACTCTTCCCCATTGATCAGTACAGAGCCTTTACTAGGCGTCTGTAATCCACCAGCCATGGTTAAAAATGTACTCTTTCCTGATCCAGAAGGTCCAATGATTGCGACGAATTCGCCTTTTTCAATACGCACATTCGTTTTTTTCAGTGCGTGGACGATCTGATCGCCATCTTGAAAACTCTTTTCCACTTCTTTAAATTCAATTGCTGCCATTTTTATTTTCCTCCTATCCAATCGCCTTTAGTGGATCGATTTTTACGATCGTCCGAACTGAGAATAGCGCGCCTAAAACAGCGACTACTAACATCAAGACACTGATCACTCCAAAGAAAAGCCAATTACTTTGGAAAGGTACGGTATCTGGTAACACCAAGGAAGTTCCTACTGTTCCCAACAATCCCAGAGCAACACCAAAAACTGAAAGTAAAAATGTTTGCGCTACTACCGAACGTGCAATAAAACCACCGGTAATCCCTTGCGCTTTTAGTACACCAAAAATATTGATTTTTTGCATCGTTAGTACATAAATAAAAATACCAATCACGATTGCTGCAATCACGATCAAAAAGCCGATCATAAAGCCAAAAGTCAATACTTGTGCATTGTATCCAGGCAATTCATTGATGAATTTTGCAATACTGATTTTTTCGAGATCATCAGGCATTTTATCGACACTGCCCCTAACCACTACAGCGTTGATTCGCGCATTTTCACTAGTATCTGTTTTTTCAAAACGAATCTCTTGATACGCATCAAGGGTCGTATATAGGACTGGTGAAACATTGAATTTGGCATTTTCTGTAAAACCTGTCAGCTTAAATGTCTTATCACTTCCAGAAAGTTTGACCGTATCACCAATCTTCAGTCCATATTCTTCCTTCAAACTGATATCCCCAACTGCTTCATCGTTTCCAGAAAATTCTTTTCCTTCCACAAGCTTCGGCATTAAGAATTGACTTGGATCGATACCAAAAAAACTCACATTGATCTTACCCGCATCTTTATTGTCCTTGCTAGTTACTACTCCAGGTGTTTGTGCTAAGTACGCAACTTCTCCACCTTTCACTTCTTCGGCTGTCTTTTTCGTGATCATCGACATCCCAAGATTTGTGTTAGAATCTTTGGATAAAACGATATAATCGGCTTCCCATTTATCCACTGCCGTACGATTATCTTGTGCCAACCCATAAGCTAATCCTGTTAAAAAAAAGACAAGGTAAGCAATCAAAAACATGACTCCAGCTACTAAAGCATAGCGTAATTTTGAATGAACAATTTCATTTAATGCTAAAAACATCTAATTCCCCCTTAAAAAATGATCTATCGATAAATTTATTTTATCACTTGATAAATTTTTAATGGAATATTATGCTCATGAAAAAAAAACATACTAAGATTAGAGGGTAAATTCATCGACGGATGAAATTACCCTCTAACGCTCTTTTAAGCGTATAGTTGGTTGTGAAAGAAAGACCGACCACACTTTCT